>Ga0209415_10019858_pt1 | contig 10489 bp, 12 predicted proteins | sample PeaSoiSIISIP2007_FD_187696 | JGI IMG/M metagenome (GOLD analysis project Ga0209415, IMG submission 187696) | Peat soil microbial communities from Weissenstadt, Germany - SII-SIP-2007 (SPAdes) (version 2) | ecosystem: Environmental > Terrestrial > Soil > Wetlands > Peat | place: Germany...
GTAGCTCAGTTGGTTAGAGCGTCGGCCTGTCACGCCGAAGGTCGCGGGTTCGAGCCCCGTCACTCGCGCCAGTCGCGCTGGCGAGCCTCGGTCTTCCATGCATATTTTTCCTGGCAGACCTGGAATTCAGGTCGGGGGACCCTATGGCGGTGCGTCGCGCGTGGGGGTAAGGTCCGGCCCGTGTTGCAGCGCGGCAGCCCCTGTCGCGTGATGCCCCACGCCGGAATGACGGGAACAAGTCATGCAGCCTGTGCTCGCGGGATACCTGCCGGTCCTGGTGTTCATCGTGATTGCCGGCGTGATCGCCTGCGCGATGACCGGCGGCTCCCTGATTCTGGCGCGCCAAAAACCGTATCCCGACAAGCTGTCCGCCTATGAGTGCGGGTTCGACGCGTTCGACGACGCGCGTCGGCGGTTCGATGTGCGCTACTACCTGGTGGCCATCCTGTTCATCATCTTCGACCTGGAAGTGGCGTTCCTGTTCCCCTTTGCGGTCAGCCTGAAGGGGATCGGCGTGTTCGGGTTCCTCTCCATGGTCGGCTTCCTTGGCGTGCTGACCGTGGGCTTCGTCTACGAGTGGTGCAAGGGCGCGCTTGAGTGGGAGTGAGGGGATGAACGAAGTCGGTGTCATCGCCCCGGGGATCGCCCAGGGGATCGCATGGAATCGCGACGCCCTGCCGCCGGGGCCGGAACAGGATGCGGTGATCAAGGGCATCACCGGTGAGATCGACAAGGGCTTCATCGTCGCCAATATCGACAAGGTGGTGAACTGGGCGCGCACCGGCAGCCTGTGGCCGATGACCTTCGGCCTGGCCTGTTGCGCAATCGAGATGATCCACGCCTATATGCCGCGCTACGATCTGGACCGCATGGGGATCATTCCACGCGCCTCGCCGCGGCAGAGCGACGTGATGATCGTCGCCGGCACGCTGACCAACAAGATGGCGCCGGCGATGCGCAAGGTCTACGACCAGATGCCGGAGCCGCGCTGGGTAATCAGCATGGGGAGCTGCGCCAACGGCGGCGGCTACTACCACTACTCCTACGCGGTCGTGCGCGGCTGCGACCGCGTGGTGCCGGTGGACATCTATGTACCTGGCTGCCCGCCGACCGCGGAGGCGCTGGTCTACGGCATCATGCAGTTGCAGAAGAAGATCAGACGGACAGGGACGATTCTGCGTGGCTGAGGAAACCGTACCGCCGCCGGCGCCACCCACGCCGGCGGAGCAGCTTGCCGCCGGCGTTGCCGCATTGCCGGGCGTGACCGGCGCCCGTGTGTTGCTGGGCGAGGTTGTCGCCGATGCGAGGCGTGACGGCCTGGTGTCGCTGATGACCACGCTGCGCGACGATCCGCGCTTTGCGTTCGAGCAGGCGATGGACGTCTGCGGCGTGGACTGGCCGGACCGCGCGGAGCGGTTCGACGTGGTCTACAATCTGCTGTCGGTCACGTTGAACCAGCGGCTGCGGGTGATCGTGAGCACCAACGAAACGACCCCGGTGCCGTCGGTGCACGAGGTCTGGCCGGTGGCGACCTGGTGGGAGCGCGAGGCCTGGGACCTGTACGGCATCGTGTTCTCCGGCCAGCCCGATCTGCGGCGCATCCTGACGGATTACGGGTTCGAGGGGCATCCGCTGCGCAAGGACTTTCCGCTGACCGGCTACGTCGAGGTGCGCTACGACGAGGATCGCAAGGCGATCGTCTACGAGCCGGTGAAGCTGGTGCAGGATTTCCGCAATTTCGATTTCGTTTCGCCGTGGGAAGCGATGATCACGCTGCCGGGCGACGAGAAGGCGCACACCGGGCGCGTTGGCGGTTCCGCTGGCGGCCCCGCCGGCGGGGCCAAGGGCTAGGCGCATGCGGAACTCACTCTACGAGCGGGATTTTTACGCCTGGGCCAATGAACAGGCGTCCCTGCTGCGCGCCGGCCGGCTGTCCGAGGCGGACCTTGCGAATATCGCGGAAGAGATCGAGAGCATGGGGCGCGTTGAGAAGCGCGAACTCGTCAGCCGTTTGAAGGTTTTGCTGACCCATCTGCTCAAGTGGCAGTTCCAGCCCGGCCTGTGGAGCACCAGTTGGCGCCTGTCGATCGAGGAGCAGCGCCGCGAGGTGGCGGATCACTTGGCTGACAATCCGAGTCTCAAGGACAAGTTGCCGGAAGAACTGGCCTCGGCCTATCGAAAGGCGATCCTGGCGGCGGCAAGCGAGACCGGATTTGACAGCACGACGTTCCCACGTGCTTGCCCTTGGACGTACGAGCAGATCATGGACACCGCGTTCTGGCCTGAAGAAACCGTGCGAGAGAGCGTGGCATGAGCGAGACCGTCGTCCCTGAAAAAGCCCTGACCACCGTCGAGATCGACAGCCACGCGATCAATTTCGGCCCGCAGCATCCCGCCGCGCACGGCGTGCTGCGGCTGATCCTGGAGCTGGACGGCGAGGTGGTGGAGCGCGCCGACCCGCATATCGGCCTGCTGCATCGCGGCACCGAGAAGCTGATCGAATACAAGAGCTACATCCAGGCGGTGCCGTATTTCGACCGGCTGGACTACACCTCGCCGATGGCCGAGGAGCACGTCTTCGCGCTGGCCACCGAGAAGCTGCTGGGCATTGTCGTGCCCGACCGCGGGCAATGGATCCGCACGCTGTTCGCCGAGATCACGCGGGTGCTCAACCACCTGCTGACGCTGACGACCTACGCGCTCGATTGTGGCGCCATCACGCCGGCGCTGTGGGGCTTCGTGGAGCGTGAGACGCTGATGGAATTCCATGAGGCCGCCAGCGGCGCGCGCCTGCATGCGAACTATTTCCGCCCGGGTGGGGTGCCGAAGGACCTGCCGGCGGGGCTGACCGACAAGATCGCCGCTTGGGCCGAAACGTTCCCGAAATTCATCGATGACCTGGAAGGGTTGCTGACCGGCAATCGCATCTGGAAGCAGCGCACCGTCGGGATCGGCGTGATGAGCGCGGAGCAGGCGCTGGCCTGGGGCTTCTCCGGTCCGTGCATCCGCGGCTCCGGTATTCCGTGGGACCTGCGCAAGGCGCAGCCCTATGACAAATATGCCGAGGTGGACTTCAAGGTTCCGGTCGGACGCCATGGCGACTGCTACGACCGCTACCTGGTCCGCGTGAACGAGCTGCGCGAGAGCGTGAAGATCATCCAACAATGCATCGCAAAGATGAAGCCTGGGCCGGTCAAGGTGCAGGATCATAAGTTCTCGCCGCCGACGCGCGCCGAGATGAAGCGCTCGATGGAGGCGCTGATCCACCACTTCAAGCTGTACACCGAGGGGTTCCACGTGCCGCCGGGCGCCACCTACACCGCGGTGGAGAGCCCGAAGGGCGAGTTCGGCGTCTATCTGGTCGCCGACGGCTCGAACCGGCCGTATCGGTGCAAGATCCGCCCGACCGGGTTCGCGCATCTGCAGGCGGTGCAGGTGATGGCGAAGGGCCACATGCTGGCCGATGTCTGCGCGATCATCGGATCGCTCGACATCGTGTTCGGCGAGATCGACAGGTAGCCATGGCCGAGAGCAGCACGGCGGACTTCGTCCAGCCGACAGGTTTCGAGTTCGACGCGGACAGCAACGCCGAGATCGAAACAATCCTCGCCAAATATCCGCCGGGCCGCCAGGCCAGCGGCGTGCTGCCGCTGCTGGATATCGCGCAGCGGCAGATGAAGCGGCAGACCGGCAGCGGCTGGATTCCGCGCGTGGCGATGGACGCGGTGGCGAAACGTCTGTCGATGCCGCCGATCCGGGTCTACGAGGTCGTGACCTTCTACTTCATGTTCAATACGCGGCCGATCGGGAAACACCACCTGCAGGTTTGCACCACGACGCCGTGCTGGCTGCGCGGCTCCGATGAGGTGGTGCAGGCGTGCCGCGAGGCCACGGGGATAAAACATTTCGGCGAGACCAGTGCCGACGGGCAGTTCACCATGACCGAGGTCGAGTGCCTCGGTGCCTGCGTCAACGCGCCGATCCTGCAGGTCGATGACGATTTCTACGAGGATCTGGACGCGGAACGAACCAAGGCGCTGATCGAGGCGCTGCGTCGCGGCGAGCGCCCCGCGCCGGGCTCGACGACCGGGCGGCAGACCTCGGCGCCCGAGGGCGGGCCGACCACGCTGACCACGCTCGAATTGCCGGTCAATACCGTGGCGACGGGGGACTGAGGCGATGCTGGCGGACAAGGATCGCATCTTCACCAATCTCTACGGCTTGCATGACTGGCGCCTGGCCGGCGCGCGCGCGCGCGGCGACTGGGACAATACCAAGGCGATCCTGGAGCTGGGGCGCGACAAGCTCGTCAACGAAATGAAGGCGTCGGGCCTGCGCGGGCGCGGCGGCGCGGGATTTCCGACCGGGCTGAAATGGTCGTTCATGCCGAAGCAGTCGGACGGGCGGCCGCACTACCTGATCGTCAACGCCGACGAGAGCGAGCCCGGGACCTGCAAGGATCGCGACATCCTGCGCCACGATCCGCACAAGCTGATCGAGGGCTGCCTGGTCGCCAGCTTCGCGATGGGCGCGCATGCCTCGTACATCTACATTCGCGGCGAGTTCTACAACGAGGCGCAGCGCCTGCAGGCGGCGATCGATGAGGCCTACGCGGCCGGGCTGATCGGCAAGAACGCCTGCGGCAGCGGGTGGGATTTCGATCTCTATTTGCATCGTGGCGCCGGTGCCTATATCTGCGGCGAGGAGACCGGGCTGCTGGAAAGCCTGGAGGGCAAGAAGGGCATGCCGCGGCTGAAGCCGCCATTCCCCGCCGCGGTGGGCCTGTACGGCTGCCCGTCCACGGTGAACAACGTGGAAAGCATCGCCGTGGCGCCGACGATCATGCGGCGTGGCGCGGCGTGGTTCACCTCGCTGGGCCGGCCGCAGAACACGGGCACAAAGCTGTTCTGCATCGCCGGGCACGTGAACCAGCCGTGCAACGTCGAGGAGGAGCTCGGCATTCCGTTGCGCGAGCTGATCGACAAATACGCCGGCGGCGTGCGCGGCGGCTGGGATAATCTGCTGGCGATCATTCCGGGTGGTGCATCGGTGCCGCTGATCCCCAAGAGCGTCTGCGATACCGTGCTGATGGATTTCGATTCGCTGCGTGATGTGAAGAGCGGCCTGGGTACCGCGGCGGTGATCGTGATGGACAAGTCCACCGACGTCATCCGCGCCATCGCCCGCCTCAGCCAGTTCTACAAGCACGAAAGCTGTGGCCAGTGCACGCCGTGCCGCGAGGGCACCGGCTGGATGATGCGGGTGATGAACCGCATGGTCGAGGGCCGCGCCGAGGTGCCGGAGATCGACACGCTGGAGCAGGTGACGCGCCAGGTGGAGGGCCACACGATCTGCGCCCTGGGCGACGCCGCGGCGTGGCCGATCCAGGGCCTGATCCGGCATTTCCGGCCCGAGATGGAGGCGCGGATCGCGGCGTACAAGGCGCGGTCCGGAAAATCCATGCCGCTGGCGGCGGAGTGACAGCATCATGTTTGTCATTGCGAGGAGCGAAGCGACGAAGCAATCCCCATCCAGGTGCGCACGCATCGGGTGCGCACCAACCAGGTGCGTACCCGGATGGGGATTGCTTCGCCTTCGGCTCGCAATGACAGTCTATTTGCGGAAGCACTGATAATGGCCAAGGTCACCGTCGACGGCATCGAGGTCGAAGTCCCCAACGGCTCCAACGTGCTGCAGGCCTGCGAGGCCGCGGGGAAAGAAATCCCGCGCTTCTGCTACCACGACCGGCTGTCGGTCGCCGGCAACTGCCGCATGTGCCTGGTGGAGATCGAGAAGGCCCCCCCCAAGCCGATCTCCTCCTGCACCTGGCCGGTGGCCGACGGCATGGTGGTGCACACCGACAGCCCGATGGTGCGCAACGCGCGCCGCGGGGTGATGGAATTCCTGCTGATCAACCACCCGCTGGACTGCCCGATCTGCGACCAGGGCGGCGAGTGCGACCTGCAGGACCAGGCGATGGGCTATGGCTCCGACCACTCGCGCTACGCCGAGAACAAGCGCGCGGTGAAGGACAAGGACCTTGGCCCGCTGGTCAAGACCGTGATGACGCGCTGCATCCACTGCACGCGCTGCATCCGTTTCATCACCGAAGTGGCCGGGGTGCCCGATCTCGGCGCCACCGCGCGCGGCGAATCCATGGAGGTCGGCACCTATGTGGAAAAGGCGCTGTCCTCCGAACTCTCAGGCAACATAATCGATCTTTGCCCGGTCGGCGCGCTGACCTCGAAGCCGTATGCGTTCGTGGCGCGCTCGTGGGAGCTGAACAAGACCGACAGCATCGACGTGCTGGACGCGGTCGGCACCAACATCCGCGTCGACGCCCGCGGGCCCGAGGTGCTGCGCATCCTGCCGCGCACCAATGAGGACGTGAACGAGGAGTGGCTGGCCGACAAGTCGCGCTTCGCGCTCGACGGGTTGAAACGCCGCCGGCTCGATCATCCCTGGGTGCGGCACGACGGCAAGCTGCGCAAGGCGACCTGGCCGGAGGCGTTCGCCGCCATCGCCGCGAAGGCGAACGGCCTCGCTGGTGACCGCATCGGCGCCATCGCCGGCGATCTGTGCGATACCGAAAGCATGCTGGCGCTGAAGGACCTGATGACGGCGCTGGGCTCGGCCAATCTGGATTGCCGGCAGGACGGCGCCGCACTGGATGCGGCGCGACGGGATTTTTACACCTTCAACACCTCGATCGCCGGGATCGAGGAGGCCGACGCGATTCTGCTGATCGGCACCAATCCGCGCAAGGAAGCGCCGGTGCTGAACGCGCGCATCCGCAAGCGCTGGGTCGCCGGCGGCTGCCCGATCGGACTGGTCGGCGAGGCGGCGGATCTTACCTACGATGTCACGATGGTCGGCGCCGGACCGGACGCGCTGGCCGGCGACTTCGGCCAGGTGCTGCGCGACGCCAAGAAGCCGATGCTGATCCTGGGGCAGGGCGCGCTGACGAGGCCCGACGGCGCCGCGGTGCTGGCCGCCGCCTGGAAGCTCGCCGCCGAGGTCGGCGCACTGACGCCCGAATGGCACGGCTTCAACGTGCTGCACACCGCCGCCGCGCGGGTCGGAGCGCTCGATCTCGGGTTCGTTCCGGGGCCGGGCGGCAAGCGGCTGGCGCAGATGCTGGCCGGCGGCGTCGATCTGCTGTGGCTGCTCGGCGCGGACGAGTTCCCGACCGCGCGCATCGGCGCCACCACCTTCGTCGTCTACCAGGGCCACCACGGCGACGCCGGCGCCGCGCGCGCCGACGTGATCCTGCCCGGCGCGGCCTATACCGAAAAACCCGGCACCTACGTGAACACCGAAGGCCGCGTTCAGCGAGGGTTCCTCGCGGTCTATCCGCCGGGCGAGGCGCGCGAGGACTGGAAGATCCTCCGGGCGTTCAGCCAGGTGGTCGGCCATCCATTGCCGTACGACGATTTCGAAGCGCTGCGCGGCCGGCTGGCCCAGGTGAACCCGGTGTTCGGCCGCGTCGGCTTCCTGCCGCGGTTCGGCTGCTCCGATCTGACAGGCCCCAGCGGCGATCCCGCCGCCGTCAGTGCCGTGCCGTTCGTTGCGGCAGTGGCGAACTACTACCAGACCGACCCGATCAGCCGCGCCAGCCCGACCATGGCCGAGTGCACCGCGCTGTTCGCCCCCTCGCGCCTGGCGGCGGAGTAGACCGATGGCCGAGATCCTCGCCCTGCTGCAAACACCGATCGGCCACGTCGTGCTGATCGTGATCCAGGCGCTCGCCCTGCTGGTGCCGATGCTGATCGGCGTCGCCTACGTCACCTACGCCGAGCGCAAGGTGCTGGCGGGGATGCAGTTGCGCAAAGGGCCGAACGTGGTCGGCCCGTTCGGCCTGCTGCAGCCGTTCGCCGACGCGCTGAAGATGCTGATGAAGGAGACGGTGATCCCCTCGGGCAGCAATCCGCTGCTGTTCCTGATGGCACCGATGCTGACCTTCTCCCTGGCGATGCTGGCCTGGGCGGTGATCCCGGTGAACGATGGCTGGGCGATCGCCGACATCAACGTCGGCGTGCTGTACCTGTTCGCGATCTCCTCGCTCGGCGTCTACGGCGTGATCATCGCGGGCTGGGCATCGAACTCGAAATACGCCTTCCTCGGCGCGCTGCGCAGCGCGGCGCAGATGATCAGCTACGAGGTCTCGATGGGCTTCGTCATTGTCAGCGTGTTGCTCATCGCCGGTACGCTGAACCTGTCGGACATCGTGCGCGCACAGCGCACCGTGTGGTTCTTCATCCCGCTGTTTCCGATGTTCGTGATCTTCCTCATCTCGATCCTGGCGGAGACCAACCGTCCGCCGTTCGACCTGCCGGAGGGCGAGAGCGAGATCGTTGCCGGGTTCTTCGTCGAATACTCCTCGATGAGCTTCGCGCTGTTCTTCCTTGGCGAATACGCCAACATGATGCTGATGAGCGCGTTGACCACGATCCTGTTCCTGGGCGGCTGGCTGCCGCCGTTCGACATCGCGCCGTTCACCTGGGTGCCGGGACCGATCTGGTTCATCCTGAAGATCTGCCTCGTGCTGTTCTTCTACCTGTGGGCGCGCGCGCCCTTCCCGCGCTTCCGCTACGACCAGCTCATGCGGCTCGGCTGGAAGGTGTTCCTGCCGGCCTCGCTGCTCTGGCTGGTGCTGACGGCGGGGGTGATGACCATGATCCACGCGGGGGTGTTCGGCCATGGCGCGTGACCCGGGCCACGACGTAGCGGAGGCGTGAGCGATGGCGTTCATTGATCGCACCGCGCGCGGTCTGCTGCTGTGGGAGCTGCTGGCCGGCATGGCGCTGACCTTCAGCTACTTCTTCAAGCCGAAGGCGACGATCAACTACCCGTACGAGAAGGGTCCGCTCAGCCCGCGCTTCAAGGGCGAGCACGCGCTGCGCCGCTATCCGAACGGCGAGGAGCGCTGCATCGCCTGCAAGCTGTGCGAGGCGATCTGTCCGGCGCAGGCGATCACCATCGAGGCCGAGCCGCGCGACGATGGCTCGCGCCGCACCACGCGCTACGACATCGACATGACCAAGTGCATCTATTGCGGATTGTGTGAGGAGGCGTGCCCGGTGGACGCCATCGTCGAAGGTCCCAACTTCGAGTACGCCACCGAAACGCGCGAGGAGCTGATGTACAACAAGGACAAGCTGCTGGCGAACGGCGACCGCTGGGAAACCGAGCTCGCCAAGCGGCTCGAGCTGGATGCACCCTATCGATGATCGCCACGATCTTCTTCTACATCTTCGCCGTGATCCTGGTCGCCGCCGCGGCGACGGTGGTCAGCGCGCGCAATCCGGTGCACTCGGTGCTGTTCCTGATCCTGGCGTTCTTCAACGCCGCCGCGCTGTTCCTGATCGCCGGGGCCGAGTTCCTGGCGATGGTGCTGGTGATCGTCTATGTCGGCGCGGTCGCGCTGTTCTTCCTGTTCGTCGTCATGATGCTGGACGTGAACTTCGCGGAGCTGCGCAGCGGATTCCAGCGCTATCTGCCGGTCGGCGCGGCGGTCGGCGCGATCCTGTTCATCGAGCTGGTGGTGCTCTATGGCGGCTGGCAGATCGCCCCGCAGGCCACCAGCCTGCGCATGTCGCCGGCGCCGGCGATCAGCAACACCCAGGCGCTCGGCGACGTGCTCTATACCGACTACATCTTCCTGTTCCAGGCGGCCGGCCTGGTGCTGCTGGTGGCGATGATCGGCGCCATCGTGCTGACGCTGCGGGATCGCCGCGTCAGGCGGCACCAGGACATCGGCGCGCAGATCGCGCGCACCGCCGCCGAGACGCTGGAGCTGGTCGAGGTGTCGGTCGGCGCCGGCATCAAGGAGCTGGGCATCTACCGCCCGAAGCCGCCGGCGCTTGTGCCGGAATCTGGGCCGGACTCCGCGCCGGAACCCGCGCATGCCGATGCCGGCCAGCACGGCCACGGCGCGCAGCATGCACCGGAGGTACGCTGATGGGCGTGATGGCAGTCAGCCTGGGTCACTACCTCGTGGTCAGCGCGATCCTGTTCGTGCTGGGCGTGTTCGGCATCTTCCTGAACCGCAAGAACGTCATCATCATCATGATGTCGATCGAGCTGATCCTGCTCTCGGTGACCCTGAACCTGGTGGCGTTCTCCGCGGCACTCGGCGATCTGGCCGGGCAGGTGATGGCGATGTTCGTGCTGACCGTCGCCGCCGCCGAGGCGGCGATCGGCCTGGCGATCGTGCTGGTCTATTTCCGCAACCGCGGCTCGATCCAGGTCGAGGACGTGACGTTGATGAAGGGCTAGGGATTCAGTGGTCAGTGGTCAGTGGTCAGTGGTCAGGGTGACCGCTCTATCAACGTCATGGCCGGCAACGTCTAGGCCGGCAACGTCATGGCCGGGCTTGACCCGGCCATCCGTTCAGCACGGTGCCGCGACGGATGGCCGGGTTGATCCCCGGATCATGTCCGGGGACGGCCATGGCGAGGCGCTTGCCGGCCGTCTCGGTCCCCTCGGA
>Ga0209415_10019859_pt1 | contig 10489 bp, 7 predicted proteins | sample PeaSoiSIISIP2007_FD_187696 | JGI IMG/M metagenome (GOLD analysis project Ga0209415, IMG submission 187696) | Peat soil microbial communities from Weissenstadt, Germany - SII-SIP-2007 (SPAdes) (version 2) | ecosystem: Environmental > Terrestrial > Soil > Wetlands > Peat | place: Germany...
GACCTGCAAGATCGCTTTGATGAAAAGAAAACACTTACGACTTCAATATGCCCTCAACTGCGAAAGTTCGGCTAAGCGGAGTCATCCGTGGCAGGATGCCTTGCCTTCCACCAGCGGAAGATCAGTGCCAACCCGATAACCAGGACGATCGTAACCAGAGAAGCCCAGGCGAGATTCTTTTTTAGATACGCCTCGGCCTCGGCGCCGTAGTGGGCCCCCAGCCAGGCAATAGCAGCGAACCTCAAACTTCGTCCAACCAGCAAAGCCGCTCCGAAGTTAACCATATTCATGCGCAACGCCCCTGCGGCGATGACAAAGAACTTCAGCGGGGCGGGCGGCGGCAACAAAGCCATCACCAGCATGGAAACAAACTCGTTCTGCACCAGCCAACGCCGCGCGCGATTCCTTTTGGTCGACGAGCGCTTGCCGCCGGCCAGCCTTCCTCCTCCGCGCGCTATCCCGTACATGACGAAGCACCCCAAGAGCGAGCCAAGAGTGCTCAACAACGCGTAAAAGGGCGACCGGGCAGGGTGCTTGCTGGCCAGAACAATAAGCGCTATGTCGTTGATGCCGGGAAATGGTATGAATGAGGAATCCAGAAACGACAGAAAGAAGAGGCCCCCGCCGTAAAGCGCGAGCGCATGTCCGATCCTCGAAGAAAGCGAATTGAAGAATTGCAACCGATTCCACCTCGAAGGCTGAACTCTTGAATTCTATGCGGTCTCGCCGTCAGGACGCAACGTGGTTCTTCTATGGGTAGTGTCCTGATTTGAAAACAGCGCGGGCCTTCATGCCGGCCTGACCTGGCTCCGGAAAAACTCTTTCCCTTGTCATTCCGAGCGCAGCGAGGAATCTCGCTCTGGTGTGTTTTCAAGACATTGAGAGATTCCTCGTCGCCTGCGGCTCCTGAAAATAGCGCCCTCTGTGTCATTGACGCGAATCGGGCTGGTAGGGGCGGTTCGCGAACCGCTCCTACTCGAGGGCCGCGTCATTACCGCGAAAGCGGGAATCCAACTTGTTCCCGGCTCCACAATGGGCCTCCGCTTGCGCGGGGACGACGACGCTGATTTTCATTGCCTCGGGTGCGCCGCAGGCCCATGAAAACTCCTCGGGATGACAGGCGAAGAAGGCTTTTCCACACCCTGCAGAGGCCACCGCTGCGAGCCAGATCGAGACATCACAAAAAAAGCTTGACATTCGGAGAAAGCATGCTAATAATTTAGCATGATGCTTAAGAATTAGCAGGAGGACAGCCCATGGCCGAACCCGCAGATCATAAACTCAGCCGCCGCGAGCGCCAGATTATGGATGTGCTCTACCAACGCCAGCGGGCCTCGGCGGCGGAGATTCGAGAGTCGCTGGCCAATCCTCCCAGCTACTCCACGGTTCGCGCCCTGCTCCGCATCCTCGAAGAAAAAGGGCACATCCGGCATGCGGAAAAAGACCTTCGTTACGTCTACTTCCCTACCGCCTCGCGCCAGCGCGTAGGGCGCGCGGCCCTGAGACATCTGGTTGAGACCTTCTTCGATGGCTCCGCCGCGCAAGCCGTCGCGACGCTGCTGGAGCCCTCGACTGCACATGTGTCGGAGGACGAGCTTGAACGCATTTCCGAGTTAATCGCGAAGGCCCGGAAAGGAGGCGCGTAATGTCGGGGATATTCTCGCCGTTTCTCCACGTATTGCAATCTCTCCATGGCTTTACGGGGAAGGGCTTGGCGCTTCTTCTCGACGCCGCTCTTAAGGGCACCTGTCTTCTGCTGCTCTGTGGAGCGTTGGTTTCAACTCTGCGGCGTGCATCGGCTGCGGCGCGGCACCTCGTTTGGAGCCTGGGAGTAGGCGCCATACTGGCTCTACCCTTCTTTTCTCTGATGCTGCCGGCCTGGGACGTGCCCGTCATCTCGACACTGCCTACCTACACCGCGGGCGAGAGGGGTGTGACGAAGGTCGATTTGCAGGTTGTCCAGGAAAGCAGTCAAATCGATGTGCGCCCCATGGCTCAAGTGGCCCCAGTATCTGGCAGCAGCGGAGAAGCTCCGTTCCGCACTGGCTGGGTTTTATGTTTATGGGCGATCGGCGCCGCGCTTTTGGCGGCGCGAACTGCCGTGGGGGAATGCCGTGTCCGTCGGATCGCGAGACGCTCGCTGCCTTTCGAGACACGACAGGCAAAAGTCATCCTCGAAAACGTCCGCTCCTCCCTTCGCCTGTCGCGCGCGGTCCGGCTGCGAACCAGCGCTGAGGTCGCCGTCCCCTTCACCCACGGCGTGCTACGTCCGGCGGTGCTGCTGCCTGCGGAGGCTCCGCAGTGGTCCCGCCAGCAGCTCGAGTGGGTGCTTACCCACGAGCTGGCCCACGTGCGCCGGAACGATTATCTAACCCAGATGTCTGCTCAAGTCGTTTGCGCTCTGTTGTGGTTTCACCCGTTGGTGTGGCTTGCCGGGTTCGCGATGCGTAAGGAAAGAGAACGGGCATGCGACGACATAGTGCTAAGTCTCGGCCACCCGGCGACGGATTACGCCGAGTTTCTTCTTGTGCTGAGTCGCGCTCTGCAAGGTTCGAATGGCGCATGGTCAACAAGTGTTGCCATGGCCCAATCTTCTCAATTGGAGGTTCGCATGAAAGCGTTGCTTGATCCCCGACTGAATCACAAGCCCTTGGCGGCGAGCCGAGCATTGCTCACCGCGGCGCTCTCGGCGCTCTTGCTTCTTCCCGTGGCGGCAATGCGCGTGGCAGCCAAAAGCGCCTCGGGCACTATCTCGGGCACGGTCCGCGACCCGAGCGGCGCGGTGATCCCCAATGCGAATGTCTCCCTCGTCAATGTGGGGCTGAAGTCAAAGATTGAGGGGCACTCCGGCCCGGACGGCACGTTTAGTTTTGCAGCGATACCTCCGGGTAGCTACCGGCTTGAGATTGCCTGTCCCGGATTCGCCTTTACAAAGAGCGCGGAACTCGATCTCCAATCGGGCGGAGACCTGCATCAGAACATCACGTTGGACATTGGGGAAGTGCTGGAGGAAGTCGTCGTACACGGGCATAAGCCGGCGGAGAGCCCTGCTGCACCACGGCCGGCGCCGCGACGCATCCGCGTGGGCGGCAATGTTCAAGCGGCCCATCTCATCTCCCAGGTGAAACCTGAATATCCTGAAGCGCTCGAGAAACAGGGAATCGAAGGCGCGGTCATCCTGCGCGCGGTCATCGGAACCAGCGGGCAGATTCTGTCCCTTTCGCCTTTCAGCGACCCTGATCCCGCGCTGACTAAAGCCGCCATGGATGCCGTCCGTCAATGGCGGTACACGCCCACGCTCTTGAACGGCGAACCGGTCGAAGTGGTCACCACGATTACGGTCGGCTTTCGATTGGACGAGTAGCCTCCTACTGGGGATTGCAGAATTAACTGACACCACCCCCTCACACCCTACAGGCGCTAGAATAAGCCCGGCACCCCACGCCAAGCCGCATCAGCGGCGCAAGAATGAGGCCGACGGTGGCAGAACCCGTGAAAAAATCGATGCCTGTCATCCTGAGCGCAGCGAAGGATCCCGGCAGTTTCTTATGGTTTAGCGAGTTAGAACAACTGCAGAGATCCTTCGCCGCGCTCAGGATGACACTTTCAGGGTTTCTTCACAGGTTCACAGCCGTGGGATCACGGCGCACAGAGAGCTCGCTGAGCCACCCGGTGGCGAGAGAAGATTTGCGATCGTCAAAACTGCTCTGTCGCCCCTCCCGGGGCTTTCGGCGCGCATCGTACCTGTCTTTCTCTCCACGGCTGTCGCCGTGGGCCACATTCTTGCGCCCGCCCCGGCGGGCTCCGGAACCCGGTCGAGCTGTCCGGCGCATGTTATAATCCTGCCCGCCAGTCATCCTAAAGGAGAATCGCTCATGCGACGAGGCATTGTTGCGGCTGGAAGCCTGGCGGCCCTGCTGTGGATCTTTGCACAAGCTGCTGCTCAGACGAATGCGGCTGTGGGGACCGTACGCATCGACGTCACCCCCAGCCACGTGCTCAACTCCTTCGATCCCGACCGCGCCCTTGGCAGCTCGGTCGATGTCCTGTCTCACAACGAGATCGACAAGGTCTATACTCCGCACATTCTCGAGGAATCGCTCTCCGCCGGCTGGGGTCCAATCACGTATCGCAACAACACCGAACTGCGCATGGCAGCGTGGCACTGGACGGAGAATGGGACCTGGAGCGATCCCGCCCATAAGAGCGGATACTTCACCGGCAGCACGGAACTGAAAGACCCCATCCGTTACATCCTCGCCTACGCATTGCCTCACCGCGGTTTCTCCTCGAGCGGCGACCGGCCAATCGAGGGACCAAACCTCAGCTACTGGAAAAGCAACCCGTATCTCTCGAGCAAGTTCACTGGTGAAAGTGACGCCGCCCACCCTCAGTGGGTGGTCATGGATTTGCAAAAGGAGCATTCCGTCAACGCGGTTCGGATCGCCTGGGCGAACCCCTACGCCAAAACTTACACTGTGGAATATTGGGTTGGTAAAGGGGCGCTCGATTTCGATGAAGGCCCGCAGGGCGCATGGAAGGCATTTCCCTCCGGGGCGATAACCGATGCGCACGGCGGCACGGTTACACTCAGATTCGGGAAGATGCCCATATCCACTCGCTACCTGCGCGTCTGGATGACGGAATCCTCAAACACCTGCGATCTCCACGGCTCGGGCGACGTGCGAAACTGCGTCGGATACGCCATTCAGTCGCTCACCGCCGGCAACATGAGCGGGAACGAGTTCGTGGACGCAACGAAGGGTGCCACGGGTCGACAGAAGCCTACCTATTGTTCTTCGTCCATCGACCCCTGGCACTCGGCGGCGGACGCGAGTTCCGGGGAGCGCTACGCACACACCGGCTTCGACCTTTTCTTTACCAGCGGAATCACCAACAACCTGCCGGCGATGATTCCCGTCACTCTGCTCTACGGCACGCCGGAGGACGCTGCCGCCCAGATCGCCTACATCGAGAAGCGAGGCTACCCCCTTGCCTATGTTGAGATGGGAGAGGAACCGGACGGCAAGCATGCGCTACCCGAAGACTACGGTGCGCTCTACATCCAGTGGGCCGCCGCGATTCACAAGGTCGATCCCAAGCTCAAGTTGGGCGGCCCCATCTTCGAAGGCGTGAGCCAGGACATCCGTGTGTGGCCGGACGCCCAGGGCCGGACCTCCTGGATGGGCCGCTTCATCGATTACCTGAGGGCGCACGATCGGCTCAGCGACCTCGCCTTTGTCTCGTTCGAGCATTATCCTTTCGAGCCGTGCGAGATCACCTGGAAGACGCTCTACCGGGAACCGCAATTGATCAAGCACATCCTCGAGGTCTGGAGAGAAGATGGTGTTCCCAAGGATGTGCCATTGATGGTGACCGAGAGCAGCGTTTCCTGGGAACTTACGGGGCCGATGAGCCAGATCTTCGCCGCGCTGTGGCTCTCGGATAGTATCGGCGCGTTTTTTGAAGCGGGAGGCGCAGCGTATTACCATTCCCCAATCCAACCCCAGACTGTCGAGCCAAGCTGCCTCGGCCCGGCCAGTTGGTCAAGCTTTGTCGCTGACCGCGACTTCCACATCAAAGGCTACACGGCGTTTTATTACGCCGCGCACATGCTCAACCTCGAGTGGGTCGAGCACCGTTCCGGCGTGCATTACATGTTCCCTTCCGTGACCGATATCAAAGACAGCGACGGGAATGTGCTGGTCACCTCGTATGCGTTGCATCGTCCCGACGGCAACTGGTCCGTGATGCTGGTGAATCGCGACCAGAACCAGCCGCACACGGTGCGCGTACTCTTTGAGGATTCGACCAGCCGGCAAACCGCGTCCTTTTCTGACCCGGTAACGCAAGTGAGCTTCGGCAGCGAACAATACGTGTGGAAGGATCGCGGCGCGAATAGCTACGCCGATCCGGACGCGCCGCCGGTGGGCGGCACGGTGGCGGGCGGACCACAGGCGGCCTTCACGCTTCCCAAAGCGTCTGTCACAGTGCTGCGGGGGCGCGTAGAGTAAGGACCGAGCGGGTACGAAGTAACCCCTCACCCGTCGCGCTCCGGCTGATGAAAGCGCCGAAGCGCGACACCCTCTCCCCAAGGGAGAGGGTTGTTATTTCAGATTCGGTTCACAGCGCCTTCACTCGGCGGGTGAGCTGTTCGGCGGGCGACATCAGGGCGACGGCGTACTTACAACCCCTCAGGCAGCCGCGGGTTACGGCCAGACTCCCATAATAGTCGTTGTAACGGAATCCGTTTTCGCCCCGCCACATGGGGAAAATGGCGCAGGCTTCCTGCCATCGGTCGAAGACGGTAGTAATATCAAGGTAAATATCCGTAATAAAACCGTTTGCATCTTCCCAATTATCCGCAAAAAATAGTTTTCCAACCTCATGAGGCGGTTCTTTGCGATCGAGGGCGGGCAGCCCGGCGTAGAACACAGCGTCGTTAACTATTTTGTAACACGCTTCGTGATCCTTATGCCAACTTCCCCTCCAGTGCGTCACGATGATCCCGGGCCGGTACTGCCGGATCAAATCGCACACGGCAAACTTAGCCTCCTCTGAAACTGGAATCTCTCCGTCCGGATAGGTGAGAAACTCTGCCCGAGCGCCCAGCATCTGCGCGGCATTTTCGGCCGCTTGTCTTTGCAGGGGGCCGTACTGCGCGGGAGCAATCCGCGCCGAGCCGCGCTCCCCGAGTGACAGGCTCAGGAAGACGCCTTGGCCACCGAGGTGAACCTGGAGCGCCACGGCAAGGCCCATGGCAAAGAATGCGTCGCCGGGATGAGCGGCAATCGCCATGGTGCTCGTGGGGTGAGAGGGCTGCGCTTGAGTGTCCCCAGAGGGAGGCCTCCCCGGCAATTGGTTTGTCTGGGCACCTTGCGCCGGTGCCGAGAAGGCAGCAGCGCCAAGGCTCAAATCCTTGAGAAAGCGTCGCCGCGTGGAATCATCCATGTGTTCAGGTTTCTCCTTTTCAGCGGCCAGTCAGTTCACTCCAGTCTCACTGCGGACCTGAAGGTCGCGCTACGTACTGCCCCAGCGGCAAAGGACCCCTCACCCGTCCGTTGACGGCTGATGAAAACGCCGTCACCGGACACCCTCTCCCCACGGGAGAGGGCTATTCCCCCTGTTTGATGAAGGCTGCTTGCTGATTTCAAGTTTCACTTCGCAAAAGTCTGGCAAGCGACTGTAACGACTTAAGTTCGCCATCCGAGTTGACTGCCGTACTGTACCACTCAGAGACCCGCTGACTCTCGATCTCCGCGTTCCCTTCCCCGTGCCGGGAATGCCAGGCCTTGATCCGTGCATGAGCTTCTTCGGCCTTGCTCGTCATTTTCAGCTTTTCGTAACAGAAGCTCTCCAGATAGTCTTGAATCCTGTAATCCGGGTCGTCGGGCTTCCCCGTTCCCAGCCGCTCCGGGAATTCGCGCGAAGCTTCGAGGTGCCCAACCGCTTCCTGGTAACCGCCCTTCTTCATATCCGCGAGCGCCTGCGTGACCAGGCTTTCCACCCACAATTGGTGCACATCGTTCTGGCCCTCGTAAGGCAAGATGGAGGCCTTCGCCAGCACACCATAGCAGTCAGCATAGCGGCCGCCGTGCAAGTATGTCCTGGCCAGCAGAATTCTCACCGCATCTTCCTTGGGGAATTGGCGCGACGCAGCGATGGCCACCTTCAAGGCCTTGTCGTTCATTCCGGCTTGCAGGTAATAATCCGCCAGGTGATACGATGTTCTCCAATCCTTCTTGTCGGTCGAGTATGCCCGCTCGAAGTCAGCCTGAGCCTGCTGAGGACTGGCAACTTGCTCGAGAATGGCGCGAGAGATATAAGCCGGCGCATAGTCAGGCTGCTCGCCGCACTCGCTCCACATCTTCAGCGCGTCGTCGTCCCGCTGCATTCCCCAGTAAATCAAACCGAGGTAGTACTTCGGCTTCCAATCGTTCGGCCGCTCCGCCGCCGCCCACTCGAACACCGGAATCGACTCCGCGCGGAATGGAAACACCAGGTAAGGTGAAAGGGCGCCCGCGCGCGAGAGAACCTCCCGGCTGCGCTCCGGAGATTCGTTGCGCAAGAGGTAGGCCTGCCAGTACCGCACCGTGGCCTGCTCTGGAGCGACCTCCAACACCTTCAGCGCGTCATCGTCGAGTTTCAGGTTGGAGTAGTAAGCGGCGATCTCGAGATAAGTCTCATGCGGTAATTCGCTGCGGATCATGGATTTGAATTCACTGAGCGCCGCAGGGCTCGGATCGAGCAGGTACTGCTCGAAGCGCGCCAGATGGTTTAGGGGATCGATGTCGAGAATCCTGCTCAAGGTCTCGCGCGCCTTATCAGGCTGCTTGTGCAACCGGAGAGCCGTGGCGAGAAGCTGGTAAGTTCTGATGTTATAGGCATCGTAAGAGAGGGACTGGTGGAGATAATCTTCAGCCAGGTTGAAATTGCGTTCCTGGAGATAAATGCCGCCCAGATCACCGTACGCTGCGGAGCGGTACTTCATCGAACGCTCCGCCCATCCCAGCGTCTCCTTGGCGTCCACCAGGTCGCCCAACCGAGTGGCGATGATTCCGTAGATATAATTGGCGTCCGCGTCGTACATCGCGATATCCAGCGCTTTGCGCGCGTAGTCGAGCGCCTGATCGTATTGGGCCCTGCGGCAGTAGAGCTCGGCGAGACGCGTTAGCGCAGCCACGTGGAGCGGTTCGCGCTCCACCACGGATTGGTACTTGCGCAACGCCGACTTGTAGTTCCGCTCTTTCTCCTCGCGCTCAGCCGATTGGTAAAGTCCCTCGACGCTACTCTCGTCGGCATTGTGAAAGTGGAACGGGCGCTTCAGAACGTCGGCGTTCGGATCGTCCGTGTAAGAGAGTTTGTCACCCACACCCACGCGCAACTGGCCGCTTTTGACAGAGACTGGAAATGTCTTCTGATAGACCTCCAGGGGCTTGAGGACGATTCGATCGTGAGCAACCGCCTTGCCCTCCGCAGAGACAGTCAGGTCTTCCGCAAGGCTCTGGAGAGCGCAGAAGCTGACCGTCAGGGAATTACCGTCGTTACGAACATTCAAAGCGCCGTACGGCGTGGCCTTCACCATCGGGCCGATTTTCTTGTAAGGGAAATACAATTCCCGCCAGTGGTCGGTCGAGCCCGGAGCGAAGAATTCGTGGTCGCTTTGGTCGAGCAGGCGTCCAGTTTGAGCCTCGAGGTACGGCCCATCGTTGTCCGTCAGCAGGTCCTGCCAGATGGCTCCGGCGCGAGACATTGACCAGAGAAACAGTTTCTGGCCGGGCACCTCCTCATGCCGAGCCCAATGGCCATATCCGAATTGCCAATCGTGCCAGTATCCGCCTGAGAAATCCTGAAGCTTGCCATGCACGAAGAGGCTGTCGTCATCGTTGTCTTTCCGGTTGCGGTTGAGGGCCAGGTTTCGATCGTCCTTGGTGATCGGCCATGGCTCGGAGGGAACGGCATAGTTGTGCGTAATGTACTTGTCTCCGGGCAAGACGAATTCGAGATCGTCGCGCAGCTTTTGGGCTACGTTCATCCACACGTAGTAGGATTGGTTAAAAGGCTGCGGATTGTACCAGAGAGAACGCGCCTCGATGTAAGCCTTGTCGGCGGGAATCCTGTATTCCACCCGCCACTCGGTGCGCGAGGGCAGGTCCATGGTCCCCACGATGCAGCTTACGCTGCCGTCGGGGTTCTTGCGGATCAAATAATCCACGGGCGAAGCGGTCGAGGGCGCGTGGCCGATCAGCCCGAAGTTGGCTTCAATGCCACCCGAGGTCCACGGGCCCCGCATGGCGATGCTGCGAAACTTCTCTACACGGTTATAGTAAATGAAGTCCTTCTGTGAGCTCTTTTCGACAGCGCCGATCAGTTTGCCGCCCGTGGCCGGCAAAACAAACGCATCAATGTAGGGGTTCTCGAGGTGAATGACATTCCAGACTTGGGGGGCGCCTTCATACGCCAGGTCATCGAATGAATAGTACGGATAGATCTTCTGCATCACGTCTTCCCCTGCCCGTACAGCGATGGGATTTGGGCCGGAGAAAGGATAGGTCTTGATTGTCTGCTTCTCCTCGCGGACGTCGGCGGCGTGGGCCAACGAGCACATGGTCAGAACTGACAGCAAGGTCAACGCAAGCATCTTCATTGGTAAGCCCCTCAAATGTGAGGTCGGCCGTCGTGGCCGCTGCCATCTTGTAAGAGCGGCCCTTGGGCCGCTCTGGGCACCCACAAGGGGTGCCCCTACTCACAGGCGGGTCAGTCTATGTGCGCCGGACACTGAGTGTCAAGCGTTCATGCACCCAGGTGGAGTAGGGGTAGGGCTTGCCCTACCCTCGTCGGCCTAGGAACCGTCCGGGGACGGCAAGCCGTCCCCCTACATAGTGACCTTGGCCATTCAAGCGTGCGGAATTATCTCCCAGGGGTTTAGAACCTCCACGCCGGCCGCCCGGAAAGGCGCCTCGTCCCGCGTTGCCACGCTGAAGTGGCG
>Ga0209415_10019860_pt1 | contig 10489 bp, 12 predicted proteins | sample PeaSoiSIISIP2007_FD_187696 | JGI IMG/M metagenome (GOLD analysis project Ga0209415, IMG submission 187696) | Peat soil microbial communities from Weissenstadt, Germany - SII-SIP-2007 (SPAdes) (version 2) | ecosystem: Environmental > Terrestrial > Soil > Wetlands > Peat | place: Germany...
GTGTACCTGGCCGCGGCGCGCCGCCTGGCGCTCAGCCCGGCCCGCTGCCTGGCCGTCGAGGACGCCCCCGCCGGGGTGGTGGCGGCCAAGGAGGCGGGCATGAGCTGCCTGGCCGTGCCCGATCCGCTGCTGGCCGGCGATCCCCGCTATCGCCGCGCCGACCTGGCCCTGCCCTCACTGACCGAGCTGGACGAGCCGGTGCTGCGCACGCTCACGACGTGACCGACGCCTGGAGGTCCAGCGGCAGGGTCTCCCTGGACTAGCCGGGAACAACCGAGGCGTTGTACCTGGCCCAGATCACATCGGGGGAGGTGCCGGGCTCGCTGTGCAGGGCGGTGATGAGCTCGGCGACTTCCGGGGTCATCACGACCAGGATCCGGGTCTGGCCCGGTCCCCGGTTGGCGAACGTGTGCACGGTGCCTGCCGGGATGTACGCCAGTTCCCCGGTCGCTAGGATCCGCCGTTCCTCGCCCTCCAGGATCTCGAGCTCGCCGTCGAGCACGTAGAAGGCCTCATCAGAGCCGTGGTGTACGTGAGGCGGTGCCTGATCGCCCGGGTAGGGCGCCAGGTTCCATTCCCTGATAACGAAATCAGCCACAGTCAGCAGGCTACGCGCCCAGGCAAACGCGCACGCAGCCCAGAAAGATTGTGGTTGATCCGGGTTCCGTGGTTGATTGGGTGGACTATAGGTGGTTCGACCAAATCAACCCTCGCATCGGCAATCGGCCCGTCGCGTCGGCTCACTCTCGAAGCTGTCTACCAGATCTGACTCGCAGCTGCGACTGGTCGGCCGCGAGGGCGCTACCCGGAACCGGAGGCAGCCCCACCAGGGGTTAGAGCCTGGGACTGTCGGTCACGCTGCTGGTTATGAAGCTAGGGACTGGTCGTGTGGGGCAGGCGGGTCGGCTGGCGCGGCCCGCACGGTCATGTCTCTGTTGCCGGCTGGCTCCAACTGCACGTCGATGCTGCCGTCGCTGGCGACCAGCCGCCAGGCACGAACCTCGTCTAGGTTGGCGATCCGCGTCGAGTGCATGATGTGCAGGACAGAGCCGAGCGGCAGCTGCCCGCCCGCCACGGAGAGGGTCTCTGGAACCGCAGCGGCAAACATGAACTGTTCCCCGTGCTGGTCGACCTGGGCGAGTAGGTTGTCCACGGCCGGCCCCGCGAGGGGCGCGATCATGCCGCTCCACTGCGCGTGGACGTCCTCGCCGCACAGGATCGCCCGCGCGTAGTGCATGTCCCGCTGGTCTTCGGCACTGAACGCGTCCGGGAACGGGAACGGGGTTCCGGTGAGCTGCTGGATCTCAGCTAGCAATTCCACGCACCTGATGTATCCCTCAGGCCAGCTGGCCGGTCCGAAGGACCCGGAGCCGGTGGTGATGATGTTCCCGGCCTGGTCGGTGACCGCCATTTTCTGTCCGGCGGCCACCGCCGCGCAAAACCGCAGAACGGGGACGGCGTCCTGGGGCAGGGCTCCGTCGTGGTACCGGTAGGTCAGGTGAGCCCGATGTGTTCGCCGACCTGTGTCGAAGCGCTGCTCCATGGTGAGGAGCCCGGACGGGTCTCGGGAGGCCAGCAGCACGCCGCCTGCCGGGCCGCTGCTGCGGCGGGTGACGGTCATCCTGATCACCTGGCGGACGGGCGGCTGCGCCGGGACGCGGAGCAGGATCGCCGCCGCCCGCTCGGATCCAGGCGGAAAGGTGCCGTCCAGGATCAGCGTGCCTCCCTCGAACTCACCTCCCAGGCCGCCCGGGGTGTCCAAGGTCAGCCTGGTGATACTGGCCGGCGGGATGGTCACCGGCGTCCCGAACATCATGAATTCCGCGAAGGCCTCGCGGGCTTCTTGCTGTCCGGGCGAGTCGTCGAACTGCAAAGTCGTGGTCATCGTGATGGGGCGGTCCCGGTAGGCATCGGGGTACTTGGGATGAGCCGTGACGGTGACCATCTCGTCGGCGACGCCGAACTCGAACCAGTAGTAGGGATCGATCTCGTTTAGCCGACTGGCCTGGCCGGCGAACCGCTGGGCGAGCCCGGCCGCGTCCTTTGGCAGCGCGTCTTCGCGGCTGATCTCGGTCAGGATCCGCACGACCTCATCGGCCGCGCCGGAGAAGTAGCGGACGATATCGGGGAACCGGGCCAGCTTCTCCTTGAGCCAGTTCTTGCCGAGCCAGTCCAGCTGTGCGTCCAGGCCCTCGCCCAGGGAGTCGAACCAGGCCTGCTCGCCCGGGGTCGGGTCGATCGGGGCGATCAGTGTCCAGGTCCGCGGGTTCTTCTTCATCGCCTTCGCCAGCGACTTCTTGACTTGCTGCCGCCGCGCCTTCGTCATGCGGCCGGTGAAGCTCTTCAGCTCGAAGGCGTCGGTGCCGTGCTCGTCGGTGAAGTAGCAGTCGCGACCCTCGTCGCCGCCGCTGCCATCGACGCGGCGGGCCTGGCGCAGCCGGGACAGCAAGACCGACACCATATCCTCGTACTTGTCGGCCGCGAGCTGGTCGAAGTCAACTTCTGGCACCACATCACGATGCCAGACGACTGTCAGTGCCTGGGCCGGTCATCCGCGCTGGCACACGGCTGGCGCCTCGAGGCCGGCCCGGACCCCGCCGTCCGGCTTGACCACTGCGCCCATCCGGCTGCGGTGCCGGCTGGTGGCCGAGTTCCTGGGCAGGACGTTCCTGGCAGCCATAGTGTGCGGGTCCGGAATCGATATATCGAACAAATCTACTAATATGACTGAGCTGTCGCGCTGACTTTCGATTTAAGATACGTTTGCCTGGTCGATAGGCCGGCAACCGGCGACGTCTTCAGCGGTTGCGCAGCGTGTTGATGACTAGAATGCACAGCGTGATGGTCCCGCCGCAGGCGCCGCCTCCGACGAGCATCGCGGCCGCGGCGTGATGGCCGCCGCTCCACGCGATGACCCCAGCGGCCGTACCCACGAACAGCCCGAACATCACCGCCAGCGCGACCCACAACCCGACCAGCCGGTTGTCGTTGTTCACTTTGGTCCTCTCCGAGATCTAACCCCACGTCGGCCGGTCCGATCCGGCCTAACCTTTCTCGGGGCCAGCCGCGGCCGCGCAGTCGGCCGCATCCGGGCAGTACTAGTAGACCCCTCTGCCAGAGGGTGATACAACGGAGTGACCGAATACGATTTTCGGGCAAGGGGTATCACCCTATGGCGGACCGTAGTACGCGCCGTCCCGCGGCACGCCGCGGGCGCCGGGTTTCGGAGCTTCCGCCGATGACGAAGGCAGCCGACGGCTGGTACGGCTTCCTACTTCGCGGCATCGGCTGGGTAGAGGTAGCCATGGCGAAGGTCGGCGGTTTGCCGGAGATCGTCGGTCTGCGCATGGACGTGAGGCCGATGTTCGTGACCGAGGATGAGCTGTACGTGTTCGACATGACGCATGATGAGCAGCGCCAGTGGGCACTCGACAACGCGCCTCCCGGTGCAGCCTCGGCAGCCGTGATCACCGCCGAGGTGCTACGGTCGCTCCCGCTTGCTGAGATGCGCGCTGCGGTCGCGGCGCGACTGGCCGGTGACGACGCGTCCGGCGCGTTCGGGAAGGTTGCCCGCGAACGCGGCAAGGCATGGCCTGATGAGCACTACCGCCAAGTCGCCGAAGTGTACAAGTCGGCTGTGGAGCATCGAGAGTCGCCTCTCAAGGCGATAGAGGAACACTGGCATGTCAGCCGACCTGCGGCGGCCAAGTACGTAAAGGGCGCCCGCCATCGGGGTTTCCTCGGCTGGCCGCAACGTGAAGGTATCGCCGGCTACGACGCGACCGAAAGCCCGTTTACGAAGTAGCGCGGCCCAATGCGGCACTTACCGCGCCCAGGTCGTGTTATCAACAAGGTCGCGTCATCAAGAGGGCAGCCGTTGCCTGATGCGGGCACCAGGCTCGTCGTCCAGACAAGAGGCTTAGGTTTGTTAGGCGTGTCTGAGCGCCTCGTAGGTTACTTTGACGACCTTTTCTAGTGCGCCGGCTGCTTCGGGAGTGAGGCTGCGGTCGCTGCGCAGGTAGGCGGAGATCATGGCGAGGGGCGCGGCGGGCCCGGCGTTGTGCACGCGGACGACGAAATCATCGGCCCTTAGCCCCGACCAGTCGACAAGGATGGCGAGGCTGTCGACATCGGGCCGCCGCCCCTGAGCGAGGCGGGTCAGTGTTGACTGGCTGATCCCGGCTTCGCCTGCGACCTGTTTCCAGGTCATCCGCCTCGCCTGCCGTTCTGCGTCAAGGGCGCTGAAGAAGGCGGGTGCGGCGAACGATCCTCGTTCGCCGTGTCCGTGTTCCGGCATGTGGCTCCGTTTCGTACGTGATGTCCGGTTGCAGAAGTCGAATCGTCCGGCTAGTGTTTCGATGTTGGACGTCTGCTTGCAGAAGTGTAAGCACGAGGTTCTGCTGCGGGGAAGGCCCATCCAGGCGATCGCCCTTGGGGATACGGAGGAGAGATGCAGGTCAGTACTGCCTTCGGCTATTTCCATACAACGGTTAATGCCGATCCGGCTGCCGTGACCGAGGGCCGCCGGCGCCGGGACTTGTTCCGTGAGGCGCTCGCCCCGCTGGATGATGTGGTGACGGTTATCCCGTCGGGGTCGCTGGCCCGCCGCACGCAGCTGGACCCGATTCACGACGTGGATCTCATCATCGAGTTCGCCGCGGCCGAGCATCCAGACTGGGGGAAGCCGGGGGAGTCAGCGGACGCAGCACTCACCCATCTGGCCACGCAGGTCAGGCGGCAACTGGGCGCGACCAGCGGCGCTATCGGCCGCGAGGTGCGGTTGACATCCAAGCGCAACCATGTGGTGAAGTGCTTCCTCGACGACCCCGAGGACGAGAACCCGTTCGCAGTGGAGGTGGCCGCCGCCCTGCGGCAGGACGATGGCTGCCTGCTGCTCCCCGAGCGGTATAACTCACAGTGGATCTGCGCCAACCCCGAGTACTTGATCGCCGAGGTCGCCGGGCGCCAGGCCGGCTGGTCAGACTTCGTTCCCCTGGTGCGTGAGCTCAAGTGGTGGAAGAAGGCGTCAGGTCTCGACATGAAGAACCTGGTGATGGAGGTGCTGGCTCTGCGGTGCCTGCCGGTCGGCGGCCTGCCGGCCGCGCTGGCCCGGTTCTTCACTGCCGCCGCTTCGGATGTGATGTCCGGAGTGCATGACCCTGCCGGGTATTGCGGCGAGATCCAGCCAAGCCTCGACCGGGAAAAGACCCGGGAGTCGTTGCTGGCGGCCGCGGAGCTGGCCAATCAGGCGCTTGACGCTGCCGCGGCCGACGACCCGGACCGTGCCGTGTGCCTGTGGCGGCAGGTATTCGGGCCCGAGTTCCCGGAGCCGCCGGGCGGCTGCGTCGGGTCCGACGGAAAGACCGCTCGCGGCTTGGCCTCAGCCCTGTTCGGCGCGGCAGCGGCAAGCACGGCCTCCGCGCCCGCGACGCCGCGGCGGATCCGGGATATTCCCCAGGGTTGAGTACATGACCGTTAGCGCCGCTCTCGGAAGCGAGGCCGTCACCCTGGCGTCGCTTACGAGAAATGCACGCACCTGGTGGTCAGATGAGCCCGCCTTGCTGGACCGGGAGCAGCGCGCAATGGCCCGCACCGCCGCTGATCTGGTCTGGTCGGCCCAGGGATCCGGATCGTGGACGGGACTGGTACCAGTGTGGCCATTTGACCGTGCCGCGCCGCCCGGGCTGGACACGTTCATGGCCAGCCGGAGACTTCGCGTGCAGATGACCTATGGGCATGCGTTCCCTGTGACCCCGCCCGCCGTCTGGCCGCTGGATCCCGAGCCGTCCATCGAGCACCGCACCCAGCATGCGTGGCACGTCAACGGCGATGGCAGCCTTTGCCTGATCGAGACCGCAGCCGCGTGGACAGGGCGGGATCCAGCAGCGGAACTCATTGTTAAGGCGGCCGGGTGGTTCATCGAGTACCTGCTGATGTCCGCCGGGCTGATCACGCAGATGACAAACACTGGCCTGAGCAGTGACGTGAGCATGGACGAGGTCATCACACGCACCACACGACCGGAGGCTTCGCCTGGCGGCGGCCACGGTGCCGATCGCGGCCAGGCAGAACGGTAAGCAGAACTGGCCGCCGCGGAGGATAGGCAATGACCACCTGGCTTGTGCTGCTGCCTTCGGCAGCCGCTGGCCGGATCGCGGCGGCCGGTTCCGGCTGGGGTCATCTGACCATGACCATCGACGGTAACCACTACCTGGCCGCGATTACCGGCGTCCGTGACGGGAACCGGGCCATGTATCCCGCCGATCTGGGCCTGCCCGCCGGGCATCCGCTCCATGTCTCCGATGCAGTTGGAATGTCAGCAACCTGGCACCGCGCACAAGCCGAGTTGAACACGAGGTGGCTGGATTGCCGCATGCGCGCAGCAAACCTTACGACGCAGGCGTTCCGTGACCTGCTGCTGCGCGGCTGGATAAACCCGCCAGCCGACCATCCCCGTCTCACCGTCATCTACGCCCCGGCCGCCGAACCCGAATTCACCGCCTGGTGGCTCGACCGTGAGCAAGCCATCCCGGCTGATCTGGAACTCATCGGCAGGCCGGACCTCGGATGGGACCAGCTGCGACCGGGCTGGCCGGTTGACAGTGTCCAACGTGCTCGCATCACGGTCATCGGGGTCGGCAGCATCGGCTCGGCGGCCGTGCACGCCCTGGCCGCCTACGGCGTGGGAACTATCGCGCTGGTCGACCCCGACCGGCTGCTTGCCCACAACCTGATCCGGCATCAACTCGACGCTCGGCACCTAGGCCTGATGAAGGTCGACGGGCTCGCCGACCAGATCCGCAGCTCGTGGCCCGGCACCGTCATCGAACCGCTCGCCTTGGACGTGTCGGCTCACGCCGACAAGATGCGGCCGCTGTTCGACATCAGCGCGGTGGTGGTCTGCGCTGCGGACGGAGTGGGCCCACGCCGCGTCGTGAGCCATCTGGCCCGGCGTGCGGGTATACCGGCCGTTCTCGCATGCGTCCTGGAGGAGGGCGAGATCGGCGAGATCATCCGGATGATGCCCTGGCCTACGAAAGGCTGCCTGCTGTGCCACCGTCAGGATCTGGCTGACGCGGGCGGGTTCGACCCTGAGCCCACCCTGGATATTCCATACGGGCGGGGCTCTGGCGCACGCCCAATGACTGCGGTGGCCGGGGACCTGCAACTGATCGGGCAGCTCGCCGCCAAGGTCGCCGTCGCCACTCTGCTGGAAGGAGACGGCTACTACGAGCAGGTCCTGCCCGCCGACCACCTGGTGGCGGGCCTTCGCCCCAGACCCGGCTTGCCGGCCCCGGCAGACGTCCGCCGCGCGGCCGAACTCCGATGGACTTCCATTGGACCCCCACGGCCAGGCTGCCCGACCTGTCACCCGGCAGCCGCAGACGAATCCGGGCCCGGCCGGGAGACCGCCGGATGAACCGGACCCGCCCTGGAAGCCAGGAAAGACCGTCGTCACCGCCGCCTGGCGCGGCGAGATGCCCGCTGACCGTGACGGTCACTGACACCTGCCGCGCGGCAATATGCCTCAACGCGGTGATCGCCGACGACGGCAGGGAGACCGGAGGGATCCTCCTGGGCCACTATCACCACCGCGCGCAGCCAGTAATTGACGTCGTTCACGCGGGCGATGCCGGACCTCGGGCTGTCCGCCGGGCCGCACTCTTCCGCCGTGACGTGACACACGCGCAGGCGCTCGCCGACCTCACCTACAGCACCGACGGCAGCATCTGGCTCGGCGAATGGCACACCCACCCCGGCACGCTGTCCGAGCCCAGCCGCTTGGACCTGACCAGCTACCGGCAGGTACTCGGCGATCCGGAACTGGCGTTCGCGTTCTTCCTGGCCGTTATCGTCCTGCCCGGCCAAACAAAGGGCTGGCGGCGGCCATGCCTTGCAGGCTGGGTAGTCAGCACCGCTGAAATCTGGTCAGTGCGCCTTCAACCCCGGGCACATCCTCAAGGGCGCGCGTGATGGCGACCAGCCTGCCGCCCGGAAGCACGCCTGGCGCTCCGGCGGGAGGCGTCCGGCCCCTCGCGCCGGTCTTCATCAGCTACCGCACCTCTGACGGCAGCGACCTCGCCGCCGCCCTGGCCTGGGCGCTCCGCGCTACCGGCGTGCCGGTGTGGCACGACATCACCGACCTGCCGCCCGGCGACACAGAACGGCGCCTCCAAGAAGCCCTTACCTCCGGGCTCTCGGGAGCGGTGCTACTCATCACCCCAGACATTCGGCATTCACGCGTGGTACGCGAGATCGAGCTCCCTGGCCTGCTGGCCCTCGAACCCGACCCCGCATTCACGTTCGCCATCGGCAGCACGATTCCCCAGCTGGCCCCCGCTGGCGGCCCCGCCCCCGCCAGCCTCGATTACACCGCGCCGGACGTGCTGCTAGCTCAGCCAGCCGGAACCCTGCAGCGCTTCAAGCAATACCCGGTATTCGACGACTCCGGCCTCGCGGTCCTTGCCCGCGAGATCGCCGCCCAGCGCATGGCAGCGATCCGCCTCGCGGCCGACCCCGACCTATTGCTCGATATCCAGACGCGTCTGGATCCCCGCGGCACCCCGCCCGAGGTGCCGCTCGCCGTCCGCACCAAGCCTCCCGCGCCCGGCCAGCGCCTGCCCCACCCGGACATCTGGCCGCCATTTGCCGCGTTCCTCACCGACCTGCCCAGATTGTTGTCCATCGCCGGGGCACAGCAACTCCACATTCGCGGCGGAGCCCACCTAACGGTCGCCTTCGCCCTCGGCGCCGCAGTACCCACGACCAGTACCTGGGCGGTCATCGTAGAGGACCAGACGGGTTCTACCTGGGGTGAATCTCCGAGCGAGGAACATAGTCGGCGACGCATCACAGTCCGCGAGGAGTCCCAGGCATGTGACCCCAGCACCGATGCTCCGGCGCCCGTCGCCGTTTATGTCGATCTCGTTCCCTCATCGCCGCCGGGGGACGCCTTCGCCGAACACACCGCCGGTCACCCGGGAAGATATGCGCGCGCCATCCGGCTGCAACTAGCCCGCAGAGAGCCCATCCGCCCAGAAGCCGCCGCCGCGCTCGTAGCCGACCTCAGCGACAAGATTCGTGCCTGCGCAGCGCTAGCCTCCACCCGCCTCGTCCACTTGTTCCTGCGGACACCATTCCCGATCGCGGTTCTGCTCGGCCGCACCCTCAACACTTTGGAGGTGACCCTCTATGAGTGGGATGACACTGGCACGATCCCCCGGTACATCAAGACCGCAACCACCGCCTCCGGCCGTGGCGGCGGACCCATAGTGCTTAGATAGGGCGCTTCAACAAGTCCTCCAGCAGTACCGGCAGGTCAACGAGACGAGCCCCAAAGGGATCGCCGACGCCACATGCGGATCGCCCTCGTCTGGAAGTCGACCACCTCGATCAGTCAGATCCACGGCGCCGCTGTTGATTGGTAACCCGGCGTCGCCGGCCTGTAGCAGATCCCTGGGCATACTGTAGTGGCAAAGCATCTTCCCTACGGCGATCAGCTCGATGCGCCAAGTCTGGCTGGATTAGCAAAAGGCCAGCCGATAGACCTACTGCTAGTAGATCCCCGGCCTGGGCCAGGGCCAGCGCGGGATGATGGAGCCGTATTACCTGGACTAGATTCCCTGAAATAGGGTCCCAGATCCTGGCAGTCCGATCGTCCCCAGTACTGACAAGCAGATCCCCGTCATCTGTCGTAAATGGACACAGCGCTCGTACTGCACCAGTGTGACCTTCCAGCGAGCCGTATGGCCTGTCCCTGGTAAGGCCCCATATGCGTACCGCCCGATCCACGCCGGCCGTGGCGAGAAACGTATTACTACCGATATGGAATGGTGACAGCGCGAACACTTCGCCCTCATGAGCTCTTCGCAAATGTCTCGGTTTAAGGCGGCGGCGCCGATTCCTCTCCATTGGCCTGTAAGGATAAAATAGGTTACGGGCATTCTTGGTTGCGACATCTATGGTCAGGCTACCGTCGTCCCCGCCGGTTACAAGAACAGCATCCTCTTTGTGCCTAAATGCGCTGACGGCCGTGACAGATCTGTCCAATATCTGCGGGTTTGCGCGATACGCTCCGTCCCGCTCCCGAATATACAAGGTTTGGTAGCTATGATTATTCATGTCGTAAAGATGGACGGCGCCATCTTCGTCTGCCATTACTAGAAACGTGGCATCCTCCGTCTTAAGGCAGGACAAGCTCCTGACGGGGTTGCGAGCATAGAATGAGGCTCCACTCTGCATCTCCTCCGTAACCGGATCCCAGATATGTATTATCTCGTCGCTGCCCGCGATGGCGAGAAGAGCACCCGCTTCATTAGATATGGCGCATGTCGCGTAGATCGGCCTGCTGTCAAGAGCGTGCATCCACCGTTGTTGACCAGTCGTTGCGTCCCATCCTCTAAGCACGCCATCGTCAGGGACTCGTCAAAGTCGCTGTGACTGTGCGTGATCTGATGGCCTGGTGGTTTCGCGGCGCAGGGCCGGTTTG
>Ga0209415_10019861_pt1 | contig 10489 bp, 8 predicted proteins | sample PeaSoiSIISIP2007_FD_187696 | JGI IMG/M metagenome (GOLD analysis project Ga0209415, IMG submission 187696) | Peat soil microbial communities from Weissenstadt, Germany - SII-SIP-2007 (SPAdes) (version 2) | ecosystem: Environmental > Terrestrial > Soil > Wetlands > Peat | place: Germany...
ACCAAGCACGAGATCGTGCTGATGATCGTCGGCGGGCTGTTCGTGGTGGAGACCGTCTCGGTCATCATCCAGGTGTTCTGGTTCAAGCGCACCGGCCAGCGCGTCTTCCTGATGGCGCCGCTGCACCACCATTTCGAGAAGAAGGGCTGGGCCGAGCCGACCATCGTGATCCGTTTCTGGATCATTTCGATGATTCTTGCGCTGATCGGCCTGGCGACGTTGAAGATCAGATGAGCGCATTCCCGCCCGATCTGTTCGCCGGCAAACGCTTCTGCGTGGTGGGGCTGGGCAAGAACGGCCTGCCCGCGGCGCGCGCGCTGGCGGCGATGGGCGCCACCGTCGAGGCGTGGGACGACAGCGCGGCGGTGCGGGAGGCGGCAGCCGACGACGCAACCGCCCACGGCACGGCCGGCGGCGTTGCGTTGCGCGATCCGTCCGTCGGGGACTTTGCGTTCGACGCGCTGGTGCTGTCGCCGGGCATTCCGCACGCGCTGCCCCGGCCGCATGTCGCCGCGCTGTGCGCGCGCGCGGCCGGCGTGCCGATCCTGTGCGATGTGGAGCTGCTGTTCCAGGCGGTGCGCCGGGCCGGCTCGCGCGCGCGCTTCGCCGGCATCACCGGAACGAACGGCAAGTCGACCACGACCGCGCTGCTCGCTCACATCCTGGCGGGCGCCGGCTGCGCGGTCGCAGCGGGCGCCAATCTCGGCCCCGCGGCACTGTCGCTGCCGCTGCTGGACGATGCCGGCGTCTACGTCCTGGAAATGTCATCTTACATGTTGGAGCGGCTCGATGCAGTGCGCTTCGATGCCGCGGTGATGCTCAATCTCAGCGCCGACCACATCGACCGGCACGGCGACATGGCCGGCTACGCCCTGGCGAAACGCGCGATCTTCGACCGCCAGACTGCGGCCGACCTGGCGGTGGTCGGGATCGACGACGCCGGCGCGCGCGCGATGGCCGCGTGGCTGCGCGCGCGCCCGGCGCGGCTGGTCACCGTTTCGGGCGAGGGGCGCGCCGACATCTGGTGCGCCGAGGGCACGCTGCGTGACGCAACCGGCCCGATCGTGGACCTGGCGGCGGCACGCGCGCTGCCTGGCGCGCACAACGCGCAGAACGCCGCCGCCGCCGCGGCGATGGCGTTCGCGCTGGAAGTTTCGTGCGCGGATGTGGCCGCCGGCATCCTGTCCTATCCCGGCTTGCCGCACCGCCAGCAGCGCGTCGGCGATATCGACGGTGTCAGCTTCATCAACGACAGCAAGGCGACCAACGCCGACTCCGCCGCGCGCGCTCTGGTCTGCCACGAGCGCCTGGTGTGGATCGCCGGCGGGATGCAAAAGGCGGGCGGCATCGAACCGCTGGCGCGTTATTTCCCGCGCATCGCGTACGCCCTGCTGATCGGGCGCGACGCACCGGACTTTGCCGCCACCCTCGCCGCGCACGCCGTGCCGCACCAGGTCGTCGGCACATTGGAACAGGCGGTGCCGGCCGCGCTGGCCGCCGCGCGCCGCACCCGCGCGCCGGTCGTGCTGCTGTCGCCGGCCTGCGCGAGCTGGGACCAGTTCACTGGCTATGACCAGCGCGGCGATCGTTTCGCCGAACTGGTGGAAACCCTGCGGAGGGCGGCCTGATGCCCATGCTGTCGCGCGCCGACAACTCGCTGCTGGGCCGCTGGTGGTGGACGGTGGACCGCTGGACGCTGGGCGCCGTCGGCGTGCTGATCGGTTTCGGCTACATCATGATGCTGGCCGCCAGCCCCGCCGTCGCCGAGCGCATCCACATCTCGCGTGACATGTTCATCCTCAAGCAGGTGGTGTTCCTCGCCGTCGCCGGCCTGATCGTGGTGGGCGTGTCGGTGCTCTCGCCGCGCGACGTGCGCCGCATCGCGCTGATCGGCTGCGTCGCGGCGCTGACGCTGACCGCGATGACCCTGGTGGCCGGCGTCGAGATCAAGGGCGCCCGCCGTTGGATCGCGCTTCCGGGGATTCAGATCCAGCCGAGCGAATTTCTGAAACCCTGCTTCGCGATCGCCGCCGCTTGGCTGATTGCCGAGGGCAAGCAGGTGCGGCGCTTCCCCGGTGCGACGATCGCCATCGTGGTCTATCTGCTGATCGCATTCTGTCTCAAGTCGCAGCCGGATATCGGCATGCTGGGCGTGATCACCGTGGTGTTCTTCGCCCAGATGTTCCTGTCGGGACTGAACCTGTTCCTCGCCGGCCTGGGCGTGCTGGGGATCGGCGGCGCCGGCTTCGCCGCCTACGTGTTCTTCAGCCACGTGCAGAAGCGCGTGCAGGAGTTCCTGCACCCCGGCACCGCCGGCGCCGCCGCCGACTACCAGCCCACCAAGGCGCTGGAGGCGTTCGGCAATGGCGGCCTGTGGGGCCGCGGCCCCGGCGAGGGCCACGTGAAGGACGTGCTGCCCGATGCGCATGCCGACTTCGTCTTCGCCGTCGCCGGCGAGGAGTTCGGCATGGTGGTCTGCTTGGCGATCATCGGCGTGTTCGCCTTCATCGTGCTGCGCGGCCTGCTGCAACTGCTGAAGGAGCCAGATCCGTTTACCACGCTGGCCTGCGCCGGCCTGATCACCGGGTTCGGGCTGCAGGCCTTCGTCAACATGGCCTCCTCGCTGCAGCTAATTCCGACCAAGGGCATGACGCTGCCGTTCATTTCCTATGGCGGGTCGTCGGCCATGGCGGTGGCGCTTGGTATCGGCATGCTGCTGGCGCTGACGCGACGGCGGCATCACGGAGATCCGCCATGACGGCCCTCGGCATGAAGGCCCCCGGCATTAAGGCGTTGGCATGAGAGGCCCCGCAGTGCATCCGATCGTGATCGTGGCGGGCGGAACCGGCGGGCATTTCTTCCCGGCCGAGGCCCTGGCGAGCGAGCTGCTCGCGCGCGGCCAGCGCATCGTGCTGCTGTGCGACGCACGCTCGGCCGGGCTGCGCAGCGCGGTGTTCGCCGGCCATGAGCGCTTCGTCATCCACGGCGCGGGCATCGCCGGGCGCGGCTTTTTGCGCGGCATCACGGCGGTCGCGGCGCTCGCGCGCGGCGTCGTCCAGGCGCGCGGCATCCTGGCGCGGCTCGACCCCGCCGCGGTGGTGGCGTTCGGCGGCTATCCGTCGGTCGCCCCGGTGCTGGCGGCGCGGCTGCTTGGTGGCCGGCGGCTAGGCGCGCGCGCGCCGGTGATCCTGCACGAACAGAACGCCGTGCTCGGCCGCGCCAATCGTTTCCTGGCGCGCCGTGCGACCGTGCTGGCACTGAGTTTCGCCGCCACCGAGCGCGTGCCCGAGGTCGCGGCGACGGTGCTGACCGGCAACCCGGTGCGTCCCGCCGTCGCGGCACTGGCCGGGCAGGGCTACACCCCGCCGACCGACACGGTGCGCCTGCTGGTGCTGGGCGGCTCGCTTGGCGCGCGCGTGTTCAGCGACGTGGTGCCCGCGGCGATCGCCCTGTTGTCGGCGGATCTGCGGGCGCGCCTGTCCATCGTGCAGCAGTGCCGCGCGGAAGACCTTGACCGCGTGCGCGCCGCCTACGCGCAATGCGGCGTCGCGGCGGAGCTGTCGGCGTTCTTCCCCGACGTCGCCGACAAGCTGGCCGCCGCGCACCTCGTGATCGCGCGCGCCGGCGCCTCCTCCGTCGCCGAGCTGGCGGTCGCCGGGCGGCCGGCGATCCTCGTTCCGCTGCCGAACGCGATCGACGATCACCAGAGCGCCAACGCGCGCGCCCTGGTCGCCGCGCGCGGCGCCTCCGCCATCGCCCAGCGCGATTTTTCGCCCGCGCTGCTGGCCGAGCAACTGACCCTGCTGCTGGACGAACCCGACATGCTGGCCCATGCCGCGCGCGCCGCGCGCAGCGTCGCCCGCGCCGATGCCACCACACGCCTGGCCGACCTGGTGGAATCGCTCGTGCGCCAGGAAGCGCTCCCGCTTGAGGACGTCGTCATGAAGAGCCGGGCATGAGGAGGGGGGCATGAGGGCGCTGCCACTCTCGATCGGCACCATGCATTTCGTCGGCATCGGCGGCATCGGCATGTCCGGCATCGCCGAGGTGCTGCACACGCTCGGCTACCATGTGCAGGGCAGCGACATTAGTGACTCCGCCAACGTGAAGCGGCTGCGCGAGGCGGGCGTGAAGGTGGCGATCGGCCACGACGCCGCCAATCTCGGCGACGCGCAGGTGGTGGTCGTTTCGTCGGCGGTGAAGCGCGACAACCCGGAAGTGGCGGCGGCGCGGGCGCGGCTGATCCCGGTGGTGCGCCGCGCCGAGATGCTGGCCGAGCTGATGCGGCTGAAATGGTCGATCGCGATCGGCGGCACGCACGGCAAGACCACCACGACCAGCCTGGTTGCCGCCGTGCTGGAAGCGGCGAAGCTGGATCCTACCGTGATCAACGGCGGCATCATCAACGCCTACGGCACCAACACGCGGCTCGGCGCCGGCGAGTGGATGGTGGTGGAGGCCGACGAGAGCGACGGCAGCTTCCTGCGCCTGCCGGCGGTGATCGCCGTCGTCACCAACATGGACGCCGAGCATCTCGACCACTGGGGCACCACCGAGGCGATGCTGGCGGGCTACGACCAGTTCGTCTCCAACATCCCATTCTACGGCTTCGCGGTGCTGTGCATCGACCATCCGGCGGTGCAGCAGATGATCCCCCGCCTGTCGGACCATCGCATCGTCACCTACGGGTTCTCGCCGCAGGCCGATGTGCGGGCGGAACGGATCAGCACCGACCGCGCGGGTGCCACCTTCGACGTGCTCGTCGCCGATCGCGCGCGCAAGCGGGAGCGCAAGCTGGGACCGTTCCGGCTGCCGATGCTGGGCCAGCACAACGTGCAGAACGCGCTGGCCGCCATCGCCGTGGGGGTCGAGATGGACATCGACGATGCCACGCTGCGCGGCGCGCTGCTGGGTTTCCGCGGTGTCAAGCGGCGCTTCACCAAGACCGGCGAGACCGGCGGCATCACCGTGATCGACGATTACGGCCATCACCCGGTGGAGATCGCCGCGGTGCTGAAGGCGGCGCGCCAGGCCGGCGCGCGCAACGTGATCGCGGTGGTGCAGCCGCACCGCTACTCGCGGCTGCACTCGCTGTTCAACGAGTTCTGCACCTGCATGAACGACGCCGGCACGGTGATCGTCGCGGATGTCTATCCGGCCGGCGAATCGCCGATCGCCGGGATGCATCGCGACGCGCTGGTGGAGGGCTTGCGCGCGCGTGGCCATCGCAGCGTGGTGCCGCTGCCCAGCCCAGGGCGGCTGGCCGAGATGGTGCACGCGATGGCCAAGCCCGGCGATTTCGTCGTGTGCCTGGGTGCCGGTTCGATCACGCAATGGGCTGCCGCGCTGCCCGCCGAGCTGGCGGCGTTGCAGGCCGGCGCCGGGAAAGCCGGCGCTGGCCAATCCGGCGCTGGCCAGCCGGGCGTCGGGCAGCCGGGCGCTGGCCAGTCCGGCGTTGGGCAGGCCGGCGTTGGCCAGGCCGGTGTTGGCCGCCGCGTGCAGGGCGGCGGGCGATGATGGCCGCACCCGTCAGCCACGGCCCGCTCGATACGCTGCCGAAGCTGCGCGGGCGCGCGCAGGCGAACGCGCCGCTGGCGCCGTTCACTTGGTTCCGCGTCGGCGGCGCCGCCGAGGTGCTGGTCCGCCCGGCCGACGCCGACGGCCTTGCGCAGTTCCTCGCCGCGCTGCCGCGCAACCTGCCGATGCACGTGCTCGGCGCCTGCTCCAACCTGATCATCCGCGACGGTGGGCTGCCGGGCGTCACCATCCGGCTGGCGCGCGGCTTCAACGCCATCGCCGTCGAGGCCGACGGCGTGATCGCCGGGGCGGCGGCGCTGGATGTGACGGTCGCGGAACATGCCGCCGCCGCCGGGCTGACCGGCCTGGAGTTCCTGTCCGGCATTCCCGGAACGATCGGCGGCGCCGTGGCGATGAACGCAGGCGCCTATGGCGGCGACGTCGCCGGCGTCCTCGACTGGGCCGAGATCGTTTCGCGCGAGGGCCTGGCGCGGCGCATGAGCGCGGCGGACCTCGCCTTCGCCTATCGCCACGCCGGCCTGCCGGCGGGTGCGGTCGTCACCCGCGCCCGGCTGCGCGCGCGGCGCGGGGCACCGGCGGCGATCGCGGTGCGCATGGCGGAGATCCGCGCGGCGCGCGAGGCGTCCCAGCCGGTCCGCGCCCGCACCGGCGGCTCCACCTTCCGCAATCCGCCGCCCGAGGTCAGTTCGTTGAAGGCGTGGGAGCTGATCGATGCCGCCGGCTGCCGCGGCCTGACGCGCGGTGGCGCGGTCGTTTCGGAGAAGCACTGCAACTTCCTGATCAACACCGGCGGCGCGACGGCGGCCGATCTCGAATGTCTCGGCGAGGAGGTGCGCCGGCGCGCCTTCGCTGCGTCGGGCGTGACGCTGGAGTGGGAGATCCTGCGCATCGGCGTCCCCGCGCGTGGACCGGAGGTGGTGACGTGACCGAGATCCGTACACCTCGCCCGCTTGCGGGAGAGGTCGCGTCGCGCAGCGACGCGGGTGAGGGTGGTGCCCGCGGCACCACCCTCACCGTTGATCCGCTTCGCGCCTCAACCGCTCCGCTCGCCGACCTCTCCCACTCCGTGGGAGAGGTGCACTCCCGCCATCGCGTCGCGGTGCTGTATGGCGGCATCTCCGCCGAGCGCGCGGTCAGCCTGTCCACTGGCGGCCAGGTGATCGCCGCGCTGCGCGGTGCCGGATTCGAGGTCACCCCGATCGAGGTGGGCGACGATCTCGGCGCGGTCATCGCCGCCCTCGCGCCACGCCCCGACGCCGTGTTCAACGCGCTGCACGGCCGCTTCGGCGAGGACGGCGTGATCCAGGGCGTGCTCGACTGGCTGGCGATCCCGTACACGCACTCCGGGGTGCGCGCCTCCGCCCTGGCGATGGACAAGGAAGCCGCCAAGGCGGTGTTCGCCGCGCACGGGCTGCCGGTCGCGCCGGGCCGCGTCGTGCCGGTGGACGAATTGCAAGACCGCGATCCGCTGCCGCTGCCCTACGTCATCAAGCCGGTCAACGAAGGCTCCTCCGTTGGCGTCGAGATCATCCGCCAGGGCGACAACCGCCGCGCCGATGTCGCGCGCGCCTGGCGCTTCGGGCCTGCGGCACTGGTCGAGGAATACATCCCCGGCCGCGAGCTGACCGTCGGCGTGATGGGCGAGCGGGCGCTCGCGGTCACCGAGATCCTAGCCGAGGCCGGCGTCTTCTACGACTACGAGTCGAAATACGCCGACGGCGGCTCGCGCCATATCATTCCGGCAGCGATGCATCCCGACGCCTATGCGCGCGCGCTGGACATGGCATTGGCGGCGCATCGCGCGCTGGGCTGCCGCGGCGCGACGCGCTGCGACTTCCGTTACGACGACACCGCGGGCGAGCCCGGCCGCCTCGTGCTGCTGGAGATCAATACCCAGCCCGGAATGACGCCGACCTCGCTGCTGCCGGAACAGGCGGCGCATCATGGCATCGATTTCCCCGCGCTGTGCGCCTGGATGGTGGAGCAGGCCACATGCCGCGCGTGACCCGCCGCCCCGGCAACCTGCTCAACGACCGGCCGGCCGCGCTGCGGCTGCTGCTGCGGCGCGGCTGGCGGAAGCTGCGCCCGGCCGGCTGGCTCGGCCTCGGCATCGTGCTGCTGCTGGGCGGGGCGGTGGCGCTGCACACCGTCTTGCCGAGCCGCGCGCCGGGCGGCTCGCTCGCCACGTTGCGCGAGCGCATCGGCAACGCCACCGCGGCGCTCGGGCTGCGGGTCAACGACATCGTGATCCAGGGCCGCGCCAACACGCCGGAGCCGCTGCTGCGCGCCGCACTCGGCATTTCCAGGGGCGATCCGATCCTCGGCTTCTCGCTGGACGCCGCGCGCCGCAATGTCGAGAAACTCTCCTGGGTGGACCAGGCGACGATCGAGCGCCGGCTGCCCGACACCGTCGTCGTGCAACTGGTCGAGCGCCGCCCGTTCGCCATCTGGCAGAACCAGGGCAGGTTCGTGCTGATCGACCGCGACGGCCAGGTGGTGACCAACGAGGACGTCGCGCATTTCCGCCAGTTGCCGCTGGTGGTCGGGCCGGGCGCCCCGGGCGCCGCGACGCCGTTGATCGATGCGCTCACGGCACATCCGGCGCTGCTGGCGCGCCTGGTGGCGGCGGTGCGCGTCGGCGAGCGGCGCTGGAATCTGCAGCTGCGCGGCGGCATGAGCGTGATGCTGCCGGAAGGCCACGAGGCGGTCGCGCTCGACCGGCTGGAGACGCTGCAGCAGGCCCACGCGCTGCTCGACCGGGGGCTGGAGGTGGTCGACCTGCGGCTGCCCGACCGGCTGGTGCTGCGCCCACGCACCGATCCGGCCGCCGATCCCGCAACGAAGAAGCCGACATGAGCGGGCGGGACACCGATATTTGCGTCCACCGTCATGGCCGGACTTGTTCCGGCCATCCGTCGCGGCACGGTGCTGGTAGGGATGGCCGGGACAAGCCCAGCCATGACGGGAGGGGCCGCCACGACGGGATGGGCCGCCATACCGGGATGGGTCGCCATGACGGTGTGCCGCCCATACGCGGAGCGAGCGCATGAACGAGATGTCGCGCCGCCTGCTGCCGCCGCCCGCTGACGCCGAGGAGCCGACGCGCACGCGCCACCATCGCGCGGGTCCGTTCGGGGTGCTCGACATCGGCACCACCAAGGTGGCCTGCCTGATCGGACGCACCGAAAGCGACGGCACGCTGCGCGTGCTGGGCTTCGGCTGGCAGCGCGGCCGCGGCGTGCGCGTCGGCGGCATCGTCGATATCGAGGACGCCGAGCGCGCCATCCGCGCCGCGGTCGGCCAGGCCGAGGACATGGCCGACACGCGGCTGCGCGCGGTGACCGTCAACCTGTCCTGCGGCCAGCCCGATTCGCGGCTGTTCAACGTGCAGTGGCCGATCGGCAATGCCGCGGCCGGCGGGCGCGTCGTGGTCGAGCAGGATATCCGCCACGTGCTGGTCGAGGCACGCAACCGTTCCAAGGCCGAGGGGCGCGAGATTCTGCACTCCCTGCCGCTGTCGTTCATGGTCGACAAGACCGACCACGTCCCCGACCCGCGCGGTCTCTATTGCTCGACGCTGACGGCGCGGCTGCACATCGTCGATGCCGAGGCCTCGGCATTGCGCACGCTGGGCGCCTGCATCGCGCGCTGCGACCTGGACATCGCCGAGGTGGTGTCCGCGCCGATGGCGGCCGGCCTCGCCACGCTGGTGGACGACGAACGCGAGATGGGGGCCACCGTCATCGACATGGGCGGCGGCACCACCGGGGTCGCGGTGTTCGCCGAGGGCCACCTGCTGCACACCGCGCAACTGCCGATCGGCGGCATGCACATCACCAGCGACCTGGCGCGCGAACTGGTCACCACGGTGGCGCACGCCGAGCGGATGAAGACGCTGCACGGCAACGCGCAGTCCTTCGCCGATGACGAGCGGGAGTTCCTGACCGTGCCGCTGGTCGGCGAGGACGAGCACCAGTTCGCCAAGGTGCCGCGCAGCATGGTGGTGAACGTGGTGCGCCCACGCGTCGAGGAGATCTTCCACCTGGTGCACGACCGGCTGGAGTCCGCCGGCCTGACGCGCGCGATGGGCGCGCGCATCGTGCTGACCGGCGGCGCCTGCCAGCTTGCCGGCGTGCGCGAGATGGCGGCGCACATGCTGAACAAGCCGGTGCGACTCGGGCGCCCCGCCACGCTGCGCGGCCTGCCGGACAGCGCCTCGGGTCCCGCCTTTGCCACCGCGGCCGGGCTGCTGGCCTGGGCGGCCGGGGCCGGGCGAACGCTGGAGGACATCGAGCTCGACCAGGACCCGCCGCGCGGACCGTTCCGGCGGTTCATCCACTACCTGAAGGAGCGCTTCTGATGCCGCGCGCTTCCTGTCCCGCCGCGCGACCGGGCGATGCCGCGCGATCGGCCCGCGCCACGCGCTCGTGCAGCCCGGCGCGCTCGTACCGAACAAAATTTCCGGCAACACGAAACCAACGCTTCACCGAATCGAACCGTCTGGGGGAGAAAACCGCATGACCCTGAATCTCACCGTGGTGCAACCCACGCACACCGACTTCACCCCCCGCATCACCGTGATCGGTGTCGGCGGCGGCGGCACCAACGCGGTCGATAACATGATCGCCGGCAATCTGCAGGGCGTGGAGTTCATCGTCGCCAACACCGACGCCCAGCAGCTCATGCACAGCCGGGCGGATCGGCGCATCCAGCTTGGCCCGCACATCACGCAGGGCCTGGGCGCCGGCGCCAAGCCGGAGATCGGCCGCGCCGCGGCCGAGGAGGCGGCGGACGAGTTGATGCGCCACCTGGACGGCGCGCACATGCTGTTCATCACCGCCGGCATGGGCGGCGGCACCGGCACCGGCGCGGCGCCGGTGATCGCGCGCATGGCCAAGGAGCGCGGCATCCTGACGGTGGGCGTGGTGACGCGGCCGTTCGACTTCGAGGG
>Ga0209415_10019862_pt1 | contig 10488 bp, 11 predicted proteins | sample PeaSoiSIISIP2007_FD_187696 | JGI IMG/M metagenome (GOLD analysis project Ga0209415, IMG submission 187696) | Peat soil microbial communities from Weissenstadt, Germany - SII-SIP-2007 (SPAdes) (version 2) | ecosystem: Environmental > Terrestrial > Soil > Wetlands > Peat | place: Germany...
TGCCCAGGCTCTTGTCGATAGGTCCTTCTATGTCGGCCAGCGTTTACCGAGGTCTTCGCGGTTGCAATTTGAGATGCGGCGGGCGGATCACGCGCCACTCGGAGAAAGCCGATGCTGAGCGCCCGGAACGGGATCAGGAACGAAGAAACGCGGGGCATGAGGAAGGTCGAGGACTGGCTGAGGGGCGGCCCGAAGAGCCCGCGGGAGAGGCTGCTGAAGGAGTGGTTGAAGGGATTGCTGGCATGACGAGGCGTAACGGCTCGGTGCTCAGGTGCACCGTCGCTAACGGCACCGTGGTGGGCCGGTAACCGAAGGGCGAAGTATAATAACGGAGATCTAGGAGTTGCCAATCTCTTATTCCAGCGGTCGTCAATTCGTTCAGATTCCCGGCCCCACCAACGTGCCGGAGCGTGTACTGCGCGCCATCGCGCGGCCTACCATCGATCATCGGGGTCCTGAGTTCAGCGGACTTGCCCGCGAGGTCTTGGAGGGACTCAAGAAAGTTTTCAAAACCAAGGGCAAAGTCATTATCTTTCCTTCCTCTGGATCTGGAGCTTGGGAGGGGGCGCTGGTCAATACACTGTCGCCTGGCGACAAGGTGCTGATGTTCGACATTGGCCAGTTCGCCGCATTGTGGCGCGAGGTGGCGGTGAAGCTTGGCCTGGATGTCGATTTCGCACCGTGTGATTGGCGGCACGGCGTAGATCCCGAAGTCGTGGAGGCGAAGCTCAGTGAAGATCGCGGCCACAAGATCAAAGCAGTGGGCGTGGTGCACAATGAGACTTCCACGGGTGTGACCAGCCGCGTGGGCGCTGTGCGCCAGGCAATGAACCGCGCACGACATCCAGCGCTGCTGCTCGTAGATACGATTTCCTCGTTGGCTTCCATCGACTATCGGCACGACGAATGGGAAGTAGACGTGGCCATCGGTGGCTCGCAGAAAGGCTTGATGCTGCCGCCGGGGCTCGGCTTCAATGCTGTCAGCGAGAAGGCGTTGGCGGCCTCGAAATCCGCCCGGCTTCCGAAGGCCTACTGGGACTGGCAGCCGATGCTCACGCAAAATGCAAACGGATTCTTCCCCTACACGCCCGCCACCAATCTGATCTATGGTCTACGCGAGGCGTTGCAGATGTTGCGCGAGGATGGTCTAGAAAATGTCTTTGCGCGGCACGAGCGTCATGGCGAGGCGACGCGGCGCGCCGTGCGAGCTTGGGGCCTGGAAATCGTGGCTCTTGATCCAAGAGAGTACGGCAGCTCAGTGACTGCCATCTTTACACCCGGCGGTCACTCCGCCGACGAGCTTCGTAAGGTGATTCTCGAACAGTTCAACATGCCGCTTGGGACTGGCCTCGGCAAGCTTCAGGGCAAAGTCTTTCGTATCGGGCACCTCGGCGACTTCAACGACCTCATGCTGGCCGGAACGCTCAGCGGGGTTGAGATGGGTTTGGATCTCGCCAGTATTCCTCATACGAAGGGCGGTGTTGCCGCGGCACTGGATTATTTGACGGAATCGGCCAAAGAGGCACGCCAAAAACGTGAGTTGACGCCGTTGTCGCCTTGAATTGCGTTCGGTAGACAGCGACTCGGCAGTGCGATCCTGGAAGCGTGACCTGCAAAAAGTGCAGAGCTCAGATGAAGGAACTGAAGGGTCACATCGCCGAACCCGCGTCACTCGCAACGAGGCTGGCGTGATCCAAGGAAACGCGATCTGATTGGCCAGCAGCACAATTTCCCGCTCCTGCTCCGGGGCGGCAGACGCCACGCGCCGGAGCAGGCAGGAGTTCGACCACCTGCTGCAGATCGCCCACGCAGCCGGCGGCGCGACTCGATAAAATACTGTGCACGAGGTGCCAATGCTTAAACACGTAATCTTAGTCGCCGCCGTTTGCACGATATCCGCGGATGTGGTGTACGCTCAGCCGCCCGCCGCGCCAGCCCAGCCAGATTCGGAGCAAGTAAAGGCGCTGATCGAGAAGGCCAGGAAAGCTGGCGGTCTCATGTGGGCGGGCGAGGAGCATTTCTTTTGCGAAGCGCCTCGCGCCAATAGTCCCAACGATCCCCCGATTGAGCCCACGAAGATTTTCGACAACGTTTACGTGATCGGCAATCAGGGGACGGTGGCATACGTTATCAATACGTCGGATGGTCTGTTGATGATCGACTCGTTGTCCGCCGATCAAACCGAGACGCAGCTCCTTCCAGGATTTCAAAAGCTGGGTCTGGATCCCGCGAAGGTCAAGGCAATCGTGGTGGGCCACGGCCACGCCGATCATTTCGGCGGAACGGCGTATTTTCAAGAGCACTACGGGTCGAAGGTTTACATCGCGGCCGCGGATTGGGATTTGATGGAACACCCTCCCGCGGGCCGCGGAGGCGACAAAGGCGGAAAAAAAGGGCCGCCCCCCGTCCTGCCCAAGCATGATCAGGTGATCGTCGAGGGCCAGCCGATCATGCTCGGCGATTTCAAATTGTTGCCGGTCGCAGTGCCGGGGCACACACCGGGGTCAATGGGCTTCGTCTTCCCCGTAAAAGACAACGGCAAGACCTACATGGCCGCCATGTACGGCGGAACGATCCTGACGCCTGGGATCGTTTCCGACGAAGGATTGCAAACCTATCTGAAGTCCGTCGCACACTTCAAAGAGGAGACGAAGAAGGCCAAGGTGGAGGTCGAGTTACAGAACCATCCGTTGATGGATCCCATCCAGGCGAAGCTCGACAAATTCAACTCGCGGAAGAAAGGCGAGCCGAACCCATTTGTGCTTGGGCAGGGGAACTATCAAAGGTTTGTGGACGTGATGTCCGCTTGCACAGAGGTGAACATCGCGCGCCGCAAAGGTCTGTGAGAGTGCACGCGATGTGTAAGCTGCGTACAGCGATTGTATTCGGCGCAATTTTGATCGGCGGCGTTCACGGTCAGAGCCGTGGCGGAGGTTGCGGAGGACTGCCGCAACCGCCGCGGACCGCGAAAGCGGCGGCTCTGTACGACATCACCGGCTACTGGGTTCGCCTCCCGGCGGACTCTTCTTCTCTAGCCTAGCTCTGATAGAATTGCTCGCGGCTGATCGGGGGCTGAAAGGAAGCGACTATGCGAGGCAAAGTATGGCTGGCAGTGGGATCGGCTAGCGTCCTTGCGACGATATTGGTCGGTAATATGGCCTGGGCGCAAGCAAACAGGTCTTCGGTGCCGCTTTTTGAGCCCGATCCACTGTGGTCACAAGCACTGCCCAACAAATGGGTGACCGGACAGGTCGGTGGCGTCGCAGTGGACTCTCACGATAACGTCTGGGTTTTCCATCGTCCGGCAACGATTCCGGACGGCGAGAAAGCAGCCTCGCTCAATCCTCCTCAAGCTGAGTGCTGCATTCCAGCCCCGCCGGTCCTAGAGTTCGACACCAAGGGAAAGTTCCTTCGGGCGTGGGGCGGTCTGGGACAGGGTTTCGAGTGGTTCGCGTCGGAGCACGGAATTTTCGTCGATTACAAGGACAACGTTTGGCTCAGTGGGAACGCGAAGGAAGACAATCAGATTTTGAAGTTCACGGCCACGGGGAAATTCCTCATGCAGATCGGCCACGCGGGGAAGAATCAGGGCAGCAACGATACAGCGAACCTGGGAGGACCTGCTGGCCTGTTCGTTTACCCCAAAACGAATGAGCTGTTTGTGGCGGACGGATACTTCAACCATCGGGTTATCGTATTTGACGCGGACACCGGGGCGTACAAGCGGCACTGGGGAGCCTACGGCAAGAAGCCCGACGATAACCTGAAGTTCCCACCTCGGGAGCAACTCGTAAAGGGGCCACCGCCGGAAGGATTCAACAACCCCGTTCATGCCGTTCTGGTCACGAATGACGATCTAGTCTACATCGCCGACCGCTCGAACAACCGGCTTCAGGTCTTCAAGTTGGATGGGACGTTCGTCAAGGAGGCCTTTATTGTGCGAAACACCCTTCAGCGTGAGGGTACCGCACACGGATTCGCGGTCTCGCCGGATAAAGACCAGACGTTTCTCTACGTGGTGGACGGCTCCAACAAAGCGATTCGAGTTTTGAATCGGCAGACGTTGGAAGTGGTCTCGACCGTGGGCGGACATGCCGGTCACAACGCCCGCGAGTTTTTCCACATTCACAGCATCGCGGCTGACTCCAAAGGAAATCTATTTCTCGGAGAAGTCAACAACGGCCAACGGTATTACAAGTACGCGTTCAAGGGCATGAGCAAGTAACTTGTGCCTGAAGAGAACCGTCGCTCACGCGTCCCAGTTGCAAGGCGCTCAACGCGGAGAGCCAAAGCGCCGGAGGGAGAGCACGATGAGCAGGAGGCAGCCCGATACATGCCGGCATACTGGAGTTGCAGCGGTCGTGCCCGGAGAATGGGTGGTATCTGATTAAACGTGGCAGTGCTGCTTTCTCTCTTTGTGTCCGCCATGGTTGTCCTCCTCTCCGGCGCGGTGTACCAGCGAATTGCGCTCGCCGGAGACGGTCGTCGATTTCCCGCTCCAGGCAGGATGGTGAAGGTTGGCGGAGTTCGCCTGCATGTCTCCGTCATGGGTGAAGGGTCGCCGGTCGTCGTGTTCGAAGCCGGGATCGCAGCGACCTCGTTGAGTTGGCGTTCGGTGCAACTTGAGATCTCCAAACTCACCACAACCGCGAGTTATGATCGCGCCGGCTTGGGCTGGAGCGATGCGGCCTCCAGTCCTCGGGGCATTGGGCAAGTGGTGGAAGAGCTGCACGCACTTCTGGATTGCGCCGGGCTAGCCGAGCCCCGGATCTTGGTAGCGCATTCATACGGAGGTTTGGTTGCTCGGGCTTATGTAGAGCGATATCCAGCGGAAGTTGCCGGCATGGTCCTGGCCGATCCGGTTTCGGCACGAGAATGGGCGGAGCCTTCCGAGTCACAGCGCAGGCTGCTTCATCGTGGGATCCGGCTGTCATGGCGCGGCGCCTTGCTGGCACGTGTTGGGGTGGTGCGACTTGCAGTGAACCTCTTGAGCGCGGGAGCCCGGCGGGCTCCGAAGCTGATTGCGCGGGCGACGAGTGGCCACGCCGTCGCTTTTATCGAGCGAATCCTGGGAGAAATTCGGAAACTGCCGCCCGAGATCTGGCCGCTAATTCAGGCGCATTGGAGCGATCCGAAATGCTTCGAGGCAATGGCAGGCTACCTGGAAGCCTTGCCGGAAAGCGCAGCGGCCGTTGCTGGGGCGACCACGGCGCGAGGCTCTCTGCAAGATTTGCCGCTGGTGGTGCTTTCGGCTGAAGATGTGGACTCGATCCAGCGCGCAGAGCATGAGATGCTCGCGCAGTTGTCGGCGCATGGCCGTGTTGAGACCGTGCCCGCAAGCGCCCACTGGATACAACTGGATCGGCCGGATGCGTTAATTCGAGCGATTCACGAAATAGTGCTGGATCTGCGCAGGAGCGCCTAGTCCTGGCGACGCCAGAGTCTAAGGCGGGCCGCCTGCTGTTGCTGGCGCTTGCCGCTCTCGCCTTTATCCACTTGCGCGAGACGCCGCGGGCTGAGCCGACGCTGCCGATTGGCCTTGGTCCGCTCAAGCTTTCTACACCACCGGCGAATTTCGTCGGGTACATAAAAAAGGGACCTAGTCGCCAAAACCGATTACGATCGGCAGGGCGTCGATGATTGCGGCGCGCACTTGACTCCGGGGCCACTTTCCTCACATGATTGAGCGAGCCGATGCACCCGCGAAGCGCCTCATCCAAGCGAATTATCCTCTTCGGCGCCAGCGTGTTGTGTTTCATTGCGCCTCCGCTTCGCGCGCAGTGGCTGAGCTATCGCACACCCGGAGTCCCGCGCACGGCTGATGGCAAGGTGGATCTCGCGGCACCCGCTCCCAAAGCAGTGGATGGCAAGCCAGATTTGTCCGGAGTGTGGGAGAGCGCGCCCCAATACTTCTACAATCTTGCCAACGATCTGAAGCCGGACGAGGTCGTGATGCAGCCCTGGGCGAAAGCCCTTCAGGCCGAGCGCGAGGGGAAGGAGCACCAGGACGATCCGCTCTCTCAATGCATGCCGCCCGGCGTACCACGAATCGACATGTCGACGCCGGACGCGCCCCATCCCTTCAAGATTGTGCAGACGCCAGCGCTGGTTGTCCTGCTTTATGAGACCTCCACCAACTCCACGTTCCGCCAAGTGTTCCTTGATGGCCGGCCCCTGCCCACGGACCCGCAGCCGACTTGGCTGGGGTATTCCATCGGCCGCTGGGAGGGCGCCACGCTGGTTGTGGACACCCTCGGTTTCAACGGCCGCTCGTGGACGGATACTACTAAGGGCCATCCGCAGACCGAGGCCGCGCACGTTACCGAGCGTTTCACGCGGCCTGATTTCGGGCACCTCGAAATCGAGATCATCATCGACGATCCCAAGGCGTACGCCAAGCCTTGGCGTGCCAAGGTGCCCGTGAAGCTGCTGCCCGATACCGATCTGATCGAGACCTACTGCGAAAACGAAAAGGATCAGGCTCACAAGAGATAGCCTCGAAAGCGCGTTAGGTCCGGTGCGCGCGAGCCCGCCGCGCGGCCTCAACCGCCCCGCACCTCGTTTTGTAACACCTATAAATAGGGAGGGTCCACGCCGATTGCCTTGATTTCTAGCGAGGCACTTCCGCCCATAATCGCGGCAAGATTTGAGTCGCTTTCCTTTTGAGACAGAGCGGTGCGATAACTTTTAAGATGCGCCGTCATTCAGGCGCAATCCGTTTTTTGAGACGCTAAACTTAGCTGAGTCTTGCATATGCTGCGTTCCGCCGACGATAAGTTCGGCCCTCACAAGATTCCCTGCGCGCATTTTGGCCTCGCGGAACGAAAGGCTACGGTTCACCGGGCACTGGTCCGAAGTCTGGCGGCGGTTTTCGATGCCGGGTTGCCGTTTCGTAAGCCGAGGCTATGCGGAATAACATCGCTTCGTCAAACGGACGCGCAATGAAGTCGACGCCAACAGGCAAACTAGCTTTGAGGGGGCCGGCCAAGCGCGTGCCGCCGTTGTCATCGCGCACGCGATCCCAGATTTCAGTAGTAAACCCTGCAGGCACGGTGATCGCGGGGAAACCTTGCTGCCCAATGAACGACCAGCCGATCGGAGAACGGCCATTTGCGTTCGGCTCGCGCGGGGCCGTGAGCTTTCGCGGCGGGACCGTGGACATAGGAGAAACGAGCGCGTCGAGCCGCTGTTCCTGCATGCACTGGAGCAGGAGATTTTGAAAGGCGGAGCGGGTCTGCAGACGTGTCGATGTGTCCAGCACCGTGGCGCGTTCCGCAGCTTGCCTTGCCTGTTTGCGATCAGGGAAGTTAGGGTCCTCATAAAACCTTGCCTTCGAGATCAGGTCCGCGTTGGATTTGATATTGGCGTCTCCACGTTCTTGTAGATACCTGTTCATCATGTATTTGCCTTCGCCCTCAACAGCGGGTGTATTCAGGCTGCGGAGCGAGAGACTCGGTGGCACTCGCGTCGGATCGGCATGCAAATCCAGAAGCGTAGCCAGTTGATCTGATTGAGGCCGGCCGGCGGCATCGACCGGGAACAGATCCCGATTCTGACGCGTAAACGCGCTGTTCAAGAGTTCCGGCGCGTAACGTGCGATGCAGCCTTGGAACAGTGCGCCTTCTGGGCCAGGATCCACGATCGTCGCACCCAGTTTGCGAAGGTCACCGATGGCATGCTCGACGATGTCAATACTTTCCTCGTCGGCCTTGGAGAAGAGCTTCTTCGCCATGTACTCTCGAATCACACCGATCCGGACGCCGTCGAGACGTTGCGCCGCAGCGGAGTTGCGGTACGGCTGTGCAGGCCTCCGTCCGATGCTAAACGCCGTCAACTCGTCCTTCGGGTCGTAACCAGCGATCACGTCGAGGATCTTCGCCGCGTCTTGCACGTTGCGACAAATCGGTCCCGTCCGCATGCTCAGGCCCGCGCCCATCATCCCTTTCCGGCTGACAAGTTCCTCCGTCGGCGCCAGCCCAACCAGGCTGTTGACGGATGCCGGCCAGCGGATGGACACGACCGTTTCTTCACCGATCGCGCAGGTCACCAGGTTTGCGGCAACTGATGCCGCCGAGCCCGCACTTGACATGCCGGGCTCGCGCTCCGTATCGTACGGATTACAGAAAGTACCCCCAAAGGAACTACGCGCCCCGTCCACGGCATACTCAGCCAGGTTCGCCTTCGCCAGAATGATCGCGCCTGCATCCCGCAGCCGCTTAACGAACGTCGCGTCCTCCGGAGGGCGGTCGTTCGCGTACTGCGCGTCGGCGCCGGACGTAGTTCGCATGTCGAATGTGTCGTACTGGTCTTTGATCGCCATGACGGCACCATGCAGCGGTCCAACAAGCTTCCCGGTCTGCTTGAATCGCCGATCCTGATCGGCCGCGATCTCCAACGCGTCGGGCATGTTCGGATTGTTATCATCCATGTCCGTCATGCTGCGCGCCTTGCGTTCGTCGAATCCCCATGTCTCACGCGTGGACGGCCGCAGGTTCAGGGTCGAGAGCGCGTTGACCTGCCCGGCGTGCGGAATCGTGGTAATCGGTCCGAGAATCCCCATCGACTGGCTCACGCATGTGTTGTTATAGGTCTTGATCCGCTTTAAGTACAGTTGGACGAGGCCAACGCTCGTGATCTTTTTGGCCATGAGCGCCCGTTGAATATCGGCAATACTGGCCTCCTGTAGATGAAACTGTGTTGAAGATTGCTGTTGCGCGCCAACGGTGGCGCCCGCAGCGAGGAGAGCGGCCAGAACCCTGACTCTGCTCCGAATGTTGGGACAACGATGTTGGAACATTGAATTGGTGAGGGCTTACCGGAGATAAGTATAGTCCCTTTGCAACTCGGGGATTGCCTAGCTAAGCCGCCGTGGCGAGCTACGGCAGCAGCGATATAATGCTCGATGTTCGTGACCGCTAGGAGAATTTCATGGCGACCGATAGAGTGATTTCTTGGGCGGCAGCCGGTCTTAAGCTGGCGATCGCCACGTTGATGGTCTCGGTGGCCAGTGCGCAGGCGCCCAAGGTCACCGGTCCAATCGCGGGCAACCCCACGTTCAGTCATGGTCAGTTCAGTATTAAGGACGTTGGATACGTCGAGGAGGAATTCTTCTTCTCCGGCACCGCGACTTCCTATAAAGCTCCAGCGGATCTGCCGAATGACGGCCGCTGGACCGTCCAACCCGCCGAAACAGCTCCCTATGCGAGTCGCCTTGTCGTCATCCGACCCTCCGAACCGAAGAAGTTCAATGGCACGGTGGTGGTTGAGTGGCTCAACGTTACCACGGGCGGAGACAGCGGAATTGATTGGACCTACTTCCATCGCGAGCTGCTCCGCGACGGCTTTGCCTATGCCGGCGTATCGGCGCAAAAGGTTGGCGTTGAAGGCGGACCAAGTCCTGCCCAGAGCGGCACTCCTCTTAAACCGTCCAATCCCGAACGCTATGGGAAGCTCAGTCACCCCGGCGATGCGTTTTCGTATGACATCTACTCACAAGCCGGACGCGCGATTCGCGGCGCGGGCGGCGTCAAGGTGCTGGGGCCGCTTGCACTAAAGCACGTCTTGGCGGCCGGGGAGTCTCAGTCCGCCGTATTTCTAACAACCTATGTCAATGCAATCGATCCGATCGACAAGGTTTATGACGGCTTCCTGATCCATTCACGCTTCGCCAACGGTTCCGCGCTTGCCGGAGCGATGGGTGGCGGACGCGGGCCGGCCGCGAATGGCGCAACTCCCAGCGGCGTGCAGATTCGCGCTGACGTGCGTGTGCCGGTTCTCACTTTCGAAACGGAGACGGACGTGATCGGCCAGAACACGAATTTCGTATACGCCCGCCAACCGGATAGCGATCGCTTTCGAATTTGGGAAGTGCCGGGAACCGCGCACGTCGATAGCTACTACTTCGCGGCAGGCGCGATCGATTCGGGATCGGCACCCACGGAAAAGCTGGCAGCGGCGTGGACGCCTGGGACCATCGGAGGCGGCCTTGGCTCACCCATGAATTCCGGCCCGCAGCATCACTACGTCGATGAAGCGGCGCTCTATCATTTGAATCGCTGGGTCAGCGAGGGCAAGGCGCCTCCGAAGGCGGGGCGCATGGAAACCGTCCCAGGCGCGCAACCCAGGTACGCGCTCGACAAGAATGGCAATGTACTGGGCGGCATCCGGACGCCGTGGCTGGACGCGCCCACCGCGAAGCTATCGGCTTCGGGACAGACGGGAACGGGACTCGCATTCCTGTTCGGCACCACGCAGACCTTCGACAGTGCCACGCTTAAAGCGCTCTATCCGGGCGGCAAGGCAGACTACCTCGCGAAGTTCAATAAGGCGTTGGATGCTGCGGTGAAATCGGGGTTCATTCTCGGGGCCGATGTTCCGGAGATCAAAGCGCTCGCCGCCGCGATGTATCCGGGTTCTTAACTGGCCAATCTCTGCCGATTTTTATGCTTGCCCGAGTTTTCGTATTTCTGAAGCGATCTTGGTGAGGCG
>Ga0209415_10019865_pt1 | contig 10488 bp, 7 predicted proteins | sample PeaSoiSIISIP2007_FD_187696 | JGI IMG/M metagenome (GOLD analysis project Ga0209415, IMG submission 187696) | Peat soil microbial communities from Weissenstadt, Germany - SII-SIP-2007 (SPAdes) (version 2) | ecosystem: Environmental > Terrestrial > Soil > Wetlands > Peat | place: Germany...
GCCGTGTCCGGCGCCTGGAATCACCCCGATTATCTGGCCTATTTCAATGAGCTGGGAGGCGACGAACCAGAGCGGATTCTGGCTGACTCCGACCTGGACTGGGGCCAGGATATGCTGAGGTTAAGCGCCCGGTTGCGCGAGTTGGGCGCACCGTCGGTGGCCTTCAACCCGCTGATCATTGCGTACCTGCATGATTACCACGGCTTTCCACCGATTGAGGGAAACGACCCTGCATCGCCATCGCCAGGCTGGAATGCGGTCAGCATCACGGTCTGGAAAGTCGCGCGCATGGGGTTGATGGAAAAGCACAAAGAGTTGCAATTGTGGCCGGATCTGGTGAAACCGAAGGAACGCGTGGGACGTGGCGTCCTCCTCTACTACTTCGAACCCAGCGAGGCTCCCCCGCAGAAGCCGGGAGCATAAGCGTCAACGGCCAGTGGCCGGTTGCGGCTGAACATAGTACAGCAGGATCGAGCGTCCGACCCTTTCGGTGGGCTTCACGACATCGGGCCAGGTACGTCCGTTGGGGTCGTCGACCGGAAGACCCATGCGGTTCAGCTTCCAATGCGTGACCTGCACCGCGTTCCATCCAGGCGCGGGAGCGTCGGCGTCGTTTTGCTGGTGGGGCGGGAAGCCGTGCGAAGCCAAGCTGATGGAAATTGAGGGCGTGAACGTCACGGTGGGGGCGTTGAGATCGCGCAGCCGCTCGCCCAGGCGCTTGATGTCTTGCCCCCAATCCAGATCCGAATCCACCACGATGCGCTCAGGGTCGTCGCCAGCCAGAGCGTTGAAGTACGCCAGGTAGTCCGGATGCGCAGCGAGCGAGCTGACCACCAGCCAGCCTGCAGCGGCGGCGGCAGTCCATAAGGCCCAGCTCCGTTGGCGGCTCTGCTGAACCAGCCAGAGCGTGCCGGCTGCGGCGATAATGGCGAAGAATGGAAACGCGGGCAGGATGTGTCGAAGGCCGATATTGATTCGGGACGGCATCGCAACCGCGAGGATCGCGGCTGGAATCGCAACCGCGAGCGCGAAGGGCCAGGCTCCGGACGGCCGCTCGGGTCGCCGCCACAGGCCAAATGCCGCAAGAATGAGCAGACCCAGGGGTATCTTGACGGCGATCAATACCGGAAAGTAATCCCACCAACCGTCTTTTCGTAACTCGCCCAGGAAATAGGACAGGTGTCCCCGGGTGTTGTGATCCATCACGGACTTCACGCCCGAATACAGCTCGGGAAATGGCACGCGGAATGGAATCCAGACGGTCCTTCCAAAAGAGAAACGATAGCCTGCCCAGATGATGAGCAGGCTCAGCAGCGCAGCCAAGACAATCCAGGGCAGGCGCGCCGCGAACAAGCGCGTGATTTCAGAGACGGCCGGCCGGTTCGAATACAACCAGTAGGCGAGCACCGCGATTGCCGCCGCCGGATAAAACGCCAGAGCCGAGAACTTGGTAATCACCATCAAACCCATCGCCACGCCGAGCCATGACGCGCGCTTGAGCCCCGGATCTTCCAGCAATCGCACGGACGCATAGGTGGCGGCAGCGAAACAAGCCGTGACGCCCATGTCGGTGGTGGATAGTCCGGCGTGCGCCAATACTGTGGGGGTCATGCTGAAAACCAGCACGCTGAGCGCCCCTCCGGCCGGGCCCAGGATCCGCCGTCCCCACAGGAACACCATCCAGCCAGCCAGCCAGAAAAAAGGCAGGTTGCCCGCGCGCGACAAGGCCAGCCGAAGATCGTAGTGGCCGCCCGCATACAGGATGGAGTCGCCTTCCATGAAGAGGTCGCCTTGACGGTTGGAACGTGCTCCCGCCAGGTAGGGGCCGAGCGCTACCAGGACGCGGGTCAGCGGAGGGTGCTGGTGTTCGTAGCGGTAGATTCCCTGGTCCAGCCACTGCATGCCACAAGCGATATGGGCCGGCTCATCGGAAGTGTGATTGAACACCGTGTAGGTGGAGACGATACGGATGGAGCCGAGGAGGATCAAAGCCAGGGCGATCGCGGCGCCGCAGCGCGTGAGTAACGACTCCAGGCGCTCTGAAAATGGGGGTGAGGGGGGGATCGCAACTTGGGTTTGTATCGCTGCGCTCTTTTTGCGGGTTTTGGCCACGGAATATCAATAATAAAACATAGTGCGTGCCGCGTAGCGACGCAGTCCGCGGTCGATTGCTACAATCGAGAGTCGCTTAGCAATCCATGCCGAAAGTTTCCAGAAAAAAGACCCGAGTCTCGCCGTCCCAGCCCGCCCCCAAGCCTGCGAAGAAGATCACCGATCGATGGCCAATCTTCGGTCCGCTGATACTTTTTGCCATGACGCTGGTCTGTTACTGGGAGCCGATGACGTCCAGCGCGACATCGATTCTGTGGGATGCAGCCGACTATTTTCAGGTGATCCAGAATTACCTCTCCGAGGAGTTGCACGCCGGACGAATCCCTTTCTGGTCGCCTTACCCGTGGTCGGGCTATCCGTTTCTCGCCGATCCGCAGTTGGGCGCCTGGTATCCGCTCAATTGGCCGTTCTTCCTCATCGGTGTTTCTCCGCACTTGCTGGTTGTCGAACACTGGCTGCATGCGTTGCTCGCCTGCCTGGGTGCGTATTTCCTCGCGTGGCGATTGCTGCGTCACCGGCAAGCCGCGGTGCTGGCGGGGCTCTGCTACGGGCTCTCGGGATTCTTCGCCGGCCACAGTTCGCATACTCCGATGCTCGAAGGCGCGGCTTGGATGCCGTGGCTGCTGCTGTTGCTCGACCTTGCCTTGGAATCGCACCCGCTGCGCCACACGGTTCTGGGCGGACTGGCAGCCGGGATGCTGATTCTGGCCGGCCACTTTCAGACCATCCTGTATACCTTTCTCGCGCTCGGACTGTTTGCGGTCGCGCGAGTCGTGTTCGAGCCACGCCGCTGGTTCCAAATTCTTGGGATGGCCCTCGCAATCCCGGTCATCGGAACGCTGCTATCCGCCATTGGCACCGGACCGGGATTGGAATTGACTCTGAATTCAATTCGCACCGGGCTGACCGCCACCACCCGGCACGAAGGTGTGATTCCTATCACCGCCCTGTCGACGCTTGTGTCGCCGGACTTCTACGGCGTGTTCTCCGGCAACTATCACGGGCCGGAAGATATCACCCAATACTATTTCTACGCGGGGATTCTGCTGCTCCCGCTCGCGATATTCGGCTTGCGCGATCGCAGGGTGCGCATGGCGGGTCTGCTGTTGGTCGTCCCCACCATCTGGTATGCCTTGGGACAGTCGGCCGGACTCTACCGGCTAGTGGCTTTGCTGCCTGGCTTCAGCAGCATTCGTGCTCCGGTAAACATTTGGTTTGTGCCGTCTCTCGGTCTGGCATTACTGGCTGCTTCTGGATTGGCGGCGCTGGTTCAAAAGTGGCCCATTCACTGGCTGTCGCTGGCCGTGCTGGCGTTCTTTTGCGCGGACCTTTTCTATCACCAGTCAGCCACCAATCCGCTGGCGTATTCGCGTCAGAGCTATGAAGAGCTCTATGGGTCGAAGGAAGAGCTTTTTCATCAAGCCGTGGCTAGTTCGCTGCCTCCTCTCACACGATTCGACGGCGCCGATTCACTTCCCAGTTTCGGTCCCCTGGGCCATTATTTCGATCAGCGAGCGGAAGTGACGTACGGGTACGGACCGTTGGAATTGTCACGCTACGCAGGCTTCGTTTCCGCTATGCGTTCCAACCGCGAGCTGCGGAAGGATCTCAATGTCAGCCGCTGGCTCGACCGCCGCAGCGGCGATATTCACGTTCTCAACGATCCCCTCCCGCGCGCCAATTTCCCTAGGGAACTGATCCTTGCGGGAACCGACGAAGATAGCAAGCGGCGGCTCGCGACCTTGGATCCCGTGCGTCAGGCGTTGGTCCCGGCCGGCGTCCAGGTGCCGGCGCAGGATGCAAGCGCAATTGCGGACGTGCGCGAGTTCACGCCCGGCCACTACCGCATCCACTACAAATGTGTGACGCCGAGTCTGCTGCGTGTGAGCACCGCCTATTTTCCCGGTTGGACCGCGAAGTCGGGCACCCAGGATTTACCGGTGCTGCGGGTAGATTACGCCCTGCTGGGTGTGGTGACGCCTGCGGGCGAAGGCGATCTTGTGCTGGATTACCATTCCACTTATTTCGTGGCCGCTTCGTTGGTGACGCTGGTGTCGCTGCTGGCGTGCGCCGGCCTGCTGATCTTCGACTTTAGATCACGAGCCGGAAATGTTGCCGCCTAGCGGCACCGGCATCTCGGCGCCCCAGCGTTCCGCCAGATCGGTATGGATGCCGAACTGGTCCAGCACGCGCATGACAATGTGATCCACCATCTCTTCGAGCGATTGCGGATGATTGTAAAACGCGGGCACCGGTGGAAGAATCACCGCCCCCATGCGCGAGAGCTTCAACATGTTCTCCAGGTGGATATCGTTCAGCGGGGTTTCGCGCACCAATAACACCAGCTTGCGGCGCTCCTTGAGAACCACATCGGCTGCCCGGTGGACCAGGTGCTCGCCTTGGCCGCTTGCGATCGCTCCCAGAGTCCGCACACTGCACGGCGCGATCACCATGCCTGCCGTCAAGAACGATCCGCTCGACACCGCTGCGCCCTGATCGCTGGCAGCATAAGAATACGCCGCCATCTGCCGGACGCGATCCAGCGTGTACGAAGTCTCTTGCGCCAGCGTGTGCGCGCCCCATTTGCTGACGATCAGGTGCGTTTCTACGCTGGATCCCTGCAACGCTTCGAGCAGCCGTATTCCGAAAATTGCACCGCTGGCGCCAGTGATTCCAACCACTAAGCGTTGAGGATGGCTTTCGTTCATTCGAAATGCGCTCGAATCCGATCGTATCAGGATAAGGCGGTGCTGAACAAACGTGGATTAATGGGCGGACTGCTCTTCTGGAGTCCACTCGAGACCGGCGGTAAACTCAGCGCCAACAGCATACTTCGACCCAGCCTTGCGGAGACAATAGCGGACCGAAGCGTTTCCAACCAGGCCCAGCTTCACTGCGCGGAGTGTCACATAGGTGTGCAGGGGTGGCGCCTCCGGCATCTGGAGCCGTATGCCGGACTTCGAGATATCGACGGCTCGCGCCGTGGCAAATTTGTTTTCACCTTGAGCGTCGCGCCAAATTACGGTGACTTGGTGCTCGCACGCCTGCCGGTTCTGGCGCCGTAGATCGTGACGGGTTTCCATAATTCTAATACCCACTCTAACCTTAGACCTAAATTAGAGTTCCACCATAGAACGTTGGTTCCATGACGAAACCGATAATCGTACTAGCTACCGCACGCTGATGGAGTACGGCATTACTTTCAGGAACCCCTGCTGCGAGAGGGCTTGCCACGGAAGCCGCCCGAATAGTCTGTCCAACCGCGTTTCCATGTCGGCCGAGCTATCCATCCGGTTTTTGAAAAGCAAATCGAAAACACTGCGCTTTCCTGGGAAGGGAACCAAGGTGACTCTTTCGGAGGGCCCCATGTGCGCTTGCTGCTTCAGAACTTCGATGGCGCGATCCAAGCCGCCCAGTTGATCCACCAGCCCGTTCTGCTTGGCTTGCGCGCCCAGCCAAACGCGACCCTGCGCCAGCGGTTCAATCTGCTCGAACGGCTTCTTGCGGCCATCCGCCACGCGGCTGACGAAGGCGTGATAAAACGCGTCGATTTGCCCGGTGATCTTCCGCCGGTTGTCGTCACTCAGCGGCACGTACTCGGAGTCGATGTCCGCGTACCGGCCTCGGGTAAGCAGTTGTTTATCGATCCCGGCCTTGTCGTACAAGCCGCGCAGGTTGAAACGCTCGTAGATCACGCCGATGGAGCCAGTGAGCGTGTTGGGGTAGGCAATGATGGGATCGCCGGTAACCGCGACGTAATATCCACCCGAAGCAGCCAGGTCGCCCATGGAAATCACCAGCGGCTTCTTCTTGCTCAGGATCTTGGCCTCATGCAAGATCTCGTCGGAGGCGATGGCATCTCCGCCGGGAGAATCGATACGCAAAATCACGCCCTGGATGGACGAGTCGTTCTCCACCTGCTTCAGCAGTTTGATGAAGCCGGTTCCAGTGAAGCTTTCGTCGTCGGCGCTCTCGTTACCGGAACCCCGCGTAATGGTTCCTTCTCCTACTACGAACGCGATCCTGCGGCCGGCTCCAGCCGAAAGTGTGGGAGCCTTCAAATATCTCTTGCTCGAAACCTTCTTCAGCTCGGTCTGCTTCAGGCGGGCAGCCATTTCCGCCACCGCCTGGTCTTCATAGCCCAGCGCATCGATCAGTCCGTCGGCGGCCGCATCGCGCGCCAGGAACGGGCCCTCGTCCAGCAGCGTTCGCACCGCATCCGGCTGCTTTTTGCGTCCCTCCGCCACTGTAGCGATCAGGTTTCCGTAATACTGATCCAGGACCGCGTTCAGCACCTCGCGTGTTTCGGGCGACATGGAGGTTTGGGTGAAAATGTCGCCTGCGTCCTTGTACTTGCCGGCATGAACGACTTCGGCCTTGACTCCAACCTTGTCGAGCGTCTGCTTGAAGTACATGGATTCGGCGCGTAGGCCCTTGAGATCGAGCGAATCCTCCGGGGCCATGAGGATTTTGTCCGTGGCGGACGCCAGATAGTATTCGCGCGCGCTGGGACTCTGCAAGTAAGTGATGATCGGCTTGCCGGACTTTTTGAACTGCAGAATTTCGTCGTGGATCTCCTGCATCTTGGCCCATCCGACATCGAGGCCGCGCGGCTCAAACAGGATTCCACGAATGCGCGAATCGGCGGCGGCCCGCCGAAAAGTGTCCCAGACTTGTTCCACCGACAGCGGCGTCTGGTTTTGGAAAATCGAAAGCGGTATCGAGATCGGGATCTCCGGGGGCAAACGCTCGGGCACTTCGCCTTCCAGATTGAGCACCAGCGTGGAGCCATCGGCGACATTCACGGGCCGGTTGGCGAACGATCCGGCAAAGCGCACCATCGCGAAGATCAGAACCAGCAGCGTGAGGCCGCAGAGCAGAACGCCGATTACCAGGCCGATCAGGAAGTTTTTCATAGAGCGTCAAACCACGCGCCACTCATTCTACAATGCCCGAGGCCGCGGAAGGCCGTTCGATCGGCGATATGCTATGGAGAGCCATGTCATCGAACGCCATCGATTCCGTTCTCAACGAACAACGTATCTTCGAACCCCCGGACCAGTTCCGCGCCGGCGCCCAAGTCAAGACCCGCGCCGAATACGACCGCCTATACAAGGAAGCCAAGGAAGATCCTGAAGGCTTCTGGGCGAAAATCGCGCAGGAGCTCGATTGGTTCAAGCCTTGGGACCGGGTGCTGGAGTGGAAGCTGCCGTTCGCGAAATGGTTCATCGGCGGCGAGCTGAATATTTCGTACAACTGCCTGGACCGCCACGTGGCGACCTGGCGCAAGAACAAAGCGGCGATCCTGTGGGAAGGCGAGCCGGGTGATTCCCGCACGCTCACCTATCAGCAATTGTTGCGCGAGGTTTCCAAATGCGCGAATGTGCTGAAGTCGCTGGGCGTTTCCAAGGGCGACCGCGTCGCCATCTACATGGGCATGGTGCCGGAGCTGCCCATCGCGATGCTGGCGTGCGCGCGCATCGGGGCTGCGCACACCGTGGTGTTTGGTGGATTCTCGGCGCAGGCTTTGATCGATCGTATTAACGATTGCGGCGCGTCGGCGGTGATCACGCAGGACGGGGCGTTCCGGCGCGGCACCGAAGTGAAGCTCAAAGAGGCCGTGGATCAGGCGCTGCCACAGTGCGCCACGGTGAAAAACGTAATGGTGTACCGGCGTACCGGAAGCAATGTCACGATGCAGGCGGGTCGCGATCACTGGTGGCACGAACTGATGGAGACGGCGTCTGACGATTGCCCGGCTGAATCATTGGACGCCGAACATCCTCTGTACCTGCTCTACACCTCCGGCACCACGGGTAAGCCCAAAGGCATTTTGCACACCACCGGCGGCTACGCGGTCGGCTCTTACATCACCGCCAAATGGATCTTCGATCTGCGCGACGAAGACACGTTCTGGTGCTCGGCCGATATCGGCTGGGTCACTGGCCATACGTACGTCGTCTATGGAATGCTCCAGAACGCCGCCAGTGTCGTGATCTATGAAGGCGGCCCGACATGGCCTGAACCCGATCGATTCTGGCGCATCATCGACAAATACAAGGTCAGCATTTTTTACACCGCGCCTACTTCGATTCGCGCGTTCATGCGGCTGGGCGAGCAGTGGCCGCGCAAGCATAGCTTAGGCTCACTGCGGCTGCTTGGGACCGTCGGAGAGCCGATCAATCCCGAGGCCTGGATGTGGTATCGCGAAGTGATCGGCCACGGCCGCTGCCCCATCATCGACACCTGGTGGCAAACCGAAACCGGCGCTGCCATGATTTCGCCTCTGCCTGGAGCGATCGCGACCAAGCCCGGATCAGCGACCCTGCCATTGCCGGGAGTGATCGCCGACGTTGTCACTCGCGAAGGCGTGACAGTACCGCCAGGCGCCGGTGGGTTTCTGGTGATCAAACAGCCTTGGCCCTCTATGTTGCGGACCATCTATGGCGATCCCGAGCGCTATAAGGAGCAATACTGGTCGCAGATCACCGGCATGTACTTCGCCGGCGACGGCGCCCGGATCGATTCCGATGGCTATTTCTGGCTGATGGGCCGCGTGGACGATGTGTTGAACGTGGCCGGCCACCGGTTGAGCACCATGGAGATCGAGTCGGCACTGGTGGCGAATCCGATGGTGGCCGAAGCCGCGGTGGTGGGACGTCCCGACGACATCAAGGGCCAGGCCGTGTCCGCGTTCGTCACGCTGAAGGCCGGACAGGCGCCGAGCGAGGAAAACAAGAATCTGTTGCGGCAATGGGTGGCCAAGGAAATCGGCCCGATTGCCAAGCCCGACGATATCCGGTTTACCGATTCGCTTCCCAAGACGCGCAGCGGGAAGATCATGCGCCGGCTGCTGCGTGAGCTTGCAACCAACGGCGAAGTGAAGGGCGATACGACGACACTGGAAGATTTTTCCGTGCTAGCCAAGCTGGCATCCGACGACGAGTAGCTCTCTAGCTTGCTTTCTTCATCCGCGCCACCGCCGCACCAATCGACAGCGACGCGTCCAGTACACGACGCACTCCCGTTGTCTCGTTGGTGATCCAGTGCAACGCGGAGCTGATCGCGCAACCGCATTCCGAGCAATCCGGATCGCCGCCGAACACGCAAGGCTGAACGCGCGTGCGAAGGTCGGCCGTGTAGTTCGCTGACACGCGAGCAAAGGCGCACTCCGCGGGGTTGGCCGGAGGCCGCAGGATCGCTCGCGCCATTCCCGGTTTGATCAGGAACTTCGGATATTTCGCCGCCAGCCACGGAATCGCTTCCGCCAGCCGTTGGCGGTCTTCCGGTGTGAGCCGCTCCTCGCTTTGCTCTCCGCGTTGCGGTGTATACACGCTCATCCAGATCCGATGGACTTCCTCGCGCGCGCTCCAGAACTCCAGGTAGCGCTCGGCATAGTCGAGATCCTGCACATGCGTCCGGACCGCGGTCCAGTGAATATATACCCTGCGCCCCGCGATGTTGCGCAGAATGCGTTCGTATGTCGCCGGCTTGCGCCGATGGTCGTGATGCTCGGGCAATCCATCCACCGAAACTGCAACGGTCACGCGCGGGAGCGATGTCCACTCATAGGGAATCGGAATTACACCGCTGGTGACCACCATGGTGTGGACGCCCCGCTCGCTCAGGATCGGCAGCAGTTGATCGAGCTCGCGGCGGCGCATCAATGGCTCGCCGCCCACCAAGCTCAACTGCATCGGATCGTGCTGGTCTACCAGCTTCAAAATGCCCTCGACGAGGGAATCGCCGCGCGTATCGGAAAGCTGCGTCAGCGTCACCCCGCCGCCCAGATGCCGGTCGCCGTAGGCGTAACAACCCGGACAACTGAGCGGGCACTCGCTCGTGATCTCAATGGAAAGCAGCGGCAGTTTGCCGCGCAGAATCTTGCCCCAGCCTGAAATGAAGTCGCCACCACGCATGTGACTGAGACGCGGCGCGGACCAAGCTGGTGTACAAAGTAACCGTCAGCTTTGGATGGCGCCGGCGGCGAAGATCAACAAATCCCCTTGAGCGCGCGCCAGCTCCTTCAGCCGCTTAGCGTCGCCCGCGAGCTGGCAAATCTGAAACAACGTCGGACAGGCAAGTTGGTTGGGATCGGCGCCACGCAAGTATTCGAGCGAGATTTGCATCGCGTCTTTAAAACGCTCGCGGCGCACCAGCAAACCCACCAGCACCTGGGCTGATCGGATCGCAGAGAGCGGGTCATCGTAGGCGGCGATCTTCGCTTGGAAGTGCGCCACGGCGGCGTCAACGTCCTCGCCCAGCAAAGCGCGCAAGTAAATCGCGTGGTCGCGATAGATGTCTTCAAAGGGGGGCTCGCCGCGCATCTTGAACTGTGCCGACAAGTGCGCGCCATAGTCGCAAAGTTCAAGCGCC
>Ga0209415_10019866_pt1 | contig 10488 bp, 10 predicted proteins | sample PeaSoiSIISIP2007_FD_187696 | JGI IMG/M metagenome (GOLD analysis project Ga0209415, IMG submission 187696) | Peat soil microbial communities from Weissenstadt, Germany - SII-SIP-2007 (SPAdes) (version 2) | ecosystem: Environmental > Terrestrial > Soil > Wetlands > Peat | place: Germany...
TGGAGGTCACGACTTCGGGACTTCCCTATGTTGCCCGCCTTGCGGTTGTTACCAAGCAAGGCAAACACAAAATACTATTGGTGAACAAACGCGATCGGAATTTCGATCTATCGATTCCGGGAGCCGCCCGCGCCCAATTGGACTACGTGGACGTCACCACGGGATCCCGACCGCCTGCTTCTGCCAAATTGGGTTCGGACAGGTTGACACTGCATGGTTTTTCCGTAGCAGTGCTCAGTCTGCCTTAGATGCACGCTTTCTGGCCGGGAAGAATTTTACGGCGGAACGAAACACCGCCCATTCCACTTAAGCAATTTAGGAGATCCGATGCCGAGAGTCGCGTTCCGCCTGCGAATAAAGGCTGGCAAAGAGGAAGAATACGACGCAGCCCACAAGAACGTTTGGCCTGCCTTGCTTGCCAAACTGAAAGAAGTCGGTATTTCCAAGTATTCAATCTTCAGAAGGGAACAGGATTTGGTCCTGGTTATGCAGGTCGATGACTTTGATGCCGCGTGGCGCGCACTCGATCAGGATTCAACGAACCTGAAATGGCAGGAGGAAATGGCCCTACTTTTCGAACCGGTGCCGGGCCTGAAACTAGGCGAGAGATTCGCTATGATGAAGGAAGTGTTTTATTTGGACTAACGATACCGCTCCCCACAGGTTGCGCCTACCGAGAATTCCGTCCGACCTTTCAATCCGTCGCCAAGAACCGTGGAACAAAGATACATGCCTTTTGTTCGTAAGCTCTCACCTGTGAACGTCAACTGGGTAGAAAGCTGCCGCCAGGATTCGCTCGACGCATAGGGGTCGGGTGATCGTCCAAGCAAGACTCGGCGTTATGCATCACCGTTATGACGGCGCCACGTAAGAGAACATTTGAAGGAAGATCTTTCTAATGGGAGATTCCTACCAGGCTCAGTGGTCTTCTAAAAAACACCCCACCCCCCACCTCAGCCAGTACAGCTTTGCATTCAGCTTCCAGCTAAAAGGAACTCAAGTGCCGATTCTGGTGTCTTTTTGCATATCGGCGAAGGACAACTCAACTCTTTCTACCGTTATTCGATGATATAGGAATGCGTTCCACTGCCGATATTCTCTGTCTTGTTCTTCGGCAGCGTGACGGTCGCGGTCGTGTTCGCGGGAATCGTGATGGTGAAACGGCGCCCGCTCTGCTTCCAGTCGGTGACGATGGTGCCGTAGGCGGAGTCGAACTCGGTGTGAAGCTGTGGAAGCAAGGGGTCAAAATGAGGGTGAACGGTAAGGTGATGGTAACCGGGGCCGCTCGCGTCAGTGTCGATCCCGGCGGCGCGCCGGTAGACCCAAGCCATAACGGAGCCAAACGCATAGTGGTTATAGGAATTCATGGACGGGTCTCCCGTGTCGCCATTCCAGCGTTCCCACCAGGTAGTAGCGCCCTTCTTAACCATGTAGCCCCACGAGGGGTAAGTGTCCGTCAGGAGAAGTTTGAAAGCGAGATCGGAGTGGTTATTCTCATCGAGCACAAACATGAGAAACGGAGTCCCGAGGAAGCCGGTGGAGAGATGGTCGCCGTGCGCCTCGATATTTTTCACGAGGCGATCGACCATGTTGGCGCGAAGCGATGACGGTGCAATGCCGGTGAAGAGCGTGGCAAGGTACGCTGTCTGCGTATCACCTGCGACACTGCCATCTTCCTTCACCCAGGCAGTGCGGTAGGCGGCAGCGATGCGGTCGTACTGCTGTTGATGCTTCTCGGCGTCTGCAGTTCGATGGAGCGCCGTCGCCATCTCCACCATCTCACGCGCGATGAGCGCCCAGTAAGCGGTGTCGATGAGAATCTTGGGAGTGTTCTGGTCGGGCGCGAGCCAGTCCGCATAGTTGTTGCCAAGGGCATTGCGTCGGATGTAGTCGGGGTTGTTACCCAGAATGAAATCCATCCAGCGCTCCATCGCCGGCCACGAGCTCTCCACGATGGTGGCATCGCCGTACTGCAGCCATGCGGCATAGGGGATGAAGACACCTGCGTCGCCCCAGCCAGGCGCGCCCGGATTCGGCCCAAGGATATTTGGTGAGACATCGGTGAACGCGCCTGCGGGGGTCTGCGCGTCGGTGACATCGCGCATAAACTTGTGCGTGAAGGCCTCGATGTCGAAATTATAGGTACCTGTACGCCAGAAGGCACCGGCATCCCCCATCCAGCCGAGACGCTCATCACGCTGCGGGCAGTCCGTGGGAATTGAGACGAAGTTTCCGCGCTGTCCCCAGGCGCCAAGTTCATTCATTTTGTTGAGCGTTTCACTGGAACTGGATAGGCGCACGGAGGGCACAGCCGGAAGGCTGTTGAATACAAGGCCGTCGATGGTAGCGAGGGTTGGTGGAGTTGCCGGGGCCGTACCGGCGTAGGAGAACTCGACGTAACGAAAGCCATGGAAGGTGAAGGCTGGTGTCCAGATCTCGTCACCATCGCCGGAGAGAGTGTAGGTATCGGTTGCGTCGGCGTTTCGAAGGTTCTCGGTGTAGATGCTGCCGTCGGGGTTGAGTCGCTCGGCGTACCGCAAGCGCAAAACGGTGCCGCGCGGACTGCGGACGTGGATGCGAACATTTCCGACCATGTTCTGGCCCATATCGTAGATGGTTGGATGGACGTCATTGGCGGGGTCAAGCTTGATGGGATGGAGCGTGATCGTGGTGTTGATGCGCAGGTCCGGCTGCGCGGTGACAACCATGCTGTTATCGGGTGGGTTTGCGGTGACAGCTGCCGTCCAGGTTGCGGCGTCGATGTTGGGCATGCTCCAGCCGTGCTGGACGAGGCGGGCATCGTAGGACTCGCCACCATAAATCTCGGAGAAGGTGATGGGCGAGCGCGCCGTCAGCCAGCTCGTGTCCGTGACGATAGTCTGGTGCGCGCCGTTCGCGAGAGTAAGGTCGAGTTGCGCGCGCAAAAGGTTCGGCCCCGGAGTAAAGCGGAAGCCAGACCAGGTCATGGGCGAGCTGTACCATCCGCCACCAAGCAGAACACCGAGTGTGTTCGCACCTTGGCTGAGGAGCGACGTGACGTCGTAGGTCTGGTAAAGCACGCGCTTGTGGAAGTCTGTCCAACCTGGTGCAATCAGCGTGTCGGGCGCGACAGATTTGCCGTTTATAAATGCCTGGTAGGCGCCAAGTGCGGTGATGGTGAGTCGTGCTGTGCGAATTGTGGAGTCGACGCTGAAATCCTTCCGCAGGAGTGAGGCGTCGGTCACCACGCGATCTGGTCCGGGGATGGCCCGCTGCCGGTCTGTGCCGACGCCATAGTGAAGGGAGAGGGGGCCTACCGTCTGTACGTTTTGCCAGGCGCTGTCAGAAGTGGAGCGGGCCTGCCACTGCTCGTCCGTCACGATGCGCTCCTCTCTGCCATCTGCACGAGTGATGTGGATGGCGGCGGCAAGGGCTGATGGCGATGTGTTGGTGGGTGCGTCCGATCGATGCGAGACGACTTCCACCTCGATATCGTTGTCGCCCGGATGAAGCAGGAAGGCGATCTCTTCACGGTCAAAGGCGCCCCACTCATCGTGATGGCCTGTGACGTGGCCATTGACCCGGGCAATGAACTGTCCGCGGGCGAGGACGTGAAGGCTGGCAGCGTTGGGTCTGGCGTTGAGATGTAAGTGAAAGAGGAAGTGCGCCGGCGTGGCGGATGGCACGTGCATCGGATCCGAATTGGCAAGCCAGATCCAGCGGATTGCGTTGAGTTCCTGTTCGGCGGCAGGGTCTTTGCGGGTGATCCATTGCGCCTTCCAGTCGGTGGCGTTCAGGAGGCCCGTTTCAAACCATGCAGGCGCAGCGGTGGTCTGCTTGCCTTTGTCATCCCAAGTGCGGACCTCCCAGATATAGCGTTGCTGTGGCCTGATTGCGGCACCGGCATAGGCGACGTTCACGGATTCCGAAGAGCTTATTCGACCTGAGTCCCAGGCGTCTGCCTTGCCGGGGCTCAGATTCTTTGCATTGGTAGCGACAAGGACTTCGTAGGCGGACTGCATCCAATTCGGAGTCCTCGCATCGCTCTGCCAAGAGAATGTGGGGTGCGGAGTGTCGATGCCGAGCGGATTTTCGAGAGCATTAGTCCGAAGGCGAACCGGGTCAGCCTGGGCAGCAGCTACCAGGGTAAGGAGGAATAATGCGAGCTTTAGCATTCGATAGACGGCCATAATCTTGAATTGAAACATAAGTCCTATTTGAGCCCTTTCTTTAATTGCCCGCTGGTGCAATCGCGCTCGCCGAATTCGCCTGCGAACTCCATTTGTGCTGACCAGCCCGAGATTTTGTACCACGGCGAATGCGAGAGTCTACATCACTTGATCGGAACGGCTTTTTTGTGCCAACTCTAGGGCGAGTTTTCGGCTGTTTGTGACCCCATGAGATCCCGGCTAGCCGCGATCCCATAGGCGAATTCGTTGGGCGTCCTCTCCCCAAGAGACCTGTGAGGCCGACTCTCGTTGAACTCCCTGCGCCAAGGCACTCGCTAGGTGTTGAGAGGCCTGCCGGTAATGCCGAGACACCAGCCAACATTGAATTGGTCAAGGAATTGCGGGTTTCAATCCCAGGCGCGCTTCTCAATTCAAGGCGGAGTCTCTCATCTCCCGCAGTTCGCTTGTGATTCTCGCCCAATCTTTCGGCTTCTTCTTTGTGGCGATTGGTGAATTTGGATTGGAATAGTAAGCGGCAATGTCCGCGCGCAACTCCGGTGAAACGCCCTTGAACTGATTCTTCGCCAGCCGGTCCACCAGCGCGGCGTAAGCGTTATCCGCCATGAAATATGCGCCGGCAGCTGTGGCGCTGCCCGTATCGAAATTCATGTTCTTAATTTCAAGCCGGTTTTCATGTACATTCGCCAGCAACTGCCGGTAGTTGTCGAGCGTCGCGTTGAAGCTCTGCATAAAAAGATCTTCAGCTTGCGGGGTCGGAGCATGAAACGTCAGCGCTTTCAGCGGACCGACCTTCGGAATTATCCGCAAGAAAAAGGCAATGAGATTGTCTCCCCAGCCGGGCTTCTGATAGTCCTTGCCCCAGTTTTTCTCAAAGCTTGCGCGGGAAAGATTGAAAAGGAATTTCTTTCGAGTCGTGGTGGGCAAATCCTTTTGGATATCATCTTTCCTCAGGGCCCAGGCAACCTTGGTGGCTTCAGGCATGACCGACCGCACGCTAAATCTATACGATCCGATGGATCGTCCGAGGTTGTCGAATAGGGAGCGCAGCGGGACGCAGTATGTTTCCTCGAACGCGCGCTCCAGCAGCGGCGTCGCGACTTGAAAGCCGATGAAGTCGCGGTAAGCATCTGGCGCGAACCGCTCCTTGGCAACTTCCAGCACGTCAAACCCAAACTCGGTCTTCAAATGTGCCAATGGATTCTGCTCGTAAGTAACCTCGTCGCCAAACTTCTTTCTCAGGTCCGGGTACAGCATAGGTACAACGCGATTCACCGCCAGGCGGTGACCGTTGTCATCCGCTGCGTAATGCGCAAGGGAGCCAAGTGCAAAGGCGTACTCGTCGAGAGTTTGCGCATCGCGCAGCATCGCGCGAATGAAATCAGCGCTGCGAACATAATGAGTGAGGTCGCTGAACAGGTGGCTTCCGTGCGGGTAGTAGCCCATGTCCTGAATGATCGCCCCGCCATAAGCGTAGGCATGCGCCTCGCGCAGCTCGTCCTTCGTAGCGTTGGGGAACCGGGCAATAAGCAGAGGGTGGATGCTGTCCTTCCACACCGAATCAATAATCGCTTCGTGCGAGAGGACGGAGTAGGCGCGAATACTTCCACTGCACAAAAAGATCAGAACGATTCCCGTAAACAACTTGAACATCTGGACCGTGGGCGCTGAATGAGGCTTTTCGTTTCCGAATCGCCAGGAATTCATTGGCAGAGGCACGGAGGTATCTTAACACCGGAATAGAAAACTCCATGTGGGGCGGCGCTGTCCTATATCATGTAGGGACGGACTAGTGATTCGCGCCTCTGGAAATTACTCCTGACAAATTCGGAAGCCTGGAATAACTCCTCGTCGAGGAGATATCGTCCGCGTGGCTGGCAATGAGGATTCCCATTGCCAGCGTGTCCCAGTAGACGTTTTCACAGAGTATTGAGATAAGGCTACTACCCTTGGAGATCCAATGTTCATAGCGTTCAGCTTCGTACGCGGGCATTCCCATGCCAATGAACGAACCCGCACATCCTAGTGTGTCAAATCCAGCAGTTACGCCGGCAAGGGCAGCCAAAATTGGCCCTGCCGCGATAAGTTGACCCAATCCTGGAATCGTGACTTCGCCGAATCCCGTCAGCCGTCGCAGTGCTCCCTCAATCCCGTTCTGTAATATTACAGTTGGTGAGGTTCTTTTTGGCCATTCCGCCGGCCAGCCCCCTAGAGATTCCCATTCGGAGCAATGCTCAGGCCATGCGACAGTCTTTGGCACCAAGAGAGAAATATCAGTATTCGGAAAACCAGCGACAAGCAAAGAATCAACGGGAATCTGGATGTCAAAATCGGCGGGAAAAGCTCCGAACACGACAGTCGGCCCTTGGGCTGTGTACACGATCTTGTCCTCCAAATAAGTAAGTCCGAATTCAACCAAGCCGAACGCGACGGGTCATGCCCTCAACCCGATGCGGGGATAGAAGGGAGAATCGGCCCAACCTCCTCGACCTTGCTTTTTCGAAGACAGATTTTCCTTCCTCCTCCCAAAAGGGTGAACAGGCACAGGTTTCATTTTTACATCGTCTCCGGATCAGTTCGCGTGGACAATACAGGGACTATCTTAGAATTGGCCATGAGTTCCTGTAGGCGAAGGTCGCGCCCGAATCTGTGAGAATTGAACTGGCGACCTAGTTTCGATGTTTATAGATTCCTACAGATAGCTCGCGAGGGGTGGGACATATAGGGTGACGCTTGGGCCAAGCCTGGTCCGAGATGCTTGAGATCCCTTGGATATTTATCGATTTTCGTCAGAATCATTCGGACGTCCGAGAGCGCCCAATATGACCGCCCAAGTATCTGCAAGCAAGCTAGTCCATTCGCTTCTCTAACGAATGGCAAAGCATCCAACTTTGCCGAGGAACCTCTACCGGTCTAGGTGGTTGTGCCGCCAATCCCAATAGGCCTTTTGATCGTCGCGGCTCAATTCCTTGTACGGATGATAATCCTTGTGGTTATCCGTTAAATATCCTTTGAATACGACTTCTTCGTGATCGTCCCAGCGATGGTGGTCGTGGTGCCATTCGTCATAAACACCCACCCGCGCGGCACAGCCTGAGGTTAATGCCGGGGTTGCCAGGGCAACCGCCAGTAAAAGTGAACCAATGACTCCAGTCGTCCGGTGCATATCGGTTCCTCCTTTTCAAAAACGAATTGGGAAAAATGCAAATTGAGATCGAGCAGTCTCTTGGTTCGAGTCTTTGTCACCATCACGCTCTTTTGATCAGCCGGATGAGCCAGATCAATACAAGCGCGGCAATCACGGTAACCACGAGACGTCTTTCCCGCTTCACGTCCAAGGAATGAAAAAAGGGGGAAAGTGGAGCGCCTCGACCTTCCCCCTTATTTCATCTACGAATGCTTGTTGGGGGACGCTTTGTCCAACAAGCTCACCAAAGTGCGAGCTGCTTCTGGGGTCCCCGTGTCATTACGGAATACGATGTCTCGTGCGCTTATCTTCTTTCCATAGAGGGCTTCATTGGCATCATTGTCAGGACGCAAGGTCGAGCCTTCCAGGGAGATGCCCGCGAAAATGCCGCGGGCCCGGGAGTACGTGAGAATTTCCGCACGCATGTAGGCGTCGGTGTCGGCCTCGGCCGCGCGGCCCACAGGTCCGGCGGCCGCGGAGGCATCAGCGCCGAGTTTGACTTTGCTTTCCAACAAGCTTTTTGCCCCATGATCATTCATGATCAAGAATACGAAATCGGTGGCTTCGCCACCAATTTGGAAGCCGACGCTTCCCCCTTCCAGTGCGACCATGGATGGCGCCCCCCAGGCTCCCATGTAGTCCGGACCCTTCCGGCAGACCATGGCGCCCCGGCCGTAACTTCCACCGACGACGAATGCTGCTTTTAGTACGGAAGGCACTACGACAACACATTTCGCCTTGTCGAGTAAGCTCTGCGGAATATCATCGGGAACATCGAGAATTTCCCCCATGACGACACCTGCGTTATGCAGCCGCTCTTCTTCTTTCTGTTTGTCGGCCGCATTGGCGTTTGATGAGAACAAAAGAAACGCAACCAACAAGCCACCTAATTTTTTCATGTCTTCTTTCTCCTTAGAATTGATGAATCGCTCGAAATATTCGTTTGCTGCAAATTTCAGGTCTACACCCTCATATCGAAACTGAGAGGGGTGCGATGCTAAGGTCCGCATCGCAAAGCGGCATTCACATCAGGACTGTGTTTGGCTCCGGCGTACTCGCTGCGATCTCTGTTCACTAAAGCCTGCCTGGTGGAGCGGCTTCCGGAACTCAATCGTTTGTTGTTCCGAGGCTTCAATCGCAATCCCGACGTGCTCTTGAAAAATCCCACGGAGCCTTTGTCGTATTCCTTTGATGACCTCGAGGTCGTCGTCGGTCAGCTTGCTCCACCGTTCCATGGCTTTCCCCTTATGTTGAGGCCTCGGCATACGAGCCGGGCCCATTCCACAGCATCTTCCCGCGGGATGTTTAATTCCCCCATGAGTCACCCATACGAAAAACCAGTGCGATTCTGTCGCGCGCGCAATCCACAGATGCAATGCGCACCCTTCGCAATTAGGAGAAGACAACATCCGTGAATTTAGTGAAATACCGGATAATACTTAGTCTTCCGGGAAGAAATAAGTATGCGTCGACGGCTTCGCCGAAGTTCAAATCGTGTTGGTTTGAAATTGACAACTCACGCAGTGCCGACTTGAGGTCGGCCGGTCAACTTGCATACAAGGACGCCGCCAGCCCTTATACAAGGTTGGCCCTATTCCGTTTCCGGAAGGGAGTCACTATCGTTAACTGGGGAATGTCGATGCGGGATAGCGGAGCTACTATGGGGCGGCGTCTGGACAGCCAGAATTTTTGGACCTGGATTGGTGGAGCTTCCGTACTGTTGTTCATGTTTGTCGGGAACACGGAAAGTACGGGCCTTTTCTTCATTCTGGCGATTATTCCTGCGGCCGTGTCCATCTTTTTTGCCTTCCTACTCCTGAAGGTCGTACTCAGATTCGTCTCCAACGCGAGCTACGACTTGATCGGGAATCTTAGGGCAAATCTTCGAGCTAACGAATTCCTTCGTAACGGGGATCAAACTCGGTTTCACGCGCGGCGCTTGTATCATGCAAATCCGCGCTCGACATGATGCGATGCTCAGAAGTAGAAAGCCCATTCAGCGACTGAATTGGCAAATTCAACCAAAGGAAAACAAAGAATGCCAGGCAGAAAACATTTGCGGGGAGTGAGCGCGAAAGAGCAAAGAGAATATGAGCATATCAAGGAAAGCGCAGAAAAGTCCGAGCGCTATGGCAATCGTGCTGCGGAGGTGGCGGCGCGCACAGTTCTGAAGCAACACAGGCAGAAGGGTCACGGCAAAGGCGAATGATGATTTGGGGTTCCGCGGGCCCTTATTTGCAGCCCGTGGGTTGAGGCAGAAAGGAACATCAATTCAGGTTGAACCATTGGCCACACGGCAATCTGAAGTGTTCCCGACAAGGCTTAAGAGCAAGGAGGTTCTATGTTCCGTCGGGGGGTTGAATATTTCGTATATGCATTTGTTGGCGCCGCACTTATATTCTTCGGATTCATTGTTCTGCCAGTCGGTTTGTGTCAGAATTTTGTATCATCCGCCCGCAATTCCATAAGAAGTTTCCACAGCGGGGGTGCGGGCACACCAAATCTGAGGGCCCCGCGGGAATCGGTCAGGCACGCCAGTCGCATTCGCAATACATATTATTAGGGCGGACAGTGAAAGCTGCGGCTTCGGAACAGATCTGTGTGCTTCAAGCCTCGATGATTTGGTTTCGCACCGCGTACCGCACCAATTCGCTCACCGTGTGCAATTGCAGTTTTCGCATGATGTTGGCGCGATGGGTCTCTGCCGTCTTGACGCTGATTCCTAGGGAAGTCGCGACTTCCTTACTGCTCTTGCCTTCAGCCAGCAATTGAACAATTTCGCGCTCACGAGATGTCAAACGGTCGCGAACCGTCTCAGGTAGCTCGGCTTTTGTTCCGATCCCATTAAAATTGCTCAATATCACTTCCGTGGCTCGAGGCGTTAAGAACGGCTTGTGATGTGAGAGCGTTTCCACGGCGATTATCAGATCCCGGTCGGAGTCTGACTTCACAATATACCCGCGGACGCCTGATTCGACGATTTCACGGATCAATTGGTCGGAATAGTGCATGGACAATATCAACACTTCAGTAGCCGGTAAAATCTTGCGAATCCTTTTAGCCGCTTCCACACCGTTCAAATCAGGCATGCTGATGTCCATGATGACGATGTCAGGTTTTAATGCCTCGGCTTTT
>Ga0209415_10019868_pt1 | contig 10487 bp, 8 predicted proteins | sample PeaSoiSIISIP2007_FD_187696 | JGI IMG/M metagenome (GOLD analysis project Ga0209415, IMG submission 187696) | Peat soil microbial communities from Weissenstadt, Germany - SII-SIP-2007 (SPAdes) (version 2) | ecosystem: Environmental > Terrestrial > Soil > Wetlands > Peat | place: Germany...
CTCGAATATCTTTACTACGGTTACGTGCCCGAGCCAATCACGGTTTTCACCGGTATTCACAAGCTGCCATCCGGACATTTGCTTGAATTCGAAAACGGCAAGATCCGCATCCGCCAGTACTGGGATCTCCCCGAATACAACACGCACTCACCAAATAGCGAAGAAGAGTGCCTGGAAGAACTGGAGCATCGTCTTTTTGAAGCGACGAAGATCCGGCTGATCTCCGACGTGCCGCTGGGCGCATTCCTGAGCGGCGGCACCGACTCCTCGATTGTTGTCGGACTTATGGCTCGCGCCAGTTCCGGGCCGGTCAAGACGTTTTCCATCGGCTTCAAGAACGATGATTTCAACGAGGCCGACTACGCGCGCATCGTCGCCAAAAAGTTCGCGACTGATCACCACGAAATGATTCTCGAGCCCGACGTTGTCGGGACCGTCGAACACTTGACGTCATCGCTCGAAGAACCCTTCGGCGACTCTTCCATGCTGCCCACGTATTACGTGTCGCAGATGGCGCGCCGGCACGTAACGGTCGCACTCTCCGGCGATGGCGGCGACGAACTTTTTGCGGGATACGATCGGTATCGCATTCAAGCTGGCCGCCAAATCTTCGAGCGCATCCCGGGATGGGCTCGCAAGTTCTATCGCAACAAAATATTTCCGCTCCTGCCGAACACCATGGACGGCCGCAAGTTCAGCTACAACATTACGCTGCCGTGGCAGGAGCGGTACATCGACGGCCTCTCATTCCTGCCGGCTTTCGAGCGTGATACACCGCTCCTATCCGACGATTTCCGTGCGATCCTCAACCGCAGCGAAGATCCCGCCAATGTTTTGCGCCGCCGTTTTGCTGCCGCGCCCGCGAAAGATCCGGTCAGCCAGACGCTCTATGTTGACACGAAAACCTACATGGTCGACGATATCCTCGCCAAGGTTGACCGCATGAGCATGTTGAACTCGCTCGAAGTCCGCGCCCCAATCCTCGATCACGTCTTCATCGAATGGGTCACGAGTCTTCCGCCGGAATGGAAGCTGCGTGGCAAGACGCAGAAATACATTCTGCGCAAGCTCGCCGAACGCGTCGGCGTGCCCCGCGAAGCCCTCTACCGCGAGAAGCGCGGTTTCTCGCTTCCGCTTGTCCACTGGATGCGCGACGAACTGAAAGATATGCTGATGATTCTCCTCGAAACGCGTACGCTCGAACGCGGCTATTTCCAGGCAAGCGGCATCCGCAGGCTGATGGACGATCATCTTGTCAGGGGCAAGACGATGACCGGTCGCATCTGGCGCCTGCTGATGTTCGAACTCTGGCACCGCAACTATCTCGAAAAATACGTCAGGCCGGCCGGTTTGTTCTCGCTTCCCGTGGTCGTCGACTCCCGCAGAAAATTGCCGGGCACTCCGGTGTTAGCACCCGCCCCGGTTGGAGAGTGATCAGTTGGTCGCTACAAACGCTACCAATCTAACAACGACCCCCTCCGCCGCACCGCCCATCAGCCTGTTTCTGATGATTAACACGTTTGAGACCGGCGGATCGGAGCGCCAGTTCGCGTTACTCGCACAAAATGCCAACGCATCCAAATTTGACGTTCATCTGGGATGCGTGAACCCCCGCGGCCCTTTGGCCGGCCAGTTCGGAACGGTTGCTCGATTTCCGGTGGGGCAAAGCCTGTTTGGCTGGAGGTCGCTGGGCTCGCGCCTCCAACTCGCCCGCCATCTTCAGCAAAACCACGTCCAGGTCGCGCACGCCTTTGATTTCTACGTAAACCTGATGTTGATCCCCGCCGCCCGCCTCGCTCGCGTGCCGGTTGTCATTGGCAGTCATCGCCAGCTAGGAGACTTGCTAACTCCCGCGCAATTTCGCGTACAAGCCGCCGCCTTTCGCTGGTGCGATGCGGTTGTTTGCAACTCGCAGGCTGGAGCCGATCGCCTCGCCGCCGCGGGTTTGCAGAGCGAAAAGTTAGTCGTCATCGGAAATGCCATGCCGGCCGCGGCATTTGAAGCCGCCCCGCCCGCTCTGCCGCGCCGCGGTAACGCGCTTCGCGTAACGATGGTGGCGCGCATGAACGCTCACTATAAAAATCACGCTGGCTTCCTGCGCATAGCCGCCGAAGTTCACAAGCGCCTGCCAGAAGCCGAATTCATCCTCGTAGGCGATGGCCCGCTGCGTCTTGGAATCGAGCGCCAAGCTGCGGAGCTCGGCCTCGGCGAGCGCGCCATCTTCCTGGGCGACCGCCGCGACATCCCAGCCATCCTCTCCTCCACTGACGTAGCCGTTCTCACCTCCGATTCCGAAGGACTGTCGAATGTCATCCTCGAAGCCATGGCGGCGGGCGTGCCGGTAGTCGCCTACGCGGTAGGGGGCAACCCTGAGATCGTCCGCGCCGAACGAGGAGCGCTGATCTCCGCCGGCAACGAAAGCGAATTCGCGACGGCAATCTGCCGTCTTCTGTCCGACGCCAGTATCCGCCGCGAGCAAGGCCACAATGCGCGCCAATTCGCCGAGAAAAATTTCGGCCTTGATCGCGTCTGCCGCCAATATGAAGATCTCTACGTGAACCTTCTCGCTCGAAAAGGCCGCGGAAAGCTCACCGCATGAGCGCGGCGGAAAATTCTCAAACGCGCAATCGCGTGAAAGTGGCCATCGTTGCGCCGAGCCTGCGCTACGTTGGCGGCCAAGCCGTGCAGGCTGACCTGCTCCTGCGGCTCTGGCAGAACGATCCCGACGTGGAAATCACATTCATCGCCGTCGATCCTCCTCTTCCTCGCGTGTTTGCCGGGGCTGAGCGCATTCTTGGCCTGCGGACGATTCTCCGCGAGCCCATTTACTTCTGGCATCTTTGGCGGGGTCTCAAAGACGTGGACTTGGCACATATATTCTCTGCGTCCTACTGGTCGTTCCTGCTCGCCCCGGCGCCGGCGTGGCTTTTTGCGAAGCTGCGCGGTAAGAAAAGCGTCATCAACTACCGCAGCGGAGAAGCCCGCGATCACCTGCAACGCTTCCGCTCCGGCAAGTTCGTTCTCTCCCGCGTCGACCGCATTGTCGTGCCCTCCGGCTATCTCGTCGACGTCTTTCGCAAGTTCGGCCTCAACGCCGTCATCGTTCCCAATCTGGTCGATCTTTCCCAGTTCCGCTATCGCGAGCGCAAGCCGCTCCGCCCGCATCTGGTCTGTACGCGCGGTTTTCACGAGTACTACAGTGTCGACGTCGTGGTGAAGGCCTTCGCGGAAGTGAAGAACGAATATTCCGATGCGCGGCTCGACCTGGTGGGCGGCGGCCCGCGCGAATCCGAAATTCGCCGGCTGGTTGTGGACTTGAAGCTCAGCGGAGTCAACTTCACCGGTGTGGTCTCGCGCCGGGACATCGGCAAGTGTTACGACGAAGCGGACATTTTCATCAACGCGTCATGGCTCGACAACATGCCCGTGTCGGTGATCGAAGCCTTTGGATGCGGTACGCCCGTCGTCACCACTTCGCCGGAGTCGATGCCCTATCTAGTCGAAAATGAGCGCACCGGACTTCTGTCGCCCGTCGGCGACGAAAAAGCGCTGGCGGCAAACGTAATCCGCCTGCTGCGCGAACCTGAGCTAGCCACGCGGATCGCGAAGAACGCCTACGAAGAATCGCGAGAATACACCTGGGATGTCGTGCGCGAGCAGTGGCTTGACGTGTATAGGGGACAGCTCCTGTGCTAACCGGTACGCCGGCCCTCGGCCGAGCGTGTGGCCGACGCCCCAAACCCGTCAAGAGACGTCCTCAGCTCGCATGCGCAGGAAAATATCGCCCATGCTATAGTTTCTGCACGCGGTCTTACCGGATTAACCATGAACCACATCTTCAAGTTGCAGCGGTGTGCGCCGGTTGGCGCCGGGGCTTGGGAGTAGTCGCCGATGGGCGTGTTAGCGGACAGCGGACCTTTTTGGGGACGCGCACTCTTAGCCTTTACTGACCGGTTGCGCGGCGTCGACACGCTGCGGAAACTGCGGGAGATGGAGAACGCTCCCTTCCGCTCTCCGGAAGATATCCGTGAAAAGCAGTTCCGGGATTTGTGTGCCCTTCTGGCACACGCAGAAGCTCATGTCCCATACTACCGCGCTCTGTTCCGCCGCCTCGGAATTCGAAGTCAAGACATTCACACCTGGGATGATTTTGCCCAGCTTCCGATCCTGACCAAAGACATCATTCGCGAGAACCAGCACAACCTGGTTCGTGAAGATGTGCCGCTGGAAAAGCTGTCTCCCCATTTTAGCGGTGGATCCACGGGCGTTCCGCTGAAGTTCTTTCGCAGCCGGGAGTACATGGTGGCCAGCGATGCCGGCACTTACAGGAACCTGGAACAGAGCGGATGGCGTCCCGGGGAGATGATCGCATTCTTCTGGGGAGGCAACGACAAGCTGTACGCCATGTCGCGTCTGGAATTTGAGCTGCGGCAGTTCGCGCGGCGCCAGTACCAGTTCGACCCTTTTTTTTCGGGAGAGGCGGAGATGGCCGATTGGGCGAGGCGTTTTGCCCGGATTCGGCCGCGCGTAATCCTGGGATATGCCTCAACCATCGCGCGTTTTGCCGCGTTTCTGGATAGCCGGGACGAGACGATGAGGGGGATCAAGGGCGCATTTACGACGGCGGAAAAGTTGTACCGGCCGCAGCGCGACGTGATCGAGCGAGTGTTCGGGTGCAAGGTCTTCGACTGCTACGGGTCCAGCGAGGTGCAGAACATCGCCGCGGAATGCCCGGAGAGCAGAATGCACGTCAATGCCGATTTCGTGGTAATCGAGGAGGATAATGTGGATGGCGATGGGCCCAGGCCTTTCCTGCTGACGTCCTTGCAGAACCTGTCCATGCCGTTCATTCGCTATCGTAACGAAGACTGCGGCTATCTGTCGCAGGAGAGTTGTTCGTGCGGAAACCACTTCCCGCTGATGCGGTTGGAGATCGCCCGTACCAGTGACAACTTTCTGTTCCCAGGTGGACGGGTGGTGCACGGGGAATTTTTTACTCACTTGATGTACGGTAGCGACGGAATCGTGAACTTTCAGTTTCACCAGACCGCGCTGGACGAGATCGTCTTGTCGATTGTGACCGGGCCCGGCGATGCCCGGATGCGGGAGGAGAAGATTCAGGAATCGATTCGGCAGATTCGAGCTGTTTCTCCCGGATATCCCATTCGCATCGAGGTGCGCGAGGTGGAATCGATTCCGCTGTCTTCTGCCGGCAAGCATCGTTTCACCCGCTCGGACGTCAAAGCGGTGGGCACGCCCGTCGAGGGCGAGACGACTTCCGGATCCCGTTCTCGATCATGACGGAAAACTCCCTATCGAATCACGCTTTCTCTCCCACCGTGGGAATTGCTCGCCTGCCTGCGTGCTCCTATCCGCCTGCGCACGAGAGCGACGATCCCGTCTCGCAGGCCTTGGTCCGCCTTGCAGACGGGTTGGGCTGGTCGAATGAAAACGGTCCGTTCGGCAATATCGTTCCGCGCGGCGCCCGTGTCCTGATCAAACCAAATCTTGTTCTCCATCAGAACGAAGGCCCGGGCGGATTGGATTGCCTCGTGACCCACGCCTCCGTCATCCGGGCCGCGACGGACGCTGCATTGCGAACGGACGCCGCGGAGGTGCTGGTGGGAGATGCGCCGATCCAAGGATGCGACTTTGACGCCTTGGTGAAGACGATGGGCCTCGACACCTGGGCGCGCGAGCGGATGGCACAGGAACCTCGCTTCCGAGGCGTGCGCGATTTTCGCAGGACAACTTGCGTGCTGGTACACGGTGTCCGCGTCGCAGCGGAGAATCTGCAGTCGGAAGATCATTTCACGCTCTTCGACCTCGGACGCGAAAGCCTGCTGGAACCGATCAGCGACAGCCAGAACCGGTTTCGGGTGGCGTGGTACGACCACCGCCTCATGGCCAAGACCCATCATCTCGGAGTGCATCAGTATCTGGTCGCGAAGGAAGTCGTGGAAGCGGATGTCATTATCAATCTTCCCAAACTGAAAACGCACAAGAAGGCCGGAGTAACCTGCGCTCTCAAGAACCTGATTGGGATCAACGGCAACAAGGAGTACCTTCCGCATCACAGAATGGGCGGGCCAAAAACCGGAGGTGACAACTATCCCGACGACAGCGCCGTAAAGCACGCTCTCGAGTATGTGAGCGACCGCCAGAACGTCACGTCGTCGTATGCGGGGGGCATGGTGTGGCATCTTTTCTTCGCGCTACTGGCGCGCGCATCGCGCTACGGCGGAGACCGCGTGGGGATGGACGGCTCGTGGTCGGGCAACGACACCATCTGGCGAACCTGCCTCGATCTGAATCGCATTCTCCTGTATGGCCGTCCGGATGGCACGATGAGCGATGAAATTCAGCGCCGCGCAGTCCACATCGCGGATGCGATCATTGCCGGGCAGGGCAACGGTCCGCTGGCGCCGCAACCCCTCGACCTCGGACTGATGATCGGCGGGAACAACGCAGCCGCTATCGATTGGGTGGGCGCGCAACTGCTGGGCTACGCGCCAGAAAAGGTCGCTCTCGTGCGCCACGCCTTCGACCATTTTCGCTGGGGGATTGCAAATGTTCCCAGCAGCAGCGTGCGGCTGGTGGGAGATTTAGGGACGGGCCTTCCGAGAACTTTTCTCGATCCCGTCCGGCGGCCCGTGTCTCACCCGGTCGGCTGGCGGGATGCGGGAGCGGATCCACTGCCCGGGCAATCTGGCGCGGGCGATCTGCAAGCCGGGATCACGGCCACATCGGTGGAGCCGCAGGATGCCTAAGCCGCATGATCACGAAGATATTTCGACATTAGGCGCTGCGCGATGCCCGACGACTTCTCGCTGGAAGAGTTTGTCTCGCGTTTTGCCAGCGGTGAACTTAATCACCTATACGGTACCTGGGGTGAGAACACAGCGACATGTTCCTATACGCGCGGCAATAGCCCGCGCTTGCTGTTCAAGACCTACGAAGCGCTGCAGTCCGAAGGCGTCCACCAGATGGCGAAAATCGCCGAATTTATCGGCGTGCCCGCCAATTCTGGGCGCATCGCCTTCGCCATCTAGTAAAGGTCGGCCGGCAGTATGCACGAACTTAGAAACAAGCACTGCAACCTGAGATCCTCGACAAAACAGACAGGGCAAGAGAAACCGTTTTTGTCCGCGCAGCGAAAGTGGACCGCTGGAAAAACGAGCTCTAGGAAGCCGGCATCGCCGGGATCGAATCGGGTTGCGGTGGATGGATGCGCGAGCTAGGCTATGAACTCGGCGTCGCCAGTGTGTTGACGGGCGACTCGCCCGTCAACACCCGCCGATCCGAGGTGAGCGGCGAGCAATCTTCCGCGGGAAAGAGGTAAAAGAAAATGGCAGGCTCGGGATTGATCAAACATCTGGTTGCCGGATTCAAGCGCAGCCTTGGGTTGCACAGGCCCGGGAAGAGCCTGCTCATTCTTCCAGACGACGTTTTTCTGGTTTCCTTTCCAAAATCCGGCAACACCTGGACACGCTTTCTTCTCGCCAACCTCAGATTCCCCAACGAACCCGCCACCTGGGTGAATATCGATCGGCTGATTCCCGATCCAACGGGCACCACCAAGCGCGACTTCGACCGCATGCCGAGGCCGCGCATTATCAAGAGCCATGAGTGCTTCGACCCGCGATATCCGCGCGTCGTCTACATCGTTCGCGACCCGCGCGACGTCGTCGTCTCGCAATACCACTATCATCGCAAGATCAGGAAGATCGAAGACGATTCGCCGATTGAGAAGTTTGTCACGCGCTTCCTTGCCGGTGAGACTTGCCCGCACGGCTCGTGGGGGCAAAACATCGCTACCTGGCTGTATACGAGCGAGGGAAATCCACGCTTCCTGTTGTTGCGGTATGAGGACCTAATCGCCGACACTCCGCGCGAACTGGCGAAGGTGGTGAGCTTTTTGCAACTCCCGGCCAGCCTGGAGCAAATTGCTCAAGCCGTTGAGCGGAGCTCGGCTGATCGCATGCGGACGCTTGAAAAGGAGCAACAGCACGGACTTTACAAAGGTTCGCGCAAGGACATGTCATTTGTCCGCGCGGCCGGTTCCGGCGGCTGGCGGAAGGACTTGCCCGCTGCGCAGGTGGCGAGACTTGAGGCAGCGTGGGGACCGCTAATGCATCATCTGGGATACGAATTGGCGACGCAAGCGGCTTCGGGAGGCGGGGAGTACGCCTCTTTGGGAGTTGCGAACAACATTCCGCAGTGAAGTCGCGCCCGGACTCCTACTCTCCACGATTGGCCGGCGCCGCGCTCGCCGCATGTTCCAGAATCTCGAAGAAATGGTCGGTGACGAACTGGTTGCCCTCCGGCCTCAGATGCGAGATGCCAACGCAGAGCGAGCTTTTCTGATCATCCAGCAAATCTCTATGCCGCCGCTTTCATGCCGTGCCCTGCTTCATGGGCAGATCACTTGACCGCGCGCACGCGTACAAGTTGGTCCGAGGCGAGCCAACTGATCGCGCCAATTCGCGCGAACCGATCGCTGGCACGGCAGAATGCTCCTTGCGGGAAGAATCGCTCCACGGCATAGCATCCCCAAGCGTGACAAACCCAGTCCTCGAGTTCGAGCCCGTGAGAGCGCAGCAGCTCCTCCCAACGGCTGCGACGATAGCGGCGGTGGGCCACTTTAGGAAAAGGGACGGCTGGACGCAGCCCGCCGCCAAACAGCCGACGCACGGCGCCGAGCGCCGGTCGGATCGCAAATCGAGTGCGAACCAGCGCACGATCCAGATAGAAAAAAGGACAAACGCTGCTGGGTGTGGTGATAACGGCGCAGCCTCCGGGCTTGAGCACGCGATGCATCTCGCCGAGCGCCTGGCCGTCGCTGGCGAGGTACTCGACCACGCCCAGGCAAACGATGCCATCGAACGTATGGTCGGGAAACGGAATCTTTTCGATGTCGCCCACCTGGTAGCGATCCGAGTTATAGTGCGTGCGGGCGTACTCCACCATGCCGGCCGACAAGTCCGTGCCCCAGGTGTCGTAGCCGCGGCGGGCAAGCTCGGCGGCGAGGTGGCCGGTTCCGCAGCCTACGTCGAGAATCTTGGATCCCCGGGCAAGCCGGGCTTCGATCATCTGGATCGCGAAACGGCGCCGCGACACGAAGTTTTGAGCGGTCAATGTCTTGGGCGCCGGGTCGTCGTAATACCGAGCCCAGTCGTCAACGGTTTGCGTAAACAGCTCGTTTACTTGTTCCTTGGAACTCACATCGCCCTCATTCTAGTAATCAGTTAGTACCTACGGGGACACAAATGCTGCCCCCCCCGTGGTCAAAGGATTTGGTTGCCCACTGAGCCCGGCTGGACCCACAAAATGGGTATGCTACCATAAGGTTTGTTGCGCGTTTCGGGGTCTAGGGAGCATTGGAAGTGCTGAGGTCTAAATCCAAGCGCTGGCTGAAAAAGGCGCTTGTCCGCAGTCCAATTTTCAAAGCGGCAAGACACTTTCTGCCCCCAACTGCCGTAATCCTGTCGTACCATTCTATCCTCGAAGAGCCGCAACTTACGGACCATATCTTGGGCATTTCGCAGCCCCGCGCCAGCTTTGAAGCGCATATGAAAGCCGTAGCGCAGCATTTCTCCCCGGTGACCATCGAGGACATTGCCCAATTCGCCAAATCCGGTCGAGAGCTTCCGTCCTGGGCGGTTGCAGTAACTTTTGACGACGGTTTTGCCGACAACTACGAGGTAGCGCTGCCAATTCTTAGCCGCTACGGTATCTCCTCAACTTTCTACATTATGGTCAATGCCGTAGAAAACGGAACATTACCTTGGTACTGCCGGATTCGTTTTGCCTTTAACAGCACGCGCCAACCTAAGTGGAGCCATCCTGGAGGGAACCGAACTTACGACCTGACGATACCGGAAGAGCGCAAGGCGGCAAGGGCAGCGGCTTGGGACTGGGGCGCCGCTTTGACGGGGACGGTGCAACAAGATTTTGTCGGCGGGGTCGAAAAAGTCCTGGAAACTGAACCGGTCAAGGCCAAGCGCGGATTCATGATGGATTGGGATCAAGTGCGAGCCTTGAGAAAGGCCGGGCACACCATTGGAGGTCATACCCTTTCCCATCCCAATGTCGCGCAAGTGAGCGGGAGCGAGGCGCGCTACGAAATCCTGGGGTGCAAGAAGAGACTGGAAGAAGAAATCGGCGAGCCCATCGATCATTTCTCTTACCCCCACCCCGCGCTCAATCCGCATTGGTCGAAACAGACGCTGGAGATGACGCGGGAAGCGGGATTCAAGTCAGCCGCACTGACGACCGCCGGGCCGGTGCGGGCAGGAGATGATCCGCTGGCTCTCAAGCGGATCTACGGGGCGAGTGACTTGGATCAGTTCACCTGGAACTTGCAATGTACTTTTCTGGGGCGCTCGGTCTAGACGTGCGTTGACCCTCTGGGAGGGCCGAAGGTGAGAGGGGTTTTGGCGTCTCCAAATTCAGATAGTGTCGTCTGGTTTGAACAATCAAGGCTG
>Ga0209415_10019869_pt1 | contig 10487 bp, 9 predicted proteins | sample PeaSoiSIISIP2007_FD_187696 | JGI IMG/M metagenome (GOLD analysis project Ga0209415, IMG submission 187696) | Peat soil microbial communities from Weissenstadt, Germany - SII-SIP-2007 (SPAdes) (version 2) | ecosystem: Environmental > Terrestrial > Soil > Wetlands > Peat | place: Germany...
GGTCCTCGCGGCGGCCGCTTAGATGGGGAATGTCCAAACTCCAGGCACAGGCATTCCTGCCTGTGTCGGGTTTTCACTTTTGCTATATTGACTCGTCAAACGGAGCTCACGATGCGAACCAACCTTATATCGGCAGCCGCCTTGACCCTGGTGTCCGCCCTGGCCCAGGAGCCACCCGCTCCCACCGGCCCCTCGACCGCCATCCAGCGGCGCGCCGCCCCGCCCGTACGCATCACTAAATTTACCGCCGAGCCCGCTTCCGCCCAAGCAGGCCAGGCCGTCACCTTGGTCTGGGCCACCGAAAATCCCAACAGCGTCACCATCGAGCCAGGCATAGGCCGCGTCCGCCCGCGCGGCAGCCGCATACTCACGCCGTCCGGCACCACCACTTACACTGTTACGGCAACCGGCCCCAACAATACGACCGTCAGCAAAACGGTCACCGTCACCGTCGCTGGTACCGCCGTCGTCACCGCCAACGCCGACCCCGCCAAACACGAAATCCGCCGCATGCCAGACGGCCACCCCGACCTTTCCGGCGTCTACAACTCCGCCGCCATTGTGCGCGGACCGGCTGCCGCCGATGCTCCTGCCGCCCCAGTGCTCAAGCCTGGCGCCGAGAAATTCAAAGTCGTGCGCGGCCCCAAGGACGCCGGCCTTTACGCCGATTGCATGCCCACCGGCGTCCCCGGCGCCTTCTTCGTGCCCTACCAGTGGCAGATCGTACAAGGCGCCGATCGCATCGTGATCATGCATGAATATCCGCACCTGTTTCGCGTAATCCCCACCAGCGGCGGCCCGCATCAGGTCGATCTCGACCCTACCTGGATGGGCGACTCCATCGGCCATTGGGAGGGGGATACGCTGGTGGTCGACACCGTCGCCTTTAATGACAAAACCGAGCTTCCCGGCGGCTTCCGCCACACCGAGGCGCTGCATGTCGTCGAACGCTTCCACCGCACGGATTTCGAGACCATGCAATACCAGGCCACCATCGAAGACCCCAACGTTTTCGAGAAGCCCTGGACGATCGTCCGCACCTTCCCGCTCCGCACCGATCTGGATAAGGTGGACGAATTCGTCTGCGAGAACAATAAAGACTACAAAGAGCTCTTCGGCAAGTGAAGAATTCCTGGCTGTTCCCAGCCCTTCAATCGCTGCACGTGGCCGGCTTGGCGCTGCTGGTGGGCACCATCGTACTGCTCGATCTGCGCTTGCTCGGTTGGGCACTGCGGCAGCAGACGGTTGCCGAAGTGGCGGCGCAGGTCCGGCCCTGGATCCATCGCGGCCTCGCCACCATGCTCATCACGGGCCCCTTCCTGTTCGCCGTCGACACCACCCGTTACCTGCACAACCCGGCCTTCCTGATTAAGATGGCCGTTCTAACCCTGGCGCTGGTCTGTCAGTTCGCGCTGCGCCGGAGACGCCTGACCGCCGTCATCTCCCTGGTGCTCTGGACTTGCGTTGTACTCGCCGGCCGGGCCATCGCCGATTTCGACATTTATTAATGTCTCTGCTCTCGTTCTGCCAGTGGATTCAGAGCACGCCCTCGAGCACTCTGCTTCGGGAATCCACCTGGGGATTCCCCATCGTCAGCGCCATCCACGTCTTGGCAATCGCCTGGTTTGGCGGAACGGTTCTGATCCCCGGCCTTAGCCGCCAGCTTCCCTCATTCCGGCGGACCGGCCTCGCCCTCCTGCTTCTGACCGGGACAATGCTGTTTTGGCTGGAGCCGGTAAAGTGCTATGCCAGTGGCCCTTTCCGCCTCAAAGTGCTGCTGCTTGTCCTACTGTGCGTGAATGCCTGGTTCCGCACTCGGCTGACCACCGTCTTCTCCTGTGCGCTATGGGTCGGCATCATCTTCGCCGCACGCTGGATCGCATACTACTGAGGCTAAGGCCACGCCCGAGTTCATCCGGTTTATCAAGGCACGGCGTTTTGCATCCTTTGGTACCCCGCGCCGGTACTAAACATAAGACAACATCCCGTACCCGTAGGGATAATGGTAATAATGGTGGAAAGCCATCAAATGCCGCGGTGGCGCGTGGGTAGATGACCGGTACGAAGGGAGTGTTTTCGCTCTGATGCATGTTCGTCTGCGAATCCTGGGTTCTCCGGTCACGCCGAAACCACCGTCGGCCCGTCGGAGGCCCCTCGGCTTCTGCTGTTCGCTGCTGCTGCACGTGGCCGCTTTCGCCTATCTGCTTTCTCCCAGTGTCGCGCCACCGGACCGCGAGAACGTCTATACCTCGTTGGTCGCGCCGCATGAAAGAGACCACAAACTGATTTGGTATCGGTTCAAAGAGCGACTACCGGAAGTCTCGCCGGCCAATCCGACTGCCGACAAGGAAGCGCGGTTGCGAACGCCTGAGAAAGCCCGTCAACAGATCGTGACGGCGCCCCAGGCTGACCCGGGAAAGCAACTGGTCTGGATACCAGCCCCGCAGATCAAGCTCAAAGCGGACCTGGATGCGCCCAACCTGATCGCACTGCAGCATGCAATGCCGAGCATGGAGAAGCCCCAACCGAAGCCTCTCGTCGCTCCGGAACCGCCCAAGCCGCAGCCGGCTTCGCCAACCGCATTGCCGGCCGCGCCCGCGCTGGCTTCGAAGGACCCGGCGAATCCGGGCATCGATGCTCTCTTGAACAAGACCGCTGCGCGCCTCCGCCGCGATTTCACGCCCCCGACTCTTCCGGACGCGCCGACTCCCAGCACCGCGGCAGCGCTCCCGGCCGCGCCCGCCCTGGAGGCCACACATGGGTCGGCCGCACACGGGTCGGCGAGTGTCGACTCTCTGCTCAACACGCCGGTGGGCCCGCGGCGCGATTTCAAGGCGCCGCCCGCGCCACCAAGCAGCCAGGCCGGAAACGGCACGGGGACGGCGCCGGCGCTGCCTGCCGCTCCCTCTCTGGAGGCTGCGCGCGGAACGTCGGGAGTGAGCGTGGCGATCTTGGGTTTGAATCCGACCAACACTCCGCAAATGCCTGCTCCGGATGGCGCGCGAAGTGCCCGTATTGCGGTCGGCCCGGACGCCGGTGCCGATCAGCCGCAATTGTCGAAGGGAAATTCGTCCCTGGTCCTGCCTGACGTCGCCATCGCAGGCAAGCCGGGTCCATCGATACCTTCAGCCACCGGCTCGCGGCCCCCTTCGAACAGGCCTGGTGTGGGGACTGCCCCGACGCCGGCGACTCAATCAACCGCATTTCAGACGACTCCGCATTTTTCCGTAGCCCAGTGGCCCAGCTCGCGGTCTCTGCCGCCTTTCGTAGAACGCCGGTTCCACAATCGCGTGGTATTTGAGACCGTAATGCCTTCGGCACAGGACGGAGGAGACTGGGTAGTTTGGTTCGCAGAAGATACGCCCACCCCGCCCGATACGCGCATTCTAATGCGCCCGCCCACCCTGATACACGGCTCTACGTTGCCTTCCATTCCTGCCAAGGAAGTCCATGGGACCGGCAAGCTTCTGGTTGCGGGCATTCTCAAAAAGGACGGCCACTTCGGCTCGCTCGGCGAGGAAAGCGATGCCGCCGATCGGGAGTTGCTGGATACCCTTGAGTCATGGCAGTTCAATCCCGCCATAAAAAATGGCGTCCCGGTGGATGTCGAAGCGGTGCTCGAGATCCCCATGGCCTATGTCCCCGCGAAACTGACCGCATCGAAGTAACCTGCGCCCGTACAAACAACTCCGACTACAACCACAGCTATCTTGGTAGGGCGGACCCCCTGGTCCGCGCCGGACCCCCGGTCCGGCCTTTCGAGCGTAGAAGCACTTGGCTGTCCGCGGGAACATGCAGGTCCGGGGGTCCGGCGCGGACCAGGGGGTCCGCCCTACAAGTTGTGGCGCTAACATAAAACTTTGCTATGCACCGCACCGGCTGGATCGCCGCGAGTCTGATCGTCAGTGCCGCCGCCGTTTTCGCGGAACTGGCCGACAAGCTCGCGCCCGCCCCCGAAAATCCAGCCATCGAATACTTCAACTACCTCAAGCGCCCGCCCCGCGACCCAATCGCCCACTTGAGCCGCCAGATCGAACAGGGCACGCTCCATCTCGACTTCGCACCGGCCAACGGCTACCTGCGATCGCTCCTCGAAGCGCTCCACGTTCCCATCGAATCGCAGATGGCCGTGTTCTCCAAAACCAGCCTCCAAGCAGATCGCATCGAGCCCGCTAACCCGCGCACCATTTTTTTCAACGACACGGTAGCGGTCGCCTGGATGCGCGGCGGATTCATCGAGATGGCCTCGCTCGATCCGGAGCAGGGTGTCATCTTTTACACGCTGCAACAAGAGTTCCGGGAGAAGCCGCAATTCCTGCGACGCGACGATTGCCTCCGCTGCCACATCACGGACGACACCCTGGGCATTCCGGGCATGATGGCCCGCAGTCGCTACACCGCGCCCGACGGCATGCCCAAGCTGGTGCTGGGCGGTTTCAACACCGACCACCGGAGTCCCATGGAGCAGCGCTGGGGCGGTTGGTATGTCACCGGTAAAGCCGGCCCGGCCGTGCACATGGGAAACACTACGGTCGAGGGCGACGAGCCGGACACGGCCACCCACCGAAGCAGTTACCCGGAATCGCTCCAGGGCAAGTTCGACACCAGCGGCTATCTTTCTCCCTACAGCGATATCGTTTCCCTGCTGGTCTTCAATCACCAGATCCGCATGACCGACCTGATCATCCGCGTGGGTTGGGAGGCGCGGGCCGCACCGGCAGGCAAACTGCGCGATGCCGCCAAGGAACTGGTCGACTATATGCTCTTCGTAGATGAAGCTCCTTTGGCCGGCAGAATCCAGGGGACATCCGGCTTCGCCGCCAAGTTCGCCGCCGAAGGGCCTGTCGACAGCCACGGCCGCGGGCTCCGCCAACTCGACTTGGAGAAGCGGCTGATGCGTTACCCGTGCAGCTACATGATCTATACGCCGGCCTTCGACAGTTTGCCGGCCGCGGCCCGGATGGCCATCTATCAACGCATGTGGCAAATTCTCTCCGGGGAAGAAAAGAGCGCGAAGTACGCGCGGCTATCGCTCGCCGACCGCCAGGCCATCGTCGAAATCCTGCGCGCCACCAAACCGGGCTTGCCGGCATATTTCAGCCGGCCCTGACGCCAATGTAACGCCGGCGATCTTGTCGCCGGTGCGGCAACCGGCCCCGACGCCGCTATACGATACTGTTGTTTGGTGGATTTTGCGGTTGTGGCGGACAACTTGCGCGAGTCGTTCCGCGTGCTTGCAGCTGGCCGGGGCAGAGGCGACGTCCGGGAACTACGCGGCGTGAGCATCGCTTCCGCGGGTGTGACCTTCCAGATGTTCAATGCCGCTTTCCTGTCCACCCGTGTCCAATCGGAGAGCGACCTGGCGCAGCGGATTCTGCTGGCCTCGCTGCACTTCGAGCGGCTCGCCCAGGAATGGGCCTACTGGGTTTGCGAGGACTGGATGGACGCTCGCACGCGCAAGCGCTCGCGCAAACTCTTCGACCAGCATGGCCTGCGCCACTCGGTGGACCTGCCCGGCATGGTGGCGGAGCGGCTCCAGGCGCCCACCCGGCCGCTGCCCCGTCTGGAGATCCGGCGCGTAACGGACGCACCCACCAGGGATGCTTTCTGTTTCATCGGATCGTCGTGCTTCAACGTGCCGCTCTCCTGGTTTCGCGAGGTGTTCGAGCAGGAGGCGGTATGGCGCCGCTTCAACGGCTATGTCGGCTACCACGATGACGAGCCGGTATCCACCGCCGCCGTAGTGATCGGCGCCGGAGTAGCGGGCGTCTACAACGTGGCCACGGTTCCAGAGTTCCAGCGCCGCGGATACGGAGAAACCATCATGCGCCACGCGTTAGAGGAAGCGCACCGCCAGCACGGGGTGGAAACCACGATTTTACAATCCACAGTTGCCGGCTACCGCCTCTACGAGCGCATGGGCTACAGAACGGTGACCAGCGTAGCCGTCTATTCGACGTGAACCGAACAGGCTTGATTTACGCTACTCACTGATCACCGGTAGGGCGGACCCCCGGTCCGCGGGCGACCCCCGGTCGCCCCAGCCCGCACTCGACTACCGATAGTCTTTCGAATCCCGCACGAGCCCGGCCCGCACCGGATTGTTCTCTATATACTTCCGAATCCGCTCGAAGCCGCCTTCCCGGCAGACTTCGTGATCGTAGCTCTCCTCTTGCCAGAACCGCCCGTCCGTGAACCCCAGCATCGCGTTGGCCCGGCTAGCCGTAATCCCTTTCAACGACTTGGTGATCTTAGGAAGCGGAATCTTGGGAGTGATGAGCAAGTGAACATGATTCGGCATCACAACAAAAGCGTGTAGAATATACTGCCCGAGCGTATCGCCGTTGAAGTGGATCGCTTCCACCACTATGTCAGCCAGTTCCGGTCGCTTCAGATAAACAGGCCCAACACGAGCTTCATCCAGCAGCCTATCCAACGCCGCAAACGCTTCGCCAGACCTCAGAGTCCCACCATGAAATGTTCGCCCTCCTGGCAGGCTGCCGTACAACCGCCAAGTGAGAAAGACAGGCTGATCGGTTTGATAGATATGCGGCAGCCGTCGACGGTACAAGGGCATATGCACGTAGTGGGCGCAATGGAGCGGATTTCTCCCGAGAAGAACGGACCGGGGGTCCGTTGCGGACCAGGGGTCCGCCCTACCGCGCGTTTCCGAACGTAATGCTGCTGTCCGCGTCGAACCTGCGATACGCCTTGTAGTCGGCCTCGTTGGTTGTTTCGCTCACGATGGGCACGCGGCCAGCCGGCACCTGACCCAGGGCGCCGGCCAGCTTGCGCGAATACAGATGATAGTGGAAAGGGAGAGTGAACTCGCGGCCGGCCACTTCGGTGGGCTTGAAGTCCACGGTTAGATCGAGCGCCTTGTATTCGGAATCCTTAGGAATTTCGCACTGCATCTCGATTCGCAAAACGGCTCCAGTGTGAGGATCGGCGTACAGCACGCCTTTGTAGGCCACCAGGATGGTGCGGTTCGATTCGACAAGGGCATAGCCACTGGGCTGCGGCACCCGAAAGGAGAATATGTAAATTTTCTGGCCTTTCTGTGTCACCTGCCGGTCCCAACGGAAATCGCCCCCGGCTTTCGGATCGAAGGTGTGGGCCAGAAGCGTGCCGAACTCGCCGCTGGAACGAATGCCGCCGAGTTGATCGTGCCCGATATTGGTCACGGCGTTGCCATTCACCTTCGTGACCGTGTAGCTCTCTTTGTGGCCGACGAAAGTCACCTGCTCTTCGAAGGCATCGTGGCGTACCTGCCGACGGAAATCCTCGATTGGGTAGTAAGTGCGCTGGGTCACCTGGGTGCAAATGAAATCGGGCAGCCGTTCGGCGTAGTGCAACGCGTAGTCTCTGACCGCCGCCAGAGCCCTGGCTTGTTCGGCAGCATCGGGCGTTTGGGCCGGCGCGGAAACTGCCGCGATAAAGATACACAATAATCCCGGTCGCCTCATCAAAACATCAGACACCGTCATCTTGTGGATTGTTCCAGCCCTGCACACCGGTAGGGCGGACCCCCGGTCCGCACGGGTCCCCCGGACCCGTTCTTCGCTGGGTGACTTGTGTTAGAGTCGTGGGCACCAACTTTCATGCTGTCCGAAGTCCTCAGCCAGGAAGAGGAGCTTCACTGGCTGGCTCTCAAGCTGGTCCCCGGTTTGGGCACACGCATCTCGAAACGTCTGCTGGACCGCTTCCACAGCCCGCAAGCCATTTTCCGCGCATCGCGAACCGAGCTCGAAGGCGCCGGCGTGAGCGGGACCGTCGCGCAAAGCATCGCCAGCGGCTGCGCTTTTGAAGACGCGGCGGCACAGCACGAGAAGATCAAAGAATCTTCCGCGGTCCTGGTGACCATCGGCGACCCCCGCTATCCGCCGCTGCTGCGCGAGATCTACGATCCACCGATTCTGCTGTTCGCACGCGGCCGCCTGGAGCTGCTCCAGTCGATCATGTTGGGAGTAGTAGGAACGCGCCGGCCCACGCCTTACGGATTGGCGGTGGCGGAGCGTCTCTCCGGCGACCTGGCGCGCGCCGGCCTCACCATCGCCAGCGGAATGGCTCGCGGCATCGATACCGTCGCCCATAAGGGCACGCTGGCGGCGGGCGGCGACACCGTGGCCGTTCTCGGCTGTGGCGTGGACATCATCTATCCCAGCGAGAACCGCAAGCTGGCGGGCGAGTTGGCGGCCAAAGGGTTAATCGTTTCCGAATTTCCCATGGGCAGCGTCGCCTTCCCGCAGAATTTCCCCATCCGTAACCGGATTATCAGCGGCATGAGCGTGGGAGTGCTGGTGGTGGAAGGGGCGCAGTACAGCGGTTCGGCCATCACCGCGAAGCTGGCCATGGACCAGGGCAGGGAAGTGTTTGCCGTTCCCGGCAACGTCACTTCGAAGCTGAGCTGGGGCCCTAACCTCTTGATAAAACAAGGCGCGAAGCTCATCCAGGATTGGAACGACGTGGTCGCGGAGCTGCCCGCCGAATCCCGCCGTCATCTAATAGACAAAGGCAAACAACGAATACTGTCGGCCGGAGGGGTTGCAACTCCGGAAGGTGAAGCGGCATCCTTATTAAGTAACCTGGGTCCCGAGTTCGGATCACTTGCCCGGCGAACGCTCGAGGCGCTCCAAGTGGACACCGCTATCAACCTCGACGATCTCTTGGAAATTGTGCAAGATACATCGCCTTCCGAAGTGATCGCCGCGCTCTTTGAGCTGGAAATGCTGGGCTTGGTAAAACAGTTGCCCGGCAAGAACTTTGTTAAAGTGTGGTAACGTCAACCTGGGTTTGCAGTCATACGTGAAACGGCGCGGGGCGCCTCATAAATATCGGATATGCCAAAGGCTCTCGTAATTGTGGAATCGCCGACCAAGGCGAAAACCATTAATAAATACCTCGGTAAGAACTACGTCGTCAAAGCGTGCATCGGCCATATTAAGGATCTTCCCAAGAAGGACCTCGCTGTCGATATCGAGCACAACTTCGAGCCGCGCTACGAGGTCATCGAAGGCAAGAAAAAGCTCGTCGCGGAGCTGAAGCAGGCCGCCAAGAAGGTGGACAACGTCTACCTGGCGGCTGACCCGGACCGCGAAGGCGAAGCCATCTGCTTCCACCTCCAGGAAGAACTGACGGACAAGAAGAACGGTGGCGCGCACATCTATCGGGTGATGTTCAACGAGATCACCAAGAAGGCCATCGAAAAGGCCTTTGAGAAGCCCGGGCAGGTCAATAACAACCTGGTGGACGCGCAACAGGCGCGGCGCGTGCTCGACCGTCTGGTGGGCTACAAGATCTCTCCGCTGCTCTGGGACAAGGTGCGGCGCGGCCTCTCCGCGGGACGTGTCCAGACCGTGGCCCTGCGCCTGATTGTGGAGCGCGAGCGCGAGATCCGCGCGTTCCTAAAGAGGGAGTACTGGACCATCGATGCCGAGCTGGCGGCTAAGAAACCGCCGGTGCTCACGGCCCGGCTCATCAAAGTGAATGACGAGACACCGGAGGTCGGCAACCAGGAGACCGCCGACGGCCTGGTGGCGCAACTCGAGGGCTCCGACTACATCGTCAAATCGGTGGGGACCCGCGAGAAGAAACGCAATCCGGTGGCCTCGTTCATCACTTCCACACTGCAGCAGGAATCCTCGCGCAAGCTGCGCTTCAGCGTGAAGCGCACCATGATGCTGGCGCAGCGCTTATATGAAGGCATCGAGATCGGCAAAGAAGGCGGCGTCGGCCTCATCACCTACATGCGCACCGATTCGACGCGCGTGTCCGACGACGCGCTGAAGGATGCGCGCGATTACATCGCCGAGCGCTACGGCAAGGAATTCCTGCCCGCCACGGCCAACGTCTACAAATCGAAGAAGGATGCGCAGGACGCCCACGAAGCCATCCGGCCCACCTCCATGGCCTACACTCCGGAGGTGCTCGAAAAGCATCTGGCCGAAGATGAAATGAAGCTCTACCGGCTGATCTGGAACCGCTTCGTGGCGTCGCAGATGATGCCGGCGGTATTCGACCAGACCACCATCGACGTGTCGGCCAAGGGTAAGAACGGGTTCGACTATACCTTCCGCGCCACCGGTTCGGTTCTCAAGTTCGAAGGCTTCCTCAAGGTTTACCAGGAAGGCAAAGATCAGACCGACGAAGACGACGAGGAGTTGAAGCACCGCTTGCCGGCCGTGACCGAAGGCGAGAAGCTGAAGTTCCGCGCCATCAAGCCCGAGCAGCACTTCACCGAGCCGCCGCCGCGTTACAACGAGGCCACGCTGGTGAAGAAACTGGAGTCGGATGGCGTAGGCCGGCCATCCACGTATGCCTCGATTCTCTCGACCATCCTGGAGCGCGAGTACGTCCAGAAGGAAGGCGGCCGCTTCCAGCCAACCGAGCTCGGCATGGTGGTCACCGACCTGTTGCTCGAAAGCTTCGACGACATTTTCGACGTGAAGTACACGGCGCGGATGGAACAGGAGCTCGACGAAATCGAA
>Ga0209415_10019870_pt1 | contig 10487 bp, 10 predicted proteins | sample PeaSoiSIISIP2007_FD_187696 | JGI IMG/M metagenome (GOLD analysis project Ga0209415, IMG submission 187696) | Peat soil microbial communities from Weissenstadt, Germany - SII-SIP-2007 (SPAdes) (version 2) | ecosystem: Environmental > Terrestrial > Soil > Wetlands > Peat | place: Germany...
CGCCTCACATGACGAAGTCGCGGAAGCCATGCGCCGCACCCACCTTTGGGCAGCCAGGAGTCTTGATGGAGGTGATGGAGGTGATGGAGGTGAACCCTCCCAAAAACCTAGGAGTCCCGAAGGCCGCAACGCCACTACGCCGCACCGCCTGTCCAGGTTCGGGATCGCTCAGGGCGGGATCTACGAGGATTTGCGCCGCGAATCGGCGGCAACCATCACGTCCCTGCCGTTCGACGGCTTCGCCGTCGGAGGGGTCAGCGTGGGCGAGCCGGGCGACCTGCAGTATCCGGTCGTCGCCCTTACCGCGCCCCTTCTCCCGGCCGACAAGCCTCGCTACCTCATGGGCGTCGGGCATCCGGGAGACATCCTCCACGCGGTCGAGTGCGGCATCGACATGTTCGACTGCGTCCTGCCCACCCGCATGGCCCGCCACCATGCCCTTTACACCCTCAACGGCCGCGTCAACATCCTGAATCAGGGCTGGGCCGATCACCACGGCCCGGTCGATCCAGGGTCGGTCTTCCCCCAAACCGAGCGCTACTCCGCCGCCTATCTGCGTCATCTGATGAAGGCGGGCGAGGCCCTCGGCGCCCGCCTCTGCACTCTCCATAATCTCGCGTTCTATGCCCGGCTCATGCGGGAGATCCGGGAGGCCGTCGAAGGCGGGACCTGGACGGAGCTTCGGAAGCGCTACGCGGACGCTTAGGGGCCGGTACCTCTTTCAGGCTGTAGGTTGAAAGATCCCCCCAAGGGGCGGGGCTGTAGAGAGGGAGGGAGCATTTTCGCGGGTTCCGGCTCTGGCTAATGCTGACGGCCATGAGGCCCGTAGCGATGCACTTTAGCAAGGCCCAGAAGCAGGTTGCAGGACCTGACCGGTCCGACAAGGCCGTAGGCCAACCCAGAACTCCAGTTACCAAATCGTTCGGTGGTCGATCCTTCGACATAATGGGTCGAAAGGAATCCATTCTTTACAATCTCAAGAATTGAGTCGTATGCTTCGATCTTCGAACGGCACGGGGTTTGTATTAACTGCACCACTTCACCGCTCTTGACAACCCGATAATACGTTCCAACCGCCAATCGCGCTTCGAGGCTGCCGTACTCCTTAAGGCGTGGCACCCAAACGATGTAGCTGCCCATCAGCGTGTACTCCCCGGGATCCACGGCAACCTCAACAGCTTTGTTTTCCAACCTATATGGAATCTCAGGTTGCCCAATCGGTTTGGAACCCCAGGCACTGGGCAGACGTTGGAACGTGGCCAACGGAATCGCTAACGTCGAGGCAATTACTGCTATCATCTGACGCTAATTCTACCTCGTCGTGCAACTTAGAGCTGCGTTCCGTGAGCGCCGACCAGGGGCCGAGACCGCGTAACCTAACAGGCAACAGCCCGGCCAAGATCGCTCTTGCCGTAGAATGGAGCAGTGGCGTCACCCATTCCACCTGACATGTTGCTCCAGGCGCTGATCGACGCCGATGAGCAGGGATACCGGCTTGAGATCATCGACGGCCTCGGCGTCTGGGAGGTCATGCCGGCAAGGCGCCACATCGACGCCGAAGCAAGAATCGAAAAGTCGGTTCGCCGTGACCCGGAGTCCGAAACGGATTGCGGTTGTCATGTGTACCGAGACTTGTACGTGAGGTTTCCCGACGGCTCACTGAGGAGACCCGACGTCGCGGTTTATTGCCGGATTCCGGAAGAGATCGACGAGGCCGTGACCCTCATCCCGGAGGCGGTCATCGAGATTGTCAGCGCCGGCTCGGAGCGAAAGGACCTCGAATTGAGCCCTCCCTTCTACCTTCGCCAAGGCATCAAGGACGTGATCATCCTCGACCCCTACACCGACATCGTCTGGCATCACAAGCCGACGGGCGTAGAACGGCATCAGTCTCCGGTCGAGGTCGCCCTTGTATGCGGGTGTCGGGTGACCGTCTAGCTCACTCGTCAATCCTGAGCGATCCATTAGCGGCATAACCGGCGTTGCTTTCCGGAGCGCGATCGGAGTCGCGCGGTCCGGCGCGTGCCGTAACGGATGGAGCGGGCGCGTAGAAGCCAGGAGATGAAGCATCGCAAGCTTGGCGCCTCGAATCTGCAAGTCTCGCTCGTCGGCCTCGGATGCAACAATTTCGGGGGCCGAATCGACCTCGAAGCTTCCCGGAAGGTTATCGATCAGGCGATCGAGTCCGGGATTACCCTCTTCGACACCGCTGACATTTACGGCAACGCGGGAGGATCGGAGGAGATCCTCGGCCAAGTCCTGGGAGATCGGCGCAAGGATATCGTCCTCGCCACGAAGTTCGGAATGCAGATGGGCGACGATGCAACCCGAAAGGGCGCCTCCAAGAAGTACATCGCAAGCCGCGGAAGACAGCCTGAGGCGCCTCCGGACGGACTGGATCGACCTCTACCAGCTTCATCAGCCGGACCCGGCAACCCCGATCGAGGAGACGCTCCGGGCTCTGGACGATCTCGTTAAGCAGGGAAAGGTGCGGTTCATCGGCGTTTCGAATATGCCCGCTTGGCAGGTCATCGACTCGCTCTGGGTTTCGAAGGTGAATGGGCTCAGTTCATTCGTGACATGCCAGGACGAGTTCAGCCTCCTGGTTCGTGGGCCGGAAAAGGAGCTGATCCCCGCGATGGAAGCCCACGGCCTCGGCCTGCTCCCGTATTTCCCGCTCGCGAGCGGTGTGCTATCGGGCAAGTACCTCGGCGGGCAGATGCCGGAGGGGACGCGAATCGCGGGCTCGCCGCGCCTTCGCGAGCGGGTGATGACCGAGAAGAACGTGGGCATCGTCGAGGGCCTCGCCAAGTTCGCCCGGGATCGCGGCCATTCGCTGCTCGAACTCGCCTTCGGATGGCTCGCGAGCCATTCCGTCATTTCGAGCGTCATTGCGGGCGCGACCAAACCGGAACAGATCGTCGCGAACACGCGAGCCGCCGATTGGGAGCTAACGGCCGACGAGATGGCGTCGATCGGTGAGATTCTCGCCGCGTAGCCCTCTAATTCGCCGCAAGGATCAAACGCCGGCTAAAGACCGGCACCTACAGATTGGCGGCAGATAAAAGCCTGGGTGAACAATTTACTTGAGGTGGGCGCGGAAGAACGCCAGGGTCTCCTTATGGGAGATCTCGGCCGCCTCCTTGTTGTAGCGAGAATTGCTGGGGTTGGCGAAGGCATGCGGCGCGTCGAAGGAGTGAGTCTTGATCGACTTACCGGCCGCCTTCATCGCGGCTTCGAAACCGCTCACGACCTTGACGTTGATGAAGCCGTCCTGCGTTCCCCAGAACATCAAGACTGGCGCTTTGAGGCGGTCGATGTCCTCCGGCTTCGTCGAAGGCATGCCGTAGTAGATCACGCAGGCTTGGACGTCCTTGCTGCCCTCGATCGCGGCGCGGTCGCTCCAACCCCCGCCGAAGCACCAGCCGATCGTGCCGACCGTCTTGGCATGATCGAGTGGACCGTCCTTGATCGCCGCGAGAGCCCCGCGAACGAGGGCGATGCCGCGGGCTTCGTCCATCCCCTGCATCAGTTTGCCGGCCTCCTGCGGATCGGCGGTGACCCTGCCGTCGTAAAGGTCGACGGCGAGAACGGCTACGCCAAGTTCGCCGTTTAGCTTCTCCGCTTCCTGCTTGATGTTGTCGTTCAATCCCCACCACTCGTGGAACATCAGGATCGCGCTCGTGTTTCCCTTCGACGCCGGCACGAAGAAGCCGTGGCCCTCTTGGCTGCCGGAAACCGCAAACGTGACAGCCTTTCCCTCCTTCGCCCGGAAGTGGATGCGGACCGGCGGCAAATGGGCGGCGATGAACGCGGGATCGTCCGCGAACTGGGCCATGCCCGAGCAACAGGAGGGCTTTGGCCCGTTTAATAGGGTTAGCGTAAGGAGCGGTAAGAGCACCGCTCGATTTTATCCCGAATCTGGCGACTCGAAACACGTAGTAGTCGCCTGCCACCTTCCGGCGCATTACTGGGACAACCCTGCCCTTCGGCTGGTCGCGCGCCTCCGGAACCTCCATCCCCAACCCCTTCCTCCTCCGGCGCACGAGCATCGCCGCAAGAGGAAGGGTGCCTCCTTCAGAACGACTGCAGGTAACACATATCCAGCTGAAGCTGAGCGCCTGAGGTGAGATCCGACGAGGTCGTTATCAGCATGTAGACCGTCCCGTCCGGATCGACGTAGTCCGCGGCGTTTCCGATCGTGTAGCTCGTCGTCGTCTGGCTCGTTGGCACCGGCCCTGATCCGACCGTGTCGAAACCGCCGTACGGATAGCTCGCGCTCGCCCAATTGTAAAGCTGGACCGTTTCGGTCCCTCCGGTGGTGCCCGCGTACATCCGGCGCAGCGTCACCCTCATGAACTGCTTGGGTGTCACGTTGTGAAACGTCCCCTGAACGAGGATGGAGTTGTCCGACCGCTGCGTCACCGTCATGACCTGGCCATCGGGATTGAGGGTATCGAGAAAGCCGCCAGTGAGGTATGCGCCTTGGGTCGAGGCCTCGCTCATCGGATAGGCCATCGAACCCATGTTCGGAAAGGTCAGAGTCGCAACCTGGGTTCCTCCGACCGAAATCGTCATGTTGCCGGCCGCTTGAATTGGAAAGAAGGTGGCCCGATCCCTCGCGATGAGGTTAACCGCGACCGGTTGGCCGTTGCAGGTTACGGTCAACCCTCCGTCCAGACCGCGCCCCTTAATCACTCCGAGGGGGGAAGCGATGGTCGACGTGTTGGCGCTGCAGAAACGCGAAACGTAGTAGACCTCGGCCGGATGGGGCACCGTTGCCCCGCCGTTCATTCGCAGAACCGCAGCTTCCGCGTTGACTAGGCCGTAGTTGGAAAATTCGCCGTAGGGCGGCTGACTCTGGACGGTCGCGGTGTCCTCGATAGCGTTCATGACGTCCTGGTTGGTCGCCAGGGGATTGGCGGAAAAGCAAAGGGCGGCGATCCCGGCCACGTGCGGACACGCTCCACTTGTCCCCGCGAAGCCGGATGTGTAACCGCCATCGTTCGTCGTCGCATAGATTCCAGTGCCGGGAGCGGAGACTTTGACCCAAGAGCCATAGTTGCTAAAACTGGCCATGTTGAGATTGCCGTCCACGGCCGCCACCGAAAGCACGTGATCGTAAGCCCCTGGATAGTAGGGAATTACGGATGAAGAGTTGCCGGCGGCTGCGACGGGAAGGACCCCGTGGTCCCAGCAGTAGTTGATCCCGTCTTCCTCGGCCGGCGTCACCTGGTCGCAGAAGTAGCTCATCGAGAGAACCTTCGCGCCGTGGTCGGCGGCCCATAGGTAAGCGGGAACGTCATTGGATTCGTAGAAGTATCCGCTGTCGGTCGCGGCTTTGAGGGCCATGATCCGGCAATACGGCGCGACGCCGCTCATTCCGATGTAGTTATCCTGAACTGCGGCCGCGATGCCCGCGCAGCAAGTCCCGTGACCGTAGGAGTCTGTCATCGTGCTCGTATCGTCGACGAAGTCGTAGGAGTTCGCGAGATCTATGTTGGGCGCCAGGTCCGGGTGCTGTACATAGACGCCGGTGTCGATAACGGCGATCTCGACGGCTGGGTTACCACGCTCGGTGTCCCAGGCGTAGTTGGTGCGGATCGCGTGCATGTCCCACTGATTCGGCCAATACAGATCGTTCGGGTCGTAGGCGGGCCTGCCGCATCGGTCGTACTCCACATGCTGGACCCCAGACCACCTGGCGATATTCGCTCGAAGCGATCTGAGCGCGCCCGGGCTCGTCCGCACGACCGCATACTGGATCTGAGGCATGACCCGGGTGACGTGGCAGAGCGTCTCGATTCGGGCCAGGGCCGGCTTATCCTTGTATTTGACGAGGAGGTTGCGCGGATTGCAGAGCGATCCGTCGATGACGACGGGATAATCTTGGATCGAAGCAAAGGCAAGGCAAAGGGCGACAAACATGTTCATGGCGCCTCACCGCGAGGCGTCCCTCAAAAGCACAGCATATCCCAGGATGAGGCAAATGATCCTGGTAGGTATCCTAGACCTCCATGATCATCCTCATGCGGCTCAATGCGACCACGGAGCAGATCGAGCAGGTTTGCGACGTCATCCGCCAGCACAAAGTCGAGCCGCTTGTCCTTCCCGGCGAAGACCGGGTTGCGATCGGGATCCCGGCCGCCCTGACGAGCGAGCTCCGCACAAACCTGGAATCTTCCATCGGCTCGCTCGACGGGGTCAGCAAGGTCACGCAAACCAGCCGCCCCTTCAAGCTCGCTTCTCTGGAGTTCCATCCCCAAAAGACCGTCGTGACGGTAAAGGGCGTCGCGATCGGAGGCGGCGAATTCGTCGTGATGGGCGGTCCTTGTTCGGTCGAATCCTACGAGCAATACCGGACGTCGGCGGACATCGTGAAGAGAGCGGGGGCGAAGGTCTTGCGAGGCGGCGCATTCAAGCCTCGTACCTCGCCCTACGCATTTCAGGGCCTCGCCGAGGAGGGCCTGAAGATCATCAAATCGGTCGGCGAAGAGACCGGGCTGGTGACGGTGAGCGAGGTCATGAGCGGGGACATGGTGCCGATCGTCGCGAAGTACGTGGACATCCTCCAGATCGGCGCGCGCTCGATGCAGAATTTCCCGCTCCTAATCGAAGCCGGCAAGTCGATGAAGCCGGTGTTTCTGAAGCGCGGCCCCTCGGCGACGATCGACGAGTTTCTGCTCGCCGCCGAGTACGTCCTTAGCCAGGGCAACACTGAGGTCATTCTCTGCGAGCGCGGCGTCATGCCGTTGGATCGCAGCTACACGCGCAACACCCTCGACCTCGCCGCGGTGCCCGTCCTCAAGGAGTTTTCCCACCTGCCGGTGATCGTCGATCCGTCGCACGGGACGGGCGTCGCGAAGTACGTCGCCCCGATGGCCAAAGCCGCCCTCGTCGCCGGCGCGGACGGCGTCATGATCGAGATGCATCCGAACCCGAAGACGGCGCTAAGCGATGGCTCCCAGGCTTTGACGCCGGAGCAGTTCACGAAGCTGATGGGCGAGTTGCAACGACTGGCGGTGGCGTTAGTTTAGCTTTGGGAGTGCGCGAAGCTCTTTCGCGCTTTGTACGGCCGCGGAGCGGCTCCGCCGCGCCAGAAAAGCGCCAAGAGCTTGGCGCACCCAAAGATCAGACGCCCTGCAGTCCCAACTCCAGGGCGTTTCCCCGAAAGGCCTCGATGAGGTTGGCGATGTGCTCGTCCAGCGGGACGCCGATCCCTTCCGCACCCGCATAGACCTCTTCGCGATGGACGCCGGCCGCGAAGATCGGGGTCTTGAGCTTCTTCGTGACCGACTTCACCTCGACCTCGTGGATGCTCCTGCTCGGCCGAACGTAGGTTACGGCTGTAATGAAGCCGCTCAGCTCGTCGCAGGCATACAGGTATTTCTCCATCGTCGTCTCGCGCGGAATCCCGAGGGCGTCGTTGTGGGAGCCGATGGCGCGGATCAGAACGGCGTCCCAACCTTCCGATTCGAGCAGTCGCATGCCCCAGCCGGGGTGGTCGTTGGGATGCTCCTCGTAATCGAAGTCGTGGAGGAGGCCGGCAATTCCCCACGCTTCCGTGTTTTCTCCGAGCTTCGACGCGTACCAGCGCATGCCCGTCTCAACGCAGTAGCAGTGGCGCCGAAGGGAGTCACTTTGGACGTGGCTGGTGAGGAGTTGGAGAGCGGCGGCTCGGTCGTGCATAGAGTGGATTATGCCCGGGAACCGGCGATCACTTCGTTTTGCCGGGAGTGAGATGGACCGGGACGGTGATTGTTTGCCTCCCCGGGCTGCGTGCCGGAGTTGCCGTGGTGCTTGCGTCGCGCGTGTAGATCGCCGTTCCTTCCGCGCCCGGGTCGACGCGACTCAGCGACTTCCCATTGGCGTTGACCGTTAACGCCATCGGCTTGTCGAGGTTATCGGCGATCGACTTGTAGATCGCGGGATCCTTCTCCTTGGCCGCCTTGGACAAAAGGAGCTTCTTGGCATCTGCGACGAGCAGGCCGTCGTATAGCTCGACGTTCAGGATGATCGTGTCCCCGGAGAGCCGCCATCGCCCTTGCACATCGAGATTTCTATAGAGTTCCCGCCAGTGATGATGATCGTCGAGGGTGAGGTTGGCCCCAGGGACGGTCTTTCCGTCTGTCATGACGAACTTGCCGAACCAGTCGCCGGTCACCTTCGAATCATTGGATGCGCCGCATCCATCGAGAAGCGCGACAAGCGCTACCAGCGTAAGGCAAGTACGAAGCGCTGCGGCCATGCTGAGATTATACGGCCCGGTAAACTCACCAGCCAATGGCTGGCTTCGTCGCAAGCATCGGAATAGAAGTGCATGCCGAGCTGAGTACTCGCTCGAAGATGTTTTGCCGATGCCCGGTCGGATTTGGCGGCGAACCGAACACGCGAGTCTGTCCGATCTGCCTCGGCTTGCCGGGCGCCTTGCCCGTTCCGAATCGAGCCGCCGTGGAAATGGTCATTCGAACCGCGCTTGCCCTGAGTTGCGAGATCTCGACCGAGTCCAACTTCCAGCGCAAGAACTACTTCTACCCCGACCTTCCCAAGGGCTATCAGATCAGCCAATATACTCACCCGATCGGCCACGACGGCTTCCTGGAGATTCCGACGAGAAGCCGTGGGACGAAGAAGATTCAGATCCGCCGAGTTCATCTGGAGGAGGACACGGGAAAGCTAATGCACCTGCCATCTGGGGAGTCGGGCGTCGACTACAACCGGGCCGGCGTGCCGCTCATGGAGATCGTCACGGAGTTTCCTCCCGACATCGAGGACGCTGAGCAGGCTAAGGAATATCTCGTTCAGCTGCGTCAGATTCTCGTTTATCTGGGAGTGTGCGACGGCAAGATGGAAGAAGGTTCGCTTCGGTGTGAGCCGAATATCTCGATTCGCCGAGAGGGCAGCTCCAGCTACGGCACGAAGACCGAGCTCAAGAACCTTGCGTCCTTTCGCAGCGTCCAGCTTGGGGTGACTTCCGAGATCTCGCGCCAGACTGCTTTGATCGAGTCGAGGCAGACGGTCGCGCAAGAAACGCGAGGGTGGAACGAGGAGAAAGAGGCGAGTTATGTCATGCGGACGAAGGAGACGGAGAACGACTACCGCTATTTCCCCGATCCCGATCTCGCGCCATTGTCGATCGAAGATAGGCGGATCGAGGAAATCCGCGGCTCCCTGCCCGAGCTTCCCCTTGCGAAGGAGCGCCGGTACCGAGGCGAGCTCGGCTTAAGCGCCTACGATGCCGGAGTGCTCGTCGCCGATCGCCGCTGGGCAGCCTTTTTCGACGAGGCAGTCGCCTCGGGCGGCGATCCTAAGTCGATCTGCAATCTGATGATGAGCGACTTCGCCAAGCTTCTCCACGAAGCCGGACTGAATCCGGAGGAGTCTCAAGTGAGACCGAAAGCCCTGGTGGAAGTGGCGAGTCTGGTGAAAGAAGGCACGATATCTGGCAAGATAGCGAAAGAGTTGCTTTCCGACATGTTCAAAACCGGCAAAATGGCCGCTGAACTCGTCGAAGAAAAGGGAGCGACACAGATTTCGGATAGGGACGCGCTCGCGAAGGTCGTTGGCGAGGTCCTTGGGGCCAATCCGGAGGTGGTCGAGCGCTACGGGGCGGGCCAGCTTTCGGTAAAGGGCTTTCTGGTCGGCCAGGTAATGCATGCCACTCGCGGCCGAGCCAACCCGAGGATGGTTCAGGAGCTTGTGCAAGAGGAACTGGATAATTAATGAAACGCGCAGTTATCGCGAGTCTTCTGGCGCTGGCCGCAAGCGGCTTGGCTCAAATGCCGGACAACACTAGGGTCGGAAGAATCTGGGCGGCGCTGCAGGATCGATTGACGCGACAATCCAGTCTCTGGTTCAAAGACGGCGACTACCCGCGCACCATTCAGATCCTCCGGTTTCAGTACGCGTTGGTTCCAAACGACTACGATGTCGGCACAAACCTCGGCTTCATGCTTGAGAACATAAACGAGGACGATCAGGCCCTTGCCGTCTACATCGAGCTTCGCAAGGCGAGTCCGAATGATCCCGACAACGCGTGGCCGGAGGCTTTCCTTTACTTCAAGAAGAAAGCCTACGCGAAGATTCCCCCGCTTTTGGAGCCGACGATCATGGGGCATGATCCTCACCCGAACAACTACCGTACGCTCGCGGACGCCTACGAGAAGATGAACATGTTCGCGGACTCGAAGCGCGTTTGGGACCTCTATCTTTCGAGGCATCCCGACGACTCCGCCGGAGTCGCGCACCGAAAGCGGATCATTGAGAAGATGAAGAAGGGCTCAGGCTCGAAAACCTAACAGGGCTTCCTAGAGTTTTTGCCGTGCTCGCCGATAAAGCAAGGGAGGGCACGCCATCGTGCATGCACGCGGCGTCCCAAGGATGAAGCGATTTGGCACGCATAAGACCGAGCGATTTGGAATCACCAGAGCTGAGGCGCGTATGGCGCGGTTACGACGCCCTCCAGGTTCACGAACTGCTGCGTTCGG
>Ga0209415_10019873_pt1 | contig 10486 bp, 11 predicted proteins | sample PeaSoiSIISIP2007_FD_187696 | JGI IMG/M metagenome (GOLD analysis project Ga0209415, IMG submission 187696) | Peat soil microbial communities from Weissenstadt, Germany - SII-SIP-2007 (SPAdes) (version 2) | ecosystem: Environmental > Terrestrial > Soil > Wetlands > Peat | place: Germany...
CCGAGCGTATAGACCACCGAGCCTGCGAAGATAACCTTGGCCGAGCCGAACCGGTCGGCGATCATGCCGGTGAAAGGTTGTGCCAGACCCCAAACCAGGTTCTGCAGGGCCATCGCCAAGCTGAAAGCCTCGCGCGACCAGCCGCGATCCAGCGTGACCGGCAGCAGGAAGAGTCCCTGCACATTGCGGATGCCGAGCGCGGCGCCCATGATCACCCCGCCGGCCACCACCGGCAGCCAGCGCGACTTCCAGGACATTTCGTATCGCTCCATTGCCATATCCTCCGGCGCCGCGGCTAAGCCTTCCGCTCCGACGCAAATAGAAGAGCGTCGTCGAGCCGATCGTTGCCCCAGAACATCTCTGTCCCGACGAAGCAGGTGGGGGCGCCGAATATTCCCTTGGCGCGCGCCCGTTCCGTTTGGTCCCGTAAAAGGTTCTTGATCGGCTCGGTCTGGGCCCGATCAAGCATCTCCGAGGCCGGAAGGCCGAGCTCCGTCAAGATCGGAGCCAGACGGTCAGGTTGGTTGATGTCCTGGTCCAGCGCGAAGTTGAGTTCCATCACCCGACGGCAGAAGGCGCCGATCCAGGGCCTGTCGACCCCCAGCAGCGCCACTCGCGATGGAAGCACCCCGACGCGTGGAAAGGTGCTGGGTTGTTGCCATCGCAGCCCGTACTTGCGGCACTGACGCACCATGTCCTGCCACACATAGGCGCCCTTTTCCTTTTGCAGCACGAAGGGGGACGTCTCCATGCCCAAAGCGCGGAAGATGGGTCCCAGCAGGAACGGTTTCCAGACGATGCGGACGCCGCGGAGTCGCGCCTCGTCCTCGATCCGCATGACGCTCAGGTAGCTGTAGTTGCTGCCGAATTCGAACCAGAATTCGATCTCTGGCGACAGTTCAGCCGTCGATGTTGCGCCAGTCATCGCGGAGTACTCCGAAGTACGGAAGCAAGCTACTACAGCAAAAGCCGATCAGCCGTAAGTCACGCGCGCCGCCCGCAATGACAGCGCCCCGCTCATGCCGTGAACTCCGACCACATCCGGGGATCGGCCGGTAGCAGATCGCCGAGCTGCTGCAGAACCCCGCCCAGGCCGGCATGGTCGGGCGCGGAGCCGACGGCGATCAGGTCCAGCGCAAGCAGCGCGGCCAGCGCGCACAGGAACAGCAACACCCCGAGCACCGGCCCGCGGTCGTCGATCTCAATCGTGCCGTCCAGGCTCAGTATCCGGGTAAGGACCGTGGCGCACTCCATCGTCGGACCGGCGACAATGCCGACGGATGGGAGAATGCCCGCGTACTACATTTAAGAAAAACGGATATTTCTTATATAACAATTCAAAATAATGCAACTGTGACGGCCGCCTATCTCGACGTCGATGCGCTGCGCATTCCGGTCGCCACCCAGCGCGTGGGCGGACTCAACCGGGCGATGTGGTGAAGTCCGCTTCGCGCCCTAGGCCTTGGCCGCCTTCCAGTCTTCTGGGGCATCGATGTCGCGCAACACCCCTGCATCGTCGGTCGCGATCAGCAGCGGCTGCGACGCGGCCAGGATCGCCCGCGCGCCCTGGTCGCCGCGCAGCGCCAGCAGCGCCGCCTTGTGCTTCCGTCCGAAGCCGACCGGGTGGCCGCGCATCCCGCCATGACTCGGCGCGACCAGATCGGCGCGCATCAGCGCCTGCGCCACGGCGCGGATGGTCGCGGTGCGGATGAAGGGCATGTCGGCGAGCGCCACCAGCCAGCCGGCGGCATCGGGCCGCGCCGCGACTCCCAAGGCGATCGATTCCCCGGTTCCGCCGCTGGTGCAGGCAAGGGCGGTTCCGCCCAGCGCCTCGACCAGGCCGATGGCGCGGCGGTTGTCGCGATCGACCACCGCCACTACTTCGTCGACCGCCGGGCGCAGGGCGCTGAAGGCGGCCGCGATCACGGGCATGCCGGCGCAGGGCAGCCCCAGGGGAATCGGTTCGGCGAGCTTGTCGCGCCCGGTGGCGGCGCGGAAGCGGCTGGCGCTGCCGGCGGCGAGCAGCAGCCCGACGATGGGAGCTTTGGGGCGGCCCATCGCCGATCTTGGCGTCAGGCCAAGACCCCGTGCAAGAACCATCGCCCGGCGGCGCCGTCGCGGAACAGCCACCAGCGCATGCCCTCCGCATCCTCGACGCGCCAGTAGTCGCGGAACGCCGAGGGCGGCGGTGGGGTGGACGCGTGCCACCATTCGGCGGCGATGCGTTCGGGTCCCTCGGCGCGGGCGACGCGGCGGGTCGCGCCGCGCCAGCGGAAGGCGGCGGGCGGCGAATCGGGCGCCACATCGGGCGGCGCGATCGTCTCGACCGACTCGGGCCGACGCATCAGCGTCACCGGCCGAAACAATTCTGTGGTGCGCGAATCGAAGACGCCGGCGATGCGTCCGAGCGGCGCGGCCGGCGCCACCGCGCGCTCGGGAACGTGGCTGCCGCGCGGCGCCTGGCGCGCGACCGAATCCGCGCCAAGCCGCTGCGCCAGGCGGTCGACGAGCCGGGCCAATTCGTCGCCGCCGTCGCGCGCGCCGCTTCCTTCGGTTGGCAGGTCGATCTGCCGCGCCGCCAGCGGCTCGACCGTGGGCACGGCGAGCAGGATCGCCTCGATGCCGTTGCCCGGATCGGCATCGGCAAACGCGTCGAGCCGGTCGAGCTTGTCGGCGAACAGACGCGCCAGATGGCGCGGATCGCGCACCGGAGCGGCGGTGCCGAGCGCGACCTCGGCGAGCGTGCCGTCGATGCGGAACAGCGTGAGCGCGAGCCGGCGCGCGCCCTTACGGTCGCGCTCCATGGTCCGGCACAGGGATTCGAGCAGACGGTCGAGCGCCGCGATCACGTCTTCGTTGCGGCCGATCGGCTCGGCGAACTCCAGGCGCGCGCGATAGGGCAGGGGCGCGCGCTCGGGGCCGATCGGCTCGGCCGCGTCGCCGGTGAGCTGGTCGAGACGCAGCGGCAGATGCGGGCCGAAGCGCGCCGCCAGCGGCGCGCGCGGCAGGGCCAGCAGATCGCCGACCCGGCGCAGGCCGAGCCGGTGCAGCGTCTCCACCGCCGCCGCCGGCAGGCGCAGCGCCGCCGCCGGCAGTCCCGCCAGCCATTGCCGCGCCGCGCCCTCGGGAACGATGGCGCTGCTGCCCTCGGCGATGCCGAAGCGGGCGGCGGCCCAGGCGGCGCCGGGCGTATCGGCGATGGCGGCGAGCGCGGCGAAACCGGCGGCGGCGAGGCGCGCCAGCATGTCGTCGAGCAGGGCCTGCTCGCCGCCGAACAGATGGGCGCAGCCGGTGGCGTCGATCCAGATGCCGGCGCCGCCGTCGGCGCCGAGCGATTCGACCGCGGTCCAGGGCGACCAACGGGTGCACCAGCGCGCCAGCAGCGCCAGCGCGGCGCTCTCGGCCAGGGGATCGCCGGCGACGGTCTTGAGCATCGGGCAGAGCGCGCTTGCGTCGGCCAGGGTCTGGCCGGGCCGCAGGCCGCTCGCGCGCGCCGCTTGGTTGGCCGCGCCGAGGACCAGTCCGCCCTGCTGCTGGAGCGCGGTGACGAAGGGCCGATCGCGCCAGGCGGAATGGGATGCGCCGCGCCGTGTCAGTCGGTCGGTGGCGAAATCGGGCAGCCAGAGCGAGACGATGCGCCGCGAGATTTGCATCGCAGTCACACGGCCCTCACCCCAACCCTCTCCCGCAGGCGGGAGAGGGAGGGACCCGCTGCGACGGCAGCGGGAGGGTGAGGGGCGGCGAAGCTTCCGTCGCGCCACTCCAGCACCCAGGCGCGCGGCAGGCCGCCGCGGCAGCGTTCGAGCGCGACATGCCAAGCCGGCGCGCCCAGCCCGCCCCAGGGAGTCGGCGCGCTCGGCGCGGCGCCGACCCGCCAGCGGGTGGTGGCGCCCGAGAACGATTGGGACAGCGATGGCGTCGCTCGCCCCGGCGTCACCACCAGCCCGGCGACGCCGCCGGTCTCGGCGGCGAGCTGCAGCCGCCGCGCGGCGGCGGGCGCGAGTTCGTCGATCTCGCCCAGCACCGCGCCGAGCGCGGGGCAGCGCAGCCCTTCCTCCATCGTCCACAGCGCCTCGACGGCGCGCTCGGCCTCGGCCACCAGCACCTGCTGCGGCGCGAGTCCGAAACCCGCCAGTCCGGGCAGGAAGGGTGCGGCCGCGCCCCTGCGGCCGCACCACAGCACCGGCTTTCCCACCGCCATCAGCCCGAGCAGGGCAGCGGCGAAGCCGAGCGCGGCTTGGTCGGCGGCGACGATCTGATGCAGGCGCGCCAGCGGCAGCCCGCCCCAGGGAAGCGCCGCGTCGGGCGCGCCGAGCGCGAGCACCGGCGGCGGCGCGGCGGTGCCCTGTTCGAGCGCCCAGATGCGCTCGCGCAGCCAGTCGATGGTGGCGGGGTCGGCATAGGTCATGGCGCAAAGGATGATAACCGTTGTCACGAACAAAACAAGAACCATTGACGGGGTGACGCAATGCCCCATAATCAAAAATCGGCTCATACCTTGCCGTCCCGCCGATCAAGATATACACTTTCGATATATATCCAGCGGGTGATCGTCATGTCGAAATCGGGCATCGCCAAAATCTTCAAACATGGGCGCAGCCAAGCCGTGCGATTGCCGCTCGCGTTCCGTCTACCCGGACAGCGCGCGCGCGTGCGCCGCGTCGCCACCGGCATCCTGCTCGAACCGCTGGTGACCGATCTCGACGCCTGGTTCGCCGAGCTCGACCGCTTCGCCGATGTGCCGTTCATGGACGAGGGACGCCGCCAACCGCCGCTGCCGGCGGACGAGGATTTGTTCGCGTGATGTATCTTCTCGACACCAATGCTGTCGTCGCGCTCCTGAAAAACCAGCCGGCAGGCGTGCGCGAACGGTTCAGGCGCGTCGTCGCGCGCGGCGCCTCGATCGCCGTCTCGTCGGTGGCGCTTTATGAGCTCTGGTACGGCGTCGCGCGCAGCCAACGCCGCCGCGACAACGCGGAAAGGCTGCGCATCTTTCTCTCCGGCAACGTCGATGTCGTCGCCTTCGACGAGCAGGATGCCGCGGCCGCCGGCGATCTGCGCGCCGCGCTCGAAACCGACGGCACTCCGATCGGTCCCTACGATCTGCTGATCGCGGCGCAGGCGTTGCGCAGCGGAGCGACGCTGGTCACGGCGAACACCGCCGAGTTCGCCCGCGTGCACGGCCTGGAGACGCAGGATTGGACCGCCCAAGCGTGACCTGCCTGCTCACTACCGATGAGATGTACGCCGCCGATCAGGCCGCCACGGCGGCCGGAATCGCCAGCATAACGCTGATGGAGAACGCCGGCTGGCAAGTGGCGCGCGCGATCCGCACCCGCTTTGCGCCGCGCCCGGTCGCAGTGCTGTGCGGGCCGGGCAACAATGGCGGCGACGGGTTCGTGGCGGCGCGCCTGTTGCGCTATTGGGGCTGGCCGGTGCGCTTGGCGCTGCTCGGCGAGGTTGGCGCGCTCAAGGGCGACGCCGCGGCGATGGCGGCGCGCTGGCGCGGGGCGGTCGAGCCGATGACGCCCGTCATTCTCGCCCGCCGCCCGCTGGTGATCGACGCGCTGTTCGGCGCGGGGCTCGCGCGCCCGCTCGACGGCGCGGCGCGGGCGATGGTCGAGGCGCTCAACGCCGGCGGCCACGAGGCGGTAGCCGTCGACGTGCCCAGCGGGCTCGACGGCAACACCGGCCAGGTGCTCGGCGCCGCGGTCCGGGCGAAACTCACAGTGACCTTCTTCCGTCCCAAGCCGGGTCACGCGCTGGTGCCGGGAAGGCTGCTGTGCGGCGAACTGGCGGTGAGCGAGATCGGCATTCCCGCTTCGGTGCTCGAGGCGATCGCGCCGAAGACCTTCGTCAACTCGCCCGAATTGTGGAGCGCGTCGCTGCCCTGGCCGCAGCCCGAGGGTCACAAATACGACCGCGGCCACCTGCTCGTGGTCGGCGGCGGCACCATGACCGGCGCGGCGCGGCTGGCGGCCCAGGCCGGGCGGCGCGCCGGCGCCGGACTGACGACCATCGTCGCGCCCGAAGCGGCGCTCGCGGTGTACCGATCCGGGGATCCCGGCATCATCGTGCAGGCGCGGGGCGAGTGGGACGCGCTGCTCGGCGACAAGCGGCACAACGCCCTCGTGATCGGACCCGGAATCGGCATCGGCGCGGAGACGGCGCGCCTCGTGCTGTCTGCACTTGCCGCGGGCAAACAGTGCGTGCTCGACGCCGACGCGCTCACGACCTTCGCCGCCGATCCGGCGGCGCTGACGAAGGCGGGTGGCGTCCGCATCCTCACGCCGCACGACGGCGAGTTCGCGCGCCTGTTCCCGAAGCTGCTCTCGGTCGGCAAGGACCGGCTGAGCCGCGCACGCGCCGCCGCCCGCGAGTCCGGCGCGATCGTTCTGCTCAAGGGACCGGACACGACGATCGCCGCGCCCGACGGCCGCGCCGCCGTCACCGTCGACGCGCCGCCGACCCTGGCCACGGGGGGAACCGGCGACGTGCTCGCGGGACTCGTCGGCGGGCTTCTGGCGCAGGGAATGGAGCCGTTCCTCGCCGCCGCCGCCGGCGCCTGGATGCACGGAGCCGCGGCGCGCGCCTGCGGCGCCTCGTTGATCGCCGAGGATCTGGTCGAGGCGCTGCCCGAAGTGTGGACAGCCCTGGCGCAAGGAACGCGGGCGGGCGCATGGACGAGCTGAAGACGGCTGAGGCGCCGGCGCCGTCCGCCCGGCTGCTCGACCGGTTGCGCGGCGCCTGGCGCGACGTCGCCGGGCAGTTCGGCGCGTCCCGCGGACTGGAGCCGCACCTGCCGGCCGACGATGCCGAGGTCTTGCGCGCGCAGATGCGCGAATGCCTGGCCGGCAAGGGCGGCGAGGTCTCGGCGCGCGGCCGCGCCGCCGAGCTGGGGCGCTCGTATCTGGCGCTCAACGCCGAGGGACGCGGCCGCTTCCTGCACATCCTCGCCGACGAGTTCGGCACCGACCCGGCGCAAGTCGACGCGGCGGTCGCGGTGCTGCGCTCGGCCCCCGACCGGTCCTGGCGCCAGGACGCCGAGCGGGCGTTGCGCGAAGCGCTCGAAAGTCCGCGCATCAAGCTGCTCACCCAGTTCAACGCGCTGCCGCAGGGCGTGAAGTTCCTGGTCGACATGCGCGCCGAGCTGCTGGCGCGCGCCAAGGGCGATCCGCCGCTGGCGGCGCTCGAGGCCGAGCTGCGCGAGCTGCTCGCGGGCTGGTTCGATGTCGGCTTCCTCGAGCTGCAGCGCATCACCTGGCACTCGCCGGCGCTGATCCTCGAAAAGTTTGCCGCCTACGAGGCGGTGCACGCGGTGCAAAGCTGGCAGGATCTCAAGAACCGGCTCGACTCCGACCGGCGCTTCTATGCCTTCTTCCATCCGCGCATGCCCGACGAGCCGCTGATCTTCGTCGAGGTCGCTCTGGTGCGCGGCATGACCGCGAACATCAGCGAGCTGCTCGACGAAAGCGCGCCGGTGGGCGATCCGAGCCGCGCCGACACCGCGATCTTCTATTCGATCACCAGCGCCCAGCGCGGCCTGGCGGGCATCAGCTTCGGCAACTTCCTGATCAAGCGCGTGGCCGACCGCCTCGGTCACGAATTCCCGAACCTGAAGAATTTCGCCACGCTGTCGCCGATTCCGGGCTTCCGGTCCTGGCTCGACGACAAGATCGCGGCGGGCGACGCGCTTGCCGGCGCCCTGGCGGGCCGCCTGCCGGGCAAGACGCCGCCCGCCGAATCGCTGCGGCCGCCGCTGATGCGCCTGTGCGCCGCCTATCTCACCAGCCGGCACGAGCACACCCGGCGCGCGCTCGATCCGGTGGCGCACTTCCATCTGTCGAACGGCGCGCGGCTCGAGAAGCTCAACTGGCTCGCCGATACGTCGGAGAAGGGCCTGACCCAGTCGGCCGGGATGATGGCGAACTATCTCTACCGGCTCGACGACATCGACGACAATCACGAAGCCTATGCCGGCCAAGGACGGATCGCGGCCGCGTCGGCGGTGCGCGCCTTGGCCAAGGGATGAGGGTACCGTTTGCGGCACCGGAGGATTTTTGGCACAGTGCCGCCGCATTTTCGTGACGGTGCGGGATTGTCAGGGCAGGGGACATGGCGATGATCGGCCAGGTTGGCCGCGGGCTGCGGCCTCCGCCGCAGTCGGTCCCGATGCAAGCTGACCTGCCGCTCGACGGCAATCGGCTGTCCTATGTGCTTTCGGCGGGGCGCACCGGCACCACCTTTCTCGCGCACGTGCTGCCGGGGATCGCACCCTCGCTGGCGATCCGCCAGGAGCCGCCCGGATCGCGCCCGCTGTTCATGCTGATGAACGCCGCCTTGGCGGGACTCGCGCCGATGCGCTGGAGCGAGCGGATCTACCTGGCCGATCGGCGGCGGTGGCTGCGGCGTCTGCCTTCCGGCCAGCGGATCGCCGAGATCAGCCCGTTCATCCTGTCGCTGGCGCCGCGCTTCGGCGAGCTGGTGCGGCCGTTGCGGGTGGTGCACATGGTGCGCGATCCACGCGACTGGATTCAGTCGATGGGCAACTTCAAGGCCTGGGGCTGGAAGCGGCACGTCATCGACTACGTGCCGTTCGCCCGGCCGGTGCACCCCGACGCGCGCAGGCAATGGCTGGGCCTCGACAGCCACAGCAAGCACGCCTGGTGGTGGCGCATGGCCAATGAGCAGATCGAGGCCTGCCGCGCCGCGTGCGAGAGCTATGCGTTGATCCGATACGAGGACTTGTTTTCGTCCGACGCCACGCTGCGCGAGCGCATGTTGCGGCAGGTGGTCGCGGTTCTCGACCCCGGCGCCGCGCCCGATCTGTCGTCGGTTCCGTGGAACCTGGCCGTCAATCCGGGCGGTCGCGGCACGTTCTCTGGCTGGCGCGGATGGAGCGACCAGGCCAAGGCGAACGTCGCCGCGATCCTGGCCGGTTCGATGGCGCGCTACGGCTATGGCGGCGAGCCTGAATGGCCGAGCTCCTGACGCAAGGCGCCATCCCCAAGCCGCGGCTGCGCGTCTGGCTGGTGGCCGGGATCGTGTCGGCCGCGTTGCTCGCGGCGGTGCTGACGCGCTTGGACTACGGCACCGCGCGGCGCCTGCTGGCCGAGGCCCGCTCGGACCGGCTGCTGCTGGCGCTGGCGGTCGCGGCGGCAAGCTATCTCGTCACCACCTACCGGCTGGTGCGTTCCTTCGCCGGATCGCGGCCGACCGCGTTCGCCCCGGCGCTCGACGTCAATGTCATCCACAGCGCGCTGCTGGTCCTGCTCCCGGCCCGGCTGGGCGACGTCTACTACCCGGTGCTGCTGTCGCGCCGGCTGGGCGCGCCGTTCGGCGTGGCGGTCGCCAACCTGGTCCTGTTGCGCGTGATCGACGCGCTGGTGGTGGCGGCGCTGTTCCTGATCAGCGCGCTGGTTCTGGCGACCGCCGACCGGGGGGCGCCGGTGGGCGTCACTGTCGCGGCCGGCCTTCTGATCCTGGGCGGGCTGGCGACCTTGTGGGCGCTGCCGGCCCTGACCCGGTGCGCGGCGCGCGTGGCGCTGCGCTTCAGGACGCATCGCGCGGCGGTGACGATCTTCCGCCACGCCGCCGCGGCCGCGCGCTGGCTGCGCACGCATTCCGCCCGCAGCCGGTCGGAGTTGTTCGTACTCACGGCGGCAGCCTGGGGCGCGAACGCGGCCGTCTTCTGGATCATCTTCTGGGCGCTCGGCGTGGCCTTGAGCGCGCCCGCGATCGTCTTCGTCGCGGCCGGTTTCTCGCTGGCCGGCGCGCTGCCGCTGCAATCGGTGGGCGGCTTCGGCGTGGCCGAGGCATCGCTCTCGTTGCTGCTCGTGCTGATCGGAATGCCGGTCGGTCAGGCGGCGGCGGCGGCGGTGCTCGCCCGGCTGGCCTTGCTGATGATCCCGCTCGTCCTGTGGACGCTGTGGTTCGGCCCCAAATGGCTGCGGTCGCGGGTGCGGGGCGGACGATGATCGAGGACCCGCGCTTCGCGCCATCGCGTCACCGGATCGAGGCGTTGCCCGGCGCCGGTAAGGTGGCGGCGATCACCATCGACATCGAGCCGGACTACAATGGCGCCGCGACCGCGGCGCTGGCCCGCCACCCCGAGGCGATCGCCAGGTTTGCCGCCATGCGGGTGCCGGTGACGGCCTTCATCGAGGGGCTGATCCTAGAACGCCAGCCGGGCGTGGCGCGCGAGTTCGTGCAGGCCGGCGCCGACATTCAGCTTCACTGCTACGACCACAGGCAAACGAACGACACGGAGGAAAGCCTCGCGCGCGGCGCGTCGGTGTTCGCCGATGCCCTGGGCCGCGCGCCCGAAGGGTATCGGGCCAACACGTTCCGCCTTAGCGAGCCGGTCTACGCGCAGCTCGGGAAGCTGGGTTTCAAGTGGGATTCGTCGATCTTGCCGGGGATCGGGCTCGGCGCAACGCGGCGCTGGCCGATCGCGGCGGGCATGGCAGCACGGATCGACGGCAAG
>Ga0209415_10019875_pt1 | contig 10485 bp, 10 predicted proteins | sample PeaSoiSIISIP2007_FD_187696 | JGI IMG/M metagenome (GOLD analysis project Ga0209415, IMG submission 187696) | Peat soil microbial communities from Weissenstadt, Germany - SII-SIP-2007 (SPAdes) (version 2) | ecosystem: Environmental > Terrestrial > Soil > Wetlands > Peat | place: Germany...
ATCTGGGAGGACGCCGCCTGCGAGCTCCATCGCATGGTGGTCGGTCCGGTGGACAACAACGTCTACGTGCTGCGGTGTCGCCGGACCGGCGAGGCGCTGCTCGTCGACGCGGCCAACGAGCACGAGGCGTTGCTAGAGGTGTGCGAGCGCCTTGGGGTCAACCAGGTGGTCGAGACCCACGGGCACTGGGACCACATCCAGGCGGTCGCGGCGGTCAGGGAGGCCGGGATCAGCGTCTCGGTGACCGCCGAGGACGCGGCGATGCTCCCCTCATACGACCTGCTGCTCCAGGACGACTCGGTGCTCGAGGTGGGGCGGCTCCGGGTGCGCACGGTCGCAACCCCCGGTCACACCCCCGGGTCGATGTGCTTCGCGGTCGAGGACACCCCGCTCCTGCTGACCGGCGACACCCTGTTCCCCGGGGGGCCCGGCAACACCAAGTTCGAGGGCGGCGACTTCCCCACGATCATCCGCTCGATCGAGAACCGCCTCTTCGGCCGCTATGGCGCTGACACCGTCGTCCTGCCCGGCCACGGTGCTTCCACCACCATTGGGGCCGAGTCCCCGAGCCTTCAGGAGTGGGTCGACCGCGGCTGGTGAACCGACCGCGAGCTGGGCGAACTCGGCCGGCTACCACGTCGCGGACAGCCCGCGACCCTGGTCCGAAAAGTTGACCAAAGAGTAAGCTTTTGACCGATGGCCCCTGATTCCGCCCCCGAGCGCCGTGACCCCGCCGTGCCCCTGCTGGCCGTGGATGACCTCAGGGTGAGCGTGGAGGGTTCCGAGATCCTGCGTGGCGTCACCCTGGAGATCGCCCCCGGAGAGGTGCACGCGCTCATGGGGCCGAACGGGGCCGGCAAGTCCACCCTGGCCAACGTCCTCCTCGGCCACCCCGGCTACCGGGTCACCGGCGGCGCGATCAGGCTGAACGGCGAGGACGTGACCTCGTGGCCGACCGAGGTGCGGGCGAAGGCCGGCCTCTTTCTGGCGTTCCAGTACCCCGAGGCACTGAGCGGCGTCTCGGTCACCCAGTTCCTGCGCCAGGCCATGTCGGCCCGGCGCGGCATCGATCTGTCGGTTCTCGAGGTGCGCCTGGCGATGACCGAGTGGATGGACCGGCTCGGGATGGACCCGGCCTTCGGCGAGCGGTACCTGAACGAGGGGTTCTCCGGCGGCGAGCGCAAACGGAACGAGATCCTCCAGATGGCGCTCCTCGAACCCGAGGTGGCGGTGCTGGACGAGACCGACTCGGGGCTCGATGTCGACGCGCTGGGTGTGGTCGGCCGCGGCGTCACCACCGTGCGGGGGCTGCACCCGACGATGGGGGTCCTGGTGGTCACCCACTACCAACGGATCCTGCGCGACCTGGTCCCGGACCGGGTGCACCTCATGCTCGACGGACGGGTGGTGGAAAGCGGCGGATCGGACCTCGCCGCCCAGATCGAGTCGAACGGCTACGACGCGTGGCGGGCGTGAGATGACGATCAAGGACCCGATCGACGTGGAGGTCATCCGCAAGGACTTCCCCCTGCTCTCGCGCACCGTGAACGAGCGGCCGATCGTCTACCTCGACTCGGCCTCCTCTTCGCTCCAACCGCGCCAGGTGCTCTCGGCCATGGACCACTACTACGAAACCACGCACGCCAACGTGCACCGCGGCGTCTACGCGACCGCGGAGAGGGCGACCGAGCTCTACGAGGGCGCCCGGAGCAAGGTCGGTAGGTTCATCGGTGCACCGGAGCCCAAGCGCGAGATCGTGTTCACCAAGAACGCCACCGAGGCGCTCAACCTGGTCGCCAACAGCTGGGGACGCGCCAACCTGCGACGCGACGACGTCGTGGTGCTCACCGAGATGGAACACCACGCCAATCTCGTCCCATGGCTGATGCTGGCCGAGTCCGTCGGCCTCGAGCTGCGCTACCTGCCCATCGACGGCGACGGCCGGCTCGACCTGGCCGACCTCGACCGGCTGCTCGACGGGGCCAAGGTCGTTGCGATCACCGCCATGTCCAACGTGCTCGGCACGATCAACCCGGTACCCACGATCGCCGGGGCGGCCCATCGGGCCGGTGCGGTGGTGGTGGTCGACGGGGCGCAGTCGGTGCCCCACCTGGTCACCGACGTCACTGCCCTCGGGGCGGACTTCCTCGCGTTCTCGGCCCACAAGATGGAGGGCCCCACCGGGATCGGCGTCCTGTGGGGGCGCGCGAAGCTCCTGGAGGGCATGCCGCCCTTCCTCGGGGGTGGGGGCATGATCCTCAACGTCTCGCTCGAGGGGTTCCGGCCGGCCGAGCCGCCGTGGCGCTTCGAGGCCGGGACGCCGCCCATCGCCGAGGCGGTGGGCCTCGCGGCCGCGGTCGACTACCTGACCGGCGTGGGCATGGAGCACATCGTCGCCCACGAGCGGCTGCTCACCACCTACGCGATCGAGGCGCTTCACGACCGCCTGGGACCGGACTGCACCATCTTCGGACCGCCCCCCGGCGGTGACCGCGGCGGCGTGCTGTCGCTCGCGTACCGAGACGTCCACGCCCACGATCTGGCCCAGGTGCTCGACCAGTTCGGCGTGTGCGTCCGACCGGGCCACCACTGTGCGAAGCCCCTGATGCGCAGGCTCGGTGTCACCGCCACGGCCAGGGCGTCGATCGGCCTCTATAACGACGAGCACGACATCGACACACTGATCGAAGGGCTCAACCACGTCGGTACAGTGTTTGGATGACGTCGCGAGCCCTCGAAGAGGCCTGATGCCCGACCTCGAAGACCTCTACCGAGAGATCATCCTCGACCACTACCGGTCCCCCCGGAACCGTGGTGAGCTCCCCGTTCCGCCCGCCCACCGGGTGGAGGGATTCAATCCGTTGTGCGGTGACGAGGTCGTCCTCAGCCTGGACGTGACCGACGGTCAGTTGCGCGACATCAAGATCGCCGGATCGGGATGCTCGATCAGCCAGTCCTCCGGCTCGCTCATGTCGGCGGCCGTCAAGGGCAAGTCGATCGAAGAGGTCCGCGAGCTAGTGCGGGTGTTCAAGACGATGATGACGGTGCACGAGGCGACCCTCGGCGACGACCGGACCACCGGGGTCGAGGACGCGTCGGGCGATCCCGAGCCAATCGACGTCGCACAGATGGGCGAGCTCGCGGCGTTGCAGGGCGTCGTGAAGTTCCCCGTCCGGATCAAGTGCGCCACGCTGAGCTGGAACGCACTGGTCCAAGGGCTCGACGAGCTGGCCTCGGCCTGATTGATCGGGGTCTGAGGACCCCGAGGGGCTCACCAACCTGACCGCTCCCACCTCAGCCGGGCGCTACACGGCCAGACGAACGGCGGTCAGCAGGGGGTTGGGTCGTACGCCGGGATCGTGGTGGTGGTGGTCGAGGTGGTGGGAGCGCCCAGCGCCGCGGTGGTCGACGTCGCACCGGGGCCGGTGAGCGTCGGGATGGTCAGCGGATCGCTGTTGACATCGAGCGGCGGGGTCGTCGGCGTCTCGGGTGCGCCACCGAGGAACTGCGTGAGCATTGCTTGCGCCTCGGGCTCCTGCACGATCTGCACGTCGCCGCCGTAGTTCTGTCCGGCGGTCGTCGGCAGTGTGAGGGTCTGCAGTTTCGAGGGCGAGAACGCGTGGTAGCGGCTGGCCAGGTCGTAGAGCTCGCCCAAGCCGAGGCTCTTGTCAACCGCGATGTCGTGCACCACCGAATCGAGGAACGACCTCAGGGCAAGTGGGTTGTACGTCGACTCCACCTTGGCGATCAATGCCTCGATGATGAAGTCCTGCCTCTGGATCCGGCCAAGGTCTGAGGTTGGGTCCCCGTTCCAGCCGCCCTGGGCCGGGTCGTCGTACTCGAAGAAGCGCGAGCGGGCGAGGGCGAGCACCTGGTTCCCGTTGAGTGTCTGGCAGCCCGTCGTCGTGATGTCGAGGCCAGAGTTGTCGGTGCGGCAACCCGTTTCACTACAGTCCCGGACGGGGTAGTTGAAATTCAGGTTGACGCCGCCGACGGAGCCGACGGCATTGATCAGGCCTTGGAAGTCGACGACGACGAAGTGGTTGATCGGGATCCCGAACGTGTTCTGGATCGTGTCGACGAGGGGATTGACGCCGGTGTCGTAGGCGGTGTTGATCTTCTGCGGGCCGCTGAGCCCGGTGCTCTCTGCGACGTCGGACATCTCGACCCAGGTATCCCGGGGTATGGAAAGCAGCTGCGCGGTGCCGGACTGCGGGTCCACGTGGAGGATCTTGAGGGTGTCGCTTCGCTGACCTCCGGCGTCGGCCGTCGTGCCGAAAGACTTGGCCGCCTGACCGGTGTTGCCGACACGGGTGTCGGAACCGACGATGAGCACGTTGAACGGCGCGATGGAGCTCGTGACCACGGCACACGAGGTGCAATCGACCTTGTTGACCTTTCCCCACTCGTAGCGGAGGTAGGCGTAGCCCGACCCGACCACACCGACGAGGAGGACGATGACGATCCCCAAGGTGGTGAGGACCCGGCGCTTTCGGCTCCAGCGCGGGCGGCGGCGGCGATGGCTCGGGCGGTTGCTCCGACGCGGGACTTTCCCGGCGCCCCTCGTCGGCCGCCCGTCGATGCGTTCGCCGAGCGCCTTCAGCCCCTCGTCGTTGGCCGGAATGCCGGACCCCGAGGTGGCGTCGGCGCCCTCGCCCAGCTGCGCCAGTCGGCGGAGCGGGTCATTGCCGGAGCGACCCCTCCGAGATGAGCGCGAGCCAGAGGAAGGACCGCCGGCCATCGCGTCCCACGGTACCAAGCGCCCCCGCGCGCTCCTGGGCACCACCACACCCACGGGTCGGTCTTTACCAACTTCTTAGGCCAGGTCAGCGCGGCTTTCGGCCCGCCGGCAGACCCGAGGTCAGGTGCTGTACGCGCCGTAGCCGGAGGTGTCCAGCTCGTCGGCCAACTCGGGACCGCCCTCGGCGACGATGTGTCCGGCCACCATGACGTGGACCCGGTCGGCCCGCAGCTCCTCCAAGAGGCGCCGGAAGTGGGTCACCGCCAGCACCCCGAGCCCCCACTCCGCCGTTGCCCGCTCGACGCGGCGAGCGACGGCGCGGAGCGCGTCGACGTCGAGCCCCGAGTCAATCTCGTCGAGGACGGCGAAGCGCGGCCGGACGACGCCCAGCTGGAGGATCTCGTTGCGCTTGCGCTCACCCCCCGACAGGTCGACGTTGAGCGCTCGGTCCAAGAAGCGCCGGTCGAACCCGATGGCGTCCGCCTCGGCCCGCAGTGCGTCGGCCACCCCCTCGGCGTCGCCGTCGGTTGCCCGGAGTGCTTCGGTGAGCACCGCCTCCAGGCGCACTCCGGGGACCTCGATCGGATGCTGGAGCGCCAGGAAGAGGCCCGCCCGGGCCCTTTGCCAGCTCGGAAGGCCGGCCAGCTCGGTGCCCCCAATGGCGATGCTGCCGGCGGTGACCTTCGTGCCCGGCCGGCCCATCAACGCGTGCGCGAGCGTGCTCTTCCCCGAACCGTTCGGACCCATCACCACGTGGACCTCGCCGGCATCGACCTCGAGGTCGATGCCGTGCAGGATCTCGACGCCGCCCAGCTCGGCCCGGAGCCCCGAGATCTTGAGGGGGCCGGTCGCGGCCGCGGTCACGGGAGCACCACCGCCACCTCGTCGCCGACGATCTCGATCTCGAACACCGGCACCGGGGTGGTCGCGGGCAACGAGCAGGGCTCGCCGGTCAGCAGGTCGAACGTGCTGCCGTGGCGGGGGCACTCGATCTCACGTTCGGGCACCCACACCTCCCCCTCGGCCAGGGAGTAGTCCTCGTGGCTGCACCGGTCGCCGAGGGCGTAGAACTCGTCGTCGATCCGCACCAGAGCGATGCGCACCCCGCCCACCTCGAATCGGCGGGCCTGACCCGATTCGAGGTCGTCGCGGCGGCACAGGACCGTCCGCTCACTCATCGGACTCGCCCCCACGTCCGAGCAGCCCGGCCAGACGTTGGCCGATCCGACGACGGAGCGGATCCATCGCGCTTGCCACCGGGGCCCGCTCGACGATGTCGTCGAAGAACCCGAGCACGATCAGCCGTTCGGCGCGATCGGGCGAGAGACCGCGGGACTCTAGGTAGTAGCGCTGGTCCTCGTCCACCGGGCCGACGCTCGACGCGTGGCTGCACCGAACGTCGTTCTCCTCGATATCGAGGTTGGGCACCGAGTCGGCGTGGGCGCTCGCGTCGAGCACCAGGTTGTGGTTCGTCTGCATCGCATCGGAACGGGCCGCTCCGTTGCGCACCCGGATGAGCCCGGTGTAGATGGAACGCGACCGCTCGGCCACCGCGCCCTTGCACAAGAGATCGCTCGTTGTCTTGGGAGCCACGTGGTCCTGGAGGGTCCGCACGTCGTGCACCTGGTCGCCCGAGCCGAGGTAGACGGTGGTGAGCTGGGTCGAGCTCCCCTGCCCGAGAGCGGCGGCGTCCACTCGGCAGCGGTCGTAGTCGCCGCCGAGGCCTGCGGTGAAGCTCTTGAGCGTTCCGTCGCGCCCCACCGTCGCGCCGAGCCGGGCCAGGTGCCAGGTGTCGTGGCCGAGGTCCTGGACCATGACATAAGACAGGCGGCCGCGATCCCCGACCACCATCTCGCCCACCAAGATGACCAGGCCCCGTCCGGCCTCGGCCGGTCCCGCGACCACCTCGACCACCTGGGCCTCGGCGTCCTCGCCCACGCTCACCAGGCCCCGGAGCAGGGTGGTCGGCGCCGGACCGTCGTCGGTGCTCGTGTCGCACCAGTGGACGATCACGATCGGTTGGTCCAGCGCGACCCTCGCCGGAACCTCGAGCGCGATCGCGTCGGGGGCGAAGCTGTCGTTCAGGGTGACGAAGAAGTCGTCACGTCCGACCACGTCGCCGAGCCCACTCGGGGCCGACGGGAGCGCCGAGGCGGCGCCGAATCTCACCGCGTCGGGCAAGCCGCGGCGCTCGAGCAGGGCGATCCGGCCGTTGTGCACGATCGCCCGGGGACCGGGGCCGAACTCCTCGGCGAGGGCCAGGGCCGCTCCGGGGGGTGGCCCAGCGGCCGGCGCCGCGACCGGGCGGTACGCGTCCAGGTCGAGCCGGTCGATCGGCGAGTACCTCCAGACCTCGGCCTCTTCGGTCGGCGGGGACATCGCGCCGAGCCGTTCGAACGCCTCCCGCCGCCGATCGGCCAGCCACGCCGGACCACCGAGCGCGGCCGATTCCTCGGCCGGGAAGGTCTTCACGCCGTTCCTCGGGCGTCTTGGCGAGGGGTGAGCGGGGCGGGGCTCAGCGCCGCTTGCGGAACCAGCCCCGCCGAGCGTCCTTGGCGTCGCGTGCCCGGGCCTCGGCCAGGGCGTCCGGCGCGATGTCGTTCACGATGTTCTCGGCGCGCTCGAGGACCTCGGTCATCTCCCGCACCGGCACGTCGGGCTCGTCCTCGATCGGGGGCTCGATCAGGTCGCCGTGGACCCAGCCCACGTCGGCCAGCCGGCGTTCGTAGCGCGGGCAGTCGTCCGGGCAGCGCCACGGGGCCTCCGGCGCCAGGTCCAACACGCAGAAGCGGGCCACCTCTCCGGAGGCGTAGGTCCTGCTCTGGAAGTGTTTGCACTCCTCGCGCATTGGCACGGCACCATCGTGCCACCCGGGGAACGTGGCTGTGACACGGGCTCAGCCGACCGAGCCCTCCATCTGCAGCTCGATCAGCCGGCTCCACTCCACCGCGTACTCCATGGGAAGGGTCCGGGTTATCGGTTCGATAAACCCGTTCACGATCATGCCCATCGCCTGAGCCTCCGAAAGCCCCCGGCTCATCAGGTAAAAGAGCTGGTCGTCGCCGATCTTGGCGACCGTGGCCTCGTGGCCGATGCTGGCGTCGCGCTCGCCGACCTCCATGTAGGGCTTGGTCTCGGAGACCGATTGCTCGTCGAGCAGCAGGGCGTCGCAACGGACGAACGACTTGGACCCGGTGGCCCCCTCGTTGACGTGCACGAGCCCCCGGTAGGTGGTCATGCCCCCGCCCTTGGAGATCGACTTCGACACGATGGTCGACGTCGTCTCGGGTGCGGCGTGAACCATCTTGGCCCCTGCGTCCTGGTGCTGGCCCGGCCCCGCGTAGGCGACCGACAACACCTCGCCGGAAGCCTTCGGGCCCATCAGGTACACCGACGGGTACTTCATGGTGAGGCGCGAGCCGATGTTCCCGTCGATCCACTCGACGCGGGCCTCGGCTTCGGCCCGAGCCCGCTTGGTCACCAGGTTGTAGACGTTGTTCGACCAGTTCTGGATGGTCGTGTAGGTGATCCGGCTCCCCGGGAGGGCGACCAGTTCCACGACCGCCGAGTGCAACGAGTCGGTGGTGTACACCGGCGCCGAGCATCCCTCCACGTAGTGCACCTGGGAGCCCTCGTCGGCGATGATCAGCGTCCGCTCGAACTGGCCCATGTTCTCGGTGTTGATCCGGAAGTAGGCCTGCAACGGCTGGTCGAGCTTCACGCCCGGCGGGACATAGATGAACGATCCGCCGGACCAGACCGCCGAGTTGAGCGCGGCGAACTTGTTGTCGTTGGGAGGGATGATGGTCCCGAACCACTTGCGCACGATGTCGGGGTACTCGCGTACCGCGGTATCCATGTCGGTGAACAGGACGCCCATGGACTCGAGATCGGCCCGGTTGCGGTGGAACACGACCTCGCTCTCGTACTGGGCCGTGACCCCGGCCAGGTACTTGCGCTCCGCCTCGGGGATCCCGAGCTTCTCGTAGGTGTTCTTGATGGCGTCCGGGAGGTCGTTCCAGTCCTTGACCTGGTTCTCGGTCGGCTTGACGTAGTAGTAGATGTCGTCGAAGTCGAGGTCGGGCATGTTGACCGCGAACCAAGCCGCCATCGGCTTGCGCTCGAACCGGGCCAGGGCCTTCAACCGGAAGTCCCGCATCCAGTCGGGTTCCTTCTTGATGGCCGACATCTCGCGAACGATGTCCTCGTTGAGGCCCTTCTTGGGCTTGAAGACGTAGTTCTCCTCGTCGCTCCAGCCGAGCTGGTAGCGGCCGAGATCGAGATCAGTCAGTGTCATGGGACTCCGTGCTTCCTGGTGGGATCGACGGGCCGGCCATCGGGCCGACTAGGGCATTTCCCCTATCTCGATAGTAACAACTTCCCACCGCAGCTGGAACCCCTGCGAGCTGCCGGGATGCCCAGGGCCGACCCGCCGGCTGGGGCCCCCGAGGTGCCCGACGAGTACGGCCGGGCCGGTCCGGTGGCGGTGCCCGGGCCGGCCAAGCTGAGGGCGCTCAGGTCGTCGACGTCGTGGGGGGTAGCGCGGCCCCTTCGAAGGTGATGTTGAGGGGCGCGGGGAGCGGCTTGGGGAAGGTCACCGGCGTGCGATCGACCTGAATCGTGATGTCAGAGGGAGCACCAAGCGTGACCTTGCTGGTGCCGCTCAACACGATCTGCTCGGTCCCCCCCTGGCTCAGCACCTGTGCGTAGGGCGTCAAGCCGCTCGAGTTGGTGATCTGGACGTAGCAGGCGCCGGTGGTCGCCTTGAAGGTCACCGAGTACGACGAGAACGGCAGCACGTAGGTGACATCGGTGCCGCTCGTCGAGCTAGGCGAGAAGTTCGGCGGCACCGTGGTCGTGGTCGGATGGGTCGTCGTGGTGCTCGAGCCGTGGCCCTTCTTGAGCGTGGTGGGCGGAGCGGTCGAATGGGAGGGATGCAAGTGGGCCCCCGCGATCGCCAGGCCGGTGACGAGCGCGATGACGGCCACCGCGGCCGCGATCGGCGCGGCCAGCCGGCGAGGCCGGCGGCTCATCCGGGCGATCGAGGTGTCCCGACTTCGGCGGTAGATGGGCGGCGGCGGCCGATGGCTCGACTCTTGGGGCTGCCCGATGTCGTCGAAGACGCGCCGACGCGACGCCGACGAGGAGACCTCGATCCGGCCGTCCTCCCCGACCGTCGGTTGGGAGCCGGCCCCCGAACCCGATGCGGCGCTGCCGACGCTCCGGACCGGACCGACGTGGCGGAGCCGGAGCTCCTCCAGCCTCTCCAGCCGTTGCTGGTAGCCGGCCACCGAATCCTCGTCGGACACGCGGCGGCGCAGGGCCCAGACGGCCAGGCCGGCCAGGACCGCCACGCCGACAAGCACCGCGACGAACGCCATCTCCCCATTCAACAGGAGAAATGTGCTCGCGGGCACCCCGGCGTCGGGTCCGCACCCGGCCGCTGCCGCGATCAGAGCAGGTCCGCTCGCTGCCCCTTCACCGGGAGCCGGTCGCCCGGGATCTCGGCGCGACGGGGATTCTCCCGGTCGCGAACCGAGATGACGGGCTCGGTGATGCCCCAATCGATGGCGAGGTCCGGGTCGTCCCACGCCACGCCGAGCTCGTCTTGGGGATCGTAGTAGCCGTCGACCATGTACCAAAGGACGAGATCGGTGTGCGCGGCGAACCCGTGGGCGACCCCGGGCGGGATGTACACGCCGCGGTGCGACGACCCGCTCAGCTCGAGGATCATCGTCGAACCC
>Ga0209415_10019876_pt1 | contig 10485 bp, 9 predicted proteins | sample PeaSoiSIISIP2007_FD_187696 | JGI IMG/M metagenome (GOLD analysis project Ga0209415, IMG submission 187696) | Peat soil microbial communities from Weissenstadt, Germany - SII-SIP-2007 (SPAdes) (version 2) | ecosystem: Environmental > Terrestrial > Soil > Wetlands > Peat | place: Germany...
CAGCTCCTCCCGCCCCGCAGCGGCCGATGGTGTCGTGGCTGGCGCCGTAACCGAAGGTCGCCGTCCAGTTCTTCTCGTCGAAGTCCTTCACGATCAAGGCGTAGCCGCCGTACGAGAGGTAATCCGGCTCGCGCGAGATCGAGCCGCCCACGCCGACCCCAAAGTCGTGGGGCTTGTACATGGCGGAGAGGGTGCCCGCCTGCCTCACCTCCTGCCAGCGACTCGACGCCGTCGAGACGATGTCCGCCGAGGCCGCGGACACGATGTCGACCAGATAGCTGCCGGCGAGCGACGCCCCGCTGACGTTTTCGACGCCGACGTTGATCGAAGGCGTCAGGACGGTGACGTGATCGCTGTCGTTGTAGCCCGCCAGCTCGATCGACGCGCGCTTCGACGCGGTGTCCTCGAGAGCGTCGGCTTCCTTGCGCTTTTTGGCAGGCGCCTTCGCGGTTTCCTCTGCCGGTTTTCCCGACTCTCCCTCGGTCTCGGTGGAGGACCTCGGCTGCTCCTCGCCCTTGACGGCGTCGGACTGGCCCTCGGAGCACTTGCTCGGGGGCCTGATCCCCGGCAGGTGCGGAGCTTCCCCCGTGAGCTCGTCGAGAATGGGCACGACGAACGGAGCGCTCGAATCGCCCGACGTGAAAACGGCATCGCCCCCTTCGTCGAACCCTTGCACGTAGTAGCGCATCGGCCCGGGCACGACGTCACCGCACGGAATGAGACCGCCCCAGCCGCCGCCCAGGTGTTTCAGGTCGAGACGACGCCACTCTTCCATCTGCGCGCCCTTGTACTTCACGATGACGCGCGCGATTTTCTCGGCGCCCGCGTATTCGACATACACGGGTAGCGGCGTCTTGCCCTGCCCCTCCGCGGCGGGCGTGTGCGTCACGTCTCCGTCCGCGTGCGCCGCAGCGGTGACAGGCTTGCCCCGGTCACGCGCGGAGGCGGGCCAGGCGAACGCGAGTGAAAGGGTGAACGCCGTCGCGGCGACGGCGGTCAGCGTGAGGCGCAAGAAGGTCATTCTGTCGAAGCGTCCGTCGGCAAGGGCGGGAACATCGGAAACCCAATCGCGGACGCGCAGGCCATCGTGTCGGTCTTCCCCGTGAGCCAGGAAGTGATGCAAACGTCCTGAGGGTCACCCGGCGTGATGAGCGCGCCTCCCTTGTGCGCTTCGGCGCCGCGAGCCTTGCGCACGAACGTGAGGAGCTCGGGATTCTGCCCGCCGCTGGCGACGACCGTGCTCATGACGGCCGGCTCGAGGCCGACGAGCGCGCGGTAAGTCGCCTCGTTTTCGGCCGGCGTCGCTTGCTTGCCGCCGAGGGCGCGACTGCACTGAGGGATGTCGGTCGCCGCGAGCCGCATCCCCTCGCAGCCCCAGATGCGGAGGTTGCGCCCCATCTGTCCGTGGCAGTCCAGTGAACCGCAGCGGTGGTCCAGGTAGCCCGCGACGGGGCCAAAGCCTTGCTCCGAGCTGTCGGGGGCGTCGAGGCCGATGCGCAGATCGGACGGAACACTCGAGCAGCGAACGAGCGCCAGGATACTGCCAATTGCAGCGGCCGCTGCGATCCCTTTCAGTTGCACCCGCAACCGCTCTCCGAAAGAGAACCACCCCCGGTGGCGCCCTCGTGAACGGCCTGAACGTGCCCCGCAGCAGGGCCCTGGAGATCGTCGGCGGTCATCATCGGATGTGCAAGCTTGCCGCGCTCGTAGGGGGCCACGTGGGTGCACGCGGCGCCCATGATGAGGAGCAAGAAGAGAACGCCGCGCATGTTTCGACGCCGTCCCAGGAGGGCTCGCTCAGTTATCCTTTGCTCCGGCCGCCGCCCATGCGTTCATCTGGGCGACTGCTTGCGCGTTCTGGGGGCCGAAGGGGGGCATGTTCCCGCCGTACCAGCTGAGGCAGGAGGTGCTGGAGCTCGTCAGGGCAGGGCTCGAGCCACCGAGCTGGCCCTTGCCTTGGAGAAACGCGTACATCCCCGACGGAGAGCTCGTCCCGGCGTGGCAGCCGGTGCAGTTTCCTGGTGTGCCGGATGCGAAGTACGCGGTGTAGATCTGCGTCCAGGTCGGCGTAGCCCCCGCGCCGCCGGAGCTGCTCGAGCTCGACGATTGCGCCCCCGAGCTGCTGGTGCTCGAGCCCGTGAGCCCGCTGCTCGATCCGCTGGAGGAGCCGCCGAAGATGCCCGACGAGCTGGAGCTCGTGCCTCCCGAGCCGCTGGCGCTGGTATGGCCGCCGCTGCCGCTCGCGCTGGTCTGACCGCCGCTGCCGCTCGACCCCGAGGACGCGCCGGCTCCAGACGAGGAGGCGCTCGATCCCGATGACCCAGAGGCGCTTCCGCCGCTGCTGCTCTGGCCCGCGGTGGTTGAACTGGCGATACCGCCATCGTCGTCGAAAGGCGAAGGCGGCGGCAGCTCCGTCGTTCCACCCTGGGGGCCACCCAAAGGATCGCCCCCTGCACTGCTGCAAGCGGCCGGCGCTCCGATGGCGAGCCCCACCATCAAGACCGAACCACACTTCACACCGAGGCGCATTGTAAGCTCCACGGCTGTCCCGCGAGGCAGAGCCTAACATCGCGCGCACGACCGGCACCTCGGACTCGGGGCCTCCGCTTAGTTTGGTGAGCGTACCTCCCACATCTCAACGTCACTCTCGTCCAGTGCGTAAAGAATATTGAAGCCGTGACGCTCGACCGATCGCGTGGGTGAGAACACGCCCATCGCCGCACGACCAACCGGCGACCGCTGCACTTCACGGCACACTCATCATCGCGGCGGCGAATCGATCCGGCGGAACGAACTCGGTGAAGCGGACGGCCTCCGTTCCGGTGCTGTCGAAGAGCACCACGACGGGGAGCCCTTCGGTCGCGCGGTACTTCTCCCGAACCTGGGTCACTTCGTCGTCGTCATCGTCGGTCGCGTCCACGTGAAGCGCGACGAACCGCGCCGCCTGCTCGCGCACGCGCCGGTCAGGAAAGGTCTTCTCCTCGAGCTCTTTGCACGCGCCGCACCAGCTCGCCCCGAAATCGATCATCAAGGGCTTGTGCTCCGAGGCGGCGCGAGCGACGGCGACCCCTTCGCTCGACTCCCACGTGAGCTCGGGGACAGCGGCATCGGGTCTTCGGGGGAGTTGATACCAGGTCACCACCATGAAGAGGCCCACGATCGCCGGCACGACCGACGCGAGCTTCGTGGGCTTCGAGAGGTGCGAGATCGTGGATCTCCGACGTTCCGCCGCGACATGAACGCCGGCGAGCGCGACGCCCACGGCCAAAATCGCCGCGCCGGCCACTCCGAATGCGATTCCTGGTTTCGCGAACTCGTGAATTGTCTCTTTGGGCATGGCATCGCGGACGTACGCGAGAGCCATGTAGGCAAGGCAGACGCCCCCCGCCCATTTGATGCCGATCATCCAGGCCCCGGCCTTCGGGAGGTTCACGGCGAACGTACCGACGACGAAGAAGAGGGTACCGAGGCCGAGGCCGTACAAAGCCATCGCCGCCGAGCCGAGCGCGACGTTCCGCGTCGTGGCGATCCATCCCAGCAATCCGAACAAGAAGGGGCCCACGCACGGTGCCGCGACCAGGCCGCACACGAGTCCGAGCACGAACGCCCCCCGATAGCCGCCGCCGCCCAAGGTCGCGAGGCGGTTGTTGATACCCTGCGGAAGCGCAAGCTCGAACGCGCCAAAGAGCGACGCCGCCAGCGAGAAAAACACGGTGGCGATCCCCGCAACGACCCACGGGTTGCCGAGCGCGGCGCCGAATCCCTTCCCCGTCAGCGCCGATGCGACGCCCAGGGGCGTGAATAGGCTCACGATGCCGAGCACGAAGGTCAGCGAAAGGATCATTCCCTCGAGGCGGCTCTTCGCTTCTCGGGCGCCGAACACCGAGACCGTGATGGCAATCATCGGGTACACGCACGGGGTGAGGCTCGTCGCCAGGCCGAACAAGTAGCTCGCGCCGATGGCAGCGACGGCCCCGTGCGCGAGTGCGCGCGCAAATGCGTTCGTATCGGAGCCTCCGCCGTCAGCCAGCGCGACCAACGGCCAGAAGGCGCACAACGCCCCGACAAGCCCGGCGAGCGCGACAGTCGAGCGAAGCCTCACGAGGCTGTGTTCTCCGACGGCGGCCGGTGCGTTCACGCGCGACGACACAGAAAGAAATAGAAGGAGGGTCTGCCTGGTCGCGGCCGCGTGGGGTACTAGAGCCGCGCCGGGTACTCCACCCGCGACAAGCATTGACAGGGGTTGCGGTGCATCGAACCTCGGTGCGCTGGGAGGACTGGCCGCGATGCGCATCGTTCGTCCGTTCCACGAGATCAGAGTTTTTGCTGTAATTCTAACGCTCGCCGGATGCGGCGGCGGCAGTGGGGGAGGTTTTCCAGCGGGCGCGTCCACCAGCCAGGAGGCGGGCGCGGCAACGAACTCCGCCGGCGATGATTCGAGCAGCTACACTGCGGGAGGCAGCTCGGGGACGGCGACCGGTGTCGACGATGGCAGCTCGAGCGCGACTGCAAGCCCCGGCACGTGCGATCCCTCTTGCACCGGATGTTGCGACACGAGCGGCAACTGCAACACAAGCGGCCTGGATACCGCCTGCGGAAACGGCGGAACCATGTGCGAGGATTGCACCCAAGTCGGCCAGATGTGCCAGGGTGGCCTTTGCGTCGGCGGTGCAGCGGGTTCGTCCAGCAGCGGGTCAGGCAGCGGTGGGGCGTCAAGCTCGAGTGGAGGATCCTGTCTTTTCGGCATCTTCTGCCCAGGAGGCTCCTCGAGCAGCGGAGGTTCGAGAGGGAGCTCCAGCGGGAGCTCCAGTGGTAGCTCCAGTGGTAGCTCCAGTGGGAGTTCTGGCGGGAGCTCCGGCGGAAGCTCTGGCGGCCGCTTCGATGGAGGCGCCCGGCGCGACGCGGGAGGCTGAAGGCGCCGCCTCGCGCCAGTTGGTTGCGGCGGTGCCCGCATCAACTTTGCTCGTCACGCTCGCGGTCGTGTCGGCCTGTGATGCCGGCTCGCCGGCCGGTCCGACGTTCGATGCTCGCACATTCGACGCGACGGCCGAGCAGGCCGCTGGGGGCGTCGACGCCACGGTGGTGAGCGAGGCTGAGACCGGGACCGTCGGCGGGCCAAGCACGCTGTGCCCCGACGGGATGGCCGCCAGCTACCAGAGCATCTTCTCCCGGATGCTGGCGACGAGCGGCTGCGGGACGGGCGAGCCCTACGATTGCCACTCGAGCACGGGCGCCCTGCCGCAGGCAGAGGGAGGGACAGGGTCTCTGCTCGATTTCTCCCTCGACGCAGCGACCGTCTACGAGGAGTTGCTCGGCGCCGACGGCACTGGCCACCCTGCGGAGAATATCGACGGAGATGCCGGTGGAGTCTTGCTGCGCGTCGCCCCGGGAGACGCGGGCGCCAGCTTGCTCTACATCAAGCTGGCGCTCCCCACGCTCAGCGACCTGCGCTACGGGAGGGCGATGCCGCCGACGCAGGTCGTGTGTTCGCCGGCGCTCGACGCCGTCGAGATGTGGATCGACCAAGGCGCAGCCAAGTGATGGGCCGCGGCGCAGTGCGCGCCCCGTACTGGTCCCTCGGTGTCCTTCTGTGTGTATGGTCCACGGACGCCCACGCCTACCGTCCGTTCGATGGCACGGATGCCGACGTGGCGGAGCTCCATGAGTGGGAGCTCGAGATGCAGACCGTCGGCTACTACCGAGCCGGCGGCTCCCGGTACTTCGAGCCGGGAGGCATCCTCAACTATGGTCTCATGCCGCGCGTGGAGCTCGTGCTCCAAGGGTTCGCCTTCGTCGCATTCGACGCCGCGTCGGGGCCGAACAAGCTCACCGATACGGGCCTCTTCGCCAAGGTCGTGTGGCGCCAGGGCTGCCTTCAAGAAAAGGGCGGACCGAGCTTCGCCACGGAGACCGGGCCTCTCCTGCCCACGATCAACGATACGAAGGGCTTCGGCGCCTACTGGGGCAGCATCCTCTCGACGTGCATCGGCGACGCCCTCATCGCCCACTGGAACACGGAGGCTCAGCTTCTCCCGCAGACATTCACCCTCGACCTGTTCGGTGGAGTCATCCTGGAGCTTCCGTCGTCCAAGTATGTGGTTCGACCCGTCGTGGAGCTCTTCGTGGAGCACGACTTCGGCGGGGTTCAGACGTACTCCGGGCTCGTCGGCGCCATCTGGCAGGTCAACGAGAAGCTCGGCATCGACGTCGCCGTTCGCGGAGCCCTCATCTCCGGGCAGCCCGTCGAAGAGCTGCGCTCCGGCTTCTCCTTGGCAGTGCCGTAAGGCCGCTGTCCCTACTTCGGAGCCGCAAAGACCAGAAGTCGGGCGTTGACCGGGTCGGCAACGTACGCATTGCCGCCGTCGTCCACGACTCCGTTGCGCGCACCCTCGACGCTCGCGCCGACCGCGATCGGGGTCACGTGGCCAGCGTGATCGACGCGGCCGACAGTGACCGTCGCTGCCTTGCCCGCGGCCACGTAGAGCAGGTGCCGCGACGGCAGCCAGTCGATGTTGTCGACCCCCGCGCCGCTCTCGACGGTTCCGAGCGGCGCACCGTCGTGCAGGCCGTCGAGCACCAGGACGCGATCGGTGCATGCTACGAAAACCAGACCGCGCTCGTCGGCGTCCACGGCCACTCCGCGTGGGCCATCCTGGCCGCAGGGAACATCCCACGCGGCAACCGGCGCGTGCCTGACGATGTCGATGACGGCCGTTCGGTTCTTGTCTTCGAGGTTCGTGTAGAAGAGGCCGCGCGTCGGATCAACCGCGTAGCCTTCGGGCGCCCCGTCCAGGTGGATGCTGGTCTTCACTTTCGGAGCAAGGGGCTCGGTGACGCTGAGGACGACGATCGACCGATCGCGCGGCGTGGTGACCCAGACTTCCTTCGCCGTGCTGACGTACGCAACTCCATCCGTCGGTGTCGCGAGTGCGGTGCACGTGCCGAGCTTGAGCGATTCCGTGTCGACGGGGCAGACCTCGCTCGTAGCGCGGTTGCCGATGTACGCGGCTCCGTCCCCGATCGCGACGGCGCTCGGCCCCATCGTTCGCGTTCGACCCTTGAGCTCGCGCTGCACCGTCCTGAAGCCGTCGACGCGATCGAAGGCGGCGGTCTTGATGTTGAACACGTCGACGCTGCCCGTCGTCCCGACCGGAACCCAGACGCGGGCGCGGCGGGGCTCGAATGCAAGGTAGTCGAGGGACGCCGGGGCGGTGGCGCCCGGCAGCGCCACGGGCTCGAAGGCGAGAGAAACTGAGCCGGAGCGCGCGGGCTCCGGCAGCGCGGCCCCACTCGTAGTCTTCGCGGGCGCAGGCGAAGGGGCCGGCGACGGCGTGGGCGGGGTGGCACAGCCCACGAGGAAGATGACGAGAGCTGGCATCCGCGCGAGTTGCATCCGCGCGACGTCTCCCCTCAGCGCGTCACGACGACTTCAGCCACGGGGAAGGGGAGAATGAAGCTGTCTTCGGTGACGGCGTCGTTCGTGATGGGCGTACGCTCCTGCTGGTTGGAGACCACCAAGAGCGAGGTCCCGAAGCCGAATCCCGGGGGCAGGAACGCCAGCGACGACGGGAAGTCGAAGAGGCGCGGATCGTGGGCGATCACCTCGCGCGCCCCCGTCCTCGAATCGACGCGCAGGATTTCGAGCTGCATCCCGTGCGCGGCGTACATGAACGGGTCATCCGGGTCGTAGGGGTTGAACTGCATGTCGAGCAACTCCTCGATCTCGATGTCCGGTGGGGTCGGAGCCAAGAGGCGAATGTCTGCAGCCCGTTGATACGGCTGGCGTCCGTCCGACAGGATCGCGAGGGGGAACGTATAGATGCCGCGCGCGCACGACGAGTGGAAGTAGACCGTGCCATTTCGGACGGCGATGGGCTCGATGCCCGGGATGGTCGATCCGGTGAAGAGAAAGGGCACCCCGTTCACCGTCACCTCAGGCATCGTCGGGCAGATCGCCATCGTCGGGATGGCGTCTCCGGGGTCGAACGTCTTCGGGACGATCCCCGGGACGACAGTGCCGTCCGTCTCGACGACCCAGATGCTTCCGAAGACGGAGTCCGTGAGCAGCTCCCGGCCGTCATGGAGGCGCACGAAGTCCTCCGGAAAGCCAATGAGCTCGTTCGCGAAGGTCACGGTGCGGGCCAGAGTGGCCGAGAAGCCGGAGAGGGGGCCAAAGGTATACGAGTATTCGTAGATGACCGGGTTGGCCGGCACGAGCGGTTTGATCTGCGGCACGCCGCCCGCGGCCAGGACCCCGACACGCCCTTCTCCGAGCTCGTGCAAGATGAAGGGGATGACGAACCCGCCTGGAGGTGGGGGGAGCTCACCGACCTGCTGTCGTGTGAGCCGCGAGTAAGCGAGGACGCTGCCGTCGAGCGGGTCACCGATGAAGTAGACCTGATCCCCCGCGGCGATTCCGGCAGGCAGGAACGTCACGTCGGAGTACTCGAAGCTGATCGAGGCCGGCGACGCGGACACCAGCAGATCCGACTGCGTCGTGCTGACCTTTTCGGCTCTCTCCGGACTGCCCGGAGCCATCGAAGAGCATGCGGGAAGCAACAAGAGGGTTGGGACGAAAGTCGCCCATCGGACAAAGGCTTGCCTCATGGGAAGGGAGGCTGCCCCATTTCGGCTAGCAAGGCCACCTCTTATGGTGGCGTTGCGGCCTCATCGAACGAGGCGAGCCGTCGAGGGGTGTGCTCGCTCCGGCTGGCGCACGAGCGCGTGCGACCAGGATGCGACCAGGGTCAATATCATCGCGCTGGTGCAGGTAGGCGCGATCGGATGTCTTCCACCGTGCTTGCAAAATCGTGAGGGGACACGTGGATAAACTGCGCCATCCACTCCGCGGCATCGGTGACCTTCGCGAATACCGACACCGGCGCCTGCTTGTTACGCAGAAGCAACACCATTCCGGCGAGAGCGCTTCGATTGATGGCCGCCCTGAAGCCCACCCCCTCGATGACACACGCGACGCACGACAGCCGCTTCCCGTGAGATGCCACCATGTCGGACGAAGCACGACGCAGCTCGTCATTCGGAGGCTTGGCCGTGCTCTCGACGACGCAAAGGAAGCCTGCGCCGCGCGGTCGTCTCTCGACGACCTCCGCCAGGCCGGCCCGCTGCCACTCGAACGGGCCCTTCGTCACGGCACCGCGCCAGATGACGACGCACATGTCCGCGACCTGGGCGACGGCAATGGACTCATCGCAATGGATGATCCGGAGGGTGCCGGGGGGCGTCCAAGAGGCTCTCTGCATGGAGGTTCTCTAGTGAGTCAGCAGCCTACCTGTGCTTCCGCCGTGTTTCATCGACGCGCTCGCGGATGACGAGCTTCGGTAACGGGTGCTGCCCCCTCTCTTACGAGTATCCCGGGACTGGACGTTCTGTGTCGCATTCTTCATGCGAGGTCTCCCCATGCCGCAGTCGAGCAACCGATTTGCCCCCGCACAGACGGCGGCCAGGGCCGACCAAAGCGTCGCCGAGGCGGTCCAAGCAGGCCTCATCATGCAAACGGTCGACGACATCCCATACCTCGGCCGGGACGTCCACCTGGATGGTGAAAGGCTACTGAATTTCGGCAGTTGCAGCTACCTCGGGCTCGAGCAACGGCCAGAGCTCAAGCAGGGCGCCATCGATGCCACGCAGCGCTTCGGGACGCAATTCTCGTATTCGAGGGCGTACCTCCAGCTGCCGCTCTACTTGGAGCTGGAAAGCCTTCTCGGCACGATGACCGGCGGCCACGCTCTCGTCGTGCCGTCTACCACTCTGGCGCACATTGCCGCGTTGCCGGTCCTCGTCGAGGCGGGCGACGCCGTCATCATCGACCAGTTCGCGCACGCAAGCTTGCACACGGCGGTGGCGCTCCTGAAGTCGATTCCCATTCACATGCTTCGGCATGGGCGCATGGACCTGCTCGAGCAGCGGATCAAGCACCTCGTCCGGGCGCACCGCCGCGTGTGGCTGGTCATCGACGGGCTTTACTCGATGCTCGGCGATTTCGCGCCGCTCGATCGAATCGCGAGTCTCCTCGAGAGCTACCCCGAGCTGCATCTCTACGTCGACGACGCCCATTGCACGTCGTGGTACGGCAAGAGCGGTCGCGGGTTCGCGCTCGATAGTCTTCCCGACAAGAGCCGAGTCGTCGTGGCGCTCGGATTCGCGAAGGCGTTCGGCGTCGGGGGAGCAGCGCTGGTGTTCTCGAACGAGGACGATCTGCTCCGGGTGCGGCGGCGCGGCGGCCCAATGCTCTTCTCCGGCCCCCTGCAGCCGCCGCTCCTCGGTGCCGCCCTTGCTTCGGCCCGGCTCCATCTGGACCCCGACTTTTCGGAGCTGCAAGCGGCGCTCGTCGAGCGCATCGACCGCACCCTCGATCTGGCGAGGAAACTCGAGATTCCTTTCGCCTCGTACGATCGCACACCGATCTTCTTTTTACGTTGTGGCCCATCGAACGTCACCTTCGCCCTTGCGCGAGCGATGCGGCGG
>Ga0209415_10019879_pt1 | contig 10484 bp, 6 predicted proteins | sample PeaSoiSIISIP2007_FD_187696 | JGI IMG/M metagenome (GOLD analysis project Ga0209415, IMG submission 187696) | Peat soil microbial communities from Weissenstadt, Germany - SII-SIP-2007 (SPAdes) (version 2) | ecosystem: Environmental > Terrestrial > Soil > Wetlands > Peat | place: Germany...
CCGCGCTGAACCAGGCCCTGCTCAACGGGCCGGCCGATGCCCCGCCGTTCCTGACCGCGATCTATGCCACGGTCTGGCCGATGGCCGGCGGTGCCTCGGTGCAGGTGAGCGCGGCCGGCCACCCGCTCGCCCTGCTGCGCCGCGCGGACGGCCGGGTCCGGGAACTGGGCCGGCCCGGCACCCTGCTCGGCCTGCTGCCCGCTCCCGAGCTGCGTGACTCGCGCGGGCTGCTGCAGCCGGGCGACAGCCTGATCTTGTTCACCGACGGTGTCACGGAGGCCCGCAGCCCGGTCCGGCGTGACCTGTTCGGCGAGGACCGGCTGCGCAGCCTGGTCGCCGGGGCGGGGAACCGCCCAGCCGGGGCGATGGCCGCGGCTATCCAGCAGGCGGCGCTGGCCTTTGCCGGCGGGTTCGCCGGCGACGACGCCGTCGTGCTGGTCCTGAAGGTCCCGGCGGACTTAAGCCCGCCGCCCCCGCGGGTCCCTGAGCCCTCGCCCAGGGACCCGCAAGGACAGGCGGATCAGGAGGCGAAGATCTCGAACTCGGACAGCTGGGCCGCGTTCCATCCGGTGTTCGCGGTGAAGCTGAGCCGCACGTACCGGGCGGACGTGCCGGCCGGCAGGGTGATGGTGACGGTGTTGCCGGTGGCCGGGTTGAAGGTGTAGCTGGCCGGGGCGGCGATCTGGCTGAACGTCGTCCCGTCGGTGCTGCCCAGGATGGACAGGGTCTGCGTCCGGGTGGCCCAGGCGATGGCCGGCGGCAGGTCGAGCAGCACGGTGCCGATGCTGGTCGCCGAGCCGAGGTCCACGGTGAGCGTCTGCGGGTAGCCGGCCCCGTCGGCGCTCTCCCAGTAGGTGCTGGTGTTCCCGTCCACCGCGTTGCCCGCCGGATAGCCCTGATAGGAGCTGCTCGCCGTCACCGGGCGGCCGATGGCCAGGTCGGTCTGGCCGCCACCGCCGCCTCCGCTGCTGCCGCCCGCCCCGCCGGGGAAGATCTCGAATTCGGAGACCTGCCCGGCGGGCCAGCCGGTGTTCGCGGTGAAGTTCAGCCGCAGGTACCGTTCGCTGACCGCGGACGGCAGGCTGATCGTGACCGTGTTGCCGGTGGCCGGGTTGAACGTGTACCCCGCCGATGGCACCAGCGTGGTCCAGCTGTTCCCGTCGGTGCTGCCCAGCACGGACAGCGTCTGGGTCCGGGTCGCCCACGAGGTGGATGGCGGCAGGTCGAGGGTGACCGACCCGACCGTCTGGGCGGAGCCGAGATCGGCTTCCAGCCACTGCGGGAACGCGTTGTCGGTGCTCTCCCAGTAGGTGCTGGTGTTCCCGTCGTTGGCGTTCGACGGGACATAACTCTGGGTGGACCCGCTGGCCGTCATGGTGGCGCCCAGGGCCAGGTTGGTGGTGGCGCCGATGCCGCTCCCGGTCAGGCTGACGGTGGCCGGGCTGTTGTTGGCGTTGCTGGTCACGGTCAGGGTGCCGGTCCGGGTTCCGGACGCGGTGGGCTGGAACGTGACGCTCACCGTGCAGGAACTGCCGGCCGCGACGCTGGAGCAGTTATTGGCCTGGCTGAAGTCCCCGGTTGCGGCGACACCGGAGACTGAGGCCGTGCTGGTGCCCGAATTGGTCACCGTGACCGTCTTGGTGGCGGAACTGGAGCCGACGTCCGTCCCGGCGAAGGACAGGCTGGCCGGGGCGGCGGTCAGCACCGGGCCGGGCGCGGTGCCGGTCCCGCTGAGGCTGACCGTGTTCGTCACCCCGCCCGCGTTGACCGTGAGCGTCCCGGTGCGGGCGCCGGTGGCCGTGGGCGCGAACGTCACGCTCACCGTGCACGAGCCGTTCGCCGCGATCGACGAGCCGCAGGTGTTCGCCTGGGTGAAGTCGCCGCTGGCGGAGATGGATGAGACGGAGGCGGCCGAGCCGGTCGGGTTGGAGACCGTCACGGTCTGGGCGGCGCTGGTCGTGCCGTCCGTGACCGAGCCGAAGCTCAGCGCGCCCGGGGCGACGGTCACGCCGGTGCTCGGGTAGGGCGGGTAGACCGGGGCCGGCCAGTTGCCGCAGTAGGGCGTGCCGCTGATGCCGGAGTTGCCGCCCCCGTCGGTCACGGTGAAGTTGCCGCCCTCGCAGTTGTACACCGGGGCCGGGCCATTGACGCCGGTCGCGGTGACGTTGCTGAACGTCGCCGTGCCGCCGGTCTGCTCCTGCAGGGCGAAGGTTCCGGTGCCGGCGATCGTCACGTTGCTGAGCGAGACCCCGCTGACCGTGCCCTCCACCCACTGGACCGCCTCGAACGGGCTCTGCTCGATCAGCGTGTTGGTCACGTTGATCGGGCCGGTGACCGCGCCCTGGCTGCCGTCGAACCACAGCGCGCCCACGCCGAACTGCCAGTTCGGGTCGAGGTCGCCGTCCCGGATCAGGGTGTTGTCCGAGATGGTGGTCGTGCCGACCGGCGTGGAGGTGAAGCGCTGCCCGACCTGGATGCCGCCGCCCTGGGTGATCCCGGTGTCCTCGACCAGGTTGCCGGTGACGGTGTTGTCGTGGCCGCCGTAGATCGCGATGCCGTTGGCCAGCATCTGCAGCTGCACGGTGTTGTCCGAGATCGTGTCGTTGGCGTCCGCCCCGATGCTGGAGTCAGCCCAGGTCGCGATGCCGTCGTCGCCGGTGTTGCGGATGTCGCTGTTGGTCACGGTCGAGTTGGTCACGCCACCGTGGAAGTTGATGCCATCCGCCGTGGTGTCGCGGATCCGCATCCCGCTGAATTTCAGGCTGTCCATCGGCCCGTCCATCCAGGCCCCGACCTTCATGTGCTCGATCCAGATGTTCGACACGGTCGAGTCGCTCATCGCGCCGCCGATGCCGTTGACCTGGCAGCTGTCGCAGCGTTCCTGGACGTTGCCGAAGATGGCGAAGTTCGACAGGTGCACGCCGGTGCTCGGGTTCGGCGCGGAGTTGCCGTAGAAGCCGGGCGCGGTGCCGGTGACGGTCGAGTACCACATGCCGGCCCCTTCGACCGTCACGTTGTTGACGATGATGTGGCCCGGGATGTTGTAGGTGCCCGGCGGGATCCAGACGGTGCCGCCGGCCCCGGCCGCGGTGATCGCGGCGTTGAAGGCGCTGGTCGCGTCGTTCACGCCGGCCGGGTCGGCGCCCTCGCTGACCACGGACACCGAGCCGGCGGGCTGGGTCAGCGCCGGGCCGACCTGCTCGAAGTCGGCGAAGTCGATCGTGTACGACGAGGCGGTGTCCTCGGAGTCGACCTGCAGCTTGAAGGTCGTCCCCGCCGGATACGTGGTGGGCAGCAGCCGGTGCACCTCGTCGTAGAAGTGGTGCGGGTTGCCGCTGCCCGGCGTGTTGGTGAACGGGTAGCTGCCGTAGTACCAGCTGTACGCGTTGGTCAGGGTGAAGTCGGGCTGCTTGGTGCCGTTGATGTACAGCGACAGCGGTGCGGTGTAGACCGAGCCGTCTGAGCTGTCCAGGATGCTGTACCGGAAGTCGATCGAGTTGGTCGCGACGGGCGTGGTGAACGTGACGTACTGCCCGGTGCCCTGCAAGGTCACGGCCTTGCGGCCGGACGCCTCGTCGGCCAGCTGGCCCTGGGTGTAGCTCGGGCCGATCACGGTCCCGTTGGTGGCGGAATTCTCCGCCTGCACTTCGGCGTACGGCAGGCTGGCGCCGCTGCCGCCCGTGACGGCACTGGCGGCGCGAGGTGCGGTGGCGGCGGCCCAGGCCGGGGCCGCCGCCACGAGCGCGCCGCCGCTGGCCAGCAACCCGGCAGCGCTGGTGAGGGCGATGAACTGGCTGAGATTCCGGAGGGGACGTAACACGTGGGCTCCTGGGGTGCGCGGGCGGGCTTAAAAGTGCCCTTACCGTACAGATCAGGACCTGTGTCTGCAATATGTCGACGGAGTTACGGAAGTATCAAACTTACCGGCGCATAGCCGTGCGCGGATGGCGCCGGGTGGACGGGCCGGTGGTCAGGCCCGCGCCCGGGCCGTGGAGCCCCGGACGACCAGTTCCGGCTCGAAGAGCAGCTCGGCCGGCGCGACGGTGCCCCCCTCGACCTGCTGGACCAGCGTGCTCACCACGGCCCGCCCCATCGCGTCGATGGGCTGCCGGACGGTGGTCAGCGGCGGATCCGTGCAGGTCATCAGGGCCGAGTCGTCGTAGCCCACCACCGACACATCGCCGGGCACGGACATGCCCAGCCGTCGCACGGCCCGGATGGCGCCCAGCGCCAGCGGGTCGTTGCCGCATACGATCCCGGTGATGCCCGCCTGCACCAGGCGGGCGGCGGACGCGTGCCCGGCCTCGACCGAGAACGTGGTGTGCTCCACGGCGCCTGCGGTGTCGATGCCCGCCCGCGCGGTCAGGGCGGTGAACGCGGCCAGCTTGCGCCGCGACGGCATGTGGTCGCCCGGGCCGATGATCAGCCCGACCCGGCGGTGGCCCAGTGACAGCAGGTGCCCCAGGGCCTGCTCCACCGCGGCCGCGTCGTCCACGCAGACCCGCGGGTAGCCGAGGTGCTCAGCGGCCGCGTTGACCAGCACGGCCGGCACGCCCCGCTCCAGCAGCAGCTCGTAGTGGTCGTGCGGGGAGTCCGCCTCAGCGAAGTTCCCCCCGGCGAAGACCATCCCGGAGACGTGCTGGTCGAGGAGCATCCGGACGTAGCTGGCCTCGGACAGGCCGCCGGCCCCGCGTACGCACAGCACTGGCGTGAAGCCCTGCTGGGCCAGGCCGCCGCCGACCACCTCGGCCAGCGCGGGGAAGATCGGGTTCTGCAACTCGGGCAGCACCAGCCCCACCAGCCGGGCGCGCTCCCCGCGCAGCTGGGTGGGCCGCTCGTAGCCGAGCACGTCCAGCGCGGTGAGCACGGCATCCCGGGTCGTCTGGGAGACGCCCGGCTTGCCGTTCAGCACCCGGCTGACCGTCGCCTCGCTGACCCCTACCTTCTTGGCCACTTCGGCCAGCCGCCGTGTCATGACGCAATTATATGGCGATCAGTGCAACTCTTTGCAAGAACTTACATGTATGAGTAACTCTTTTCTAAATCTCGTTCGGCTATTGCTAGGAAATGGAAGCACATATACGGTCTGCGGTACCTGGTGACGGAGCTCACCTCACCCCCCGGCCACACTCACCGCTCCACCCGACATCGAGGTCGTCATGAAGAGATTTGGCACCACGAACAGACCGCTCTGCCGGTGGCCCGGCACCCGGACGATCGCCGGGGCCGCCGCCGTGGCGGCCCTGGGCCTCAGCGCCGCCGCGTGCTCAAGCAGCAACTCCCCGGGCACCGCGGGCGGCTCTAACGTGACCATCAGCGTCGACTGCGCGCCCCCGGCCAGCTCGCCGGTGCAGCACAAGGAGTGGGACGAGGACGTCGCCATCTTCGAGAAGCGCAACCCTGGCATCACGATCCAGAGCATCTACACCAGCCCGTGTGAGGTGCCGGCCACGTTCACCGCGATGCTCCGGGCTGGTACCGAGCCCAACGTCTTCTACACCTACTTCACCGACAAGAACCAGGTCCTCGACCAGGGCCAGGCCGCCGACATCACGCCCTACGTGACCACGAAGACCGTCCCGGTGCGCCGCGACATCGTCCTGTCGGCGATGGCCGCGGTCACCGCGGGCAAGACGATCTACGGACTGCCGACGGTCAACTACACCCAGGGCCTGATCATCAACCGGCAGCTGTTCACGCAGGCGCACCTCAACCCGGACCAGCCGCCGGCCACCTGGGCCGAAGTGGCCAGGGACGCGAAGGCCATCGCCGCGCTGGGCCAGGGCATCTACGGGTACGGCGACTACAGCGCGGGCAACAACGGCGGCTGGCACTTCGCCTCCGAGGTCGATGCCATGGGCGGCCAGATGGTCAATCCCGCGGGCACGGCGGCGGCCTTCGACTCCCCACAGGGCAAAGCGGTCCTGCAGGCGCTGCACCAGATGCGGTTCACCGACCACAGCATGAGCCCCACCCAGCAGCTGGCCTGGGGGGCCCTGCAGAAGCAGATGGCCGCGGGCAAGCTCGGCATGTACATCGCGGCCCCGGACGACATCTACAACGTGATCGTCCCGCAGGACGGCGGCCACATCAACGACTACGGGATGGGCCCGCTGCCCAGCGCGAGCGGCACCCCGGCCGGATCGCTGTCCGGCGGCAACGACTACATGTTCGCCAAGCGCGACACCCCCGCCCAGATCAGGGCGGGCATCAAGTGGCTCGACTTCGAGGACCTGACGCCCGGCGTCGGCCAGTTCAACTACGCCCGGCAGAAGGCCGACGGGTTCCCGGTCGGCTTCCCCGAGCCGCAGCTGTTCACCGGCGCCACCGGGCAGCAGAACCAGAAGCTCCTGGACGCCAGCGCGACGATCAACACCTCCTACTACTCGGCGTTCACCGCCGCGCACGAGAAGGGCATGGGCGAGCCGGTCGACGCCCAGGCGGTGTACAAGACGCTCGACCCGGTCATGCTCGCGGTGCTGACCAACCCGAACGCGAACATCAGCTCCCTGCTGTCCAGTGCGGCCGGCCAGGTCAACCAGATCCTGGCCAACAACGGATAGCTGGTCCGCGGGGGCGGCTCCCGGGCCGCCCCCGCGCCCGCCTGCCCAAGCGCTCTTGCCCCCAGGAGGATCGATGGCGGAGACGGCTGTCCGGGTCAGCAAGCCCAGGGCCCGGCCGGCCTCGATGAGGCCGCTCGCGGGCAGCAGGTTCGGCCGGAAGGTCCGCCGTAACCTGTCCGCTCACGGGTTCCTGATCGGGGCGGTGCTCTGCTTCGCCTTCTTCTCGTGGTACCCGATCGTCCGCGAGATCATCATGAGCTTCCAGCGGACCCGGCTGGGCGTGACCAGCTGGGCGGGCTGGCGGAACTACATCACCATCTTCCATGACCCGACGTTCTGGCTGGCCTGGCGGAACACGCTCGAGTTCACCGTGCTCGCGCTGATCATCGGGTACGCCGTGCCATTCTTCGTGGCCATCCTGCTCAACGAACTCCGGCACGCCCGGGGCTACCTGCGGGTGCTGGTCTACCTGCCGGTGATGCTCCCGCCGGCCTCCGCGCTGCTGCTGTTCGCCTACTTCTACGACCCGACCTACGGCCTGTTCAACCATGTCCTGCAGGCTGTGCACCTGCCGGCGTCCCAGTGGGTCCAGTCGTCCGGCACGGGCGTCGTCAGCACGGCCATGATCTCGGTGGTGATCGCGGCGACCTGGATGAACATGGGCGGCGCGACCCTGATCTACCTGGCCGCGCTGCAGAACATTCCCGGCGAGCTGTACGAGGCCGCCGAGCTCGACGGGGCCGGGATGTTCAAGCGGATCCGGCACATCACCGTGCCGCAGACCAAGCTGATCCTCTCGATGCTGCTCATGCTGCAGGTGGTCGCGACCATGCAGATGTTCGTCGAGGCGTTCATCCTGACCAACGGAGGTTCGGGCACCGCCGTCGTGTCCGTGGTCAACCTGATCTACACGTACGCGTTCGCCCTGAGCGGCGCGAGCAACTACGACAGCGCATCGGCGCTCGGCGTGGTCCTCATGCTGGTGCTCGCCGTGTTCTCCGGCGGGTACCTGTGGCTGAGCCGGGACCGTGACTAGCCGGCCCAACCAGGAGACGCTCATGCAGCCTAGGACGCTGATTTCCAGCGCGCAGCTGAACCGGCCCCGCGGCAGGATCATCTACCGGGTCATCCTGACCCTGGTTATCGTGATCTTCACGCTGGTGTTCATCGGCCCCATGTATTTCCTGTTCAGTGACGGGCTGAAATCGACCCAGGAGGCGGTCCAGGTGCCGCCGACGATCATCCCGGCGCACCTGCACCCGGCCACGTACGTGAGTGCCTGGAGCCGGGTCGGGATCGGGCGCCTGCTGTTCAACACCCTCTACTACGCGTTCGGCGCTCTCGCGCTGCAACTGGTCTTCGACGTGGCCGCGGCCTACGCGCTCTCCAAGCTGCGGCCGGTCCTGGGCAACGTCATCTTCCTGCTGATGCTGGCCACGTTGATGATCCCGTCCACCGTCCTGGTCGTCCCGCAGTACCTGACCGTGGCCAGCCTGCCGATCCTGCACCTGAACCTGATCGGGACCCCCGCGGCCATCTGGCTGCCATCGGTGGCGAACGCCTTCAACATCTTCCTGCTCAAGCGGTTCTTCGATTCGATCCCGCGGGAACTGATCGAGTCCGCCTCCATTGACGGCGCCCGCCCGCTGCGCATCCTGCGCTCGATCGTGCTGCCGATGTCCCGGCCGATCCTCGGGGTCGTGTCCATCTTCGCGGTCGTCGCGGTCTGGAAGGACTTCCTCTGGCCGCTGCTGGTCGAGGACGGGTACAACCCGAGCAGGGAGACGCTCAACGTCGGGATCTGGCAGGCGGTGGCCACCACGCCGCAGAACCTCATCATCGCGGCATCGGCCATCGCCGCGCTGCCCACGGTGGTCTTCTTCCTGATCTTCCAGCGGAACATCATGTCCGGCCTGACCGCCGGTGCTCTCAAGGGATGAGGTAAACGTGCTCGACTCTGGCCAGGGCGCCGCGGCGCAGGACTGGTGGCGGACGGCGGCCATCTACGAGGTCTACGTGCGCAGCTTCGCGGACGGCAACGGCGATGGCATCGGTGACCTGGCCGGGGTCCGTGCGCGCCTGCCCTACCTCGCTGAGCTGGGCATCGACGCGATCTGGTTTACCCCCTGGTATCCCTCGCCCATGGCGGACGCCGGCTACGACGTGGCCGACTACCGGGCCATCGAGCCGCTGTTCGGCAGCCTGGCCGAGGCGGAGAAGCTGATCGCCGAGGCACATGCGCTGAATATCAGGATCATCATCGACGTCGTCCCGAACCACGGCTCAGATCAGCAGCCCTGGTTCACCAGCGCGCTGGCCGCCGCGGCCGGCTCGGCCGAGCGGGCCCGCTACCACTTCCGGCCCGGCCGGGGGGACCGCGGTGAACTGCCCCCGAACGACTGGACCTCGATGTTCGGTGGCCCGGCCTGGACCCGGGTGCGCCCAGCTGCCGAACACGGGGCTGCCGAACACGGGGCTGCCGAACACGGGGCTGCCGAACACGGGGCCGAACCCGGGCCGGCCAGGGCGCCGGGCGAGTGGTACCTGCACCTGTTCACCCCCGGCCAGCCCGACTTCAACTGGGCGCACCCGGATGTGCGGGCCGAGTTCGCCAGCGTGCTGCGGTTCTGGTTCGACCGCGGGGTGGACGGGTTCCGCATCGACTCGGCCGCTCTGCTGGCCAAGGACCCCGGGCTGGCGGACCTGGGCGCGACTCCGACCCCGGGCAGCTCGGCGCCGGTGGAGGCCGCCGTGGCCGGCCTGCCCGCCCCCGCCCTGGACGGCCCGGCATCGCAGCCGGCTGCCCCGCACCCGTTCATCGACCGGGACGAGGTGCACGGGATCTATCAGGAGTGGCGCCGGATCGCTGATTCCTATCCAGCGGACCGGGTGCTGATCGGCGAGGTCTGGCTGCCCGACGCGCAGCGGCTGGCCCGGTACCTGCGCCCCGGCGAGCTGCACAGCGTGTTCAACTTCGACTTCCTGTGCTGCGCCTGGGACGCGGCCGCGCTGCGCGGGGTCATCGGCACCACGCTGGACGCGCACGACCGGGTGGGCGCCGCGCCGACCTGGGTGCTCAGCAACCACGATGTGGTCCGGCACGTGACCCGCTACGGCCGCGCCGACACCGCGTTCAGCATGACCGACCGCCAGATCGGCGAGCCGTCCGACCTGGCGCTCGGTACCCGTCGCGCGCGGGCCGCCGCGCTGCTGACGTTCTCGCTGCCCGGCGGGGTGTACCTCTACCAGGGAGACGAACTCGGCCTGCCCGAGGTCGAGGACCTGCCGGAGGAGTTGCTGCAGGACCCGATGTGGGAACGGTCCGGCCGCACCAACCGGGGCCGGGACGGCTGCCGGGTCCCGCTGCCCTGGTCCGGCGACGCCGCTCCGTTCGGGTACGGTCCGGAGGGCAGCGTGCCGTGGCTGCCCCAGCCCGCGGAGTGGAAGAACCTGACCGCGCAGGCCCAGCAGGAGGATCCCGGCTCCATGCTCCAGCTGTACCGGACCGCCCTGCGGCTGCGCCGGGCGCTGCCCGCACTGGCCGCCGGGACCGGGATGGCCTGGCTGCCCTCGCCTCCGGACGTGCTGTGCTACCAGCGCGGTGCCGGCCCGGAGGCCGTCACCGTGATGGTCAACCTGGGTGGCCGGCCGGTGCCGCTCCGCCCGCACCAGGAGGTCCTGCTCAGCAGTGGCCCGCGGCCCGGTGGCCTGCTCCCGCCGGACACCGCGGCGTGGCTCCGGCCGCCCGCGCCCGGCCGGTGACCATCGTCGCGCCCGGGCCGGGCCCCGGGGCGGGCGAGACGGTGAGCACCTCGGTGACGTAGGCGTCGATCATCTCCTGGCCTGCGGCGGCCGCGATGGACACCCGGTGGTGCCCGTCGGCCACGAAGTGCAGCCCGCCGACCCGGTACACCTCGATCG
>Ga0209415_10019880_pt1 | contig 10482 bp, 8 predicted proteins | sample PeaSoiSIISIP2007_FD_187696 | JGI IMG/M metagenome (GOLD analysis project Ga0209415, IMG submission 187696) | Peat soil microbial communities from Weissenstadt, Germany - SII-SIP-2007 (SPAdes) (version 2) | ecosystem: Environmental > Terrestrial > Soil > Wetlands > Peat | place: Germany...
TGTATGCTTTTGTCCGGTCCCACTGCGCGGACTCCCACTGGAGAAGCTGCACGCCCGGGTTGTCGGTGAGGACTTTCTGCAAGCCCTGCCAACGCTCGCCGTTGGGCGTATCCCCCAGCCTGCCCTGGAGCGCTATGAGCTTGCCCTGGCCGGGTGTCTTGAAAGTCTTGATCAGCTCCGTTGCCGTGAATACTCCCGCCGAATATCCGTCAAACGATATATGCGCAATCCAGTGTGGATAATCCCAGACCTTTACGTCGGCGGGCTTGCTCCACCACGACACCCAGTATATCCCGGCGTCTTCCATGGTCTTGGCGATGGAAACCGCGTCAGTGGCGTCGTTGGGGTCCACGAAAAACACCACGTTGCCGCCCGTGCGCGCTATCTCGGCCTTGATGTCGGTGAGCCCTTTCTGGCTGTTTGCTTCCGTGGTGAGGACATCGAGGGGAAGGCCCACGATCTTCGCGTACGCTTCCGCGCCTGTCTTGTACATTACCTGGTACGGGCTGGACAGAGTGCGTATCGATATTGCCAGGGTGACGGGACCTTTCCCGCCGCCTGACTCCTTCTGTCCGCCTGCTGACAAGCCAAGCGTAAACACCATCCCAAGAGCTAAGACCAAGACTGTGAGAACCGCTTTTCTCATACCCTGCTCCTTTCTGGAATCTGGACGAAGCCGTTTAGTCAAGACATTCGTCCCCTGTGTATCCCCTCCCTTTTTCAGATTACTCCATAGGTTTCAAATATGTCAAGAAGTTTTCTAACATCATTTTATAATAATGCGGGAAAACGATGGTATCAATACCATACCAGGCACACCCTGGGCCGAACGTCAGGCTGAAGCGTATGCCGAGGTGAGGTAATTCATGCTCTCAGTAACGAGGTTCGGACTGGTGTCTTCTATGATTACGTTCATCATCGGCTTCGCCTTTTTCAGCAAAGAAAAGAGCAGCCTGTAATCCATCAAGCCTTTTCCCAGGGGCGTGGAAACAAGGCGGCCCGCCTCGATGCGGAAGTCCTTCGCGTGAACGGTCACGATCCTCTCGCCGAAAAGGTCGAAAGACTCCTCGATGATCCTCCCGAGCGCCCCGTGGTTTTCCACGGTGAGGAGGTTGACCGGGTCCAGGAGGACCTGCAGGTTGCGAGAGGAAATCGAGTCGAGCATCCGCCTGATTGCTCGCGGGCTGCACGCAACGAAATTGGCCACGCCCTCCACGGCAACGATGGCGCCGAACTTCTCCGCTTCTTCGACCATTTCGGCAAGGCCTTTGAGCATGAGCTGGAAAGACTCCTCGCTGTGGTTCGCGGGATTGAAGGAGAAATCCGGGTTGAGGGACCCGGTCTCCGTGGCGACCACGCCGCAGCCGAAGTCACGGACGAAACGAACGTGCTCCTTGAAAAGCTCTATCCCGGCTTTCCGTTGCTTCTCATCCCGATGAATGGGATTGATGTAGCAGCTCAGGACCGCGATCTGGATATTCCGGCGGCGGAAAGGGCCGCTCACCGCGTATGCGAGTCCGGGGCTCAGCGCGCCCCGGACTTCGTCGATGCCCTGGATTGCCTCGTGCAGGGTGAGCTGAATGCAGCTCAGGCGCTTCCTGGCGATCCGGTCCGCGAGGACCGCCGCCGGCAGCTTGCCGAAGTCATGCGCCCTCACCCCGATTCGTATTCCCCGCGGGTCAATCAAAGAAGAAGTTCCTGTACCAGAAATGCCTTTTGAGCGATTCGTACAGCGCGTCAGAAAGGGGCGGCGCGTCGGAGACCGCGGCATTCTTCTCCGCCTGCGTCACGTTTCGCATCCCCGGAATGGCAACCGACACCGCTGAGCTCTGCAGCACGAAGCGAAGGGCCACGGAAGCGAGGTCTTTCTCCATCCCGCCGGAGACCTTTTCGATATCCTTCTGGAGAGCCTCGATGCGTTCAACGGTCTTTTTCATCCGGTCGGCGCGGAAGTAGTTGCGCCGCATGTCTCCCTCCGCGAACGCCGTGTCCACGGTCATCTTGCCGGTGAGTGCCCCCTCGTCCAGCGGGGACCGGGCCACGATGGCAACCCTGTGCTCCTTCGCCGTGGGCAGGAGCTCCAGGGCCGGGTTCTGGTCGAATATGTTGTAGACCGTTTCCACCACGTCGATGAGCCCGGCGCGCATGGGGTCGATCACCGCGTTCTCATCGAACTCGGAGTTCGAGATTCCGAAGGAGAGGAGCTTCCCCTCTTTCTGCAGCGCCAGCAGCGTATGGAGAGGGGACGGGTCACTGTTCCAGGCGCGGGACCACAGGTGCAGGAGAACGATGTCCAGGGCCTCCGCCTTCAGGTCCCGCAGGCTGCGCTCCACCCTTTCGCGCAGGTACGCCTTCGAGTATCGCTGCTCCGCGGTGTCATAGGGAGAGGCGGGCCATGCCCCCGGCTGGGGCGGGATCTTGGTGAGGACGCGTACGGGATCCCGTCCCGGACGCAGGCCCCTGCCTGCAAGCACCTTCCCGATAAGCTGTTCACTGTGGCCATCCCCGTAGCCCTGCGCCGTGTCGATGAAGGTGACACCGACGTCCAGGGCTCGATTGAGGGCGGCGAGGCTCTCCTCGTCTTTCTGCGGTCCCCAGCCCCTTCCGCCGATGGCCCACGCGCCGAACCCGATCTCGGAAACCTTGAAGCCCGTTCGTCCGAGCGTGCGATACCTCATAGGTCCACCCCCTAGGGAAACATAAGCTCCGAAAGCGTTGCCGGCAATTCGTGTTTTGTGTTCACCATCTGCGGACCCGTCACGAGGTCGAAGCACGTCACGACGAGCTTCCCCTCCCAGATGATGGGCTCCCCCGGCTGATCCAGCTCACCGTTCTGCCCGTCGGAATCCGGGCTCTGTGCGATGCGCGTCACCTTCCCGTTCGGCGCGACCCGCGCAACGGCATTCGCGCAGAAGTCCGCGATGTAGATGTTCCCCTCGGAATCGATGATCATGCCGTCCGTGGACTTCAGCTTGGCGGGGTCCTTTGCCCAGACCCTGTTGTCCCGTGCCGTGCCGTCATCGTTGAACGTGACCCTGTGCACCGCTCCGTCACCGAAGTTCCCGACGTAGAGGTTTCCGAGCTTGTCGAACTCAATGCCGTCCGCCCCGTACTGGATGTCCCTGTTGTGGGTGATGAAGGTTGTGAAGATGTTCGGGTCCTCCAGGGTGTTGGTGATCTCGATGCCCTCATCGTCCAGATGGAAACGGTACACGCAGCTCACCAGGAGGCCGGACGGATCCTTGACCCGGGAGAGCATGCTGTGCGTGACATAGAGGTGGTTCCTGTTGATGCGGATCCCGTTGGGGTGCTCCATGCCGTTGGCGACGACGGTGGTCTTCACCACCCTGTTGTCCCTGATCCGCAGGCGCAGGATGCGGCCCTTGAAGGGGTATCCCGGACATTTCACCGCGCTGGGGTCGGTCCATCCCTGGTTGTCGCAGATGTACAGATCACCGTCCGGGCCGAAGGCGATTCCCATCGGGAAAGCGTGGCCTGTCTCAGGGTGGACCGGCACGTCCACCCACTTGCTCGCCTTGCGGTTGCGGTCGAACTTCATCAGGCATCCCGCCCTAGACGGGTCCGCGTAGTTCGGGCAGGCCAGGATGAGGTTGCCCTCGGAATCTATGGCCATTCCGTCCGGGGTGTTCACGTAGTCCGGGAGCTTTGCAAAGAGCCTTGGCTGCTGCATCCGCTTTCCACCTTTCTCACTTACACGGCAAGCTTGTAGACTTCAACGACCTCGTTCCTTCCCAGCTTCACGAAGTTGCCCACCGGGCCGCGCTCCGTGCACTTGCGCGCCATCTCGGAGAAACGGTCGTCCCTGACGCCAAGCTCCTGCAGCGTGACGGGCAGACCGATCTGATGGAAGAAGACCTCCAGGCGCCTGATCCCCTCCAGCGCCGTGCGCGTGGGGTCTTCGAAATTGTAGTCCACGTTCCACACGCGCCCCGCAAACTGGGCGAATCTCGCGACATCGTGGGTGTACACCCTCTTCATCCAGGCCGGGAAAACCACGGCAAGGCCGGCGCCGTGCGCCACGTCGTAGATGGCGCTCAGCTCGTGCTCGATCATGTGGGACCCCCAGTCTCCCACCCGGCCCGTGGAGAGAAGGTCATTATGGGCAATCGTTCCCGCCCACATGATCTCAGCGCGGGAGTTGTAGTTCTGCGGATCGGCAAGGACGCGCGGCGTGTGGTCGATGATCGTCTTCAGCGTGGCCTCGCACAGCCGGTCGGTGAACTCCACTGCCCGGGCGTTGGTGAAATACCTCTCCATCACGTGCGCCATGATGTCCGCGGCGCCGCAGGCGGTCTGGTAGGGCGGAAGAGTGAAAGTAAGCTCGGGATTCATGATGGCAAAACGCGGCCTCATGAGCTCCGACCCGGCGTCTTTCTTGAGCGATCCCTCTTCGTTGGTGATCACCGAGCCGTTGCTGCTTTCGCTGCCTGCCGCGGGGATGGTGAGCACCACGCCGACGGGCAGCATGGCGGCTATTGTCGCCTTCCTCATGTAGAAATCCCAGACGTCGCCGGCATAGGGAACGCCGGCCGCAATTGCCTTGGCGGAGTCGATCACGCTGCCGCCGCCGACTGCCAGGATGAAGTCCAGCTTCTTCTCACGGCAGATCTTTATCCCTTCCCGCACCAGGGAAAGCCGCGGGTTGGGAGATACTCCGCCCAGCTCGACATGCTGGATCCCCTCCTTGTCGAGGGCCCGGCATATCCTGTCGAAAAGCCCGGATTTCCTGATGCTTTCCTTTCCGTAGTGCATCAGAACTCGTGAAGAGAAGGGCTTTATCTCCGTGCCGACGCCGTCTTCTGTCGACTTTCCGAATATGATCCTTGTCGGGTTGACGAATGTGAAGTTCTCCATGTCTTTCCTGTCCTCCTTGCGTACGAAGCATTCTATTCGTGAAAAACCGATATGTCCAGTTGTTAGGATAAGATATTAGATAATGGCGTTATCTAACAATCTATTCGGCTCGCGACGTAGTCCCCTGGCGGGAATATCGCCGCCTCATGGCCAGAACTACGATCATCGCCGCCAGGGGTATGATGGCCAGAAGCGCAAATACCAGGCTCGGCACCTCGGGGCTGACGATTCTTATCTGCCTTCCACTTTCCGGAAGCGGCTTTCCGCCGTTGTCCCTTGCTGAAAGCCGGATCAGCCGTGTCCCCGTTGACACCGGTACTCGAAAGGCCATGAGATCAGGGCTTTTCTGACCGCCCAGCGGATCATACGGGATGATGGTGTATCCCAGGCTCGACCCCTGCGACTGCTGAACCGTGAAGGGTCTCTCCTGGAGGACAGACGCCATTCCGTCCGCCCCCGACATCTGCAGCGAAGCATGCGGCACCTGTTGAATGCGAACCCACGAGAAGACGTTCGGGTTCCCGCGGGCGGCATTGTCGAGGGTCTTCTGGTATGCCAGGTCGTTGAGCTCGTCCTGGTAAAAAACGCTCACGTAGAGGTCGGCTGACCCGTTGACGTAGATGACCGCCGAGGGTGTCTTCGATTCCTCCGGCCTGGTCCATTTGTCCGAGGGGAGTACCTGGTAGCCCACGCTCCCTGAGCGCCGCGGCGTGGTGCAGATGATTCTCTTGTCCGACCCTTCCATGACCGAGCCGTCGGGGTTGATGAGCCTGACGCGGTACCGCCCGGGCGGCAGGTTCACCACGAACGCCTGCTGCAGGGGCGCGGGCGGGACCACGTAGTCGGCCGGCTCATCGGGCTGCCGGGGCCGGGGGACGGAGCTCATTTTTTCCTGCAGCGCGCGCACGTCCTTGCCGGACGCCTTGAGGGACTCGATCCTGTCCGACATCTCCTTGAGCTTCGCAAGGTATTCAGTGTTTGCCCGGGTGTAGTCGTCAATGGATTTCATGAAAGAGCGATACAGGGAGAGGTAGCGCTGGTATTCCTTTTCGGCGTCGGCATCCACGGCGACCTTCCAGTTCTGCTCGTACTCCCCACGGACATTGAAGAAGGTGTAGCGCTGCAGGGAGATGGATCGAAGCACCTTCCCGCGCCTGTCCCTCACCTCGAGGGTCCCGTCCAGCTGCTCGTTCAGGGTCTGCGTGTCGGTCTGCAGCCGGCCGGTGAGGGGCCAGAAGTACACGAGAGTCTTGCGAAGGGAGATGAAGCTGTCCGCGCCGGCCAGGAGGTAGACTGCGCTGGAGCTCTCCGGGGCAAACGTCGGAGTATAGTCGCGGCCGTTGAACGCGATCACCGAGTAGATGAGCTGCTCGGTTCGCACGGGCACGTCTGCCCGCGCGAGGGCGAGGGGAGCTGCCAGCAGCAGGACGGCCGCGAATGCTTTTCTCACGCCCGCACCCCCTTCGCATCGATGATGAGGCGTCCCGCGAGGACGAGCAGCGCCGACAGGAAAGCCAGGAGGAGGAGGCCAGCCAGGACGGCGCCCTGGCTCCCGGCCTGGACTCCCCGAAAAATCATCCCGGCGTAGAAAAAGGGAGAGATCCAGGACAGGAGGGCTGCCGCCGTGGAGGAAAGGGTTCGCACCGGTGCGCTGACGATCGTAAACGAGCCGGCAAAAACCAGGCTGAAGACGAGGCTTATCCCGAGGAAAAGAGCGATGGCGGAGGACGAGCTGACGACCACGATCGAGCAGAGCAGGCCGTACGCAAAGAAGGAGGCGGAGAGGAGAAAGAGCGCTGCCAGCGCCCAGAGGAAAAGCGGCCCCAGGAGGAGATTGGTGAGCGCGGCCTCCACGGCAAAGGCGGCGGCAATAAGGGCAAGGGATCCGGCCGAAAGGATGAGGTCCTTGAGGAAGGCCGCCAGGATGTAGGAGGTACCGTCTGCCGGCCCGTAGACCAGCAGCTCCACGGCGCCGGCATTCTTTTCCTGGGCGAAGCGAAAGACCGAGGCGATTGCAAGATACACCGAGACGGGGAGAAAAGCGGCCACGAGCGCAAACAGGAACGGCCCTTCTGCGAACAGCTTTTCCACGAACGTCGCCCCGAAGGCGCCGCTCAGGGACCGGGAAATCAGGTCATAGAGAGGGCTTGCCTGCGGCTCGAAACCGCTGGAGTCGATGGAGCCGGTGAAGCCCGCGACCAGGAGAGATCCCAAAGCCAGCCCGACGGACAGCATGACGTAGAAACCCGGCGAAAGGAGCGACTCGAAAAGCTGGCGCCATCCGATGACCAGGCCCGAGCGGATGCTTATTCTCACTCACTCGCCCCTTTCGGCAAGCTCGACGACGTTCTCCTGCGTGATGGTGATGAACGCCTCCTCCAGGGACAGCGCTTTTTCCGCCAGGGACAGCGCCACGAGGCCCTGGCTGATCAGGAACTCAGCCACGGGCTTGCGAAAGTCTCCCTCTCTCTGGATCTTCACTGTCAGGACATTTCCCTCCGCCGCGGCGTCACGCACGAACGGGAGGTCTTTCACTCGCGCGGGCAGCGCCGCGGGGACGGTTTCGAGCTCGACGCGGATTTCCCGGTCCGACGAGATGCGAGACAGGATGCTCTCCATGGCATCCTCGGCAATGAGCTTCCCCCGCGAGATGATTGCCACGCGGTCGCAGATCTTCTCCATCTCGGAGAGCTGGTGGGAGGAGATGAAGATGGTCCTGCCTTCCCTGTTCTCGGAGAGGATCAGGTCACGCACCTGTTTGATTCCCAGCGGGTCCAGGCCGGAGATGGGCTCGTCCAGGAAGAGGATGTCCGGATCGGCCAGGAGGGCGCGGATGATGCTGAGCTTCTGAAGCATCCCTCGGGAGAAGTCCCCGATCCGCCGCTTCTGAAATGCGGCGAGGTCCACCTTTTCCAGGAGCATCCCGATGCGCTCGTTCCGTCGCGGCACCTCGAAGATGTCCGCAAAGAAGCGGAGGTACTCTGCAGCGCTCATCCAGTGCCACACGCCGCGGGGATGCTTCTCCGGAACGACGCCGATCCTGCGGCGCAGGTCGAGCCTCCGGGGCGAATACCGCTCCCCGAAGAGGTGGATCTCTCCCGCGGTCGGCCGCGTGATTCCCAGGAGCATCATGATGGTGGATGTCTTTCCCGCTCCGTTGGGTCCCAGGAACCCGTAGATCTCTCCCCGCGGGATGTTCAGGTCGATTCCGTTCACCGCCGCGAACGCGCCGTATCGCTTGACGAGTCCCCTGGTTCGTATCATTGCCCGCCCGCCTTCACGTTCCACGATGTCGAGATGAAGTACCGAAGACGGGACTTTCCCTTGTCCAGTTCCGCGGCAATCCCGCTCATATCCGGACCGGCCCAGCCCGTCCAGGCACGCCGCATGAGCGCATCCAGCTCCTCGGGGGAGATCTGCAGCGGATCCGGGACGACGATCAGGTAGTCGATGACCCGGTACGGCGATGAGTCCGGCTTCATCCGCGCGGCCGCAATCAACGCGGTGTAGCGGTACAGGGTCTCCGGCGTCGGGTCCCATTTCCAGGGCATCTGTCCGCGGAAAAGCTCCGCGCCACGCGCCGCCTTTTCTGTCTCATTCTGCACGGGAAGCCCGTCCTTCGTTTCCACTGAGACGCGGCTTGCGACCCAGAGGGGAAGGCAGGGATGGTTCACCACGGCCTTGCCGTCCGTTCCCACGGGGCGAAGCTCGCAGATGATGCCCTGGTCGCCGGCCTTCTCGAAAATGATCCAGTGGTCGAGCTTCGGGATCTCCAGCCCCGTCATTTCCACGGGTGACGCGAGCCTGTTGACGCCCCTCCTGAGAACCACGGGAATGGCCTGCTCCTGGTAGTCAGGGGCGGAAAGGAAAAGGGTCGCCTGCCCGGGCGAAAGATGGGTGAGCTTCTGAGTCACCGGACCGGCATCGGACTGAAAGAAGCTCAGGGAGGTCCGGTTTTCAGCGCGCGCCGTAAGGTCCCATACCCACGCCTTGCTTGTACCGTCGCGAACCATGAATTGCAGGGACGTGTCCTTGCTGGCAAGGCTTACAGCGAGCGCAACGACAGTCAGAATAATCACCCCCGCGACAACCATGATGACAATCGCGGGTTTGCTGGGCCTTCTCATTTCCGCTCGCATCTTAACAGGTTACGCCTCGTTGACAAGTGCCCTGGCAAGCTTGACCACTGCCAGAATCAGCTATATATAAATAAGGTTCGACAAAATTCGCTAACAGGCAACAGCGCGGGGAGGTCTCGAATGAAGACGATCGAAACCAGGGGTTCCCACACCGAAAAGAAACCGCGCCCGGCGTCATTCAGCATACAGGATCGCGCGTCCCTGACGATGAACCACATGCTGGAGAACAGCGACCCGAAGTTCAACTACGTTCCCTGGGTCGGAGTCACCCTTGGCGAAGATCCCCCGCACTTTGTCCACCACCGGCTGGACTGGACCGAGGTGCTGCCCTACGACATCTATGGCTGGGTGGTCGCGCGGGACCTCACCGGTCGTACGGACGCCGAGGAGAGGGAAGCCGCGCAGCGCGCCCTGTATCTGAGCTTCTTCAACGAGCTGGACGGCTTCATCCATTCTCCCAAGTCCCCGTGGAACGAGCGCTACCCGATGTGCCTGTGGGAGCAGACGCGCGCTCTGTACGCGCTCGTGTATTGGTACCTCGATGATCCGGACGAAAGGATCCTGGGGTACATCAAGGGGATCGTTGACGGCGTCTTCTCCCTGTCCCGCCAGGAAGGGAAACAGAGGGTGCTTCCCAACGACGTCATCCGCCACATCGGCCAGGGCTACTACTCCGTGGCCGCCATGGTTGACCCGCTCGTGAAAGTGTACGAGATCACCGGAGACAGCAAAGCCTTTCTCCTGGCGGAAGGCCTCGCGCATTTCATGCTGAGCGGCAGGAACGGCTTCTTCGACGAGGAAGGCAGATTCTCGACGTTCTATCGCACCGTTGTCTCCTCCGTCAACGGCCTGTCCCGGTTTGCGGCGCTGGTGGACGACCCGAAGATCACGGAGCGCGTCAAGCGGATCCACGATCACGCCCGATCTCTCAGCACGACGTACGGCAGCACCCCGTGCACGGAGCCCGCCTGCAGCAACATGGAGCTCACGCAGAGCGCTTTTTCCCTGATCAAGCTGGGTTTTGACGAGTACTGGGACGAGATTGACCGCGTATCCAGGAACCAGGTGGCCGAAGCGCAGTTCCTGGACCCCTCGGAGTGGGTGAAGTCCAAGGCGAAGAAGGGCAGGATCCTTGACAAGGAGACATGGGTCTACGAGTACTACAAACCGGACCTGGCGGTTCTCCCCTATGACGACTACACGAACGTCGTGCAGAGAAGCCTCGGCGGTTTCATGTGGACGTCCGCGGACGAGCACCTGTTCGTGCCGGCGTCCCTGATGCTGTGCTGCTCCGCACACGCGCTGCGCACCTTCCATCTCCTCTGGCAGAATACCCTCACGGAGGACTGGAGCGGTGTGACGGTCAACCTCCACTACAACGCGGAGAATGCACTCGGTGAGGTCATCAGCTACGAGCCATATGCCGGCAGGACCAGCGTCATCCTTCGAAAGAACGCCGCGCTGAAAG
>Ga0209415_10019881_pt1 | contig 10482 bp, 7 predicted proteins | sample PeaSoiSIISIP2007_FD_187696 | JGI IMG/M metagenome (GOLD analysis project Ga0209415, IMG submission 187696) | Peat soil microbial communities from Weissenstadt, Germany - SII-SIP-2007 (SPAdes) (version 2) | ecosystem: Environmental > Terrestrial > Soil > Wetlands > Peat | place: Germany...
ACCGGCGGCATCATCGACCGGTTCCGCACCATGGCCATCGCCCGCTCCGCCGTCCTCACGGGCCACGTCCTGGCCAGTCTCATTCAGACCCTGGCCAGCCTCGCCATCGTCATCGTCGTCGCCATCGCCCTCGGCTTCCGACCCACGGCCGGCCTTGTCGCATGGCTGGCTGCGATCGGGGTCCTCGGGCTGTTCTCTTTTGCACTTGTCTGGCTCGCCACTGCGCTCGGGCTGGCCGCCAAGAGCATCGAGACGGCCAGCAACACACCGATGTTCCTCACCCTGCTCGTGTTCCTCGGCAGCGGGTTCGTCCCTACCGCCACCATGCCAGCGGGGCTCCAGCAGTTCGCCCGCTACCAACCCTTCACACCGGTGACCGAAACCCTGCGTGGGCTGCTCACCGGCACTCCGATTGGCTCCAACGCCATCGCCGCCATTGCCTGGAGCATCGGCCTTGCCGCCGTCTCCTACTTCTGGGCGATCCACCTCTACCGACACCGGAAGCCGACGTAGTCAAGGTGTCGCCGCCGACTGATCTGGCGACGTTGCCAGCCATCCACGAGCACCAGCTCGCCCCTCGGCCGCGTCGTGGACGGGATTGCCACCTAGCGCGGAGCTGAGTGTCCGTGAAATCGGTCATCTCAACGCCTGTGACGTGGCAATTGACGCAACGACCGGGCACTGCGACGATGCCCACTAGGTGAACGAAAGAACGATGTCGGGCGTCGAAGGGGGCGGGTATGACCGTGCGCTACGCGGCGAGGGGACCGGATCAGCTCCGCAGTCGCGAGGTCGAGAAGACCTCGGTCGGCGCATGGTCGACCGTGCTCGTCGCAACGTTCGAGACAGATCCCGACATTCTGGCTTCGGTGCTCCCCAAGCCCCTCGAACCGTCGTCGAGGCCACTCGCAAAGGCCACCTTTGCGCGTGTCGATATTCCCGGGCTGCCCACGTTCGGCGCTGGGAGCTTCTCGGTGCAGTGCACCCACGAAGGCACCGTCGGCTACTACTGCCTCGTGATGCCGATGAGCACCGAGCAGTCTGTCATCGGTGGCCGCGAAACCTTTGGAGAGCCCAAGAAACTCGGCCAGGTCACCGTCGAGGTAGGTGACAAGACCGTAAGAGGGAGAATGACCCGGATGGGCGTCACGTTCGCCGAGTTCGCCGGTCATATCACGGAGGCGCTCGAGGTGCCGGCCCCGGAGACGCGGACGGACTTCTACTTCAAGGCGTTGCCCGCTCCCGACGGCAAGGGCCTCGACTCCGACCCCAGCCTCGTCTACTGCACGCGGGAGGAGACCGTGCGGTGGATCAAGAGATGTGACGGTGAGCTCGTGCTACGCGATTCAAGGTTTGATCCGGTGGCGGATCTCCCGGTGCGCTCACTCGTCGAGGTGACCGTTGGTGAGCGCAACTCCATCCAACGAGGACGCATCCACTCGACGGTGCCAGCCCAATGGGTCGTTCCCTTCATGCACCAGCGCTACGACGACCTGTCCCCGCTGGGCGACTGAGGGTTCGGAGATGGACCACGAGGGCAAAGTGGCGGTCGTCACGGGCGGTGCCGGTGGCATCGGGCGCGGGATCGTCCACGCTCTGCTTGCCCGGGGCGTACGCGTAGTGGTCGCCGACGTGGAAGGCCCTGCCCTTGTCGCCGCCGTCGATGAGTGCGAGTCGCGGGGTGCGGTTCGCGGGGTGCGCACCGACGTCGCCGATCCGGACTCGGTGATGGCACTTGCCGACGACGTCTACGGTTCCGAAGGTCGCTGCGACCTCCTGTTCGCCAACGCCGGCGTGACCTCCGGGGGTGGCGGTCTGCCGTGGGAGCAGGAGATCAACGACTGGCGATGGTGCTTCTCGGTGAACGTCTTCGGCGTGGCTGCCACCGTCCTCACGTTCCTGCCGAGGATGCTCGCGGCAACGTCGCCGGGAGAGATCGTCGCCACCTCGTCAGGCGATGGCGGCGTGGCGCCCGTGCCCTACGCGAGCGTGTATGCCGCATCGAAGGCTGCCGTCAGCTGCTTCATCGAAGCCGTCGCCCACCAGCTCCGCTCGGTCGACGCTCCCGTTCACGCGCACGTCTTTTACCCCGGCGGGGGGCTCCTCGACACCGGGCTGTGGACCGCAGCCCGTAACCGGCCCCCCGCGCTCGAGCGGATCCGACCCCGCCCGCCGGCCCCGGGGACGACGTTCGCCGAGTTCAAGGCCCAGCTCGAAGCGGCTGGGCTCCCGACTACGGTCGTCGACCTCGATTGGCTCGGGGCGAAGGTTCTCGACGACCTCGACGAGGGGCGCTACATCCTGGGCCCTGACGCCGATCGCTTCGGGAAGCTACTCCACGCCCGGGCCGACGCCATTGCGCACGGGGACCTGCCCCCGACGCTGCTGCACTGAAGGAGACGTCGACATGGAGCGTCGCTACACCGTCATTTCGGCCGACACCCACTGCGGGGCCGACGTCCTCGCCTATCGGCCCTACTTAGCCTCGAAGTTCCACGACGAATTCGACGCATGGGCCGCCACCTACGAAGTCCCTTTCGCCGACCTCCGCGCCCCCACCGCGTATCGCAGTTGGGACTCCGATCGGCGCATGGCCGAGCACGAGAACGACGGCATCGTGGCCGAGGTCCTGTTCCCCAACACCGTCCCACCCTTCTTCGAGGAGGGCAATCTCGTTGCGCTACCGCCCAGCGAGGCCGATTATGAGCGACGGTGGGCCGGCGTCCAGGCCCACAATCGTTGGCTGGCGGACTTCTGTGCCGCCACGCCCGGCCGACGGGCCGGCGTCATCCAGGTCTTCGTGAACCATCTCGATGACGCGCTGGCCGAGATCTCGTGGGCAGCGCAGCACGTCGCCATCTTCGGCGGGATCCTGATGCCGTCGATCCCACCGGGATCTCCTTTACCACCGCTCTACGACCCTTGTTACGACCCGCTTTGGCGACTCTGCGAAGAGGTCGGTGCGGTGGTCAACGTGCATGCCGGCTCGGGTCTCCCCGACTATGGGGAGCTCGACATCGCCCGGGCGATCATGCTGGTGGAGCTGCCGTGGTTCAGCCACCGCCCGCTGTGGCACCTCATCTTCGGCGGAGTGTTGGAGCGGTTCCCGAACCTCAAAGTGGCGCTCACCGAGCAGGGCGTGGCGTGGCTCCCGCGGGGGCTCGAGACACTGGACTGGTTCTATGGTCGCATGGTCCACGGCGGCGCGGCCGAGGCCCTGTACTTCGGGGCAGCGGCCAAGGGCATGTCGATGAAGCCGTCGGAGTACTTCGCCCGCAACGTCTGGGTGGGTGCGTCGTTCCTGCGGTCGTCGGAGTCCGCCCTGCGACCCGGGTTTGGTGGTGACCGCATCATGTGGGGTGACGACTACCCACACTCCGAAGGGACCTGGCCCTTTAGTCGCGAGGCTCTGCGTGTCGCCTTCGCCGGTGAAGCCACCGACGTCGTACAGCGCTGCGTCGGCGCCAACGCGGCGCAGCTGTACGGCTTCAACCTTGACGTCCTGGCGCCCCTGGCGACCCGCTTCGGGCCCCTCGTCGACGAGGTGGCCAAGCCACTGGCGCTCAGTGACTACCCATCGGAGTCGACCTCGAACGCCTTCGACACCACGCAGGTGCTCAGAGCTTGGTAGTCAGCGTGTCGGGGTGATGCCGTACTCGGCGAGCCACCACTTCGCCGACGCCGGCGCACCGGGATCGGCCTGTCGCGCCGGGTCTTGGCCCAGATCGTCCGGCCTCGGGCCGATCCGGTCGGCAACGAGCTGCAGCGCATCGAGATCGAAACCGTAGACCTTGGCGGCGGTCCCACCCAAGAGTTGCTTGGTGTCCTCCACCGGGACGTCACAGAAGTCGGCCTTGAGCTTGGCCGGAGTGTTTGGCCACGATCCTTCGGGGTGCGGGTAATCGGTCCCCCACATCACGGTATCGATGCCGAGGACGTGGCGGCGGCGGATCTCCTCTTTCGACATGGTCGACGCGCCGACAAAAAGATTCGTGCCGAAATACTCGGAGGGCAGTTTCGAGATCTTCCCGGCAAGCAGGGCAGCCATCTTCTTGGTCGTGTGTCCCCCACCCATGTACTGATCCCACTTCCATTTGCAATCGGCGATCCAATATGCGGCCGCCTCGGTGACCACGAACATGAGCTCCCTATGGCGTTCGAAGGCTCCGGAGAACAGCAAGTGCCACGACGGTCGTGCCGCCCACCAGACCACCTCGGCGAGGTATATGCCGATGTGGCCGTTGTAGTCCTCTTGCGGTGCCTCGCCGGAGTGGGTGTGCACCGGCAGGTGGGCGGCGGCACACGTCGCCCAGAACAGCTCGTAGACCTCGCTGCTATAGGGCGCTCGTTCCCGCCACATCGTCGGGATCATCACCCCTCGGATGCCGGGTTGGGTGGCGGCCCACTCCGCCTCTTTGACCGCCCGGGACGGATCGTGGCACAGCGGGACGAGCGCGATGCCGGCCCGACGCTCCGGGCTCGTCGAGCACAGCTCGGCCAGGAAACGGTTGTGGGCTTGGGCACCGGCGAAGGCCAAGTTGGGATCTTCGATCTCCCCGGCCGCCAGGCCAGCGCCGAACGGCGGTGAGCCCATGCCTGTGACCGCGTCTGCGTCGGCGAACAATACGTCGGCGGAGACACCATCGGCGTCCAGCTCGCGATCGCGCACGGTTGGGTCATATGCACCGCGCAGGCCCTCTTCGTTCGACGTCTCCCAGCCCATGATGTATTCGAAGTTTGTCGCGAGCCTGTCGGCACGCTCGGCCTGCTTGCGGGTGACCCAGTCGTCGAAGTCGGGGTGGAAACGAGCCTCCAGATACGGGCGGTAGTCGGCTAGCGGGAGGCCACAGTGGCCGTCGGCAGAGATGATCACGTAGCGCTCAGACACGGCACCCCCTGAGGAACTGGAGCATCGACCCACAACCGCCAATCGAGAAGGCCTGGTGTTTGCTTGATCAGCATCCCACATCTGTGGGCGTGCTTCGAGTTGGCACCGAGGGGCTTTGTGCGCATCACCTTCCGCCACGGTGCGAGGCGCGCCTCGAGATCGTCGGTCCTCCCGAGTGTCTCAATGTCATCTCCCAAATGGTCTCCATGTCATCGCCTTGGGCGCGAGACACACCTCGACGAGACCCTGTCTTCCAGGGCTGGGACCCGTACCCCTGCTGGGCCGTTCCCCACCCTTTCGGCTCTGATTGCCCCCCACATGGGTGGACGGCATTGAGGAGGAAACTGCCAGGTTAGAGCCTTGTATGAGGTCTTCGGCACCCACACCTCTCCCGTGGTCAAGGCAGGTCCTCGACCTGTCGATATTTCGCCTGGGACCCGGCGCGCCCAGAAGCGGAGGACTCGGGCGCGGCTGTGCCCCTCCTAGCACGATTGCGGTCCAGCGCCTTGGATCGCACTTTGCTGGCTAACCCACCAGTGGCGGCCATCTTCTGCTTGTTCCGCTGGCTCCATCTCATCGCCCCCGAGCCCTACTGGGTGTACATAGCGGTTGTGGTGGGAGGTGGCGCCACCAGTGTCGTGTCGTCCGTGCTGTGGGCGCAATCTCGCCATCCGTGGCACCGAAGCGCTCATGTAGCGGCCAATACGGCTGTGATCGCTGTCGTTGCCTACAGCACGGGGTGGGGGCCGATCTTGTCTATCGGCTTTCTCTTCGGAGCCGCGGCCGCCTTCGATCAGTTCGGATCAAGAGCAACACGGCCCTGCCTGATTTGGACGGTCGTCGCCGTCGTTCTCGGGCAGACAGCGATTTCGTTGCATCTTGCTCCGAGCATGATCCACGAACCCGTTGTACACGGTGTCGCCGCGCTTGGTCTGCTTGGCGCGTTGCTTGTGATCGAATTGTTGGGGCGGGCCAGCGCGGGACGCGAGACCATCGAGCTCGAGTTGCGGAAGTCCGAACGACGCTTCAAAGCCCTTGTATCCAACGCTGCCGACATCATCGTCGTGACGGACCAGGCGGGAATGGTGCAATATGTCAGCCCGGCCTTTGATCGCATTCTGGGTCGCTCGGCCGACTCTTACAAGAATGAGTCACTGGAGACGTTCGTACACCCCGATGATCTGTCTCGGATTGCCCAAGAGTTCCCACCGCTCTTGGCCGACCCTGCCCGCGTTTTGCGTACCGTGCTGCGCGGTCAAGACGTCCATGGTCGTTGGAGGCACTTCGAGACGACGGTCACCAACCACTTGGACGATCCCGACGTCAATGGCATCGTCGGAAACCTCCACGACATAACGGAGCTGCGTGAAGCTCACGAGCGGTTCCGTTCTGCCTTTGAGCACGCCCCCATCGGAATGGGGATGAGTGACCTCGAGGGCAGGATCATTCAGACGAACGCCGCCTACGGCAAGATCCTCGGCCGTCGCCCAGAGGACCTCGTCGGGATGGGTACCGGGGATCTCACCCACCCCGATGACCGCGAGTGGAGCTCAACCGAGATGCGCGATTTCGTCTTGGGGGGTTCGGACACGTACCAATCGGAGAAACGCTATATACACAGTGACGGACACGTCGTATGGGCGTCGTTGAGCATCTCGTGCGTGCGGGACGACGAGAAGCGGCCTCTATATCTGATCGGCCAAGCCGAAGACATCACGGAGCGCCGCGAGTTACGCGAGCGACTGGCCCACGCGGCCATCCATGATCCCCTTACTGGTCTACCCAACCGCGAACTGTTCATGGATCGCGTCGAGGTCGCTCTCCGTCGAGCCGCCAGGGGTGGACACTATGCGGGGGTGATCTTTCTCGATCTGGATCGATTCAAGCTCATCAATGACAGCCTCGGCCATGATGTCGGCGATCAAGTCTTGCGCGCGGTAGCCGATCGGTTGGGTGGCGTGATGCGGACGAGCGACACGTTGGCCCGATTCGGAGGGGACGAATTCACGGTTCTGTGCGAGGACATCGGCAATGAAGGTGACGCCCTCGAGGTGGCACAAAGACTCGTCATGGCGATGAGTCAGCCCCTCGTTCTGGGGAGCGGCGAGGTCTTCGTATCCATGAGCGCGGGCATCGCCCTTTCCGGGGCCGGTGAATCGGGCGCTGCTCTGTTGCGGAATGCAGACGTTGCCATGTACAGGGCAAAAGAGCGGGGCCCGTCACGCATGGAGGTCTACCGGGTGGATGACGAGCAGAACGTCGTCAGTCGCCTGCGGACCTCCAACGAGTTGCATAGAGCGCTCGAACGCCATGAGCTGGAACTTCACTACCAACCGCTCGTGGATCTTCATACCGAAACACTCGTCGGGATGGAGGCACTGGTGCGATGGCAACATCCCACCCGAGGCCTCCTCCTTCCGTATGAGTTCATCCCGTTGGCCGAAGACAGCGGATTGATCGTTCCCTTGGGAGCCTGGGTCCTGAAGGAGGCCTGCCGTCAAACTGCAGCGTGGCAGGCAGATCGGTCCCGAAGGGGTCAAGACAACGCCCGACTCAACATCTCCGTCAATGTTTCTGCCGTACAACTGGCCGATCCTGGCTTCCCCCGTCAGGTGGCCGAAGCCATAGAAGACTCGGGTATCGATCCTGACCACCTGTGGCTCGAGATCACCGAGAGCACCCTGATGCGCGATGCCGATGAGGCCGTTGTGGTGCTCCAAGCCTTTCGAGAACTAGGTCTTCATGTGGAGATCGACGATTTCGGGACCGGGTATTCCTCGCTCAGCTACCTGCAACGGTTCCCCGTTGAGACCCTCAAGATCGATCGCAGCTTCGTTGAAGACCTGGATCAGCGATCTGACAATTCTGCGATCGTGCGAGCGATCATCGGCCTTGGCGACTCCCTCGGGCTATCGATCGTGGCAGAGGGTGTCGAGCGCCGGACACAAGTGACGAGATTGCAGGGTCTTGGGTGCCATCTAGCCCAGGGATATCTCTTTGGTCGACCACTGCCGGCCCGAGCATTGGGCTCGTTTCCTACTGACGATCTGAGCTCGTGGAGCCAGTGGGCTGATTCAGCGGCGTCGTAGAGAACACGGGGGTTCGCCATCAGCCCCCGTGACTGGGCGATGATTCGGGGCCCGTATGTTTCTGATCAAGCCAGTCCGAGTAGTCGCTTCAAATCGGCAGCGGCCGACTCCGCATCCTCCTCGGTTACCACCAAGCGCTCATAATCGGCGCCCTCGAGCTCCACGACCACGGCAGGGCCCTGACCGTGAATCGCGGCGAAGTCCTTCATGGCGCGTCCCCGCCGGGTCCCGACGGCGATGACCCCAGGGATTCCGGTTCCAGGGGATCGGATACCGCGCAACTCCGACCACGGATCATTGGTCCAGCGCACCTCGCGCACTGTGGAGACAGGTACACGAATGTCTCCGTGCAATCCCTCAAGTCTCTCCATTCCGGAGAGATTGAGCACCAGCTCGGCTCCCTCGATGCTGAGGTTTCCCATCTAAGGAATCGTACCTATGCCAGGCGGGAGTCGATGCCTCACCTCGACGGCGCCGACACTCTCTGGCTTTGAGTAACTCATGACAATCGAGATGTCTTGTAGGTGAGCGTGCGGCGGTGAAGGCTCGCACGCAACGGCTACTTGGAGCGAAATTGGTCCCGCAAGACGAACTTCTTCACTTTGCCCGACGGCGTCCGAGGAAGTTCCGGCACCAGCTTCAGCTCCTCGGGCCACTTCTGCCTGGCCAAGCCAGCGCTCTGTAGCTGGGCTCGCACTTCGGCCAAATCGATCGGAGCCGACCCTTCTGTGAGACGCACGAACGCGCAGACGCGTTCCCCGAGACGCTTATCGGGGGCCGCCACCACAGCCGCCTCCGCCACACCGGGGATGCGCATGAGCATCTCCTCGACCTCCAACGCGCTGATGTTCTCACCCCCTCGGATGATGATGTCCTTCTTGCGGTCCACGATGGTGAGGTAGCCGTCCTCGTCGAGCACCCCGACGTCGCCAGTGGCGAACCACCCCTCGGCGTCGAAATTCGACGCGGTCAGGGCGGGGTCGGTGTAGCCGATGCAGCAATCTGGGCCACGGCTCAAGATCTCACCCCGCTCTCCGGACGCCACGTCGGCACCGCCCTCGTCCACGAGACGAAGCTCGACGCCGAGCAGGGGCCGGCCGTCGGTGTAGTGACGTTTGGCCTCAGGCTCCTCGTGGCGGCTCCCGGTGGTGGAGGGGTGCTCGGTCGATCCGTAGGACCTGATGGCCGAGATCCCGAGCGATGCCATCCGCTCGGTGACAGCGCCCGGCACCGGTGATCCGCCGAGACCTATCCGGCTCATGAGCTTGAGGTGTTCGTCCGTGCAATCCGGGTGGTCGAGCAGGCTGGTGAGGAAGAAGGTGGCGCCACTCCCCGACGCCACACCGTCCTCGAGCATGGCGGCCAGCACGGCACCCGGGTTCCACACGTCGATGAGATTGATGGGCTCGCCCTTCCATACGGGGAGAAGGAGCCCACTCAGCATTCCGATGGCATGGCCCACGGGCGCTCCCACCAGCAACGGGGGATTGCCGGTCTGCATCGCCGCTAACTGGCGGATCTCGAAGCCGATCGTGCGGTGGGAGTGCACGACTCCCTTCGGGTCTGCCGTCGTGCCTGACGTGTATGCGATCAAGGCCGGTGAGGAAGGGTCGACCACGGCCGGTGCGGTCATCGGCTCGCCGTCAAGCAGCTGGTCAAAGGGGATCGCCCATGGTGGGACGGGACCATCGCCGACAACGGCCACCAGCTCAAGGGAGGGCACTCTGGTTCTGAACTCCTCGAGGGCGGCGATGTAATCCTGATGTCCGAAGCGATCTGCCGTGATCAGAGCACGAACCGCCGTGCGGCGGAGGATGTAGGCGACCTCCTTGGGACCATAGAAGTGGACGATGGGTGTTACCACGGCCCCGAGGAGGGCGGCCGCCCAAAAGGTCACCGCCGCCTCGATCCAGTTGGGTAGTTGAAAGGCCACCACGTCCCCGGCTCCTACCCCACGCGCCCGCAGACCACCTGCCATTCGGCATGCGGCTTCGAGGACATCGGCGAACGTTCCGGTCCACGGCCGCACCGACGAGCGGATCTTGACCGTGAGCTCCGGCCTGGCACGGATGGCGCCGGCGACCATCTGGCCCACGGTGTCATCTCGCCACCAACCCGCGTCCACGTAGCGATCCGTGAGCACCGGCGGGATCACGCGCAGTCCCCACCGCTCACTTTCCTCGGATGGCGTCACGGCCTCACGGGGGCAGTCCGGGCTCGCATGGGCCTACAGTACGCGAGACCTCAGGCAGCGCGGTACAAGACCATCAGCAATATCCCGCGGCCGAATCGCGACGCGAGCCAATCTGAGATCGCATGTCTGGACGCCATGGATCGGGTGCCGGACACAGCCTTTCGGCCCAGGTGGCTGCCAAGGGTCAGACGGTGTCGGCAAAACGTACGCCGCGGTCAGCCCAGCTCGGTACCTAAGACCGACACGAACGAGACCATCTCGCCGGGGTAGCCCCCGAGATTGTGCACCACGGCGAGCTTGCGGTCGTTGGC
>Ga0209415_10019883_pt1 | contig 10481 bp, 6 predicted proteins | sample PeaSoiSIISIP2007_FD_187696 | JGI IMG/M metagenome (GOLD analysis project Ga0209415, IMG submission 187696) | Peat soil microbial communities from Weissenstadt, Germany - SII-SIP-2007 (SPAdes) (version 2) | ecosystem: Environmental > Terrestrial > Soil > Wetlands > Peat | place: Germany...
CTGCCGAACATGGCCCAGTACGGCATGCTGCGGATGGACGTGCCGATCATCCAGGCCCTGGCCGGAATCTCTGCGGTGGCACTGTATGCGGTCGCGCTGCCGGTCGCCGAGGGCGTGATGCTGCTGCCGACCGCCATCGCCCTGGTGATCTTCCCCCAGGTGACCTCGGGCGTGGTGGGGCAGGCCGCGGCCCGGCGGATCGGATACGCCGTGCTGGCCACCAGCGTCCTGCTGGCAGGCGCGGTCGCGGCGGCAGCGCCAGTGCTCGTTCCGGCCATTTATGGCGCCCCGTTCCGCGGATCGGTCGCCGTCATCTGGTGGATGCTGCCCGGGATGGTGGCGTTCAGCGCGGGCCGGACACCCCAGGCGTTCCTGGCCGCCACCGACCGGCTCAACGTCACCATCGTGGCTACCGTGACCGGCATGGTGGCCGGCCTGGCGGGTCTGCTGTGGCTGTCCCCGCGGTTCGGCGCGGTGGGGGCCGGCGCCGCGGACAGCCTGGGGTACGCCGCGTTCGCGGCCGTCGTGCTGCCCTACGTGGCGCGCGGGGCGGCCGGGAAACGGACTGCGTGGCCGCTGGGCCTGGCCCGGGCCTTGAGCCGGGCACGACAAGGTGTGCTCGCGCGGGACCAAGCCCGCGGTGCCGCATTGCTCACCGGCTGCGCCGCCCTGGCGGCCGGGCTCGCCGCCGCCCTGGTGTCAACCCGCACCGGTCAGCTGCAGCTAGCCCTGCTGGCGGTGCTGGCGGTGCTCACTGTCCTGATCATCCCCGGGGCTGGCCTGATTGCGCTGGCCATCGCCTGCCCCGTGTCGCAGACCTCGGCTGGCGCCGCTTTCATCAGCGTTAAGGATCTGCTGGTGCTGATGGCTGCCACCGCGATCGGCCAGCTCGCCAGTGGCCGCCTGACCCGGCCGCGGGCTGTCCCGGCGGCCCTGGCGGTGACCATCATCGGCTACTTCCTGCTCTCCGCCACGCTGGCCGGTGGGGGCACTAACCCGGGCCAGGACTGGCGTTACGTGCTGATGCTGGGCCTGCCACTGCTGCTGCTGCCGCTGATCGCCGGCCCCGGCGCGGAAACCCGCCGCGCCCTTCTCGTGTTCGGCTTCTCCGCGGCCCTCCTGGCCGTGCCGGAAGCCATCAGATCCCATGCGGCGCTGACGACGGCCCCCGCCAGCCAGGCCACGGCCAGCGCGGTGACCGCGGCGGACAACACCGGAGCGGTCAACCACAACGCCGAAGGCGCCATCTTCGTGCTGGCCCTGGCCGTGCTGCTGACCGGCCTGCCCCGGTGCCGGTCCGCTATCGGGCGGCTGGCCTTCGCCGCAGCCATCGCCGCCCTGGCCGTCGGCATCGCCTACTCCTTCAGCAGGTCCGCGTACCTGGGCGCGCTCGCGGTCGTCATCCTCTATGCGGCACGCCGCTCGGTCCGCGGCCTGGCCGCGATGGCCGTGGCGGTGGGCTGCCTGTTGCCGACCCTGCCGTCCGCGGTCAGCGCCCGGCTGGCCACCCTGTGGGCCTCCAGCGGACTGGACGTCTCCGCGGCCCTGCGGGTGGACCTGTGGCACAGCGCGCTGGGCATGTTCGCCGCGCACCCCGTCTTCGGCGTGGGCTACCTGAACTTCGCGGCCCAGCTCCCCGGCTACTTCACCGCGACCGGGAGCTACAACCCGGCCCTGATCCAGTTCTCCCAGCTCGACTACGCGCACAACACGTACCTGACCATCCTGGCCGAGACCGGGCTGGTCGGCGCGGCCGGCGTCGCCGCCCTGGTGGTCCTCGGCTGGCGGCGGGCCTGGGCGGCCGGCCGGGCCGGCGACTGGGCTGGCGAGGCCGCGCTGCTGGGCCTGGCCGGGATCGGGATCTGCTCGCTGTTCGGTGAGGTGCTGCTGGTGGCGCCGATCCTGGCGGCGTTCCTGCTCGTGGTCCTCGCGCCCCGGCCCAGGCCGGCAGCTGTCGCCGGGCCGCCCGGCCCGGCCGCCGCGAGCAGCCGGCCTAGTAGGCGCCGGACCGGCGCAGCACCGCGGCCCGGGTCTGCCACAGGATCTGCAGGTCCAGCCCGAGCGACCAGTTCTCCACATAACGCAGGTCAAGCCGGACTGACTCTTTCCAGGACAGGTCCGACCGCCCGTTGACCTGCCACAAGCCGGTGATTCCCGGCTTGACCACCAGCCGCCGCCGGACATGATCGGCGTACCTCGCCGTCTCGTCCGGCAGCGCAGGCCGCGGGCCGACCAGGGACATCTCGCCGGACAGGACGTTAAGCAACTGGGGGAGCTCGTCGAGGGACCAGCGGCGCAGCCAGGAGCCGACGCGGGTCACCCGCGGGTCGGCCCGGATCTTGAACAGCACGCTGTCCGCATCGCTCAGCCCGGCCAGGGCCGCCTTGCGCTGCTCCGCATCGGGCACCATCGTGCGGAATTTCAGCACGGTGAACGGGCGCCCGTCCTTGCCGATCCGGGTCTGCCGGAACAGTGCCGGGCCGCCGTCGGCCAGCCGGATGACCAGGGCGATGACGGCCAGCAGCGGGGCCAGCAGCAGCAGCGCCACGGCCGCGGCGGCCCGGTCGAACCCGCCCTTGACCGCGCGCCGGAAGCCGCCCAGCCCCGGGTGGTCCACGTGCAGCAGCGGCAGGCCGGCCACCGGCCGGATCGTGGTGCGCAGCTCGGCCAGGTCCAGCAGGGCCGGCGCGACGCACAGGTCCGTCCCGGTCTTCTCCAGCTCCCAGGCCAGTTCGCGGAGCGGCGGCCCGTTCATCTCCGGGCAGGCCAGCACCGCGACGGCATCCGCCGCCGCGCCGCGGACGGCCGCGGTCACCCGGCCGAGCCCGCCCCACACCGGGACCCCGGCCAGCTCGGCCGCGCCGCCCGGGTCCACCAGGCAGGCGGCCACGATGTCCAGGCCATGGCAGCGTTCCCGGCGTAGCTGGATCACGAGGGCGGCGATGTCGCGCGCGTGCCCGACCGCCACCACCCGCCGCATGCAGCGGCCCTGGCGGCGCCGGGCGTGCAGCCCCTGGCGCAGCAGGTGCCGGGCGGCCAGGTCGGCGGAGGTCGCGCCGGGCAGCGCCAGCAGCACGTACCCGCGGGCGATGCCGAGCTTGGCCGCGTAGGAGACGATGGCCACCGCGGCGGTCAGGCTCACGCCCGCGTGCAGCACCCGGCGGAACTCTTCCGGCCCGGACCCGAAGAACCGCTCGTCATAGCCGCCGGCCAGCGCGACCGCCGCCACCCACAGCAGCGGCAGGCCGCTGGTCAGGGCCAGGTAGGGGCCGAGCGCGTAACTGACCCCGGAGAAGCGCAGGGCCAGGGCCAGCGTGCCGCCGGCCAGGGCACAGGCCGCATCTGCAAGAGCGGCCCGGCGCCGGTAGCCGGGCACCCACGGCACATCCATCCGGACTGCACGCTGCTGCCCGCGGCTGGCGGGCACGCTGGTCGGCGCGGCCACATATCCCCCCCGAGATCCCCGGCCGTCATTATCACGGCCGGCGGGCCGGGACCCGGCGCGCGAATCTCCGGGAACCGCCAACCTTGATCATTTCGTTACTGAGCGTAGTGGTGGCAGGTCAGCGGGATCGAGGGGCGCTCAGCCGGTCTTGCGGAGCCAGATCGAGCCGGGCTGGTCGGCGGCGATCCGGGCCGGTACCTGATCCGGATGGGCCTGCCACAGCCAGGACGGGAAGAACAGGATCTCCCAGCCGGCGTTGCCGATCAGGAAGGCGTGCAGCAGGTAGTCCTCGGTCCAGTCCCGTCGTTCCCGCCGCCAGGCGGCCGGGTACTCGAAGGGCCAGAACACGTCGTGCACGTGCACCACCACGCCCGGCGCCAGGGCCGGCAGCACGTGCAGCAGCAGCCAGACCACGTCTGAGCCGGCCTTGACCACGTGGCTGGAGTCGATGAACAGCACGTCGCCCGCCGCCAGCCGCCGGTAGGTGTCCAGCGGGACGTCCTGGGCCGGGGAGGCCAGCAGCGTGACGCGGCGCCGGTCACCCGGCCGGAGCAGCCCTGCCAGCACCGAGGGGAACGGCTCGATGCAGGTGATGGGCAGGCCGGGATGGCCCGCCGCGGCCGACTCGTCCAGCGCGGCCGCCGTGGAGTGCCCCGCCCCGACCTCGATGATCTGGCCCGGCTGCAGGTAGTGCAGCATGGCCCGGTACACCGCGGTGTCCGCCGGGCCGAACATGGGGTTGCCCGGGACGTAGCGCGGCCCCGGCGGCGGCTGCTCCAGCCAGGGCCGGAGCCGGGCGCACAGCTCCAGCTGGGCCGCCTCCCGGAGGTCCACGCCGGCGGGCGGCGCCCAGCGCCGGTCCCGGGACACATCGGCCCGAGAAGTCAGCGGTGAATAGAAATGTCCCGGAGCGGCGTAGGGCGGACTGGCCATGACTATCCGGGCCATCCGGGCCGCCCGGGCGGCCCGGCGAATCATGGGATGGACCACAATATGTGCCGCGCCTTTCTTGCGGACCCCGGAGCGCTGTTTCATGACACGCGCCGGGACAATACCAGTGTTACGCTACGCGCATGCTGAAGCTGCTCCTCGTGGCACCGGGCTGCGATGGTGAGGACGTCGGCGAATCGCGTGGCGCCTATCAATGGGCCCGGGTATTTTCCGGCCGCCACGATGTGACGCTGCTGACCTACTATAAACGCGGTCACACGCCCCCATCACGGCAGCTCGGCGGGGTGCGCTGCATAGAGTGGCCGGAGCCGCCGGTCGTGGGCCGGGCCGAGCGCTTCAATAGCCTGCTCAAACCCGGTTATGCACCATTTTACCTGCGGGCCCGGCGCTGGATCAGGGATGCGCTGGCCTGCGGTGAGCAATTCGACATAGCCCACCAGATGGCCCCGGGCGCCATGCGCTACCCGTCGCCGCTGGCCGGAATGAGGATCCCCTTCATCATGGGCCCGGTGGGCGGCGGCCTGGACTCACCACCGGGATTCCGCCGGGAGGAGCGGGACGTCCCCTGGTATGTGCGCCTGCGGGAGACGGACCGCGTGCGGCTGCGCTGGGACCCGCTGCTGCGCCGGACCTATGAGGACGCCGGGTGCGTGGTCGGCATCGCGCCGTATGCCCGGCAGCGGCTGGCCGGGGTGGCCATCCGGCGGTTCGAGGTCATGAGCAACACGGGCATCGAGGCCCTCGCCGACCCGGTCGACCGGACCGGGCGCACCGGCCCGGTGCGGCTGCTGTTCGCCGGCCGGCTGATCCGCACCAAGGGCGTACAGGACGCGATCCGGGCGCTGGCGCTGGCCCGTGACCTGCCCGTCCGCCTGGACGTGGTGGGGGACGGCCCGGATGGGGCGGCGTGCCGGGCCCTCGCCGCCGGGCTGGGGCTGGACGGCCAGGTCCGGTTCCATGGCTGGCTGCCCCGCACGGAGGTGGACCAGTTCTACCGGTCCGCGGACGTCTTCCTGTTCCCCAGCTACCGGGAGCCCGGCGGCAACGTGGTCGTCGAGGCGATGAGCCACGGCCTGCCCGCGATCGTCAGCAGCCGCGGCGGGCCGGCCAACATGGTGGACGAGGCGTCCGGGCTGCAGGTGGGCCCGGTCTCGCCCGAGCAGTACGCCCGCGACCTCGCGGCGGCCATCGCGCTGCTGGTGAAGGACCCGGCGCTGCGCTGGCAGATGGGCGATGCGGCCCGGCTCCGGGTGGCCGGGATCGGCTTGTGGGACGACCGGGTGCGCCGGATGGAATCGATCTTCAATACCGTGCTCACCGACCAGGAAAATCATTCCCATGTCCGGAAATGAGGCCGCCTGGCGCGCTATTGCAGCCAGATGCTCCCCGGAAAGCCATCAGCGCGGGGCAATTTCCGTCATTACTCTTTAACAGTAATTGCCCGTCCAGTAACGAAGGCCCCGGTCCCGACACCCGGATGATCCGGGCATTCAGGGGGACGGCTCCGGGCCCGCGTTATAGTCGGTTTCCCGCCCGGGGGCGTTAGGCGGGAAAAGGAGCTGTGAATGCGCGGCGAGGTACATAGCGCGGGCGGCATGGGGGCAGGCCGCGCGCAGCGGCCGGGGCATGCGCGCGCCGGGCGCCCGGCGCGGGGCGCCCGGCGGCATATCCTGATCCTGGACCAGAACCTGCCGGTGCCATTCGACCGCCGGGTCTGGCAGGAGGCCCGGGCCCTCACCGCGGCCGGATACCAGGTGCACGTGATCTGCCCGCGCTCGGCGGACTTCCCGGCCCGCCGGGAGACGATCGGCGGCATCCGGATCTACCGCTACCCGCCGGGACCCGAGGCCGGCCGGCTGGCCGGCTACCTGATCGAGTACCCGGTGGCGCTGGCGGCCCAGCTGCGCCTCGCGCTGCGGGTGCGGCTGCGGCACCGGATCGCCGCCGTGCACATCTGCAACCCGCCCGACCTGCTCTTCCTGGTCGCGCTGCCGCTGATGGCGCTGGGCGCCCGGCTCATCTACGACCATCACGACGCCTGCCCGGAGCTGATGATCGCCAAGGGCTGCCGGCCGGACGGGCGCCAGGTGCGGCTGGTCGAGTTCCTGGAGCGGCTCACCTACCGGCTGGCTGCCGTGTCGATCGAGATGAACGCCAGTTACCGGGCGATTGCCCTGCGCCGCGGCGGGATGGCGGCGGAGGATGTCTTCGTCGTCCGGTCCGCCCCGGACGCGGGCCGGTTCTCCGGGGCCCGCCCGGATGACCGCTGGAAGAACGGCCGCAAGTTCCTGGTCGGCTACGTGGGCGTGATGAACATCCAGGACGGCCTGGACAACCTGGTCGACGCGGCCCGCCTGATCATCACCGGGCAGCACCGGGACGACATCCAGTTCGTCCTGGTGGGGGCGGGTCCGGAGCTGGACCGGCTGAGCACCCGGGTCAGCGCGCTGGGCCTCGGCGACCAGGTCGTGTTCACCGGCCGGCTGCCCGACGCGGACCTCGGCGCGGTGCTGGCCACCGCCGATGTCTGCGTCAGCCCGGACGGGCCCAGCCAGATGAACCACATCTCCACCATGAACAAGGTGCTGGAGTACATGTCGCTGGGCAAGCCGGTCGTCCAGTTCGACCTGCACGAGGGCCGGGTCTCGGCCGGCCCGGCCAGCCTGTACGCGGCCGGCCCGGACGCCCGGTCGCTGGCCGCCTGCATCATCCAGCTGGTCGACGACGCGCTGCTCCGGGCCCAGCTCGGCGAGGCGGGCCGGGACCGGTTCCACGCCACGCTGAGCTGGGAAGCGCAGGTGCCCGCGCTGCTGGCGGCGTACCGGCGGGCGCTGAGCTGAGCCGGGAAGTCAGGGGCGGCGGATGGGCAGGCACGCCCTCCAGGGCCGGATAGCGGCGCGGCTGGGGCCGCTGCTGGGCGACAAGGGCACGTTGCCGGGGCAGGCCTCGCGGGCGGCCGGATGGACGCTGGCCAATACGATGGGCACCCGGGCCGTCACCTTCGGCATCAACGTCATGCTGGCCCGGATGCTCGGGCCGCACGCGTTCGGGGCCTTCGCGGTGGCCCTCGTCGCACTGACCGCCGCCCAGACGTTCAACGAGCTCGGGGTGAGCCTGGCCATCGTCCGGTGGGACGGCGACCCGGCGGCGATCGTGCCCACGGTGGCCACGATCTCGGTGGCGGTCAGCACGCTCACCTGTGCCGCGTGTGTCCTGGCGGCCGGGCCGTATGCCACCGCCATGGGCGCCCCGGGCGCCGCGGACGTGGTCCGGGTGCTGGCCATCGCCATCGCCATCGACGGCTTCGCGAACACGCCCAGCGGCCTGCTGCAACGGCGGTTCCAGCAGGCCCGGATGGTGATTGCGCTGCAGGCCGGGGTGTGGTGCGGCCTGCCGGTGACCGTCGGCCTGGCCTGGTCGGGGTTCGGCGCGATGAGCCTGGCCATCGGCCAGGTGTGCGGGGCCCTCGTCGTGGTGATCGCGCTGGCGGTGTTCGTGCCCGAGTCGCTGCGGTTCGGCTTCGACCGGACCCGGGTCGGGCCGCTGCTCCGCTTCGGCCTGCCGCTGGCCGGCGCGAACCTGCTCGCCTTCGCGGTGCTCAGCGTGGACCAGCTCATCGTCGGCCACCTGCTCGGGCCGGTGGCGCTGGGGCTGTACGTGCTGGCCCTCAACATCGCCGGCTGGCCGCTCACCATGCTGACCCGGCCGGTGCGCAGCGTCACGCCCGCGGTGTTCGCCCGGCTGCGCCGCGACCCGCCCGCCCTGCGCGCCACCTTCCTGACCGCCGCCGCGGCGCTGGCCGCCCTGGCGCTGCCGGTCTGCCTGGCCATCGCGGGCTCGGCCGGGCCGCTGATCAGGGTGGTCTACGGCCGGCAGTGGGCCCCCGCCGCCGCGGCCCTGGGCGCTCTGGCGCTGCTCACCGCCGCCCGGATCCTGTTCGAGCTGGCCTATGACTACCTGGTCGTGCTCGGCCGGGCCCGGTTCGTGTTCCTGCTCCAGCTGGCCTGGCTGCTCGCGCTGATCCCGGCGCTGGCCGCGGGAACCTGGGCGGGGGGCATCCGCGGGGCGGCCCTGGCCGAGGCCACGGTGGCGATAGCGGCCGTCCTGCCCGGCTACCTCACCGGGCTGGGCCGGTCCGGGATCAGGCTGCGCGAGCTGGGCCGGCGGCTGCTGGTCCCGGCCGGCGCCGCGGCGCTGGCCGGCCTGTCCGCCGCCGCCGCGGCCCGGCTGATCGTGAGCAACGCGACCGCCCTCGCGCTCACCTGCGCGCTGACGCTGGCGATCGTGGTGTCCCTCAGCTACCGCATCCGGGCCCAGCTCACGCTGCTCCGGGCGGCCCCCCGGACCGCGGGGGGCGTTGCGGCCGGGAGCGCGGAGCCTGCGGGCGTGGCGGCCGGGAACGGGGTGCCCGGGGGCGGGGGGCCCGTCGGCGCGGAGCCTGGGGACGCGGAGCCTGGGGACGCGGAGCCCCTGGATGTAGCGGCCGGGAGCGGGGGGCCCGTCGGCGGCCTCGCGCAGGCGGGCGGCCGACCGTGACGCCGGACCGGCTCAGCGCCGCCGCGCGGGCCGCCGCCCGGCGGGCGTGCCGTTCCCGCCAGCTCCAGATCCGCGAAGGGGTCAACAAGGTGCGCTTCGCGCCGAGCGCCGTGGCCGGGCGCCGGGTGGAAAATGCCGAGGTGGCCCGGCTGGCGGCCGGGCCCGGCTGGCCGGCCGCGGCCCTGGTGGTCACGATCATCACGACCTTCCGGCGGCCTGGCCTGCTGCCCCGCGCCGTGCGGTCGGCTCTCGGCCAGACCGTCCGGGATCAGCTCGTCCTGGTCATCGACGATGGCGGCGGCCTGCCGCCGCTGCCGGCCGACCCGCGGCTGCGGGCCGTGTCGCTGTCGGCCAACACCGGGAACTGCGGCCTGGTCCGGAACATCGGCATGAGGCTGACCTCGTCGGTGTTCGTCGCCTTCCTGGATGACGACAACGAGTGGGAGCCGTGCCACCTGCAGGTGGCGCTGGACGCGCTGACCGCGGGGACCGCGGGTGAGCAGCCGGACCTGGTGTACACGGCGGTCGACCGGATCATGCCGGACGGCCGGCTGCTGGACCGGCTCTCCACGCCGTTCGACCGGCGGCTGCTCGCGGGACGGGGCTTCGTCGATAGCAACGCGCTGGTCTTCCGGCGCTTCCCCGGGCTGCGGTTCAGCCGGATCACGCGGCGCGTGGGCATCCGGCCCCGGGCCGACTGGGAACTGGTGTACCGGGTAACCAGGAACCACCGGGCCGTCCACGTGCCCACGCCGACAGTGCGATATCTCGTGAACCCGGAGAGTTACTACACCGACTGGACCGGCGTGAGCTGACGGGGATCAGCGCGGCGCGCGGCGCGCGGCCTGGCGGGCTGCGGCCCGGCGGGCCCGGTCCAGGCCGCGCAGCGCCGCTCCCCCAGGTCCGTGGGTCAGCGTCCCCACCGGCAGCCCGAGCGCCCGGGCGGTGAACCGGCCGCCGGCCAGCGCCGCCCACACCGCCGGCCGGGACAGCCCGCCGTCCAGGTCGAGCCGGAGGGTCAGCGGGAACAGCTGGCGGCGGGTGTGGAAGTCGAGCGCCACCGCCGGGCGCAGCCCGGTGCGGGCGGCTAGCGCGGTGGCATCACGGTTCGGCGCGATCCCGTCGTACTTGCGGTTCCACACCTCCACGGCGGCCAGGTAGCCGAGCCAGCCCGGATCGAAGCGGCGCCAGGCGTCCCGGCGCCACGGGTGCGCCCACATGGCCACCCCGCCCGCCGCGTGCGCCGCCGCGAGCAGCTCGCCGGTCGGCCGCCGGTCGCCGAGGAACGGCACCGGTCCCCAGACCGGGGTGTGCACCGTGTCGTCGTCATCGCCGTACTCGATGCCGGGCACCAGCAGCAGCCGGCCGGTGCTGGCCTGCTGGCACGCGGCGGCGTACTCGTCCCACTTCGCGGCGGTGAAGCCCCGGCTGTGCTCGGACATCAGCACCACGTCACAGCCAAGCAAGGCGAACGTGCGGGCGATGTCGGCCAGGCTGCGCGAGCCATCGTCGGACCAGTCCGAGTGCACGTGCGCGGCGGCCCGGACGG
>Ga0209415_10019884_pt1 | contig 10481 bp, 8 predicted proteins | sample PeaSoiSIISIP2007_FD_187696 | JGI IMG/M metagenome (GOLD analysis project Ga0209415, IMG submission 187696) | Peat soil microbial communities from Weissenstadt, Germany - SII-SIP-2007 (SPAdes) (version 2) | ecosystem: Environmental > Terrestrial > Soil > Wetlands > Peat | place: Germany...
TGTGACCGTGAGAATCAGGAGACTGGCGGCGGCCGACGCGGGGAGAAGCCACCACCAGCCGAAGCGTCGAGGCCACGATGTCCGCTCGCTGGGGCCATGCGATTTCCCAGCCTGCAGTTCCGCCCGTCCGGATGTAAGTCGGTGCCAGGCGGCGTCAACGCGCTGACGCTCGTCGGTCAGCGGCAGTGCGGACTCGTCGCCCGATTCTCCATCAGGCCCGCAAGAGATCTGCGCGAGAAACTCACGCGCTCCAGGGTGCGCGAGCAGCCAACGGCGCACCGTCGCGGCTTCCGACGACGACGATTCGCCAGCCAAGTAGCGGTCGACCGCGGCCCAATCGACGTCCATGGGACCGCGCTCAGGGGAGCCAGGGCTCGGCGACTCGCGATCCATGCGCTACACGAGTTCAGGACGTTCGCGCGACTCTATCCCGTCGTGCCCGGTGCGCGCGCCCGCAATCACCGTCAGCTGGGTCCGGTGAAGCTTCTTGGCGTGGCGATGTCGGGTCACACAGTAGATGACACTCAGCCGACGGAAACACCCCTACGCTGGCCGATGCCGGTCGCCGTGGGGGACCCGATAACAGTTGAAGGGCGATTACTCCTTTGCGGCTCGGAGCTCCTCGCTCGCTGCCCGCAGCGCCTTGAATCCCCGTGCTAGGTAGATCTCGACGGTCTTGATGGAAATGCCCATGGCTTCGGCAATCTCGCCATGGCTCAACTGGCGATGCCATCGGAGCGCGATCGCCATTCGGCACCGTTTGGGGAGTTGTTGCACGACTCGACCGACGGCGAGCATCAGCGGCTCCCGCGCCAGGCGTTCCTCGGCGTCGTTGCTCACCACAGCACCAACCACATCGCACCCGGGGAGAACACACTCTTGCATGACAGATGCACGCCAGCGGCACTCGATCAGTGAGTGCCTCAACGCATTGAACGCTCGGTTTCGGGCAGCGCCAAACAGATAGGTTCGCAGCTGCCCATGGACGACCCACGTGCCCCGATGCTCCCAGATCCAGGCGAAGAGGTCGTCGACCACCTCCTCGCTCTCCGCTCGCGAGCGGACGTAGCGGTACACGAAGTCACACAGCGGTGCATAGTAGGAGCGAAACATGGCCTCGAACGCCCGCCCATCGCCGGCTCGGATCGCTCGTACGACGTCGGCGTCCGTGGAGGCGAGCGTGTTTCGCCATGGCAGAGCTGGCGATTCCGTCCTTACTGGTTTAGCAGGCACGAGCCGTCGCTCCAAGGGCGAAATCGGGGTCAACTTGTTGCCGCCTAGGGCGGCCCGCAAGTGCGATTCCACTGAGCCTGCTTCTCGGCAGCGGGCAAATGCGGGCCGTGCCATTCGTCACCCCCTGAGGCTAGAGGTCCTGTCCTCTAAAGCGACGGGCTCAAGACAGAGGGCAAGGCGCGTCGGTTGGCGAGGCGCGCCCAGCTGACGATCTCGGGATCCCTCGGGCCCAGGCGATACCTCAATGTCGAGACCATGTCGACTGGCGACGCCGTTAGTTGGCCTGCCTTCGTGCTCGGTGGCGCTGTTCAGCTCGCTTAGAGGTTCCCTGGCCTGGTGGCGGCAGCTTCGGCGGTAGCCGCAGGACACGCCGAACCACGATGCTGGATTCTTGCCAGCGTTCAGCCGGCCCCGGCTGACACGCCGAAGAACGGCACGGCGTTCGATCTCCCGATCGCGGTGGCGCTGGTCATCGCCACGGGTCAACTGGCGGCGGCGGCGGTCGAGCACCTCACGATCGTCGGTGAGCTCGGGCTCGACGGATCGATTCGTGCGGTGCGCGGGGCGCTGCCACTGGCCCGACATGTGGCGCGGACCCCGGAGCGCACGCTGGTCATGCCGCCGGCCAATCTCGTCGAGGCGGCGCTGGTGACCAGTGTGCGCTTGGCCACGCCGACGACGCTCGGGGCACTGATCGAGGCCCTTCGGCGTCGTGCGCTCCCGTTAGCGACTCGGCCGGTCGGTCGGTCGGGCGGGCCCGTTCGGCCGGAGGTGGATTTCGCCGATGTTGCTGGCCAGGCTACGGCGAAGCGCGCACTGGAGGTGGCTGCCGCGGGTGGACACAACGTGCTGCTGGTGGGGCCGCCCGGGGCGGGGAAGACGATGCTCGCCCGACGCCTGCCGACGATCTTGCCGCCGTTGACGGAATCGGAAATGCTCGAGGTCATTGCCGTCCATTCCGTGGCCGGGCTGGTCACGTCCCACGAGGCCCTGCCGCCTCCCCGCCCGTTTCGCGCACCGCACCATACCGCGTCGAGCGCCGGGCTCCTGGGTGGGGGCAGCATCCCGCGGCCAGGTGAAGTGAGTTTGGCGCACCACGGCGTGTTGTTTCTCGACGAGTTTCTGGAGTTCCCGCGCTCGGTGCTCGATGGCTTGCGGCAACCGATGGAGGATGGGCGCGTGCTGATTGCGCGGGCCCGACAAGCCGTCGTGTATCCGGCCCGGTTCACCCTGGTCGCGGCGACCAATCCGTGCCCGTGCGGGCACGCCGGCGATCCGCGCGCGCACTGCCGCTGTGCGGCCGCCGCGGTGTTGCGCTATCGATCCCGATTATCGGGCCCGCTGGCTGACCGCATCGATATCCACGTCGCTGTCGGTGCCGTCCCACTCCGCGCGCTGACGGCGGCGACCGTGGCCGAGGCGACCTCGGAGCGGATGCGGGTGCGGGTCGAGCGGGCGCGGGAACGGCAACTGGAGCGCTATCGGGACAGGGGGGCGGAGGCTGGCGTGACGTGCAACGCGCACGCGAGCGGACGATGGCTCGAATCGCACACGGACATTGCGGCGCCGGCGCGTGACCTGCTCGCCACGGCGGTGGAGCGGCTCTCGCTTTCGGCGCGCGCCTATCATCGCGTGCTCAAGGTGGCGCGGACCATTGCGGACCTGGACGGAGATGAGACCGTGAGCGCAGGCGCCGTGGCGGAGGCCTTGCGGTATCGACCGGCGGACGCGCCGTTAGCCGCGCCGCACACAGCCGCCGCCGAGCCCAGCGCCGTGTGATCTTCCGCCCGCAAGACCCAGCCAAGTGCATTCCCACGCTCAAGAACTCCGGGGAAAGGGCAATCGATCACGCCAACATGTACCAGCTGCGCGCGAGAGGCGAGCTCAAAGGGATCCGGCCAGGGCTCGGGTGACGTCGCCAAGCTCGTCGCCTGCCAGAGCTGACACCAGCGAGTCGGACGCCCGTCGACCGAGAGCCGGTGGTGACACTGTTGGGCTCGCCACATGCGCTGAACAAACATACGGCCCACTGTGGATTGTTATAAATTGATGTCAATACAATGCGTCGAGAATGGCTTGTCCTGGTAGGAAGAAAGGTCGGGGGTTTGGACGCACGTATGGACGCGCTAGCGCCAGGTAAGGGACAGGCTCGTTGACCGATTCAACACCACGCTCCCCGCACGGACGATTGCAGTGGCTTGTCGAGCGGGCGCGGCAGCGACTCTTGTCGGCAGTGCGCGGGCGCCAGCGGCGACTCGTCTTCGATGCGCTCCTATTGGGAGCTGTCGGGGCGGTAGCGGCGCAGCTCTTCACGTGGCTGCTCCACACGGCGAGCTCGATTTTTCTGGTGCGACTCGCCGGCTACCAGGCGCCGGGACTCCCCAGCGAGGGTGGCAGCGCGGTCCAAGTGATCGGGCCGCACGGCCTATGGTTGCTTCCCGTCGCGACCACGCTCGGTGGCCTTCTCGTCGGACTCCTCACGGAATGGCTCGCGCCTGAGACCGAGGGGCATGGTACGGACACGGTGATCCGCGCCTACCACCGCGCCGACGGGGCACTTCGGGCGCGCGTGGCGCCGGTCAAGCTGGTCGCCTCAGCGATTACGATCGGGTCCGGTGGAGCGGCAGGACGCGAGGGGCCGATCGCGCTGGTGGCAGCCGCCGTCGGGTCATGGTATGCAACCGTGACCGGGCGCACGGGAAGCGACCGGCGCCTGCTGCTTCTCGTTGGTGCGGCCGCCGGGCTCTCCGCCATCTTCCGTTCGCCGATCGGCGCGGCGCTTCTGGTGATCGAAATCCTCTACGCCGACATGGAGTTCGAGGCGAGCGCGCTGCTCTATACCACTCTCGCGGCAATCGTCGCCTACGCGTTAAACGGGTTCGTCGCTGGCTGGGGGCCACTCTTCCGCATCCCGGCGATCGCCTCCCTCCGGGCGCCGCTCGACTACGGCTGGTACGCGGTGCTTGGCGTCGCTGCTGGTGCGCTCGCAACTCTGCTGCCGGTCGTCTTCTACGGCGTGCGCGACATGTTTCGTGCGTTGCCAGTCCGCAAGTTCTTGAAGCCTGCGATCGGCGGCCTGCTCACGGGGGTGATCGCCCTCGGTCTCCCCGAAGTGATCGGCGGCGGCTACGGCTGGATCCAGAGCGCGATCGACGGCCGTCTCGCCCTGGGCCTCCTGGCAGCCTTGGCCATCATGAAGATCGTGGCGATGAGCTGCACCGTCGCCTCCGGCGGCTCGGGCGGGGTGTTCGCGCCAAGCCTCTTCGCCGGCGCTATGCTCGGCGGCGCGCTCGCCACGATCCTCCACCAACCCGCGGCGCCGTTCGTGATCGTCGGTATGGCCTCCGTCTTCGCCGGGGCCGCCCATGTGCCCATCGCGACGATGATGATGGTGACGGAGATGACGGGCAGCTATACCCTGCTCGTGCCGTCGGCACTTGCCGTCGTACTCAGCTATCTCGTGCAGAATTGGCTGTCGCGCCGGGCGCCCTACCGAAGCGTCTACGAGGCGCAAGTCCACTCGCGCGCCGATTCACCCGCTCACCGCACCCAGCACCTCGAGATCGCGCGCCGCCTACTTCGCGAGCAGGACAACCCCGAGCAGATCGGAGCGCTCGAGCATGAGTCGTTCGTCCGCCCCGGGATCCCGGTCGCACTCGCGAACGGGCGACGTCTCGTCATGGACATCCTTCGGGCAGACAGTCCGGATGTGCGTACGAGCGTTGCCGCCAGTGGGCGCAAGCTCGACGGCGACGGTGACCACCTCGTCGCCATCCTCCGCGGCGAGCGCCTGATCGTGCCACGTCCCGAAACGACGCTCGAGGCAGGCGACAAGCTGATCCTCGTGGTGGACAGCGAGCGCGTCGATGGCGTCACCTCCGGCCCCACGGATCTCTCCGCTCGCTAGGCGACTCTGAGGCTTCGCGCACCAGCGACGCGCAGTCGCTGGGGGGCTTGCCCTCCTCGTGCGTGCCTACGGGATAAGCGCTCAGGAGAGGCGGCTGACGAATCTCGCTGCTAGCTAACGCCTCCGGTCATGACGCTGGGCGCCATCGACATCGGCACGCCGGTTGGACCGTGGTCGTAGTCCTGCACGCTCGAGATGTTGGGCATGCCGTAGTCCTTCCCATTCCACCCGTTGAAGCCGTCCATGTGGAAGAGCCACAAGCCGGTTCGGGCGTCGGAGATCACGATCAGCCCATCCCGATTGCGGACGTCGACACCGAACGCGCCCTGCATCACGCTGGTCGTACTCTCGAAGCCGTTGTCCGCATTTCCGCCCATCCCGTGCTCGTGGACACACTCACACGTGTAGTAATGCCCTTCCGTGTGTGGGTGCTTGGGGTCCTTCAGGCTGAAGATCTGCAGGCCGTCCTCGTACGCTGACACGAACACGTACGGCCAGCGCACCTCGTGGTTGTGCGACAGGTCTTGCCAGTCAGCCGTCCAGGCCGCAATCGGCGTGTCGACGTTCTTGATCTTGCCGGCCTGCGCGGCGCTCAGGTCCCAAATGCGGAGCGGGGTGTACTGGTATTCCGTCTCGGTTACCGCGTACTTGCCGTCCGGCGACGGCGTGAAAGTGTGGGCAAGGTCCATCCCGAAGCTCGTGATCGTGAACAGCTCCTTCGGGTCTTCGGGGTGCGTCACGTCCCAAGCGGAATAGCCGCCCAACCCCGCCCCATAGAACTTGTCCTGGTGCGTGGCGGGATCGTACGCGACGTAGAAGTCGTGATAGCCGCCGGCCATGATCTGCTTGAGCGGGGTCGGGTTGGGCACGCTGCCAATGAGCCACGTGCTCGAGTTGGTGTCACTGACCACCTTGTCGAGGTCGTAGATCAAGGCTCTCGTCTCGCTGACGGTCGCGAAGTAGAGCACGCGCCCATCGGAGTGCTTGTACGCAAAGGAGTTGTGGAAGCCGCCCGGTGCCTGCGGATAGCGGATCCGTGCCACCACTTTCACCTTGCTCGTGTCGGGGAGGCCGGTCACATCGAGGATGACGGCTCCGAGATCGGCGTCCGGGCTCCCCTGCATGAACTGATACGACTGCGCGTAGTAATAGTGCCCGTTGATCTTGAAGTACTTCCCGTCCATGGCCCCGATGCCCTTGTGCAGCTCAGGGTGCTCGATGGTCCAGTCGTAGAGCAGCTTGGGGCGGCCCGGGTTGCTGATGTCGTAGATCTGGGCGTCGTAGTTCATCAGGCCGCAGAGGTACACGTACGGGCGACCCGGGTCCTGCTCGATCTCCACATCGGCCGCTTTCCACGCCGCCGTGTGCCCTGGCACATGGGCCAGGACGTGCACCTTTGCGCTCCCACCGTGCTTCACGGAATCGGAGACCGAACGACCAGGATTCTGGGCGTGGGCCGCAAGGGCGAGCCCGAGCAGTGGCAAGGACAGGGTGAGCTTATGCATGGGAGCGAGAGAAATAGAGGACATCCGCCGAGCTGCCGCGGCGTGAGGACGTGCGCACAGGTGTGGTCCGCGCGGCGGGATCGTGATTGGGGCGACGAGTATAGTGCGGGCCAGTCGGCCTCACAAGCCGGGATGCGCGTCCGCGGCACGCTCTCCTCGATCACCTGCAAGGCCGCGCCAGGTCCGGGGGACTGGGCTCGCCACCGCCCCCAGCGAGACTGTGGCCCGCCGTCACAGCCCCCCCGACAGCCCGACGCCGGCGCCTCTCAGAAGGCTTTGATGTCCCGTGGCCAGGCGGGGGGCCTCTGGGCGGCAGCCGGAGCACCTGCCGGATGACCTGCGGCGTGTCTTGCCCAGCTGGCCCGGGCACGGCAGCAGCGTCGGTTCGCCGACGGCGCTGCCGGCGGGCGTGACGTGCAACGCCCACGCGAGCGGGCGATGGCTCGAGTCCCATGGTGCCGTCGCTTCCGAGGCGCGCGATCTCCTGGGGGCGGCGGCCGAGCGGCTCTCCCTGTCTGCACGCGGGTATCACCGTGTGCTCAAAGTTGCCCGCACGATCGCCGACCTGGAAGGCGACGACGCGGTTGGTGTCGCGGCGGTGGCAGAAGCGCTCCGTTATCGGCCGACGGAGCCTGGTCCGGCTGGCCTACGTTCCGTGGCCGAGGTCCCCGGGGCTGGCGCCGCCTGATGCACGTCGGCGATCATACACGAGTGGAAATGCTTGCGACCGACACTGATGCGAGCGTGCGCCCGACGGCGACGTCTGAGGGCGCCGCGAAGGAGGTGAGCCTCGTGCGGTGGCTCGCCGAGCGCGAGTCGGTGGTCGTCGGGTACAGCGGCGGCGTCGACTCCACCTATCTGGCCTGCGTGGCGCTGGAAGCGCTGGGCCCGGCGCGCGTGCTGGCGGTCACGGGGCGGAGCGCGTCGTACCCGGACGAGCAATGGGCGATGGCCCGCGACACCGCGGAGCGCTGGGCGCTGCCCTGGCTGGAGATCGAGACTGCCGAGCTCGAGGACCCGCGCTACGCCGCGAATCCCACCAATCGCTGCTACTTCTGCAAGCACGAGTTGTGGTCGCGACTCGTGCCGATGGCCCGCGCGCGCGGGTATGCGGCGGTGCTCGATGGCACGAACGCCGACGATCTCGCTGACCACCGACCCGGTGCACGAGCAGCGACCGAGCAGGGTGTGCTTTCGCCGCTGGCATTGCTCGGATTTGGGAAGCACGAGATCCGCGCGCGGTCTCGCGCGCGCGGCCTCCCGACGTGGGCGCAGCCGTCAGCGCCCTGCCTGGCGTCGCGACTGCCGTACGGCACCCCGGTCACCGTTGCGCGACTGCGCCGCGTGGAAGCCGCGGAGCGTGCGCTACGCTCGATCGGCGTTGCCGGCGACTTGCGGGTGCGCGATCACGGGGACTTGGCCCGGGTTGAACTAGCGCCCGATACGCTGTCCCACTGGCTCGCGCAGCCGGCGCGGGGTCGGCTCGCACGTGCCCTCCAGACCGCCGGGTACCCGCGGGTGGCGCTCGATCTGGCTGGGTTCCGCTCCGGGTCGCTCAATGTCCTCGCCGGGATTCGTGGTGAGTGACGCCCCCGTGGCCGATCCGGTGACGGCGGGCCTCGGAGCGGGTGCGTCCGAGACGCGGGCGGTTTCCCTCGCGGGCGCGCTGGCGCAGGTCGGCATCCCGTGTCGGATCGACGTGCACGGGGCGGCCGCTTTCCTGCTGGCGGCAGACGACGCGTTGGCGGTACGCCTCGCCGACCACGCGTTGCGGCGTGACGTCCTGGCGTTGGGGCGCAGGCACGGATTCACGCACGTCGCCGTCATCGTCGGGGATCGCTGAGGCCGTGGGCTGTGGGCGCCGATTGGGCTGTCTCGTCTTGCTCCTTGCGCTGGCTGCAGCGGCATGGGTCACGCGTGATCGGTGGAGTGGCCAGCTCCAACGCCTGCGCGCCTGGTTGCCTGGGGAACGGCACGGCACGGCGGTCGGGGACTCGACGCCGGCGCCGGTGGCCTGGCGGGCGGTCACGGCCGGCGGGGCATCGCATGCCGAGCACCTCATCCTCGCGCTTGCCGATCATGCAAGCCCGCCCTACACGCTGCTCCTCCCGTCGGATTTCGCCGCCTTCATGATGATGGATATCGCCGGCCGCGTGCCTCCGCCGGAAGACAGCGCCCAGGCGGCGATCGTCGACCGCCGGCTCGCCCTGCGTACCTCGCTCGACATCAAGGCGCTGGGCGGACGGACGGCGTTTGGGCCGGTGGGCGGCGTGCTCGCGGATCACGAGCCGCTGACGCTGGCCGGCACGGTCGACATTGTGCGTCAAGGCGTCGCCGAGTTTCACGTGCAGCAGCTCTCGGTGCACGGCTTACCCGTGCCACCGCCGCTGATTCCGGAGCTCGTGCACAAGGTCGAGGCCGGCCCGCATCCGGCGGGACTGGCGGCGGATGCGTTGCTCCTCAACGTCCCGGCCTTCGTGGTCGATATTCGCATCGCCGGCAGCAAGATCGCCGTATACCGCGCCGTGCCGTGACGCGCCGCGTGTTGGTCGTTGACGACGAGTCCGGGATTCGGGCGGCCCTCGGGCAGTTGCTCGAGTACGAGGGATACACCGTGCGGACGGCGACGAACGCCGCCGATGGCATCGCCCAGGTCTCCAGCTGGCATCCCCACCTCGTGTTCCTCGACGTGAAGATGGCCGGCATGGACGGACTCGAGGCGCTGAAACGCATCCGCGAGACGGACCGCACCGTCGCCGTGGTGATGATCAGTGGGCACGCGACGATCCAAACAGCGGTCGAGGCGACGCAGCTCGGGGCCTACGACATCCTCGAGAAGCCGCTGGACACTGATCGCATCCTCGTCACGCTGCGCAACGCGCTGCAACACCTCGAGCTGGCCGAGGAGAACAGCCGGCTGCGCGAGACGATCGAATCGCACTATGAGATCGTGGGGAAGTCCTACGTGATCCGGGCCCTGATTGACAAGATCGACAAAGTCGCGGGTACACCGGCGCGGGTGTTGATCAGTGGCGAGAATGGCACGGGCAAGGAGTTGGTGGCGCGGGCGATCCACCGTCAGTCGCCGCGCCGCGACAAGCCGTTCGTGGAGGTGAACTGTGCCGCCATCCCGGGCGAGCTGATCGAGAGCGAGCTGTTCGGGCACATGCGGGGCTCGTTTACCGGCGCGGTGGCCGATCGCGCCGGGAAGTTTGAGCAGGCCAATCATGGCACGCTATTCCTGGACGAGGTCGGCGACATGAGTCCGGCCGCCCAAGCCAAGGTCCTCCGCGTGCTGCAGGACGGCGTCGTGACACGCATCGGCGGGGCCAAGCCGATCTCGGTCGACGTGCGCGTGTTGTCGGCGACCAACAAAGCGCTCGAGGCGGAGATTGCAGCCGGGCGGTTCCGCGAGGATCTCTACTACCGGTTGAATGTGGTGCCGATCTCAGTGCCCCCGTTGCGGGAGCGACGGGAGGATATCCCGCTGTTGGTGAGCCATTTTCTGCAGACCTTGGCGGCGCGGGACAACATCGCGCCGCGGGGTATCTCATCGGACGCTGTCGATGCGTTGGCGGCGCTAGACTGGCCGGGCAACGTCCGGGAGTTGCGCAACACGATCGAGCGGCTGCTGATCCTGGGGGCCGGGCCGACGATCACGGCGGGCGATGTCGAACGGCTCGCCGGGCGCCGTCCCACCGATGACGGGGCGGGGATCGGCTCGCTCGCCGCGTGCGCGACGTTCGAAGAGTTCAAGGCGCAGGCCGAGCGCGCATTTCTGCTGGCGAAACTCCGGGCATTCGACTGGAACGTGTCCGAAACGGCGCGGGCGTTGG
>Ga0209415_10019885_pt1 | contig 10480 bp, 8 predicted proteins | sample PeaSoiSIISIP2007_FD_187696 | JGI IMG/M metagenome (GOLD analysis project Ga0209415, IMG submission 187696) | Peat soil microbial communities from Weissenstadt, Germany - SII-SIP-2007 (SPAdes) (version 2) | ecosystem: Environmental > Terrestrial > Soil > Wetlands > Peat | place: Germany...
CTGGCGGGAGCGACGGGATTTGAACCCGCGATCTTCTGCGTGACAGGCAGATGTGTTAAACCAGGCTACACCACGCCCCCACGATAGGCGGCACTCCCGCCACAAGCAGTCTACGGCCCCACCTGCACCCCTGTCAAGCAACGCAGGATCCGATCAGATGCGACGACGGTTGACTCGTCGCATCGCGGACCTGTGCCGATCGCAGCGGGCGCGCGGAGCCACGTCCAGGGCGACCGCACATCGTCTCGCGAGCGCGCGCGGGGAACCCCGCCTCCTCGCGACGATCCGTTACCCACGTCCTCGGGGTCCGGGCGGACCATCGCAGTCTCGCGTTCGACGGCGCAGCGTGTCGAAGACCGCGCCGGCAGCGTGAATGCGGACAGATACGAGGTGGTGCTCCATGAGCGCCGCGCATGACGTCCCCCCGCGGGCCACGCGTGTCGTTCGAGCGGCGGTACGGGAACATACGCGGTGTGGCAGAACGACGCGTCGAGATCTCCCGCAGACGCGCAATCGCGTCGGCGACGAACGGCCGCCACGCAGAGTGCGACGGCGCCGCGGGGTCGGCGGTGCGGGATCACGGGAACACGCACGGATCGCGACCCAGATCGGCGCTGAATGGTGCGGTCCATGCACGCCGTTCGGCACCGCGGCGGGAACGTGAACGCCGAGCGTGCGCATGTCAAGGTGATGGAAGGTGGGTCATGCCAGCCCAAGGCCCATCACGACACGCGGGACGGCGACCCGTGGCCCCATTCGGCTTGTCCACGCCCCGTCGCCCGCTCCGAAGACACGCGCCGACGACCCCGCGCCAGCGTCCATGTTCAGTATACTAGCCCGAGTTTACCGAGTTACGGTGGGAGACCCGACTTTCTCCTTTAGAATTCATGGTTTCGGCGGGGTGCGGTGTATGACCTACGCGGACTGGAATCGCTCGAGGTGGAGCGCTTTGACGAGGCGCTGTTGGAGGGGGGTGAGCCGACTGTAGCTGATGACCGGACGCACGGTGCGCCGTGAATCCCCATAGAGGAGGATCACTTCCTTGATCGGCGCGAGGGTCTCGATGATTCTCGTGATGCTCAAGTCCAGGCCCTGGCCGGCAAGGGTGCGGCGCAGCAGGGAACTGAGGAGGAGGGCCAAGACGCAGTAGAAGGCATGCACGCGAATCTTCTGGTCGGTCCAGTGGTGCAGGGGACGCCAACTGACAAAGTGTGGGTTCTTCATGCGTTTGAACGCCTCCTCGATGTGATACTGGCCCCGATAGGCCCGCACGATCGCTTCATCCGTCCACACGTCCTGGTCGGTGAACAGGATCGTCTTCCCCAGCAGGGTGCGCTGGAGGCGGGTCCAGGCGGACTGATCCATCTGATAGTGAAGGCGCAGCCCGCCGGCTTCCTCGGTCAGTTGCGTGTGGATGAGCTCCTGCATATGCCGGCCGGTGAGGATGGCCTGGAGCTGTTTACGCACTCCCTCGGCCGTGCGCGGTCTCCCGGTCGCGGACGGGTGGGCGAGGTCATGTTGGAGCTCTTTGAGCTGGCGGGTGCGCTTCTGGACCTCTCGCAGAATCGTGGCGCTCTGGGTCAGGAACAGCGCGGGATTATAGGTGACAAGGACGGTACGCTCGGCACCCAGGACGCGTGTCCGGGTGCGATGGGCGAGGACCCCCTCCAGATCCTCCCCCACCAGGGGCTGAAACCGCGCGCGGGGGAGCCGGAGCAGGGCCGGGTGCTGCGTGGGGCACAGCGCCCCCACATAGTGGTACGGGCTGGCATCCACCTGCTCCTGAGTGTCCGCGCTGTTGTTGCCCTTGTCGTAGACCAGCGTAATGCCGTCCACGGTGTGGGCAAAGAGGCGGTAGCGGGCCACCAGCGTTTCGGTGACGGACGCGAAGGTGGGCGCGTCATGGGTGTTGCCGGGGTAGACATGGTGGAAGAGGGGGATGTGAAAGTCCTGGGTGACCAGCAACGCCAAGCCGACGATGCGCAGGTCGGCGCGCTTCTCCTTGCTCTTGCCCCGCTGGGCCAGCGTCGGGGCCTCGTTGAAAGTATCGATGAAGGTGAAGAAGTTGGTCGTATCATACACGAGGCAGGAGAGATCGAGCTGGAAGCGGTCGATGAGGAGGCGCGTCAGGTCTTGTTCGATGGCGCTGATCTTCGCGGCATCGAGGTAGCTCATATGGTCCCAAAAGCGCTGGCTGGTGAGGTGGCGGGGCGCGACCGGCAGGAGGCGCCGCAACACGGTCTGCTGATACCACTCGGCCAGCCGCGCCTTGCTGACCGGGGCCACGCAGCGGTTCAGGGCGGCCAGGGTCAGGTAGGTGCCCACGCTCACGCCTTGGGTGCGCTTCCCGCCGTGGCGGTCGATCGTGGGGATGAGGGCCAACTGCTGGGTCAGGTCATACAGGGCGGCGGGGGCTCCAAAGTCGCACAGGGTGATCTCCCGGGGACGGGCGGGCTGCGCGGGCGCGCCCATGGCCGCGGCGATCGTTTCGGCCTTGCCCAGGTACTTCTGCCATACGATCTTCGGTTTCCCGTTGACGCGTTGGCATTCGCGCGCGTACCAGTAGGGATGGCCGCGGATGAGTTTCTTCTGCAAGCTGACCGCCATGATTAGGTCATACATTACCGCAGCACCGCTGTCAAGTATGGTGGATATCGCGCTAGAGTTAACGTAGAATATGTAACATTAAGGGCGGTCGCGAACGTCCGTACGTGTAATCGTTAGGTCATACGATTCACCTGCAAAGCACGCCGCGCCGATAGGGGCCCGGCAGTGGGAAACCCGCCTAGATTGCGACTTTGCGAATCAAGGAGTCAACGAAGGCCGGGACAAAGCCCAGCTAACTCGGTAAACTCGGGCTAGGGGACAAGCACCCCCGGCCGCCACAGGGGCGGCGCGGGGAACAGGAGGACGCCGATGCTGGCGGGGATCTACCCAATCGTACCGACGCCGTTCGACGAGCGGGGAGCGATCGACGTCGAGAGCATTCGGACGATGACCGCGTTCATGGCTGCCCGCGAGGTGGACGGGCTCGCGGTCCTCGGCGTCATGGGCGAGGCCGACCGTCTGACCGAGGCAGAACGCGACAACGTCGTCTGCGCGTTCCGCGCGGCTCTGCCAGACGGGCTCGCGCTCGTGGTTGGCGCCGGCGCGGCGGGCACCGACGCGGCGATCGCGGCCTCCCGCCGTGCCCTGGACCTTGGGGCGGACGCCCTGCTCATCTCGCCGCCGCGGGTGCAGGACGACGGCGTGTTCCTCGCCTTCTACGAGCGTATCTCGCAGGCGGTGTCGGCCCCAATCGTGGTGCACGACTACCCGGAGTCAACCGGCGTGCTCTTCTCCCCGGGGCTTCTCGCCCGTCTCTATCGGGACGTCGAGTGGGTCCAGTACGTGAAGTTGGAGGATCCGCCGACCGGGCCCAAGGTCGACCGGATCCGCAGCTTGGCCGGTGAGGGATTCGGCATCTTCGGCGCCTTGGGGGGCTTGTACGCTCTGGAAGAACTGGAACGGGGCGCGTGCAGGATCATGACGGGGTTCGCCTATCCCGAGCTGCTCGTCTGCCTGTACCGGCGGCATCGAGAGGACCGCGCGGAGGAGGCCGCAGACCTGTTCTTCGGGATGCTCCCGTTGATCCGGTTCGAGTTTCAGCCCGGGTTCGGCGTGCCGCTGCGCAAGGCGACCCTCATGGCGCGCGGCGCAATTCGGAGCGCCACGGGGCGCCATCCCGGCGGCCCCGCGGACGAGACCACTCTCCGGCAACTCCGACGCATCATCGCCCATTTGACCACCAAAGGGCACCTGGCCCGGGACGCCGCGGCGCCGGCCCGCTAATCCCGCGCGGTGGACGGTACCGTGGCTCACCCGAGTGGCCCGATCGACCTTGCCGTGTACGGCCGGATCGTCTTGTCCGACCGCGTCCTCGACGACGGGTACGTCGCCGTCGCCGCGGGCCGGATCATCGCGATCGGGGAATCCGCCGACGCGTGCCCGCAGGCGGCGCGGACGGTCCGCGCGGGCAACGCGTACGTGCTTCCCGGGGTCGTGGACACCCACGTCCACACGCGGAGCGAACCCGCCGAGGGGATCACGCGCTGCACGGCGTCCGCGGTCGCCGGTGGGGTCACCACGATTGTGGACATGCCGTACGATGCGCCCGGGGCGGTGCCCGATCTCGAAACCTTGCGGCGCAAGATCGCGGCCGTCGCCGCCGAAGCCGTCGGGGACGTGGCCCTGTACGGCACGATCCGCAAGGAAGGCGGACTCGATGAGATCGAGCGCCTCGCCAGCGGCGGCGTGTGCGCCTTCAAGATCTCGACATACGAGTCGGACCCCATTCGGTTTCCGCGCATCGCGGACGGCGAGATGCTCGAAGCGTTCCGGCGGATCGCTGCGACCGGGCTCCCCGTCGCGGTGCACTGCGAGAATCAGGACATCGTTGATCGCGCGGTCGAGCGGGCACAGGCGGCGGGTGAGACCGGCCCGCTCGCGCACTGCCGGACGCGACCACCCGTCTCCGAGACCGAGGCGGTCGCCCGGGTGCTGGAACTGGCGTCCCACGCGGGCGGCCGCGTGCACATCGTGCACGCCAGCGTGCCGCGATCGTTCGACCTCGTGGAACGGTACCGGGCCGAGGGCCTGCGTGCCACAGTGGAAACGTGCATCCAGTACCTCGTCCTCGATGAGACCGCGATGGATCGGCTCGGCCCCCTCGCCAAGATTAACCCACCGCTCCGTGCCCGAGCGGATGTGGACGCCCTCTGGCGGTATCTCGCGGCCGGCCGCATCGACCACATCACCTCAGACCACGCGCCCTGGACGCTCGCGCGAAAGCGCGACCGCGGGAACATCTTCGCGAACGCGTCGGGCGCGCCCGGGGTGGAGACGCTGCTGCCGCTGCTCTACGACGCGGGCGTCGCGACCGGACGCCTGTCGATGCTCGACCTGGCGCGGCTGCTCGCGGAGCGCCCCGCGCGTACCTTCCACCTGTTTCCGCGGAAGGGCGTGCTCGTTCCCGGCGCCGACGCAGACCTTGTCATCTTCGATCCCGACGTCCGCTGGACGGTCCGGGGCACGGATCTCCACAGCGCGGTCGGCTGGACGCCGTACGAGGGCATGACCCTGCGGGGTCGGGTGCGGCAGACGTTTGTCCGAGGTCGCGCCGCGTACGAAGACGGCGCGGTCGTCGCCCGCCCCGGCGACGGCCAGTTCGTTCCGCCGGCGCGGGACACGGCCTAGACGATCGCCGCGACGGGACGTCCCGCGTCCGGCCTCGCCTACGCGCCCTCGCGTCCCGCGGCGTCGAGACGACGGTCCAGGTCGTACGCGGCGCTGATCAGCGACAGGTGCGTAAACGCCTGTGGAAAATTACCCAGGTGCTCGCCCCGCGGGCCGAGTTGCTCGGCGTACAGACCGAGGTGGTTCGCGTACCCGAGCATCTTCTCGAAGATCAGCCGCGCTTGGTCCAGCTGGCCCGAGCGGGCCAAACACTCCACGTACCAGAACGAGCACATCGCGAACGTGCCCTCGTGGCCCGGGATGCCGTCGGGCGACTCCTCGATGCGGTACCGGTAGACCAGCGAGTCGTCGATCAGGTCGGCTTCGATCGCCCGCAGCGTGCTGAGCCACCGCGGATCGGTCGGGCTGATGAACCCGACCAGCGGCATCCGAAGGGTCGCCGCCCCCCATCGCCGTGGACCCTTTGTGTTGAACGAACGCCTGCCGCGTTGGGTCCCAAAACTGCTCGTGCATCTCGCGGGCGATCTCCTCCCGCGCGCGCTGCCACCGGTCGCCCGGGGCCGGGAGCCCCCCGTCCTGCGCGACCCGCACCGCGCAGTCGACGGCGAGCCAGCACATCAACCGCGAGTACAGGAACTCCTGGGGTCCGCTGCGCACTTCCCAGATGCCGTCGTCGCGCTCCCGCCAGTGCGCGCAGACCCAGTCCACGAGACGTGTCAAATCGGCCCACAGCACCCCGGAGATCCGCCCGCCGCGCCGGGTGCAGACGAACACGGCGTGCATCAGCTCGCCGTAGATATCCAACTGCAGCTGGCGGTACGCGCCGTTGCCAATCCGCACCGGCGCCGATCCCCGGTACCCGTCCAGCCGCGGCAGGATCTCTTCGTCCAGCGCGTGTCGGCCGTCGATCCCGTACATGATCTGCAGCGAGCCGTCCGGATTCGGCTCGTGACACCGGGCGGCGATCCACTCGAGGAACTGCTCCGCCCCGTCCACGTAGCCGAGCCAGGTCAGCGTGGCCATGGTGAACGACGCGTCGCGGATCCACGCGTAGCGGTAGTCCCAGTTCCGCTCGCCCCCCAGGTGCTCGGGCAGGCCGAACGTCGCCGCGGCGACGGGTGCCCCGTGATCTCGCGACACCAACAGCGCCAGGGCCAGGGCCGACCGGTTCACCATCTCGCGCCACCGGCCGTGGTATCGCGACCGCCCGATCCACCCACGCCAGAAGCCGAGCGTCTCCGACAGCGCGCTGGGGACGTACTCGCGCCCGGCCGCGGGACTCCCCGCGCCCGCGGTGCTCCCCTCAAGCACGAACGCGGCCGTCTCGCCGGCCCGGAGAGAAAACTCCGCCACGGCGTCCGCGCCGACAACGCGCAGCGGCACCGCGCTCCGCAGCCGCAGCCCGGGGTGGCCGGCGTCCGGCACGAGCAGCGCATCCTGGCCCGACACCTCGACGCGGTGGCGCGCGGGCGTAGTCGAATCGGGGCGCGCAGGCCAGGCGGAACCGTGCCTCCCCCCGCACGGTCTTGACCGCCCGCACCAGCGTCCCGGCCTCGTCGCGGTGCTCGACCGGCATGAAGTCGACGATCTCCGCCACCCCCGCGTCGGACAGGAACCGCGTGAGCAGCACGTTCGAATCAGGAAAGTACAGCTGCTTCTGGCGGGCGTCGCCGAGCACCGGGGCCAGTTGGAATCGGCCGCCGCGCTGGTCGTCCAGTAGCGCGGCAAAGATCGACGGGGAGTCGAACCGCGGAAAGCAGAGGAAATCGATCGAGCCGTCCATCCCGACGAGGGCGGCGGTGCGCTGGTTCCCGATCGCACCGTAGCTCTCGATGGGAGCGTAGCCGGTCGTCGTGACCGCGGCCCGGCGCCTAGGAGTCGCCGCTCGGGGCGGCCGGGTAGTCTTCGCCACGCAGCGCCTCCATCATCCGCTCTGTGGTCACGACGCGATCGTCGTAGGTCACCCGCACCCGCTTGGCGGGAATGTCCACGACGACCTCCTGCACGCCGGCGAGCGGCGCCAGCGCCCGCGTCACCGTCCGCTCGCAGTGCTCGCAACAAATGTCCGGTACCGAAAACACCACCGCCGCCATCGCCGTCCCCCCGTTCCAACGTTTACCCGGACTTACCGGGTTCGCCCCTGCGAACCGGACGCGCCGTTCACGTCCCCCGTCGTGCCCCCCACGCGAGGCCCTACGGCATGTGCACCCCCGCGCGGCCGCCATGGGCGGCGAGCGCCAGTGCGACCGCGCCCACCGCGAGCGCCGCGACCGCGATCCCGGCGAGGTACGCGTACTCACCGAGACGCTCGCGCCACGACGGATGGAGCAGCGCGCGCGCGCTCGAGGCGGGCCGGAAGCGACGCAGGCGGAGCGCGTTCGTAACCACGCTCAAGCTGCTCATCGCCATCGCGGCGGCCGCGAGCACCGGGCTGAGCAGGACGTGGGCGACCGGATACAGCGCCCCGGCCGCGACCGGGATAAGCAGGACGTTATAGGCGAACGCCCACGCGAGGCCCTGCGCGATCACGCCGACCGTCTTGCGCGACAGCGCGATCGCGGTCACAATCGTGCGGAGGTCTCCGCCGATCAGCGTGATGTCCGACGCCGCCATGGCGACGTCGGTCCCGGTGCCGATCGCGATACCAAGATCGGCCTGGGCCAGGGCAGGCGCGTCGTTGATGCCGTCGCCGACCATCGCCACGATGCGGCCGCGAGCCTGGAGGGCGCGGACGGCGTCCGCCTTTTGATCGGGCCGCACCCCGGCGAGGACGCGATCGGCCGCAAGGCCCACCTCGCGCGCGACCGCAGATGCGGCGGCCGCGACGTCGCCCGTGAGCATCCACACGTCCAAGTTGAGCGCGCGCAGCTGGGCAACGGCGTCGGGCGCCTCCGGCCTGAGCGTGTCGGCGGTCGCGATCAGCCCGGCCGCGTGTCCATCGACCGCGGCGTACAGCACCGTCGCGCCCTCGCGGGCGAAGTCGTCCGCCCGTCCAAGGAGCGCCGCCAGGGGCACGCCGTGCTGCTCCATCAGGCCACGGTTGCCGAGCAGCACGTCGCGCCCGTCGATCGTGGCCCGGACGCCTGCCCCGGGCGAGGACTGAAACGCCTGGGCGGCCGGCAGCGCCAGGCCCCGCGCGCGGGCGGCGGCGACGACGGCCGCGGAGAGCGGGTGCTCGGAGTCGACCTCGACCGCCGCCGCGAGACGGAGGAGGTCCGACTCGGACACGCCGGGGGCGGGCTCGACACCCGTTACGCGCAGCGCGCCGCGCGTCAGGGTGCCGGTCTTGTCCAGCACGACGCTGGTGATCCGCCGCGCCTGCTCCAGGGCTTCCCCTCCGCGGATGAGGACCCCGTGCTCCGCGGCCGTGCCGGTGCCGACCATGATCGCCGTTGGGGTGGCGAGGCCGAGCGCGCACGGGCAGGCGACGATCAGCACGGCGATCACCGCAGTGAGCGCGTGCGTCAGCCGGGGCTGCGGCCCGAAGACCAGCCACGCGACGCACGTCAGCGCGGCGATCGCGAGCACGGCCGGCACGAAGTAGCCCGCGACCTCGTCCGCGAGACGCTGCGCGGGCGCCTTGGATCCCTGGGCCTCCTCCACGAGGCGGACGATCTGGGCCAACGCCGTGTCCCTGCCGACCCGGGTCGCGCGGAACACAAACGCTCCGGCCGTGTTCAGCGTCGCCCCGATGACGGTGCTGCCCGGTGCCTTCGCCACCGGCACGCTTTCCCCGGTCAGCATGCTCTCGTCGACGGCAGACGCCCCGTCGACCACGATGCCGTCCACGGGCACCGTCTCCCCCGGGTGCACCCGGACCAGGTCACCGACCCGCACCGCCTCCACCGGGACGTCCTCGTCGACGCCCGCGCGCACCACGCGGGCGGTCTTCGCCCGGAGGCGCGCGAGCGCCTTGATCGCGGCGCCGGTCTGCCGCCGCGCCCGCGCCTCCAACCAGCGTCCAAGCAGAACCAGCGCGACGATCAGCACCGCGGAGTCGTAGTATAGGTCGGCCGGAAGCCCCCAGGCGCTGGCGAGCGTCGGCCACAACGTCACGAACGCGCTGTAGCCGTAGGCCACGCTCGTCCCGATCGCGACGAGTGTGTCCATCGTCGCGCCGCCGTGCCGGGCGGCCGCCCACGCCGCCACGTAGAAGACGCCGCCGGCCCAGACCTGCACGACGGTGGCCGCGATCAGGAGCACGGGCGCCAGCAGTGTCATCGGCAGCCGCCACGGCAGGTACATCACCGACATCATGCCGACGCCGACCGCGAGGCTCACGACCCATTTTGCCCTGAGTTCGTCGAGCCGGCGCTGTTGAACGACCTCGCGCACGCCGCCCGCCGCGTCGGCCCCAGGCACGTACGCCGGCTCCGCCGTGTCCCGGACCACGGTCCCGGCCGGTGGCGACTCCGGGGCGGCCACGTCGCCGGCGCGATACCCGGCCCGCTCGACGGCGGCCCGCAACTGCGCGACGGTCGCCGTCGACGGATCAAACGCCACGCGGGCCGACTCCGTCGCAAGGTTGACGCTCGCGGTCTCGACGCCCCCGACGCGCGCGAGGGCGCGCTCGACCCGCCGGACGCACGACGCGCAGGTCATGCCCTCGATCGGCACCTCCACGGTGGCGCGCGCCATCAGCGGCCCTCGCCTATCCCTGCCGGCCGTTCTCGAACACGTCCAGCAGTTCCGAAATGACCCGCTCCCGCTCCCGCGCGTGCTCGGACCGGATCGCGGCGCTGACGCAGTGGTTGAGGTGACGCTCAAGCAGGAGCGCGTTGGCCTTGTCGATCGCGCGCTGGACGGCTTTCGTCTGCTTGATGACGTCGACGCAGTACGCGTCCTGCTCCACCATGCGGATGATGCCCCGCACGTGCCCCTCGACGCTGCGTAAACGCGCCACGATCTGCGCTTTCGCCCGCGGATCGATCGCCACGGTCGTCTTCGGCACCACACCCACCTCCCTCCCCCCGTGGGGGGGGATAGTCTCAGTCTACCCCCGCGCACCAGAACGGTCAACCCTGGGTGCCGTGCACAGCTGGGCCAGATGGCGCACGAAGGCAACCCGCACTGCACCGCGCGTGGCGCCGTGATGAGTCACGTGACGTCACGCATCCATGCGGCGCTGAGCTAGTAGCGCGACTCCGTGCAACGGGAGATCGATGGACGCACCGTCACGCGTCCTCGGCGTGACGCCCCGCGACGAATGCGCATGCATGACGACCGCTCCACACCAGTAGCAGAA
>Ga0209415_10019886_pt1 | contig 10480 bp, 9 predicted proteins | sample PeaSoiSIISIP2007_FD_187696 | JGI IMG/M metagenome (GOLD analysis project Ga0209415, IMG submission 187696) | Peat soil microbial communities from Weissenstadt, Germany - SII-SIP-2007 (SPAdes) (version 2) | ecosystem: Environmental > Terrestrial > Soil > Wetlands > Peat | place: Germany...
GGTGCCCCCCCGCCGGCCCACCGCGCCGGGGCGCGTCGCCGCCGGCTGAGGTCCGGACCCCCCGGCTCTAGCACGCGGACCCGGCCAGGCTGAGCCCCGGCGAGGCGGCCTGGGCCGGCGACGACGTCACCGCGAACAGCGTCTCGGGGTCGCCGCTCGGAAAGGGCACCGCCGCGTCGGCCCAGACGAAGGCATAGAACGGCCCGGCGATGACCGACCCGCCCGGAACGGTCGACGACGCGCCGGTGCAGCCGTCGACGAGCATCAGGCTGAAGCTGACGGTCATGGGCGCCTGCTGAGGAGCGAGGTCGACGTTGACCTGGACCTCGCACGAGCCGCCGGCGGTGACTGCGCACCCGACCGGACCCTCGGGGGTCACGCTCAGTCCGACCACGGCTCCGGCCGTCGCCGGGGCGGGCGGCGTCGCGCCAGCGAGGGGTGACGGCGCCGGAGACGGCAGCGCGGACGGCGGCGGTGACGGCGCCGGAGACGGCAGCGCGGACGGCGGCGGTGACGGTGGCAAGGTCGGGGACGGCCCCGGGGAGGCGGAGGAGGGCAGCGTGGTGGCCACGCCGCCGCCGTGACGGCCGCTGAGGATGACGGCGGCAGCAGCAACCAGGGCGACCACGGCAACCGCAGCGACCCAGGCGGCGATCACCCGGCGGGAGGGATGGCGCCATCGCGGGGTCGGAGGCACGGGCCACGTCCGCCGGGAGCCCCTCCTGGCCCAGCGATCGCCGATCACGGAGGCGGCCCGCCCCCGCAACCATCGGAGGCCCCGGAGCACCCCTCCTCCGAGCCGGCCCAGCCCGGCCCCGATCCTCCGCCCCACGGCCCCGTGCCCGGCGACGGCAGTCGCCATCCGTTCTCGCGCCCGTGGCGCGGGCTCCGCCCGCTGCACTGCCTGGGCTTCTGGCGCCACCGACCCCTGGGCTTCAGGCACCACCGCCGCCTGTTCGGGCATCGCGGCCCTGGCCGGTCGCACCATCCGAGGCGGGCGCGCACGGTCCGGCGCCGAGCGGGGGGGCAAGGCCAGCGCGGGGGTCACGACCGGCCGTGTCGCACGGAGCGGGGTGACCAGGGCGACGATCTCGCGCCGGACCCGGGCGTCCGGCGCGCCGGCGGCGCGGTACAGCGCCTCGCGGGCGGCGCGCGCAGACCTGGCCCCCTTGAAGGCCGGCTCGGGACCGCCGAGGACGGCGTCGAGCACGGCGAGCCCCTCAGGGTACCGATGCCTGCCGGGGCCGGGGGCGCCGTGTCGGAAGTGTGCCGTCGCGATCCGGAGCGCGGCCGCGGCGGCCTCGATGTCGCTCGCGGGCCGGTCGCCCGCCGGAGCGACGCCGGCGCCGCCCGGCCCGCCTGCCTCCGCGGCGCTGGCCCTGAGCCCCATGTCGGCAATCCGCGCATGACCGTCGAGCCCCACCAGGATGTTCCCCGCGTGGAGTGCGCCATGGGTGGTCACCGCGGCATGCAGCGCCGCGAGCCCATCGAGGACGTCCCCTCCGATGGCGGCGATGTGGCGCGGACCGAGGCGCGTCACGGCCGCAAGCCGGCGCAGACTGACCCCGGGGTCGTGGGGCCGGATCACCCAGACGGTGCTCTCGTCCGCCCAGGCGGCGTCCACCAGCAGCAGTGCGGGGTGACTCAGCTGTCCCAGGCGGGCAAGTCCGGACAGGATGGAGGCCCGCTCCTCCTCGGCGCAGCCACCGACGCGGCGGGCCACGTGCAGACCGTCTCCCGCGTCGGCCGCCAGCCAGGTCCGCGACCTCTGCGCCGTCCCCAGCAGGCCGAGGAGGATCAGCCCGTGCCCGTCGACCTCCACCTGGTCGCGCTCGCGCAGACCCTCGCTCACCGGTGCTTCCCCTGCGGCGTCCGAAGGTGGATGATCAAAGCCTGGGGCGCCGCGGCAGCAGCCGGCGGTGCCCCCGAGGAGCCGGCGGAGCTGGGGCGGCAGACGATGTTCTCGTCGCGTTTCGGGATCGACCTCGGAACCGCGAACACCGTTGTCTGCCGTCCGGGCCGCCGCATAGTCCTCAACGAGCCATCGGTGATGGCCGTCCGGGTCAATGGCCGTCCCGGCCCGCCGGTGCGGGTCGGCCACGAGGCGCGCGAACTGGTCGGCAGGACGCCGGTCGGGCTCGTCACCGTCCGCCCCATCCGCGACGGTGTCATCACCGACCTGCAGTCCGCCCGCGCCTTCATCGTGGCGATCCTCCACCGGGTCCTCCGGTATCCCTGGGAGCGCATCCGGCCGTGTGCGGCGGTGGGAGTGCCGGCCGGAGCGACCTCCCTGGAGCGCCGGGCGCTGATCGAGGCGGTCGAAGAGGCCGGGGTGAGCCGCGTCGAGCTGGTGCCCGAACCGATCGCTGGCGCCATCGGCTGCGGGATCGACCCCCTCCAACCCCGCGCCCACATGGTGGTCGACGTCGGCGGTGGGACCGCCGAGGTCTCCGCCTTCTGCTTCGGGGGGATCCTGGCCACACGCTCATGCCGGGTCGCGGGCGACGAGATGACCATGGCGTTGCACCAGTACCTTCGCCAGGAGCACCAGCTCATGGTCGGGGAGCTCACCGCCGAGGACATCAAGATCCGCCTCCGCGACGCCGCCGCCGAGGGCCAGCCCCTCGTGGTCGAGGGTCGGGATGTGCTGACCTCGCGCCCCCGGCTGATCACGCTTGACCCCACGGAGGTCGCCGCCGCACTGCGCCCGACCGTCGACGGCATCATCGAAGCCCTCACCGGGTGCCTCGAGGACCTGCCCCCGCAGGCGGTCGGAGACATCATGCACGAGGGGGTCATCGCCTTCGGCGGGGGGTCGCTCCTCGCCGGCTTCGAACAGCGGCTGGAGGAGGAGTTCGGTTTCTCGGTCCAGCACGCCGAGCGACCGCTGACCTGCGTGGCCGAGGGGGCAGCCCTGGTCATCTCCATGCCGGCGGTCATCGCCGCTTTCTCCGGGCGCTAGCCGCGGCGGCGGCGGTCCCGACGGTCAGGTCGCCAGGGCCCGTGCTGGAGCCGGACCGAACCCCGGCGGCGGCGTGAGACGTGAGCGCGATCGCCGGCGACGGCCACGCTGCGCCGGCCAGCTCCGGCTGCGGCATCGAGCCGGTGGGTGCCACCGGGGTGGTCGACATGATCGCCGCCTGGTTGGCCGAGAAGTACTGGAGCAGCTCGTCGACCGAGGGCTCGCAGTCGTAGTAGCCCTGACCGCCTCCGTGGACGGCGCAGAGGACCACGACCTCGGGGTCCTGGGCAGGGTAGACGGCGTCGTACCAGGCGTCGGGTCCGCCATTTGGCGCGGAGGGGTCCTGGGCCGTGCCCGTCTTGCCGCCGGCCGCTTGCGGGAGGTTCTGGAGCATGGTCCCGGTGCCCTCGCTCACCTCCAGCGCCAGTCCCTGGTCCACGGGCCCGAGCTGGGAGGCGAAGGGGAGAGCCTCCGGCGACGGATGGCTGAGCGCCGTCGTGCCCGCGGCGCCGGAGACGTCGAGCCCCAGGTAGGGGGTCACGAGGCTACCGGTCGCGACGGCGTCCAGCCACCGGATGTCCTGGATCGGGGTCACCGCCGTGTACCCCTGGCCGATCCCCATCATGGGGGTCACCCCCGGATACCAGGTGTCGCCGGCGGGCATGTGCCCCGGGTAGTAGAACTGGCCCGGGCTCTGCTCGCCCGAGGGCAGGTCGATGCCGCTGACGCTGCCCACCCCGAGCTCGGTGGCAACCGCGGCCAGGCGCTCCGGCCCGAGGGCCAGCGCCAGCTGGTAGAAGTAGACGTCGTTCGACCAGGCGATGGCCTCGGGAAGGTCCTGGGGCGGCAGGCACTCCCAGTTCGCGTACTGGACGCCGTCGTACGCGTAGGAGCATCCCGTCGGGATGACCTCCGACGGCGGGATCGCGTTGTCGGCGATGTCGGCCGCGGCGGTCACCAGCTTGAACGTCGACCCCGGCGGCATCTCCGCCTCGACGGCATTGGCGGCGCCGTCCAGACCCTGGCCGGCCATGGCCAGGATGGCCCCCGTCTGGGCGTCCATGACGATCATCGATCCCCAGTCCCCCGATTGGCTCTGCGGGTAGGCGCCCGCCATCGACGGCTGGAGAAGGGCGGCCGCCTGCTCCTGGAGGCCGAGATCGATGCTCAGCTGGAGGGTGTCACCGGCGGTGGAGGCGGTCGCGCTGCTCAGCGCGACGGCGCTGCCGAAGGGGTTCACGAGAACCCGCTGGTCGCCGTCCTGGCCCTGCAGGTAGCTGTCGTACTCCTCTTCCAGCCCCGAATGACCGACCACGTCTCCCGCCGGAAGCCGGCCCATCTGGGCAACCTGTTCCGCCCACTCGGCGCCGGTGGAGCCGAGGAGCGATGCCAGGAGGCTGCCCTGCGGGTAACTCAGCTGATACGAGGGGTCGAGGATGACCCCGGTGAGGCCGGCGGCGCTGATCCGCGCGCCCACCGCCGGGCTCACCGTCCCGGGCAGAACCACCGACAGCGCGGAGCCCGCCGTCGCGATCTCCCGGTCGAGCTGGGCGGGCGTCTCTCCGACCAGCCGCGCCAGCATGGTCAGGGCACCGCTCTGTCCCTGGAGCAGGCCCGGGATCACCACCACCTGCCAGGCGTCCTCCTCGACGGCGAGGGGGACCCCGTGGCGGTCGACGATCTCACCGCGGGGCGCGAGCACGTCGATGCTCCGCGTCACCTCGGCCAGCGCCGCGGCGCGCAGGACGGCGCCGCTCTGGCTCTGGATGTCGAGCGCCACCGCTCCCGTCCCGGCCAGGGCCAGGCCGAGACCGGCGGCCGTGAGCCGCACCAGCCGGGGCATCCGGCGCAGGCCTCGGGGGGGACGCCAGAGGGTCCGCGCCCGCGCGTCGCGGGCGATCCCGCGGGCGGCGCCCACCGCCCCGAGGTGGGCCAGCGCGCTCGATCCGCCGGCACTGATCAGGGGGCAGGGGACACCGGCGAGGGGGATCAGGCCGATTCCACCCGCCGCAGAGATCGCCACCTCCGATCCGAGCAGGACGGCGAGCCCCCCGGACACCAGTCCCGCCGCCTGGGTGCGCGCTCCCCGGGTGATGGACAGCAGGCGCCACATCACCAGGGCGGTGCAGGCGAAGACGGCGGCGCCGGCCAGCAGACCGCGCTGCTCCACCAGGCTGACCAGGGCCAGATCGGTCTCGCGGGCGGGGAGGTACTGGGAGAGGAGCCCGTACGGCACCACCGAGCCCCGCCCGAGCAGCGTGGCGGACGCGATCGCGATGTGGGCCTGGAGGACGGTCCACCCCGAACCGAGAGCGCTGGCGCCACCGCTCAGGAAGGCCTGAAGACGCTGCAGCTGATACGGATGCAGCAGGCCCAGGCCGGCCGGCGCGAGCACGGCGACGCCCGCGGCGGTGGCGAGCAGGCTGCGCACGCGCACCCGGGCCTGGATGGCGACCGCCGTGGCGATGATCAGGAGCAGGATTGCGGTGCTGAGATCGGGCTCGATCAGCGTGAGACCGATGGGAAGCGCCGCGGCCGCGAGGGCGAGCAGGTAGCGGTGCTTGCGGGCGGGGTTGCCGAGGATGTCGGCGAGCACCAGCAGGAGACCGATCTTCGCGAACTCGGAGGGTTGGAAGAGCTGGCTGCCCACCTCCAACCAGCGCCGACCTCCATCGGCACCGCTGCTTCCCGCCAGCACGACCGCGCCGAGCAGCAGCACGGCGCCGGCGTAGACGAGCCGGCCCAGCACGACCCACACCCGCATGCGCAACCGCGTGAGCGCCGCCGCGACGCCGACACCGACCAGCACCATGAGGAGCTGATGCTCGGCCTCGCCCGGATCACCGAGGCCGACGAGATTGGCGATGCCGAGAGCGACGAGCCCGCCGATGCCGAGCCAGAGCAGCGGGTCAGCCCGGCCGATCCGGCGCCAGCCCCGCTGCGCGGAGGGGTCGACGTGGCGGTCGGAGGGCGTCAGGTCCCATGGATGGCGCCGCATCCATCGCCCTCGGAACTCTCAGCAGCGACCGAACAGCGGTCGAGGCGGTGCGCTCCACCACTGTTCGCGCACCGTGTCGCCCCATCCCATCGTACTCGCGCGACCTGGATGGCGAGAGATCCCGGATCGCCCACCAGATCACCGGGGCGGCCACCATTGCGGCCGCCGACACATCCGCGAAAACGCATGCCGTCAACCCCGACCGCTACCATCTGCGGCCGATGACCGAAGCCGCCGACGCCCCGGGGCCGCCGCCGCTCACCATCGCGGTCCCCCGGGAGCGCCAGCCCGGGGAGCGCCGGGTGGCGCTGGTGCCGGGGTCGCTCCGGGCGCTGATCCGCGCCGGGCTCGCGGTGAGGGTGGAGACGGGAGCCGGTGAGCTCGCCGGGTACGACGACGCCGCCTACACCGAGGCGGGCGCCACCGTCGCGGCCACCCTGGCCCAGCTCCTGCAGGGCGCGGACGTGGTCCTCCACGTCGGCCCGCCGTCGGACGAGGAGATCGAACGGGTGAGAGCCGGCACGACCCTGGTGGGCCTGCTGCGGGCGACCTCCAACCTCCCCCTCCTCGAACGCCTGGCCACGGCCGGGGTCGACGTCCACAGCCTGGAGCTGCTGCCCCGGATCACCCGCGCCCAGGAGATGGACGTCCTCTCCTCGATGGCGACCGCCGCCGGCTATCACGGGGTGCTGATGGCGGCCGTCCGCCTCCCCCGGTTCATGCCACTCCTGATGACCGCCGCCGGGACGGTGCGCCCGGCCCGGGTGCTGGTGGTGGGCGCCGGGGTTGCCGGTCTCCAGGCGATCGCCACCGCCCGCCGCCTCGGCGCGGTGGTCGAGGCCTTTGACGTCCGCCCCGCGGTGCGCGAGCAGGTGGAGAGCCTGGGCGGGCGTTTCGTCGACGTCGGGGTGGAGGCGGCGGAGACCGGGACCGGTTATGCCGCCAAGCTGAGCGGCGAGGCCGAGGAGCGAGAGCGCGAGGTCCTCAGCCGCCACGTGGCCGACGCCGACTGCGTGATCACCACCGCCCTGGTCGCCGGCCGCGACGCGCCCCGCCTGATCAGCGCCGAGATGGTGGCCGCGATGCGTCCCGGGTCGGTCATCGTCGACCTCGCCGCCGAGGGTGGTGGCAACTGCGAGCTGACCAAGCCCGGTGAAGAGGTGGAGGCCTCGGGGGTGGTCATCTGCGGCCAGACCGATCTGGCCAGCCGGATGGCCACCGACACCAGCCAGCTCTACGCCGGCAACGTCTCGCGCTTCGTGCTGCACCTGGTCAGCCAGGGGAAGGTGCGCGACGACCTCGAGGACGAGATCCTCGGCGCAACCTGTGTCGTCCACGGCGGCGCGCTCCGGGGTGCCGCCGCACCGCGGACGGAGCCGGCCGCCTAGGAGCCCGCATGTCCAAGACAGACCTCGTCCTGATCGGATTCTTCATCTTCGTGCTCGCCGTCTTCCTGGGCCTGGAGCTGATCACCAAGGTGCCCTCCCTGCTCCACACCCCGCTGATGTCCGGGACCAACTTCATCCACGGCATCGTGGTCATCGGGGCGATCACCATCGCCGCCACCGCGCACGACACCCTGGCCGATGTGATCGCGGTGGCTGCCGTCTTCCTCGGCACCCTCAACGTCGTCGGTGGCTGGGTGGTCACCGACCGCATGCTGGGGATGTTCAAGGGCAGCGCCCGTCAGCCCGGCCGGCCGGCTGCAGCGCAGCCGGCGGCGGCGTCCACGGCCGCGGCGCCGTCCACCGAGGGCAAGGGCTGATGCTGATAGCGGTGAGCCTGCCTCCCGACTGGGTCACCCTGGGTTACCTGGCGGCGATCGTCCTCTTCATCCGCGGCATCAAGATGCTGACCTCACCGAAGACGGCCCACAACGGCAACCGGCTCGCCGGGGTGGGGATGCTGATCGCCATCGGGATCACCCTCGGCGACTTCCACAACGGCTGGCTCTACATCATCCCCGCGGTGGTGGTCGGCGGCCTGGTCGGGGCGGTGGCGTCGCGCCGGGTGGCGATGACCGCGATGCCGCAGATGGTGGCGCTCTTCAACGGCATGGGCGCGGGCGCCGCCGCCCTCATCGCCCTCGGCGACTTCCACGGGATCACCGGGGCTCATCAGAGCCTCGACACCATCGACTCGGTGACCATCCTGCTCAGCTGCCTCATCGGCGGCATCAGCTTCAGCGGCAGCATGATCGCCTTCGCCAAGCTCCAGGAGTGGATGCGAGGGACGCCGATCACCTGGCCGCTCCAGCACGAGATCAACGGGCTGCTGCTGGGCGCCCTGGTCGGGGTCGGGATCGCGATCACGGTGAGCGGAGGCGGAGCGGTGCTCATGATCGCCTTCGTGATCGGCGCGCTGGCGCTGGGGATCATGGCGGTGCTCCCGGTGGGCGGCGCCGACATGCCGGTGATCATCTCCCTGCTGAACTCCTTCACCGGGACGGCGGCGGCGGTGACCGGTTTCGTGATCGCCAACGACGCCCTGGTGGTGGCCGGCGCCCTGGTCGGGGCATCGGGATCGATCCTCACCGTGCTGATGAGCCGGGCGATGAACCGCTCGCTCTCCAATGTCCTCTTCGGCGCCTTCGGCAAGACCCAGGAGGCGGGGCCCGCGGCAGCCGGGGTGGCGCCCGGCAAGACCGTGCGCCCGACCAGCGCCGAGGACCTCGCGGTGCTGCTCGCCTACGCCCAGCAGGTGATCTTCGTCCCCGGCTACGGCCTGGCGGTGGCCCGGGCCCAGCACGAGGTGAAGGCGCTCGCCGACCAGCTCAAGGCGCGGGGGGTCCGGGTCCTCTACGCCATCCACCCGGTCGCCGGCCGGATGCCGGGGCACATGAACGTGCTCCTCGCCGAGGCGGACGTCCCCTACGACGAGCTCGAGGAGATGGACCAGATCAACCCCGAGTTCCCCCGCACCGACGTCGCCGTGGTGATCGGCGCCAACGATGTCGTCAACCCGGCCGCGCTCAACGACCCCTCCAGCCCGATCTACGGCATGCCCATCCTCCGGGCCGACCAGGCCAAGACGGTGGTGGTGCTGAAGCGGAGCATGAGGCCGGGGTTCGCCGGCATCGAGAACGAGCTCTTCTACCACGACAACACCCTGATGCTGTTCGGCGACGCCAGGGACTCGGTGACCAAGCTGGTCGCCGAGGTCAAGCAGCAGGCGGCGTAACCCGCCGGACGCCTCGACCAATGGACCGCGGCGTCTGCGTGATCACCGGGGGCGGCCGCGGGATCGGCGCGGCGACCGCACGGCGAGTGGCGAGTGCCGGCTGGCGGGTCTGCCTCTCCTGGCACACCGACCGGGCCACCGCGGAGTCGGTGGCCGCCGAGGTCGGGGGGCGCGCGGTGCGCGCCGACGTCGCCGCCGAAGCGGATGTGGTGGCCCTCTTCGCCGCCGCGGACGAGATGGGCCGGCTCACCGCCGCCATCGCCAACGCCGGCATCGTCCACCGCCGCTCCCGCCTCGACGAGATGGACGCCGAGCCGATGCGCCGGCTGCTCGAGGTGAACGTCCTGGGAGTCCTGCTCACCGCCCGCGAAGCGGTTCGGCGCATGTCGCCACGTTACGGAGGCGGCGGAGGAGCCATCGTCACCGTCTCCTCCGCGGCCAGCCGTCTGGGCTCCGCCGGCGAGTACGTGGACTACGCGGCGAGCAAGGGCGCGGTCGACACCCTCACCCTCGGCCTGGCCCGCGAGGTCGCCGCCGAGGGGATCCGGGTCAACGCCGTCCGTCCCGGCCTGGTGGACACCGAGATCCACGCGAGCGGTGGCCAGCCGGACCGCGTGGCGCGGCTCGCGCCCACGGTCCCCATGCAGCGCGTGGGTCGCGCCGAGGAGGTGGCCGCCGCCATCGTCTGGCTGCTCGGCGACGAGTCCCCCTACACCACCGGCGCCATCCTCGACGTCAGCGGCGGGCGTTGAGCCCGGCCGGCGCGGTCAGCGCCAGACGGCGGCGGCGCCTCCTCCGACGATCAGCGCACGCTCCGCCTCGCCGATCCCGGCGGCGTCCAGGGCACGGCGATAGCGGCTCATCCCGAGCAGCGGGAAGTCGGTGCCGAGGAGGAGGCGGTCGGCGCCCACCAGGGTCACCACCGCGCGGAGCGCGCTGGGGCGGTAGAGGTGGGGCACCGCGGCGGTGTCGAACCAGATGCGCGCGCACAGCTCGCGGACCTCGGGCATGTGGCTGACGCGTCGGCTGTGGGGTTCCGCTTGGACCAGGTCCCCGTAACCCCCGGGGCCACGGTCGAAGACGCCCTGGGAGGGGGCGAGGACTACGAGCTCGTGCTGTGCACCGGCGACGGTGAAGGCCTGGCGGCTGCTTTCGCCCGAGAGGGCCTGCGCCCCCCGATCCTGATGGGGACGTGCACCGCAGACCCCACCGAGCGAACCCTGGCGGGGGAGCCGGCTCCGGCGACCGGGTGGGAGCACACCTGGCACTGAGTCTCCGGGGCACTGGGTCTCCGGGGCACTGGGTCTCCGGGGCGCGCCGGTGGCTGTGCGGGGCCGCGG
>Ga0209415_10019888_pt1 | contig 10479 bp, 7 predicted proteins | sample PeaSoiSIISIP2007_FD_187696 | JGI IMG/M metagenome (GOLD analysis project Ga0209415, IMG submission 187696) | Peat soil microbial communities from Weissenstadt, Germany - SII-SIP-2007 (SPAdes) (version 2) | ecosystem: Environmental > Terrestrial > Soil > Wetlands > Peat | place: Germany...
GAGGTAGCGGCGGGCGAGTTCCGCCAGGGCGCGATCCCGGTCGATTTTCGGGCGTGCTCCGAGCCAGTCGGCCACGAGCGCGAAGGCGTGCTCACCTTCGATGATGGGGCCGCGAACGACGAGTCCGTCCAGCGTGGCGCGAAAAAGGAGATGCACCAGCGCCTGGCCGGCCGTTGGCACGCGCGCTCTGTCGAGCACCGCGCGAATCTGCGCGCGGGTCATCGGGCCGTCGTCGCCCAGGGCTTTGACGATCGCGTCGGCTCCGCGCTGCGCGGCCGCCGGGCCAACTCCCTCCTGGCTGAGTCGACGGTCGCTGGTTCTGCGCAGCTGCGGCGTTGTCAGCGTGTGCAGGAGCGGCTCGTCTTCGGTGGCGATCAGGTGCAGCGTCCCACGGTTGACCCAGGTGATGATCAGCGACCGCTCGTGGGTGAGCGCGTGGTTGATCGCCGCGGCGTGCCCGCCTGCGGTGCGCGCCCGAACGGCGAGGCGGGCACCGCGCGGATCCTGGGCCTGCACGGCGAGCAGGTGGCGCACGCTCTCGACGACACCAGCCGCAGGCGCCCCGGACAGCTGCTGAGCGGCCAAACGCGCCGCCAGCACAGAGCTGCGCGGTGACACCGCCGCGGCCACGTGGTCACCCTGCCGCCGCGGCGAGCTCTCGGTCGCCCCGGGGAAGAGTCATCGCAAGCGTCGGAAGAAGTGGCCTTGATGGCGGCGCCATCGCCAGATCCTACGTGGCCCAATGAGCCGCCAAATCGGACGATCACCGGCCCTCGAGCGACGACGAAGCGGAGGCGTCTCATCGGCCCGCACCTCCCCAGCGCTCAGCAGCGACCCGATGCCCACCCACGGAACTAGACTCACCCGAGCATGCGGAACAGATCAGAGCCCGAGCGCTCGAGAGTGCGACCACGATGATCAGGGTCCACGCCCTCGGCGTCACCCCGGAGGCCGGCTTCGCCGACCAGGTCCGCGCGATCGAGGCCGCCGGCCTCGACGGCGTGTTCGTGACCGACCATCTGTTCGTCACCCACGGCAAGTCCCGCCGCGAGGCGGCGATGGGCGGGGATCCGTTCGTCAGGTTGGGCATGGCCGGGGCGCTGTCGGATCGCCTGATGCTCGGGACGAGCGTGGTCAATATCGGGCTCGCGCATCCCGCGCTGGCTGTCCGGTCGTTCGTCGAACTGGCCGACCTGTTCGGTGGGGAGCGGGTTTTGGCCGGCATCGGCGGCGGCTGGAACCGCGAGGAGTTCGAGGCGCTCGGAATGGAGTTCGCACCGTTTGAGCGCCGGCTGGACCGCCTGGAGGAGGCGGCCGCGCTGGCGCGAGCGCTCTTCCACGAGGGCTACGCCGAACTGGCAGGGGAGCATGTGACGGCGCGTGAGCTGCCGCTGGGTCCGGTGGCCTCGCCTCCTCCTCGCCTGCTGCTCGGCGGCGGTTCCGATCGCCTGCTCGAGATCGCCGGGCGCTACGCCGACGTCGTCGATCTCAACGGCTCATCCCGGCGCCTCAAGCTGGGAGGCCCGCAACCCGCCCTCAGGGACATGATGCGCCGATTCACCACGACCGTCGAGGATCTCGACGATTCGGTGCGACGCGTGCGCGAGAGCGCCGCCGCGGCGGGACGCGACCCGAACGGGATCGAGTTCTCGGTCCTCGTCAACGCGGTCCGCTTCTGCTCGGAGTCCCAGATCGACGCCGTCGAGAGTGAGCTGTGCCAGGAGGCAGGGATCGATCGCCAGTCGCTCGCCGACTGCCCCTACGTGTACGTGGGCTCACCCGAGCGGATGCGTGAGCAACTCACCGACCGCGCCAACCGGCTCGCTCTCCGCCATCTAATTCTCGTCCCGGCCGAGGCGGCCGTGCTGGCCCGCTTCCGCCAGGATGTCGTGGCCGCCGCCTTCGACTGACCCGGCGACGGGTACGGACGCGCTTGCGTCAGCGCGCGAACGAAGTCTCGGTCGTCAATCCCTGGGCGAACGCCGCGATCAGCCGGGCGCAGCGGTCGACGTCGTCGAGCTGCACCATCTCGACAGGAGAGTGCATGTAGCGCAGCGCGATCGAGACGCTGCCGGTGGGGATGCCGGCGCGGCTCAGGTGGATCGAGTCGGCGTCGGTGCTCGTGCGGCCCGCCGAGGCGGCGATCGTGAACGGGATCTCCTCGCGTTTCGCGGTCTCGCAGAGAAGCTCGAAGACGGCCGGGTTGAGGATCGAGCCGCGCCCGACCACCGGCCCGTCGCCGAAGCGGTGCTTGCCGATCTCGTTCAGCTCGACGCCGGGCGACGAGGTCTCGTGGGTCACGTCGACGACGATCGCGACGTCGGGCGCGAGACCGTATGCCGCGGTCCCGGCGCCGTTCAGCCCGATCTCCTCCTGGGCCACGCCGCAAGCCGCGACGTCACCGGGGGCGCCGCCGGCCTCGGCCACGATGCGGGCGGCCTCGAGGGCGATGAAGGCTCCGAGCCGGTTGTCCATCGAGCGTGAGATGAAACGGTCGTTGGCGAGCTCGAGCGGCTCGCCGGTGAGCACCGCGACGTCGCCGATCCGCACGAGCGAGCGCGCCTCGTCGCCGTCCTTCGCGCCGATGTCGATGTGCAGCTCGCGAAGTTCCGGCACCTTCTTGCGGTCCTCCTCGCGCAGCAGGTGGATCGCCTTGCGCCCGACGACTCCCGGCAGCGGCCCGTTCTGGGTGATCAGCTCGGCCCGCTGACCGACCAGGATCTGCGCATCCCAACCGCCGACGCCGATGAAGCGCAGGAATCCGTCGTCGTCGATGTGCGTGACGATCAGGCCGATCTCGTCGATGTGGCCGACGATCGCGAGGAACGGGGCGCCCGGGGTCGTGCCGTGGACGCGGGCGATCGCCGAGCCCAGGACGTCCGACGAGACGTCGTCGGTGAACGCGCGGGCGGCCTGCGCGAAGACGGCGGCTGGCGCCGTCTCGTAGCCCGACGGGCCGGCGGCGGTGAGAAGCATGCGCAGAACGTCGGGAAGCGCCACGGCCCGACAGCCTACGGCACCGCCATCACGGATCGATGCGGAGGCTGCGCCCGCGCCGGCCGGCCCGCCCCGCACGCGCCGCTCAGAGCTCGCGCGCCGCGAGCTCAGCCAGGTTGCGCAGCGTGCGCTCGTTGTTGCGCCGCGTCTGGCGCTCCAGAACCCGGCAGAGGATCGCGCCGAGCGGCCCGAGCGACGATCTCGCCTGCAGGGTGACGGTGATCTCGCTGCCCGCGGCGGCCGGCGCGACCTCCATCACGACGAGGAACTCGCTGGCGATCGGGATGTCCGCGGAGCGGTGAACCTGGCGGTGGGGCGGATCGAACTCGATCACGGTCCACTCGGTTCGCGCCCGCCAAGGCCCCGCGATCGGGTTGATCTCCTCGTAGGCCGTGCCGAGGTGCGCCTGACCGGCGCTGCGCGATACCGCCGCCGTTCCGACCACCCACTCGGCGTAGCGGTCGGTGTCGGAGACCAGGTCCCACAGCTGCTCCGGCGGGGCGGCGACCTCGGCCGACGCGCTGACGACGATCACGGTCATCTGACCGGCGGATGCTACCCGCGCCGCGGGGCGCCGAGCTGATGACCGCGACGCACCACCCGCCGCACTCCGGCCTACGCCGCCGCCACCTCGGCCGCCGTGGCCGTCCCCTGCCCGGCGCTTCCGTGCTGCGCTCCCTGCGCGACGAAGTCTCGCGAGCGGATCAGCGCGAGTGCCGCGACGCCGCCGGCGAATGCCACGATCGCCGCGACCAGGAACAGGTCGTTCAGGCTCGAGATGAAGCTGGCCCGCGCCACCGCGCTGGCGGCCGCGCGCTGCGCCACCGGCAGGTGGCCGATCGCCTGACTCGCCGCTCCGTCGGAGATCGCCGCGGCGAGCGCATGCGCGCCGCCCTGGTGCACGGCCGCCAGGCCCGCGGTCACGTGTGTGCGGATCTCGCTCGTGAAGATCGAGCCGAGCGCGGCGATGCCGGTCGCGATGCCGACCTGTCGGAAGGTGCTGTTGATGCCGGAACCCATGCCGGCCTGCCGGGGTGGGACGACTGCGATCGCGGTGGAGGCGAGCGGCGGGTTGATCAGGCCGATGCCGACGCCGCCGACGACGAGGCCGGGGAGCAGGTGGGTCCAGTGGGAACTCGTCGAGAGGCCGCGCATCAGGATCAGGCTGAGGCCGGCGAGCAGGAGGCCGGCGCCCATCAGGAGTCTCACCGGCACCACGGTGGTCAGACGGCCGGCGGCGCCGGAGACGACGAGGATCACGGCCGACAGGACGAGAAAACGCAGGCCTGCGGCGAGCGGGGAGAGCCCGAGGATGTCCTGGAGGTAGAGGGTCAGGTACAGGAACATCGAGAAGATCGAGGCAGAGACGGAGAAGGCGACGAGCAGGGCGCCGACGAATGCCGGCCGGCGAAACAGCGCGAGATCCAGCATCGGCGCGCGACTGCGGCGCTCGATCACCACGAACAGCACGACGAGGACGACGCTCGCAGCGAGGCAACCGTCCACCACGGCGCTGCCCCAGCCGTCGAGGCTCGACTCGATCAGGCCGAACACCAGCGTCGCCAGCGCGGCGGTGAACGAGACGAAGCCCAGGACGTCGAGGCGCGCGCCCTGCGGCGCCCGCGATTCGTCGAGCTTCGAAACCGCCATCGCGAGCGCGACGACTCCGATCGGAACGTTGACGAGGAAGATCCAGCGCCAGCTGAGGCCCTGTGTCAGGCCCCCGCCAACGATTGGCCCGATCGACACCGCGGCGCCGGTGACCGCGCCCCAGACGCCGAAGGCGACGCCGCGGTCGCGACCGCGGTAGGCCTGGCCCAGCAGTGCGAGTGACGTTGCGAACATCATCGCGCCGCCGATCCCCTGCACCCCGCGTGAGAGGTTCAGCATCAGCGGCGACTGCGCCAGACCGCACACGAGCGAGGACGCCGAGAAGACGACGAGCCCGATCGCAAAGATTCGCCGGCGGCCCAGCAGGTCCGCGAGAGAGCCTGCGGTCAGCAGCAAGGCCGCGAGCGTCAGCGCGTAGGCGTCGATCACCCACTGCAGGTCGGTGAAGCTCGAGTGAAGCCCGGCCTGGATCCTCGGCAGCGCGACGTTCACGATCGTGATGTCGAGCAGCAGCATGAACGTCGCCACCGAAACGGTTATCAGCGTCCACCACTTGCGGTCCACGGTCAGCCCCTGATTCGCTCGCTTGACGTTCCCCGGGCGACTACCTCAATCGCCGGTGGTTGAAACCGCCGTCGCGCGGACTCCCCGGCGGCAGGCGGAACGTTGACGTGATCCTAGAGTGTCGCGGTCGCGGGCTTCCGTGGCACATGCCCACCCGGCCCGCTCGGAGATTCGCCTGGCTGGAATGGCGCCGCCCCCCGTAGTTCTCCGCATCACCGCTGCGCCGACCCCCGGATGAACGCGGCCCCGGGCCGAACATAGCCTCCGGGCTGTGAACACCCTCGACTGGGCCCGAACTCAGTTCGGCATCACGACGCTCTTCCACTTCATCTTTGTGCCGATGTCGATCGGGCTGGCCGGGTGGGTTGCCCTCTGCCAGACGCTCTACCACCGCACCGGCAGGGACGTCTACCTGCGGATGACGAAGTTCTGGGCCAGGTTCTTCCTGATCTCGATGGCGATCGGGGTCGTGACGGGGATCGTCCAGGAGTTCCAGTTCGGGATGAACTGGTCGCTCTACTCGCGCTACGTCGGCGACATCTTCGGCGCGCCGCTCGCGATGGAGGGGTTGATGGCGTTCTTCCTCGAGTCGACGTTCATCGGCCTGTGGATCTTCGGCTGGGGCCGCCTTTCGCCGCGCGTCCATCTCGCCTGCGCCTGGATGGTCGCGTTCGGCACGGCGCTCTCCGCCTACTTCATCCTCGCCGCGAACTCGTGGATGCAGCATCCGGTCGGCTACACGCTCAACACGGCGACCGGGCACGCGCAGCTGAAGAACATCTTCAGCGTGCTGTTCAACTCGACGGCGCTGCTCGCCTTCCCGCACACGATCTTCGGTGCCTACACCACCGCCGGCATGCTGGTGCTCGGGATCTCCGCCTGGAGCCTTCTGCGCGGGCGTCGCGACGAGGTCTTCGGCCGCTCGGTCAAGCTGATCCTGCCGCTGACGCTCGGCGTCGCTATCGCGACGGGCGTCTTCGGCGACGGCCAGGCGCGCCTGATGGACACCCAGCAGCCGATGAAGATGGCGGCCGCCGAGGCGCTCTACAACACGACGAGCGGCGCCTCGATGTCGCTCTTCGCCGTCGCGCCGTTCGAGCACCACCCGAAGGCGCTGAGCACCGACGTTCGCCTGCCGCACGTGCTGTCGCTGATCGCGACGCTCAGCTGGAACGGCACCGTCAAGGGCATCAACCAGGTCAACGCCGCCGAGCAGAAGAAGTACGGACCCGGCGACTACACGCCGATCATCGGCGTCACCTACTGGAGCTTCCGGCTGATGGCGGGCGCCGGCGTGCTGCTGATCATCTTCCCGCTGCTCGGCATGCTCCTGGCGCGCCGGCCTGGCCGGCTGGAGCGCACGCGCTGGTTCCACCGCGCCGCGATCGTCGGCATCTTCGTCCCGATCCTCGCCAACTGGTCGGGCTGGATCTTCACCGAGATGGGCCGCCAGCCGTGGGTCGTTTACGGCTTGCTGAAGACCGGCGACGCCAATTCGCCGAACGTCTCGATGGCCTCCGTGATCATCTCGCTGGCCGGCTACATCCTCGTCTACGGCATCCTCGTCGTGGTCGGTGCGCGGCTGTTCGTGCGCGAGGCAAGGCGCGGCCCCGAGGAGCCGGGGCCGCCCGCGCCGCCGCCCGCGCCCGGCGCCCCCAGCCGCCCCGACCTCGTCCTGGCCTACTGAGATGCGCGACCCGAACTTCCTCCAGACGCTGTGGTTCGTGCTGATCGGCGTGCTGTGGGTCGGCTACTTCGTGCTCGAGGGGTTCGACTTCGGCGTCGGCATCCTGCTGCGCGTGATCGGCCACAGCAACGCCGAGAAGCGCACCGTGATCCACACGATCGGTCCGGTCTGGGACGGCAACGAGGTCTGGCTGCTGACCGCCGGCGGCGCCACCTTCGCCGCCTTCCCCGGCTGGTACGCGAGCCTCTTCTCAGGTTTCTACCTCGCTCTCTTCCTGATCCTCCTGGCGCTGATCATCCGCGGCGTCTCGTTCGAGTTCTGGGGCAAGGACGACTCGCCGCGCTGGCGCGCCACGTGGGAGTGGACCGCGACGATCGGCAGCTTCATGGCGGCGCTGCTGTGGGGTGTCGGCTGGGCGAACATCGTCCACGGCGTCGCGATGAACGCGCAGCACAACGTCACCGCGCAGATCTGGGACCTGCTGCACCCCTACGCGCTGCTCGGCGGGCTCCTCACGCTCGCGCTCTTCACGGCGCACGGCGCGATCTTCCTCGCGCTGCGCACGCGCGGTGAGCTGGTCGACCGCGCTCGCGCGCTCGCCCGGCTGCTCGCGCCCGTCTCGACGGTGCTGCTCGGCGGCTTCCTCGTCTGGACCGCCTTCGACCAGCCGGCCGGCGGCGTCAAGGCCGTACCGCAGGTGATCGCGGCGCTCGCCCTGATCTGCTCGCTCGGCGCGCTCCTCACGCTCAACCGCAAGCAGGAGGGACGCGCGTTCGCGTTCAGCGCCGCCACGATCGCGCTGCTGTTCGTCAGCCTGTTCGCCGAGCTGTTCCCCGCCGCGCTGCCCTCGACCACCAACCACGCCTTCACGCTGACGCTCGCCGCAGCGTCCTCCTCGCACTACACGCAGGTCGTGATGACGGTCGTCGCGGTCATCTTCGTTCCGATCGTCCTGCTCTACACGGGCTGGACCTACTGGGTCTTTCGCCACCGGCTCGGAGTCGAGGACTTCGAGGGCACACCGACGCCGATCGCCGTTCTGGCGAGCAAGCTCGGGGGCGGGCCGGATGCCGGGGGCGAGCCGCCCACAACGACTCCCGTCTGAGTCGTGGCGGTGGCACGGCACGCTCGGCGTCTGCGCCGCGCCGAGCGCGCCGGCCAGCGCCCGCGCGGCGGCGGCACGGGCCCCGGCCCTTCGGCGGCCGGGACGCCGAACGCCACGCGCGCCGACCGCCGCCTGTTCCGCGAGAGCCGCGCCGGCCGCGACCAGCTCGCGCTGGCCGGCGTCCTCGGCGCCGCGATGGCCGCCGTGATCGTCGCCCAGGCCGCGCTGCTCGGGCACGTGATCGCGGCCGCCGCATTCCGCCACGCCACGCTTGCGACGCTCTCGGGCTCGCTGCTCGCGCTCGCCGCCGTGGTCGCCGCGCGTGCGCTGCTCGCCGGCGGCTTCGAGACCTCGGGGAGGATCGGCGCGACGCGCGTGATGAGCGAGCTGCGCGGGCGGCTCGCCGAGCAGCTGCTGGTCCGCTCGCCGGTCGCGCGCGAGGGCGAACGGACCGGCGAGTTGACGGCCGCTGCGGTCCAGGGCGTCGACTCACTCGAGGCCTACTTCGCGGGCTACCTGCCGTCGCTCGTGCTGGCGGCTGGCGTGCCGGTCGCCGTGCTCGCCTGGGTCGTCCCGCTCGACCTCGCAGCGGCCGCGATCCTCGCGCTCACGATCCCGCTGCTGGTCGGCTTCATGATCCTCGTCGGCAGGGGCGCGCAGGCCCGCTCGCGCTCGCGCTGGCAGGCGCTCACCCTGCTCAGCGGCCACTTCCTCGACGTCGTGCGCGGTCTCGAGACGCTGCGCGCCCACCGCCGCGAGACCGCGCAGGTGCAGACGATCGAGGCGGTCGGCGAGCGCTACCGCGCCGAGACGATGGGGACACTGCGGATCGCCTTCCTCTCCGCGCTCGTGCTCGAGCTGTGCGCCATGCTCGGCACCGCACTGGTCGCCGCGACGATCGGCATCCAGCTGGACGGCGGGCACCTCACGCTGCAGGCCGGCCTGACCGTGCTGCTGCTCGCGCCGGAGCTGTACGCGCCGCTGCGCGCCGTTGGCCAGCAGTTCCACGCTTCGACCGACGGGATGGCGGCGGCCGAGCGGATCTTCGCGGTGATCGACGAGGCGCCCGCTCTCGTCGCCGCGTCACCGGCGCGCGGCGCCAACCGCACCCCGGACCCCGCCCGCGAACCGATCCGCTTCGAGGGCGTCTCGCTGCGCTACCCGGCTCGCGACACACTCGCCCTGCACGAGCTCGACCTGATGCTCGAGCCCGGCCGGCTGACCGCGCTGCGCGGCCCGAGCGGCGCCGGCAAGAGCACGGTCGCAGCGCTCGTGATGAGGCTGATCGACCCGACCGCCGGGACGATCAGCTGCGGCGGCATCGACCTGCGCGAGCTTCGCCCCGACGCCTGGCGCGCCCGGATCGCCTGGGTGCCGCAGCGCGCACGCCTGTTCTCCGGCACGATCGCGGCGAACATCGCGCTCATCGACCCCGCCGCCGAGCGCCCCCGGATCGCGGCGGCCGCGAGCGCGGCCGGCCTCGACGAGCTGCTCGCCACGCTCCCCGACGGACTCGGCACCCCGGTCGGCGACGGCGGCCGCGGCCTCTCCGCCGGCCAGGCCCAGCGGGTCGCGCTCGCCCGCGCCTTCCTCGCCGAAGCCTCTCTCATCGTGCTCGACGAGCCGACCGCGCACCTGGACCGCGAGACCGCGACGTCCGTCGCGCAGGCGATCGAGCGCCTCACACGGGGCCGCACGACGCTGCTGATCGCGCACGACGGGAGTCTCGCGGCGCGCGCCGACCGCGTTGTCACACTCGGCGAAACCGCCGCCGCGCACGAGACCCGGGACGCGGGCATCGCGGTCGCCGCATGAGCTCCGCGACCGCCAGCCTGCTCGCCGCTGCGCGCGCCGGAAGCAGTGAGAGCCGCCGCCTGGCGCTCGCGCTCGCGGCCGGCTTCGGCGCGATCGCCTGCGCCGGCGGCCTGCTGCTGACCTCCGGCTACCTGATCTCGCGCGCCGCGCAGCGGCCCGACATCCTCACCTTGACCGTCGCGATCACGGCGGTCCGCGCGTTCGCGATCGCGCGCTCGGTGCTCCGCTACGGCGAGCGGCTCGCCTCCCACGACGCTGCGCTGCGGCTGCTCGGCCGCGTCCGCGCCGGCTTCTACAGCCGCCTCGCGCCGCTAGTCCCCGGTGAGCTGGGGGGACCGCGCAGCGGCGATCTGCTCTCGCGCTTCGTCGGCGACGTCGACACGCTGCAGGATCTCTATCTGCGCGCGCTCGCGCCGCCGGTGATCGCCGCGGTGACGATCGCCGCCGCGGCACTGACCGCCTGGCTGATCCTGCCGGCCGCCGCGCCGGTCGTGTTCGCCTGCCTGCTGGTCGCCTCGATCGCCGTGCCCGGTCTGGCCGGCGCGCTCGCCGCCTCATCGGGCCACCGCCAGGCGCCGGCGCGGGCCGCGCTTTCCGCCGAGCTCGTCGAGACGATCGAGGGCGCCGCGGAGCTGGCGCTCGCCGGCCGCGGGCCCGAGCGCATCGAGCGGCTGCGGGCCGCCGACGCGCAGCTCGCGAG
>Ga0209415_10019890_pt1 | contig 10479 bp, 12 predicted proteins | sample PeaSoiSIISIP2007_FD_187696 | JGI IMG/M metagenome (GOLD analysis project Ga0209415, IMG submission 187696) | Peat soil microbial communities from Weissenstadt, Germany - SII-SIP-2007 (SPAdes) (version 2) | ecosystem: Environmental > Terrestrial > Soil > Wetlands > Peat | place: Germany...
ATGCAGCAAGCGCGTCTCGTCGCGCTCTCTGGGAAGCTGCGAAAGCTCGATGCGCGAGCAGTCCGGCGCCAGGCGGCGCACGATCCACTTCTGCCGCACGTGCACGAACGGATCGAGACAGCGCACCGAACGGTCGAGAATTTCCTGGTAGTGGATGGGCGCCGTGCCCTCGCCTTTCTCCGCCCACCAGCAGGCCGATGGAGCCAGCGCTTTGGCCTCGCGCGCGATTGATCCGCCATGCCATTCGGTAAGAGCCACGAAGCGTTGCCGGCCGAGGCTGCCCAAGCCAGCCACGCGGTGGACGACGCGCCAGTGCAGCCCGCGCTCCGGCATCCACCGCGCGATGGCCTTCGTCGCCCCGGCCGGCACGTCCTCTTCGAGTTCGGGCAGGGCGTGCAGTTTCTCCCAGAACATTTCCGGATCCTTCAGCCGCGCGGTGGCCATGGCCCGCAGCGCCGGATGGTGCTCGGCTAAAGCAATGGGCCGTCCGCCCGCTTCGAGCCCGTCCAGATATCCCTTGAGAAGGGCCGCGATGCCGGCCTTGGCTTCGCACGCCATCTCCGCGAGTAGGGCGCTGGTGGCGAGCCGGATCAGATCGTTGGTGTATGGCAGCCGCCAGGTTTCATCGAAATCGTTAATGCCCCAGATCAGGCGGCCTTCGACGTCCCGCCAGGTACCGAAATTCTCCACGTGCAAATCGCCCACCGCCAGGACCCTGGGCGCTACGGCGGCTGTGCCGCAGACGTCCGCCCATATCTGCGCCCAGCGGTAATAGGTGGCCCGCAAAAAGGGGAATACGGCCGAGCGCATCTGCTCGTGCTTGAACTGCAGGTCCGGCTCGATGATTTTCAGGCGGCGTGCCAGCCAGGTTTCGTATTTGGAAGTTGCTTTGGCGATTTTCATGGTGTCTCCTAACCCCCGCTCCCTCACGGTCGCGGTTCGGTAACGCGCGTGTTGCAGCGCGCATGGTGCAGCGCGCGTTTTACCGAACCGCGACCGTTAGGGAGCGGGGGTTATTCTCCCGCCGTGGCCGGCGTCAACATCCACTTCAGAATCCCGTGCGGCTCCGGCCCAAAACGGTCGCAATCGATGCGCACCAGGGCCGACTTCTTCATGTCGACCAGCATGGCAGGGTTGCCCAGAAACAATGCGATGGTAGCGCTCATCAATGGCTCGTGGCTGGACAGCAAAATGGCGGACTCATCCTTGCGGGAACGGATCTCCTGCCATACATCGTCGGGCGATGCGTTGGGAACCAGCGCCTCGGTCTGCACCACTTTGCGGCGGTATCCCAGCACCTCGGCGGCCATCTCCGCGGTTTCCAGCGCGCGCCGGTATGGGCTCGAAAGGAGTACGCCCAGTTCGACGCCGGCGCTTTTGGCGCGCTTGAGCACGCGCTTGAGCTTCTCGCGCCCTTCGGGTGTCAGTGCCCGGTCCGAATCCTTCATTCCAGGCGGGGCATTTTCAGCGGCCGCGTGCCGCAACAAGTAGATTTCCATTTAAGCTTTGGCCTTTTCGATGGCTGCCTGTCCGCCACGGACCCGGCGGTGCGGGATGCGTCCCCGGCGCAAGCGCGACATGCGGCGCTGCAATTCGCGGAAGATGCGCTCGATGGGCTGGCCCGCATCTACCACCGTGAACTCATACGGCTCGACCATGGCATCCAGCGCGTGGATGAGGCGCTTCTGGTACTTGATGAAGCTCTCGTACATGTCCGGGCCGAAGCGCAGATCCATGCCGCTTTCCCAATAGTCGAAAGCGCCGCGGCCCATGACCACGCGCGAGACCAGGTGCTCGACGTCGGTCCGCAGGTAGTAGGTGGCGTGCGGAACCAGCGCAAACCCGGCCACCTGTTCGATCCAGCGGCGGTCTTCCCCGCGCGCGATGGCCCGCGCCATGATGGAGTAGATATAGCGGTCGATCAGCACCACGAAGCCCGCTCGCAACGCCGGAACGATCTCGTTCTCCAGGCGGTCTGCAAAATCGGTGGTATAGAAGAGGGTCATGGTGATGGGGCCCAGCGTGTTGCCGGTCTTGGCCATCTGGATGCCGCGGCCCGCCAAGGCCGAACGCGCCATGCCGCTATCCAGCACGGCGTGCCCTTCCTGTTCCAGCCACTGGCGCAAGAGCGCAATCTGGGTGCTGCGGCCCACCGCGTCCGGCCCCTCGATTACGATGAGCTGGCCCTGGAGTTCCGAAGTATCCACGCCCGGCAGCGGCTCACGGTAAAACGTTAACGGCAGACGGGCGGCCATTGAACTCCCCTCCGGCGGGCAGGTGCAGGATTCCATTTTTCAGGCTATCGCCGAGCTCGCGCACCACGATGCCGCGCATCATGCGCTGCTGCTGCTCAATCGACAGCGTGGCATCGATGACATGAAAGCCCATCTCCGCGGCCATGGCTTCGTATTCATCCAGGATGCGGCCCTGGAAGATGCGGAAGCTTTCTTCCACGTCGCGCGCGAGCCCCAGGTCCATACCGGCCTCGTAATACTTCAGCGCGTCGCGCCCGCCCAAGATGCGGCCTAACGCCACGTCCAGCGGCACGCGGAAATAGAACGTAAGGCTGGGACGCATGGCGAATCGGTACAGATTGCGCACCCACCGGCGGCTGACGCCACGCGCCACATCGCGCGCAAATGCGGTGTAGGCATACCGGTCGGCACACACAATGGCCCCCGATTTCACGAGCGGAAGAATATAGCTTTCCATGCGATCGGCAAAATCGGTGGCGTGGATCAGGCTGAAGGTGGTGGGGGTGAACATCTCCTTCCTTTTGCCGCGCCGCGTGGTTTGCCGCACCAGGGGCGACGAGTTCCACTCGCTGAAAGCCACAGCGTACCCTTGCGACCGCAGCCAATGGCTAAGGAGCGAAATCTGGGTGGACTTCCCGGAACCGTCGATTCCCTCTACCACGATGAGCTTACCGCGGTAGCGGTTGGGCACGAGTAGATGCATACAGGCCAGTGCCCATTCTACGACGGGTGAGGGTGTGGACGTGCTGGTGCGCACGCCTGCGCACCGGGCCCGTCAGGACGGATTGGCAGAGGACTGGGCCGAAAGGGATGCGTCGGAACGCTTGAGCCGGACCGAGCCCGTGCGGGAGATCGCACGACGAGCCGGCTTTTTTTCCAAAGCCAGCCGCTCGAACACCAGGATGGCCCGGTCAATCCGGTCCAATTCTACCCGAAGTTCGGAAATCACGACATCGAGATCAATCTCGTTGATCATATAGGCTTGGGCCCCTCCGAGGTCCAATAAAACCGCCGCCAAAAAGAATGCGGTTTGCTTTTTCTTATATTATTGTGGACAATTTTAGTACTATTAAGTTTAAAACGTCAAGAGAATTTTGTTAGATTGTATAGCGGCGCGCGGGTATCTTGTGATATGGTGGACTCTTCCACTCCGTGGCTTGCCCAGTTGCCAGTCGTCTGATCAAAACGTACTCGAGTGCGGTACGTGTATTGCGCGGAGCGCGTGCCCCGCTGCTGGCGGGAGTGCTTCCGAACGACCCGCAATTCGCCGCCGCACGCGACGCAGTGGCGGAAGCCACACACGTCGTGACCGCGGCCCGGCGCGAATATTGGCGCCACGTGCGGACGCATGGCTGCGGCCAGCGCTCCAGAGCCGGCGGCCAGCAGCAAATCGAGGACCGGCTGCGAAAGGAGATGCTCCTGGCGCGGGAGATGTTCGATGGCGCTTCCGAGAAGCACGACTACCTGATCAGTCTGTCCGCGGACGCCGCTGGCACGCCTGATGGCGGCATGGCCTTCGAACATGCCCGGCGTGTCCGCGCCCGGGCGTACGAAGTCTACTTCGAAGCCCTGCGGCGGTATGCCGACTACGCGGTGTTTGGGGAACTGCCGCAGGAGCCGGAGGCACGGGGGCCCGGGCAATCCAAACCGAACTGAAAAACCACCGCTCCCTATGGTCGCGGCTCGGTAAGCGTCACTTTACCGATTACCTAATGTCGATGACCGATTACCCTTACCGACTACCCCTTACCGCTTACCGCTTACCGATTTCCCTTTACCGAGCCGTGACCAAAGGGAGCGGTGCATTACGATTCCATCGCTTCGAACACCGCCATCCGCTCACCTTGCTCGTCCATTACGTAGCGAATCGCTGCGGAAACGTTTTCCGGTTTCCAGAGCCAGCGCGTGCTGCCGTGCCGTGCCCAGCGTTTTCGATTGGCGGCGTCCAGGCCCTCGCGGTCGAGGCAGCGACTGGCGTATGACTTCAAGTCGTTCATGATTCTCTCGGGGCGGGAATCCCCTTCCACAACGATGTGAACGTGAGTGGTGCGAACGTGGGCGGCCAATAAGCGGCACTGCTGTGCAGAGCAACGCTCTCGCAGGGAGGCCAGCACGACCTCCCGGCGGATCGCGTCCAAGACGTACGGCGGCTGTTCCATGCGCCGCTGTTCCGCGGAAAGCCGCGCGGCATCGGCTTCGATCACGCGACTACCCGGCAAATTGTGGCCGCGATCTACAGAACCAGATTCGTAGCCATGCAGATGACAGCCGTAACAGACGAAGGTGATCAGGTAGGTCATGAAAGCACCGCTCCCTTTGGTCACGGCTCGGTAACGAGCGCGCAAGTAATGTAAACGGGCGCGCAGGTAGCGTAAACGGGCGCGTCGAGCAACGGGCCTGTCGGCAACAGCGCGTTCTTAACGAGCGCGCCGGTAATTCGATCGTCACACAAATCGAGCTCCCACGATTGCCATGCTGCCGTTAACATGGAATCGTGCCCCGCTACGCGGCGATCGATATCGGCAGCAACTCCATCCGGATGGAAACAGCGGAAGTCCTTCCGGGTCAGCCCACGCGCATTCTGGCCTCCGATCGCGAGGTGACGCGCCTGGGAGAGAGCGTTTTCCGCAATGGCGCGGTCAGCGAAGAGTCCATGCAGGCGACCTGCGCGGTGCTGGCGCGGATGGCGGAGTTGTACCGCAAACTCGAAGTGATCGGGGTGCGCGCGGTGGCCACCAGCGCCATCCGCGACGCGCGCAATCAAAAAGTCTTTGTGGAACGCGCCTCATTTGCCGTGGGCGCGCCGGTCGAGATCATCTCGGGGCGCGAAGAGGCGCGGCTCATCCACCTCGGTGTAGAGAGCAACTGGCCGCAAAACGGCAAGCGGGTGCTGCTCATCGATATCGGTGGAGGCAGCGCCGAAATCATCGCGGCGGAAAAAGGGCAGATCCTGGATTCGTTTTCGAAACCCCTGGGGGCCGTGCGGTTGCGCGAGAGTTTTCTGAAACAGGACCCTCCCACCGCGCAGCAGTTGCGCCAGATGCACGAGTATATCGAGCAGAAGCTGGAGGGCGTTAACCGCCTGGGCCACGAGAAATGGGACCGCGTCATCGCCACCTCTGCCACGGCATCGGCGGTGGCCAACGTGGTGGCGCACGTGCCCCGCTCGCAGCGCGACGAAATCGACCGCCAGCGCATCACCGCGGCCGACGTGCGGGCGTTGTATGAAAGACTTTCCCGGCTCGGCCTGTCGGGCCGCCGCAAAATCATGGGAATCGGCCCGAAGCGGGCGGAGATTATCGTTCCCGGTGTAGCCGTCCTACGCGACTTTCTGCACCAGTTCCAGTTGCGAGCCTTGTATTATTCGCGCGCGGGGGTGCGCGATGGCATCATTGCCGACCTGGCCGTGCGCAACGTCGGTTCGGAGCTGTCCCGATTGAGCCGCGATCAGCGCCGCGAAGTCGAGAACATGGGCCGCCGCTATGGGGTGGCGCTGGATCATGCGCGCAAGGTAGCGGAAATCTCCAGCTTGCTGTTCACTGCCCTGGAAACGCTGCACGAACTGACTCCGGCGCATGGCAAGATGCTCGAAGCAGCGGCCTACCTGATTGACGTCGGCCATTACGTCAGCGATGCCAGTCATCACAAGCATTCCTGGTATGTGGTGGCCAATTCGGACCTGGCGGGGTTCACCGAACGCGAGCGCCTGCTGATCGCGGCCCTGTGCCGCTACCACCGCAAATCGCTACCCAACCCGGAACATAGCGCCTACCAGGTCCTGACCACCGACGAGAAGCGCACCTTGATGCTGCTGGTTCCGATTCTGCGGCTGGCCGACAACCTGGACCGCAGCCACGACCAGCGCATCCGCAGCGTGGAGTGCCGCATACGGGACGGACAGGTGCTGCTTCAAGTACACTCGCAAGGTGACATCGACCTGGAGCAGTGGGCCGCCGAACAGGCCGCTACCGCCTTCCAGCAGGTGTACCAGCGCCCCATTGCGGTAAGCAAAGCGCGCGATTGAATATGCGAGACTACGTCAGGTTGCAAACAGCCATACTGCTGCGCCGGCTGGCTTACGAGGTGAGCCGGGCCGCCAAGCAAGGCGACGCCGAATCGATTCACGATTTGCGAGTGGCGATCCGCCGCTTCAGCCGCTGCCTGCGGGTGTTCTCGCAGTTCTATCCCGGCAGTTCCTGGAAGAAGATCAGACGCAGCCTGTCTGTGCTGATGGCCGCGGCCGGCGCTGTGCGCGACCTGGACGTCGCCATGGAACTGCTCGCCAATGCCGCTGCGGGAAACAACCGCAATCTTTTGTCGAAACTGAAGCCGGAACGGCGCCGGCGCCAGCGTGAGCTGTTGCAGGAAGTCCAACGTTGGAAAGGCCTGGGTTTCTCGAAAAAGTGGAGGACCACCCTGGGCCTGAGCGCATGAGCAAACCGCTGCACATCACCTGGAATGAGCAGGCGCCCGCCGCCGATAATGCCCGCAAATATCTGCCTCTATTGGTGACGGACTATTTTGCCTGCGGCCGCGAGTTGCTGGCCCGCCATCCCCAGCCGGCCGAACTGCATGCCCTGCGACTGGCCACTAAGCGGCTGCGTTACACGCTGGAACTGTTTCGTCCCTGTTATGGGCCTGGGATTCGAACCCGCATTGCAGCGTTGCGCGAGTTGCAACAGTTGCTGGGTGAAATCAACGATACAGTCGCGGCGGAGAGGACACTGGGGGCGGTTCTGAATGGAAAATCGGCGCAGCGAACGCGAGTGGAGAACTTCCTGCGCCGTCAGGGAGAGCTGAAGGCAGCCGCGTTCCGCAAGCAATGGAATGAGGTTTTCGATGCGCCGGGCCAGGAGCGCTGGTGGACAGGCTATCTAGCCCGGCGGTCGAAGAAGCTTTAGGGGCCTAAGTCCGGAACTCCGTTGAATCAGTCAGGCATACACGGTGGGGCCGACTTCAGTCGGCAGCGGGCTTCAGCCCGCTATTCCCCGCGCAAACCCCACCCAGCGAGCCGGCTGAAGCCGGCCGCAGCCTGAAGGCCGCCCCACGACAGGGCACTAGGAACCTCGCAGGACCTCAGCGGAAATCCTCTATTGGTGGAAGCGGCCTACTAGCACTCCCTTGCCCAGAATGTGGCCCTGCATGGCGTTGAGTACGTCAGCGCGGGAAGCATCCGGACTCAGATCGAGCTTCGTGTCTAAGGCGAACAGCTCGAATGTGTAGTGGTGATGCGGACCGGCAGCCGGCGCACCGGGGCCCATGAACCCTACGCCACCGCGCAGGTTCTTGGCGTTGATCGTGCCATCGGGCAAGGTCGCGGTCGCCGGGACGCCTTCGGCAAGTTCGGTGGCAGTTCCCGGAATGTTGAACGCCATCCAGTGCAGCACATCGTCAGTCTTCTTCTGCAGGGCCACGTCGGGATCGTGCAAGATCAAGGCAAACGTGACGGTACCCATGGGCACGTGGCTCCATTCCAGCTTGGGCGAAACAGCGGCCGGGCCGGCCTTCTGGGTGTACTTGTCGGGAATCTCGCCGCCATCGGGGAAAGCCGGAGTGGTCAGTGTCAGTCCCGGTCCCGCCGGGCCTTTCTTCGGCGCTGGTCCTTGCGCTACGGCCGTAATGGCGGCTAGCGTGAACACAGCGGTAGCAAGCGCGGATATTCGCGTAATTGTCATATGTTGGTCTCCTTGTGTCGTATCAGGGTATCAAATTACTTGATGTCGCGGGCGCGGCTGGACATGCCATCTTCCCAGTTGCTCCAGCCGGAATTCATGCCGTAGGGAGCGCGGTCCAGGATGGCTTCAATCTGGCGGAGCTTTCCGTTTTCGATGCGGAACATTTCGGCGAGTTCCCAGGTCCACGGCTGGTTGGGACCGGCGGTGACGGTACGGCCATTGGGCGTTTGGAACGTGCGCGTTTTGCCGGCCGAGTGATCGAAGAAGGCGAAGCTGAACACCAGGCCGCGTTCGGGATCGACTGCCACATAGCGCCGGTCGCGTATACGGGTTACGAAATGCAGCAGACCGGATTGAAACTGCTCCTTGCAGCTCCACTGCGAGGAATAACCGGTGGCGGTGGCGGGGTCCGGCCGCGTCTCACCCGCGGGCGTCGGGACGTTGGTGGTTTGGGAGCCGTTTTCGATGCGGTTGCAATCGTCCGTGAACGGGTAAATGCCTTTGCCATCGTTCTGCGCCATCCCCGAAAAGTACATGTTGGCGGTCTTGATGAGATCCTCGCGAGAGGCGCGGTCGCCCGGCCGTATGGTCTCGAGAAAAACGGGATTCGGCTTGCCGAGCTTTTCGAAGTTCTGTGCGGCCCGTTCGTTGCGGACCACCAGCGTTTCCACCTCGGCGATTTGCGCCTTGTCGATTTTCAGACGAAGCGCCATCGCGGCGGCCACCGTCTCACCGGCTTTCCGGCCTTCCTCGCGGATGGTGCCGATGAATGCAACCTGCCCGGTCTGCATGTCGGTTACAAAAAGGCGATACGTTCCCTTGCCCGCCATGCTGTTCCAGAGGCCATCGGGCAGTTCCAGCTTTTGGCCGTTTTCGGTAAAGCGGACATTTTTCGCCAGGGGCAGCGCCATTGGATCATGCGCGACCATGGCGTCGAGATACCGGTCGACAAACCCTTCCAGGCAGGCGCGGTCGCAGGAGCCCTTGGCATTGTTGCTCTGTCCCAGCGCGGCGGCGGCAATGAGGAAAGCTGTGGCCATGAGGAATAGAAATCGAGTGCGCATGGGGGAAAGTCTATCAAAGGCACCGCTCCCTTTGGTCACGGCTCGGTAAAGACGGTTTAGTAACGTCGGTTTGGTGACGATTGGTTCGGTGACGTGGTTGGGGTGTCTTACGGAGCCGTGACCAGAGGGAGCGGTGCTTTTATGCTACACCGTTTCGATGCCGTAGGGCGGATTGAAATCGGGCAGGCGTTCCTGCCGGGCGGCCATCCAGCGCAACTGGTACGCCAGCTCGGGCACGCTGGTCTCACGGCCTCCGGTACACGGCAGAGCGTCGGCCAGTCCGACGTTTACCAGGTCGCCCGCGTAGTCGATGTCGGCTTCCACCATCACGCAGTCCACGGCCCGGGTCTGCCCGTCCGGGTCCACCAGGTCCAGCGTCCGGCGGTCGTGCCCGTGAAAGCTGAAGCGCGTATTGGCCACCGGAAAGCGAATCTCTTTCCAACTGGCGGTGGCGGGACCCACGCGGCCGGCGATGCCGGGGTGGCGGACCTCCGGATTGGGTTGCTGCGCGAACGATTGCAGACACCCGGCGGCGCGCAACGAGTCCATGAAACGCACATCCACCCACGCCCAGAATTGGCCGGGCGACATCAGATCCCATTCCGGCTGCCAATCATAATGCAGCGGCGTCGGAAAACCAGGGTCCGGCAACGGCATGCTCTCCATGGCGGCGCACATGTTCAACAGGGTGGCCACATCCCGCGGGTTCGACTCCTGCGCCGAATGGTATTGGCCGCTCCTGCCCAGCACGCGGCGGATCAGCGGGTGCGCAGCCTCCAGCATCTCCAAAGAATCGAAGCGCAACCTCGCGCTCTCCGGCACCAGCATGAGGGCCGCATCCACCAGGACGTTTTTCGCCAGGCGGACGGGGAACAAGAGAGCGTCGCGGTGATAGCGAGCGTGGGCGAAGACCGTATAGCGCTTCAGACTCGTATCGGAGAAGGGCAGGCCGGAAAAGACCGCGCTCGATCCATTGACGAACGAGCTGGCCACTTGTTTGTGACCTTCCACCATGCGCAGGAATGTCTGAAAATCGTCGGGCAGCGGCCGGCGGGAGCCGTCCACCAAGTGTATTCGAAGGGAACCCGTGGCGGGTCCGTAAGCCACAGCAGCCATAAGCTAACAGCACGATCCTAAGCTAGCCTTCGGCGCAATTGGAAGTTAACTTTGGTGGAATGGCGCCCGGTTTGTGTCCGAAAGTTGTGCGCGTGTGTCTACTTGCCGACAGCGGGCGGCGTTTGCAGCATCGAAAGAAGCAGGCAAATCACCACGAAAAGCGTTAATCCCGATACGACCCACATGACTCGTCTCCCAGTTCCATAGATGGGAGGTGCAATTGTTGTGCCATACTTTGCGCGATCACTGCCAGGTCTTCTATGATGGTGTACGCCCCCCAGACAAGCAAGGATCGCCAACCCCGCACTCCGGCTGACGTTGGGCGCCCAGCGAAATCGCTGGATTTTACATCAACAGTCATTCGACACG
>Ga0209415_10019891_pt1 | contig 10479 bp, 6 predicted proteins | sample PeaSoiSIISIP2007_FD_187696 | JGI IMG/M metagenome (GOLD analysis project Ga0209415, IMG submission 187696) | Peat soil microbial communities from Weissenstadt, Germany - SII-SIP-2007 (SPAdes) (version 2) | ecosystem: Environmental > Terrestrial > Soil > Wetlands > Peat | place: Germany...
CCCGTATTTTCCCGGCTTTCAGGAGTTCGTCCATAACCTGCGCGGTCTCCTCAACGGGAGTCAGGGGGTCCGGCCAGTGGATCTGGTAAAGGTCGAGGTAGTCGGTCCGAAGTCTGCGCATCGAGTCTTCGACCTCCTTGAGAATCCTCTGGCGGGTGGAATTTCTGAAGACTCTTCTCTTGTCGTCCCATTCCAGACCGGCCTTGGTCGCGATGATCACGTCTTCTCTTTTCACGTATCCCATGAGGGCCTTGCCGACGATTTCCTCGGAACGGCCAAAGCCATACACCGGCGCGCTGTCGATAAAATTCACTCCCCGGTCGAGCGCCGCACGGATGGTACGGATCGACTCATCCTCTTCGGAGCCTCCCCACATCCACCCGCCGATGGCCCAGGTGCCAAGACAGACCTTGCTTACCGAAACGCCGCTACTACCCAGGGTGATACGTTCGATATTCTCGTTTCGCATGGTGGTTTCTCCTTTGAACTATCCGAGGTGTTGACAACGTACCTGCTCCTCGATCCCGGTCTCAGCTGGTTGCCAATTCATTGAGCAGGGCTTTATGAAACATCGACGGGTCCTCTATCTGTGGTGCATGCCCAAAGCCGGGAAATTCTATCAAACGGCCGTTCGGAATCGTTTTGATGATCTGCTTGCCCAGCAGTTCATAGTGTCCGATCTTCGCTTTAACCTCCGGCGGCGCGACGTCACTGCCGATGGCAGTAGTATCGGCATCGCCGAGCATCAGGGTGGTCGGCACTTTCAGCAGCGGTAACTCATATACGACCGGCTGGGTAAAAATCATGTCGTAGATAAGGGCCGAATTCCAGGCGACCAACTGGTGTCCCGGTCCACGATTGAGCCCCGCCAGCATGTCCACCCAGCGCTCGTAATCCGCTTTCCAGCGTCCGCCGTAATAGACTGATTTCTCGTACTGACGCACCCCGTCAGCCGAAAGTTTCAGCTCTCTGCCGTACCATTGGTCCACTGTCCGGCCGGGCACGCCCAACGCCTTCCAGTCTTCCAGCCCGATAGGGTTGACCATGACCAGTTTCTCGACGGTTTCCGGATACATCAAGGCAAAGCGGGCCGCCAGCATTCCCCCGGTTGAGTGCCCGACGAGTGCGGCACGCGAGACACCCAGGTGCTTTAACAATGCCATGGTGTTGGAAGCAAGCTGCTGGAAGCTGTACTGGTAACGGGCGGGTTTGGTCGAGGTGCAGAAGCCGATCTGATCGGGTACGACGACCCGGTATCCGGCATCGGCCAGCACGGCGATCGTGGACTCCCAGGTAGCACGCAAAAATTCTTGCCGTGCATCAACACAACCGCGTGTCCGTTGGACCTTCTCTTGGGTTTTACATCCATGTATCCCATCTGGAGGTCCAGACCCTGTGAGGTGAACCGGAAATTCTCAACTGGGTAAGGATAAGGATAACCCTCAAGTTCAACTCCATAAACAGCGCCTTGCGCGTAGGCTGTGCCGGAAGCGGCGAGTAACAGAACCGTCAAAAACAGATATGTCAAATATCGCACGAATAACTCCTTTGTGTCGTGAGATGAAGCCGCCTCCGGTCATGCCGGGGGCAGGGGGGATGGACGATAGATTTGCGAATCCTTCCAGCCGCCGCCCAAGGCCTTGATCAGGTTGACGGTAGCTATGTAGCGCGCGCCTGCGATCTGGACAGCCGCCAGTTCATTCTGGAGCTGGACGGTTTGTTGAGTCACGACGTTTAAATAGCTCTCGATGCCGTTTCGGTACCTGTCGAGGGCAATCCTCGTCGCCTGTCTCGCACTCTCCGTGGCCGCCTCCTGTAACAACGCCTGATCGGCCAAAAGGTGGAGCGTGCTGAGCTGGGTCTCCACCTCGCCAAAAGCAACGAGGACATTCTGCCGGTAGTCGGCTTCGGCTTCCCGGTAGCTCGCCTCCGCAGCGCTGACCCGGGCCTTCAGACGCCCGGCGTTGAAGAGCGGGGCGGCTATGCCGCTTCCCAGGGCGAACGTGCGATTGCCGGCCCAGTTGAAGAGGGTGCCGGCATCCACGCTTTCAAAGCCGGCAGCCCCGGTGAGGCTGATGGCAGGGAGCTGCTCCGCACGGGTTACACCGATCAGGGCGCTGCGTGCAGCCAGAGTTCGCTCCCTCTCTGCGATGTCGGGCCGGTGCGCCAGCAGGTCGATGGGGAGGCCCGGATTCAGAGGGGGAGGGGTTCCCGAGAGAGACCTTGGGGGAATGGAAAACTCCGATGCCGACTGGCCCGTCAACACGGCGATGGCGTTTTCGAACTGCCTGCGGCCGATGCCGAGCGCTACGTCATGGGCCTGCTCCGATTGCAGGAGCGTTTGCGCCTGTTGCACATCCAGCTTGCTCGCCAGGCCGTTGCGGTAACGTAAAAAAGTGAGATCGAGGCTGGTCTTCAACGCCTTCACCGTCTCCGCGAGCACGCGCTGCTGGGCATCGATGGCGCGCAGGCTGAAATAATCCACGGCGAGCTCTGAGGCCAGGGAGAGGCGGATGGTTTCGAAGTCTGCCTGGCTCGCCTGCTGCTCTGAGTTGGCCGCTTCAATGGAACGGCGGACGCGCCCCCAGGCATCGATTTCATAGTTGAGCGAAATGGAGGTGATGAAATCGCTGTACGTGCCCGGTTTTGCTCCCGGTACTGCATTGTTCACACGGTCCCGGGCCTCGCGATACCGGCCCGGACTCCCGTTGGCTCCGATGGTCGGCAACGAGTAGGAGCGGGCAACGACCGAATAGGCGCGCGCCTGATCTGTTCTCGCTACCGCGGCCTGCAGGCCCTGGTTGGAGGTGAGGCATGCCTCTTCCAGGGAAATCAGGTACGGGTCGTTGAAGATCACCCACCAATTTACCTGCCCGATCTGCTGCTGGATCCGATTTGCCGGGTCTGTCTGCCGGGTCGTGCTGAAGCTGGCCGGGGCCGACGTCACGGGCCGGCGGTAATCGGGTCCGGCGACGCAGCCGGCGAGGGATAAAAGACACATGGTCAAGGCAACGCTCTTTTTCATGAGATCACCTCAGCTTTTCTTTGCAGCGATAACCTGGACGCGTTGACCCTGGAGCAGCGAGTCCGGCGGGTTCAGGACAACGTCCTCGGAGCCGTTCAGGCCGGAGACGATCTGCACCGTGGAGCCGAAATCGGTGCCAACGGTCACATTTCTCAATTCTACGACCTGGCCGTTTTTCACGATTGCCACCTGCTGCCCCTCCGCCCGGAACAGCAGGGCATTCGCGGGCAAGACACAGGACGGCTGGTTCTGATGCAGATTGAACCTCACGTTGGCGTAAGAACCGGGGAGCAGGCGGCCATCCCTGTTCGGGACGTCGACCTCGACGAGCAGCGTCCGGGTGGCGGGGTCGATGGACTGGGCATTGCGGACGATGGTTCCCGGAAATGACTGTCCGGGGTATTGGGCAAATTCGACGTTCGACGTTCTCTCCCCTTTTACCGCGGCAGCGTAATTCTCCGGGACGGAGACAAAGACGCGCAGGGTCTGTATCTGGGACAGCTGGAACAGCTCGACCCCTTGCGCAGACCCGCCGGCATTGATCAGATTGCCCACGTCGATCTTTCTGCTCGTGATGACGCCATCGAATGGCGCGTAGACCTTCTCGAACCCCTGGAGTTGCAGGAGGCGCCGTACCTCGGCCTGCGATGCCTGGAGCGTCGCCTGTTGCCCCCGCAGGTTCTGCGTGGTTTGATCAACCTCCTGCTGGGCAACCGCATCGGTATGGCTCAAGTTGGCATACCTGCCGGCGGTAATCTGGGCCAGCTTCAGGCCGGCCTCCACTTGCCGCAACGTGGCCCGGGCCGCATCCAGTTGCGAGTCTATCTCGGGGCTCGCAATGGTCGCGAGGAGCTGGCCCTTACGCACATGGGTGCCTATATCCGCATACCATTTCATGAGGTACCCATTGGTCCGGGCATAGATCGTCGTGGCCAAATAGGGCTGGACCGTGGCAGGCAGCGCGAATTGCGAGCTGGGCGTACCGGCCGCGGGACGCGTGACATTGACCGGGGTCAGGGCGAGTTCGTGGGTTGCCGCCTCAAGCTGGCGCGACGCCGTCACGCGGGAGGAGACCTCCCCGACGATCGACGCACAGAGGGTGAACAGGAGAACCGTGACCACACGGAATCCGGGCTTGGCGGGTGACGCTTCGAGGTTAGACATTTTCATGCTCCGCTGATTGCATGGCCTTGATGTCAAGCGGGCGAAGCCGCTTGCGATGAACGAACGAGAATACTACCGGGACGAAGAACAGGGTCGCCACGGTGGCCGCGCAGAGCCCCCCGATGACGGCCCGGCTCAGGGGCGCGTTCTGCTCTCCCCCCTCGCCAAGCCCCAGGGCCATGGGGACCATGCCGATGATCATGGCCAGGGCGGTCATGACGACCGGCCGCAGGCGGGTACGCCCGGCCTCCAGGGTGGCGGCGACCGCGTCCCCGGTGGCGGCGAGCCGGTCGTTCGCGAAAGAGACCATGAGGATCGAGTTCGCCGTGGCGACGCCGATGGACATGATGGCGCCCATGAGCGCCGGCACGCTGAGGGTCGTGTGGGTGAGGAACAGGCTCCAGCAGATCCCGGCCAGCGCCCCGGGGAGGGCGGCGATGATTATGAGCGCCGTGCCCCACGACTGGAAGTTGATGACGATCAAAAGGTACACGAGGACGACCGCGCACACGACGCCGAGCCCCAATCCGGCAAAGGAGGAACGCATGGTGGCCACCTGTCCGCGCATGACCACCGAGCTTCCCCGGGGGAGCTTTTTCCGGGCGTCCGAGATCAGTTTGTCGATGCCGGACGCAACCGACCCCAGGTCGCGATCCTGCACGTTGGCGTAGATGTCCACCACCGGCTGTATGTTGTAGTGGCTCACCACGGCCGGCCCCGCCGACCTCTTCAGTTGCGAGATGTTCTCCAAAAGCTGCGGCTGGGAGGTTCCGGCCGCCGTGACCGGAAGGGTGCGCAGCGCATCGAGGCTGTCTATTCTGGACTGGGGCACCTGGGTGGCGATGGTGTAGGAAATGCCGTTTTTCGGGCTCAGCCAGAAATTCGGCGTTGTCTGGGCGCTCCCCGACAGGGCCACAAGGACCCCGTTGGCCACGTCGCGCTCTGTCAGGCCGGTCAGTTGGGATTTCGTCCTGTCCACGTCCACGGTGAAGCGGGGCTGGTTGAACAGTTGGTGTACCCGTACGTCCACCGCTCCCGGCACGTTGCGGATCTTTCCTGCCAGCTCCGCGGCAATGGCCGCATTGCCCGCCAGATCGTTCCCCGCAACCTGCACGTCGATGGGGGCGGACGCCCCGAAATTCAGGATCTGGCTGACGATGTCCGCCGGCTGGAAGAAGAAGTCGGTGCCCGGGAAATCACGCGGTAGCCTTGTTCGCAGCAGCCGGATGTAATCCGCCGTCGGCCGGTGTCCCTGCTTGAGGGAAATGAGGAGTTCGGCGTCCATGGAACCGATGAATCCGCCGTTGCTGTAGGAGAGGTTGATGCCGCTGACCGGCAGGCCGATGTTGTCGAGCATTCCGTCCAGGTCGCTGGCCGGGATTATTTGGCGGATCCGGTCTTCGGCCAGGCCGACGGTCTTTGCCGTATCCTCCAGACGCATGCCGGTCTTGGTGCGCACATGAAGCCGTATCTGACCGGCGTCCACATCGGGAAAAAAGTCGTTGCCGAGGATCAGGGCCAGTGGAAGACTGAGCAGGCAAATCCCCAGGAATGCGGGCAGAAAGAGCTTGCGGTGTAGCAGACACTTTTCCAGCACCGCCGTGTACCATGCGCCGAACCGATCGAACATCCTCGCGAAGCCGACATGAAAACCGTGGGCCCACCCGGTTTTGGCATCCGTATCGCCAAGCTGATGCCGACGATTCCTCATGAGGTAGAAGACCAGCGTCGGCACGAGGGTCCGCGAAAGCAGATACGAGGCGAGCATGGCGAACATGACCGCTTCCGCGAGCGGCACGAACAGGTAGCGCGCCACCCCTTGCAGGAGAAACATGGGGAGAAAGACGATGGAGATGCAGAGGGTGGACACGAATGCCGGCACCGCGATCTCCCGGGCGCCGTCCAGAATGGCCACGTGCAGCTCTTTTCCCAGGGCGAGGTGACGTTCGATGTTCTCGATGGTCACGGTGGCGTCGTCCACCAGGATGCCGACCGCCAGGGCGAGTCCGCCGAGCGTCATGACGTTGATGGTCTCGCCAATGGCGGACAAAACGGCCAGGGAGGCCAGGATCGAGAGCGGGATTGACACCGCGATGATGAGTGTGGAGCGCCAGGAACCGAGAAACAGCAGGATCATGAGCGCGGTAAGGCAGGCGGCGATAATTCCTTCGCGAACCACACCCTGAATCGACGCCTTCACGAAAATGGATTGATCGAACAACGGGCGCATGCGTAACTCGCGGGGGAGGCTTGCGGCAATCCGCGGCAGGGACGCCCTGATCGAGGAGACGATATCCAGCGTCGAAACATTCCCTGACTTCTCGATCGGCAGGAGAACGCCCCGCTGACCGTCTTGCCTGACTATGTTTTGCTGCACGGCAAACCCGTCGCGCACGTGTGCGACGTCGCGAATGTAGATCACTGTGCCGTTGACGACCTTCACCGGCATGTCGTTGATTTCTTCCACCGTGCGGGGCGACCCGTTGAGGGCGACGTTGTACTCCGTGTCGCCGATCTTTACGTTGCCTGAAGGGAGAATAACGTTCTGGAGGTTTATTGCGGTAACCACGTCCAGCGGGGAGAGGCCCCGGGCGATCAATTTTTGCGGGTCGATATCGACCATGATCTGCCTGGATTTGCCGCCATACGGCCACGGTATCGAGGCCCCCTGTACCGTCGCCAGCTGGGTGCGGACGAAGTTTCCCGCAAAATCGTTAAGTTGCTGTTCGCTCAATCCCTGGCCACTGAGGCCAAGCTGCAGGATAGGTACGGTGGAGGCATTGTAATTCAGGATCAGTGGAGGTGTGATACCGGGCGGCAGTTGACGCAGCTGTGTTTGCGAGACCGCCGTAACCTGCGCGTTGGCAGTGGCAATGTTCGCTGCCGGGTGAAAAAAAATCTTCGTCACCGATACCCCATTCAGCGACTGCGACTCTATATGCTCAACGTCATTCACCGTGGTCGTTACCGAGCGTTCGAAAACGGAGACGATCCTGTCGTTCATCTCCTGCGGCGCCAGACCGTTGTAGGACCAGACCACGCTGATGACCGGGATGTTGATGGTCGGGAAGATGTCCGTGGGGGTACGCAGCAGAACCAACGGCGTGATCAGGACAAGGAGCAGCGAGAGCACGATGAAAGTGTAGGGGCGGTGTAACGCCAGACGTACTATCCACATGTGAACGATCCTTTTTTGCAGGAAAATGCGCATGCCGTCGGGGGAGGTGAATGCGTCGGCAACCCGTTCGGTACTTAGCGACTATTCCACAAAAAAGACGTAAGGGGGGTTAAGAATGGTCAAGGGATAGTAAAGTTTTGTAAAGTGCGACCGCCGAGGCCGGCATGCCGAGTACGGGAGGCGGGGTTCACGCGCATAAACGCCGCATGATGCAGGTTTCATTCTTGTAGTGTGTTCTCTGACGTTACGGTTCCCGCCGGACGGACCCGCCGCTTGCTGCTATCTCGCGTCCGCTACCCGTATCGGCAGACGGATCTCGACAAGCAGCCCCCCGTCAGGGACATTGCGAGCCGTGACGGTGCCGTCGTGCACGCGCAGGGCGCGCTCTACGATGGCCAGACCGATGCCGGTGCCGCCGCTTTGTCGATCACGGGCATCGGCGACCCGATAGAAGGGACGAAATATTTCCGTCAGCGCCACCTCAGGTACGCCGGGGCCGTGGTCGCGCACGGTCAGCAGGGCATACGGACCATCTTCACCCGGCATCGTTCTCAGCGTTATTTCCACCGCTGTCTCTTTCCTGGTATAACGTATCGCGTTGCGGACCACGTTTTCCATGGCCCTGCGCAACATCTCCCGATTCCCGGCCACCGGCAGCGCTGCGCAGGAGACGAAGTGCACCTGCCGGTTTCGCACCTCCGCCTCGAAGCCGGCATCGTCCGCCACCCCCTGCACCAGCTCTGCCAGATCCACGTTTTCCCGCTGCAACTGCTCACTGCCGCTCTCAAGGACGGTAAGGGTCAACAACTGGCCGATCAGATCGTTGAGACGCTCGGCCTCGGCCTCGATCCGGTCCAGATACCGTTCCCCGGCCGATAAGCCATGCAGCCTGATCAGGCCGAGGGCCATGTTGATCCGCGTCAGGGGGGATCGAAGTTCATGGGAGATATCCCGCAGGAGCCGTTTCTGCGACTCCACCAGAGTTTCGATCCTCTCGGCCATGCGGTCCAGGTCGTGGCCGAGGTCGGCCACCTCGTCCCCTGGCCTCTTCTGCGGCATGCCGACCCTGGCCGAAAGATCGCCGCCTGCCAGACGCAGGGCCGCCGCCCGCAGGCGGCGGATCGGGGCGGTCAGACGCCATGCCAGGATATAGCAGACAATCCCGCCGATGATCAGGGAAACGACCTGGTACAGGCTGTGAAGGCGTGTGAGCATGAGCCAGTCAGGTTCGGCCCACCGGGAGATGATGGGCATTCCGACGGCGGCCACGTAACGGCTGCCCGAAGGGGCGGCAACCGGCTTGGCCATGGCCAGATAGCCGTCCCTGCTCACGGTTGCGGCTGTCCGTCTCAGCGCGGCCTGCGTGGCCGCCGCCTGCAAGGCCGGGGAAGCCGGCCCGCCGTTCAGAAGTTTGCCGCCGTCGTCACTGAAGAGGCAGGTCCGGATTTCGGTCGATGGTCCTGTCCGGCGGCTCGCGCAGCAACCAGGCGGCTTGGACGACAAGGCTGCGCTTCCTGCGTAGAGGCTCAGCACCTGTTCCAGCGTCTGTCGGTGCTCTTCCGCCAGGTTTCGGCGGTACGTGGCCCGTATGCTGTCGTGCGAGGTGATGGCCAGGGTGAAGTTGGCAATGCTGGCCAGGGTGATGGCCAGCCAGAACCAGAGAAATATTTTGACGAATTGGGTGCGCATGGCAACGGTGCCTTCCTGTCGATATCACACGGAGGTTCGGGTATAGATGTAGCCGATACCGCGCACCGACTTAATCCGCTCGCCGCCGTCCCTAAAGGGCCCCAGTTTTTTACGCAGATTGCTGACATGCACGTCGATACTGCGATCATAGGGTTGCAACTGGCGGCCGAGGGCCTGGCGGGACAAATCCTCGCGGCTGACCACCTGGCCGGCCAGGCGCAGAAGCACATACAGCAGGGAAAATTCCACCGACGTCAGGTCGAGCGGCGACCCTTCCCGGTACACGACCCGTGCCGCGCCGTCCAGTTCCACATCGCCGAGCAGCACATGTGCCGGCGGCAAGGCCCCTTCCGTCGGGGCAACCGAGATGCGGCGCTTGATGGCCTGAATCCTGGCCACCAGTTCGCGCGGATTGAACGGCTTGGGCAGGTAGTCGTCGGCCCCAAGCTCCAGGCCCACGATCCGGTCCACTTCGTCACCCCGGGCGGTCAGCATCAGCACGGGAACTGCCGAAGCGGCCCGGATACGGCGCAAGACCTCGAAACCGCTCACCTCCGGAAGCATCACATCAAGCACGATCAGGGTATAGTCACCCGTCAGTGCGTGCCGCACCCCATCCTCGCCGTTGTGCACGGAATCGAGCGAAAACCCCTCCGCCGTCAGGTAGTCGCCGATCATCTCGCAGAGATCGATATCGTCGTCTATGATCAGTATTCTGCTCATGCAACCCCCTCTTTCGAGCGCGAGTTAGTCAGGAGTAGGGAATAAGATTGATAACGGCAATGAAACGGCCCGTATGTGACCACTCCGTGACTCAAAAAATTACCCGTACCGACCGCCGTATCTAATTTCACAAGTTATGTATCGACTATTTCACAAAAAAGGCGCAACGAGGGTCAAGAATCGTTAAGGGCCGGTAAAGTTTTGTAAAGGGCGAACCTTTTTTACGGTATTGCCGTATACCACGAGCCGGATCCTTTCCGGTTGAGAGTTTCATGATTGCACTCCTTCTGTCCGACAAGCCCCTTAGCAAGTCTGCCAGGTGACCTGTCTACCCCACGATACCCGGTCGGATTCGCCACGTCAATCCCGGTGCACCAAAGGGTGTTTGCCGCTGCACATTGCTTATATCGGTCAGCGGTGTATCCGCATGACCGGCCCGGAAGTCCGGCGCTGGCAATGTATCGACAAAAGACCCTGCGGATTTTTCCCGATCGCAGTGGGAGGACCGGTGCCATTCACCGGCTGAGGATACCAGCCCCGTTCTTACCGGAGGGTCATTCCCGTGGTGAGGGGCGGCACCAGGGCGTCAGGCGGAGAGCCGGTAATCGTTATGAACCAGATCCATTTCGTCCGAGCAAAGGCCGAGAAGGGTGGCGGAGGAGCCCTCCGAAAGCGATGAGACGCCGGCGGTGGCAGGGGG
>Ga0209415_10019892_pt1 | contig 10479 bp, 18 predicted proteins | sample PeaSoiSIISIP2007_FD_187696 | JGI IMG/M metagenome (GOLD analysis project Ga0209415, IMG submission 187696) | Peat soil microbial communities from Weissenstadt, Germany - SII-SIP-2007 (SPAdes) (version 2) | ecosystem: Environmental > Terrestrial > Soil > Wetlands > Peat | place: Germany...
GCGGGTCTGCGGATGCACGCTATACACGCCGGCGATAGTGAAGCGGTCGCCCTGGTTCAAGCGCGAGGCCGCGGCTGCGGTCCAGGCGCGGGTGTAGAGCATCATGGTGGCGTTGTTGCCGCCGTCGGCCGTCTGTTGGCCGCCCGTGGCCACGTCCACCAGCGGAGCTCCGCCCAGCGGTCCCACCGTGCGGCTGTAAATGGTCTGATCGCGGAAAACCTTGTAGCCCAGCGAGTCCACCATCTGGCCCTGGTCCCACTGCTTGCCAATGCTGCCGGTGGGGTTGTACAGGGTCTTCACGCCGTGCACGAAGGTGCTCGAAAACTTGCGGTTGACGATCAGGTTCAGGTCTTCGCCCTCGGGCAGGCCTTGTGCAACCAAATAATCACCAGCCAGCAAATAGGGCTGTTCGTCCACCGGGGTGGTGCCGGGGGTGCCGGTGGCGTTGAAGGTGTTGTTAGAAATGAACTGCGCGGCGGCGGCGTTGATGGTCGAGGCCAGCGCGATGCCGGCGGGCTTGGCGTAGAGTTCGCTGGCTTCGCGCAAAGACAACGTGCGCTCGACCGAATCCCACTCGAAGTGGACACCGGAAACCTGCGACACCTTAACGGGCGTCTGGGTATCGCTGATGGGCTGGGGCGAATAGCCCAGGCCGCTCGACACGGTGAAGCGCTGCGGCTTCCGGACGTACACGACGGCGCCCGGTTTGGCTTCCTTCGGTTTGCCGTATTCCTTGGTGACTTCTTTCGACATGTTGCGGCACACGTTCAGTGCGCCGCCCAGGTGCATGAGGGTCAAGCGGGCGAAGATCTGCGGAGTTAAGAGAATGTTATCGGCCACGGTTTTTCCTATGGGTGCGCGCTCACTGGCGCGCGGGTTTTAGGCCTTGATCAGGCGGCCCGCTTCCCGCTTGAACGTCGCCATATCGCACGAGTTCAGATCGACCGAGGCGGCGGCGGATCCGCCGCCCGCGACCGACGCGGGGGGTTTGGGCAGCGCTGCTTTAGGCGCTGGGGCTGCGGTCTTGGAAGCCGGAGTCAGTTGGTGTTCGAGCCGTCCGATTTCGCGGGCAATCGCCACCGGGTTGCCGAGCTTGGCGATCTTCATCGCTTCGTCGGCGTGCTGGTGCAGGTACAACACGATCTCCGGCCCGACTTCGGACTGTTTGATCAGATCGGCCACGCCCGCTTTGGTAACGAAGGGGCCAATTTCCTCGATGGCATCCTGAAAGTCCGGGTGCTTCTCGAGGGTCGCGGCGGCCCGCTCTTCCCATTTGGCGTGGACGGTCTTCTGTGCTGCCTCTGTTTGGCGATTCTGCTCGGCCTGGTCGCGCGTCTTCAAAGCCTCGGCGACTTTGTAGTCGGCCAGCTTCTCGGCGTATTCCAGCTTGGCGGTCTCTAACTCCTCCCACGTGCCGGTCCATTTGCCGGGATCGGGGGGAACGGGTTTAGATACCGCAGCGACCTTGGCGGGTTCGGCGGGTGTCGCGGCTGCCGGGCCAGGTTGCGCGGCTTTCAGCGCTTCCAGCTCCCTGCGTGTCGCTTCCTCGCGTTGCCGCGCTTCGTCGCGCTGCCGGCTGAGCTTCGAAAAACGTCTGTCGATCGCACTCTCGGTTTTGACTACCGGTTCCGGGGTGACGGGTTCCGAGGCCGCCGCGGGTTTCGGCTCAACCGCGGGCTCGACGGCCGCGGGAGTCACGGAAGATTCTGTCTTCGGCTCGGCTGCTGCCGGCGCCGGGGGTTCCGCGCTCACCATCGCGCGCAGCTCGGCGAACGAGGGTGTAGGCGTAGGGGTGTTTACAACGGGCGTTTCCATGGGTTTTACTCCAAGCGTCTTGTCGGATTAAGGTCTCGCGACCGGGTTACTGCTGAGGCTGTTGCTGCGAATCTGGTGCGGGCTGCACGTCGGCCTGCTGTTGCGCGTCTAGCTGCTGCTGCTGGCTCTGCCGGTCGGCATCCTGCTGGGAGGTCTGCAGGTCTTTCTCGTGATCTTGCTGCCCGCTGGCGAGCGCCTGCTCATGAGTCTGTTGCTGGCTGGCCTGGGTCTGCTCCTGGTCGAGGTTGAGGCCGTGCTGGATGGCGTCGACTTCGTTCTCCAGGCGCGCGATGGCGGATTTTACGCCGGCGTTCAGCTCGGCGATGCGGATCTCGGCTTCGATCTGCCGGCGTTTGGTGTCTTCCTGCATCTGCGCTATTTGGATCCGCGCCTGCACCTCCGGCTGTTTGGATTCGAGCATCTGCTGCAGCTTTTGGATCGCCTGCGACTGCTGCATCATGGTCTGCTTGCCCTGCTGTAGCATCTGCTGGACTTGCGGCGGGATTTGTTGCTGCTGGCCCTTCTTGGCTTGCAGTGCCGGGGGCAGCGCCATGCGGTAGCGCTCGGCGATTTCCTCCGAACCGGGCGCGTCCAGGTTGGCGAAGAGGATGTCGCCGGCCAGCGTCATGAAGTTTTTGTCGGCCGTCGCGATCTTGCTGTAGGTGTCGAAGGCCTGCTCGCGCTGCGAGAGGTAGCTCGGGCCGGTGGAGACGCCCGCGCTGTAATCGCCCTCGGCGAGTACGTGGTGCACCATCTCGCCCGTCTGGTCGTCGCGGTAGGGCTGCGGGGTGTTGATGCGCACCGTCTTCGTCTTGCCGTCCTCGGTGCGGATCGGCACGGTTTTCTCGCCCGTGTCGAGCACCTTCAGCAGAGCGAGGAGAATGCGGCCGACGGTCCTGCGCGTTCGCGCTTCGTTGTCGTGGAAATGGAAGTTGGCGTTATCGCTCTCTTTTTTGCGGCTCTCGATCGCCAGGCTGGAGACTTCATTCGATTGCGCGCCGAGCGACGGGTCGAAGATCCCCATCGAGGCCTTCAGCGCGTCGACGGCCTGGTTGTAACCGACTACGAGAGCCTGAATCGGGGGCTCGGCCTGTTCCCGCTCGGGTGGCCGGATCTCGCGGCCGTCGGCATCGTACTGGTTGTAGGGAGCGACGGAGCGCGCCTCGTTGTTGAGGTTTTCCCAGATGTCCTCAAACCCGTCGATGGCGCCGAACGGGGCGCGGTACGGGTTCTTGGGAGCCAGCGCCACGGCCTCGGCGATGTTGGAAACGTACCGATTGATGAGCCGCTGCGGGTCTTTCGCATTGCGGATCAGCGAGTAGGTGCGGCGCACGCCGTCGACCACCTGCTCATCGCCCCACTGCGGCACGATCCCGATATAGGGAACCAGCCACTCGGTTTCGTCCAGCGGCTCGGCGCCGTCAAGGATGTACTGGTACACCTTCACGTCGTCGGCGTCCCACGCCTCTACGCTCTCGTCCACCAGCTCGGGCGCGGCTTCGTCCTGCCAGCGCGTTTCCGTGCTGTCTTTCAACTGCACGCGCTTGCGGTTCTTGTGAATCTTTAGCCAGTACTCGCAGATCTGCACTTCGAGGCCGGCTTTGCCGGTGTTGAACCACTCCGGAGCGGGGCATTCGCCATTGGCGAAGAAGTTGGAGCGCGCGGCCGTGGTTTCGGCGCCGAAACGTCGCTTGTGCTCGTCCTTGGAAATGTTGGTGGTGACGAAACAGAAATCCGCGTCGGAGCAGTCATACTCTTTGGCCGGTCCGAACAGCACCGCAAACTGATTGCTGATTCTCTCGAGGTGCGGCTCTTGCTCGTTCGATTTGTGGTTGTCTTTGTAGCGCGTGGTGACGCGCAGGAAGCCCCTGCCCGAGGTCACCTGATGCTTGCGCGCGGTGTCGTAAACGATATCGGCATCCGATTCGTACTCGATATGGCGGATGCGCGATTGCAGCACTTCCGCGGTTTTGGGGTTGCCGCCGTCGAGCGGCGTGATCTTGATCGCGGGTTTCGACTGCCGGCCGTCGTTCACGACTTGTGCGATGAACGTAGGCAGCCGGTTCTCGGTGAGAATCGGCCGTTTGGCTGCGAGGCGCTGCTTGATCGCCTTGGGGTCCCACTGGGTGGATCCGCCGCCCTCTTGCGGCGAGGCCGCGGCAAAGGCCACGTCGTCGACGGCTTCTTTGCGGTCGAGCGCATCGGCCGCCAGCGCGTACGCGTGGCGCTCGCGCGCCTCCGTCATGAAGGCGGTTACCTCTTTGATGGTCTTCGATTCAAAAGGCATAGAACCAGGGCCGGATGGACTGCACGCGGCGCACGATCTCGCGGCCGGCGTCGGCGGGCGAGAAACCGAGCTCGCGCAAGAGGTCGGGAAGGATCAGCCAGGCGAAGCGTTGCTCGGCCCGGTTGAAGTAATCCGCCATGAGACTGGTGCGCATTTACTTCTCGTCTTCGCCCTGCTGGGCCGCGTGCTCGGCCAGCACCTTGGCGATGTGTTGGGCGGCCTCGGTGTGCGAGCTGAACGCCTTGCGCTCGGGCTCGGGGTAGGACGTGGGCGCGTTCCCTTTGCCGTGGGTCTTCGGTTCGAAGTGCGTGCTCACCTGGTAGGCGTTGGCGTTGTCCAGGTCCATCGGCTCGACCGAGAGCCGCTCCATGGGGCCGCGGTTGCGCTTGTCGGCCTTGGCGGCCTGGGTCACTTTTTCGGAGGCGAGGGCGTTATTCATTAGCATTCACTTTCGGGGGAAATTTCCCCGTCATCCCATCCAGCCGTAGGCGCCGGCGGGGCGATGGGGGCTTTCTTTCTTCGGCTCTTTACCCTTGGGCGGCTTCAGCGCCACGCCCAACATGCGGAACGCGTCGGCGGGGTGGGAGCTATCGTCATGCAGCGGTTCGCGCGTCTTGGTTCCCAGCTTCTCGATCTCGCCGTAGCGGTAGCGCCTGAGCGCCTGCAAACCGTCCGCGCATTTCTCCCGGTCAAACCAGCACTGCGGGAAGATCGACCGCGCCGCGTTGATCCCATCGGCCACCGAGAGCATCGGCACAATCTGCACCTTGCGGCCGGCCGCGCGCATCAGCTCCTCGATCGAGCGGCCCGTTCCCAGCTGCCGGGCCCGCGCGTCATGCGGCAGGTAGTCCGTGCCGTAGATGTAGGGCCGGTCCTGCAGCCGCTTCAAATAGTGCGCCAGAGGTTTCTGGCTGCCGTCCTCGAAATCGATCAGCCGGTATTCAAAGCCGATGGCCTGGGCAAACCAGATCGAAGTGTTATCCGCCCAGCCCAGATCCCAGAACGTGTGCACGGGCCTAGTGGCGTCGTACGGCACGCGCCCGATGCGTTCTTCCTTGTCCACGGCGCGCAGCTCGTTGGCGTAGATCGCGCCTTCGAGCATCGAAACGCAGCAGCCTTCCCAGACGTGCTGGAAGGCGTCGGGATCCTTGCCCCGCAACTCCTCCATCTCGGCTTGGAGCACTTTTGGAAACCACGGGTTATCCTGCCAGCCGATCTTGACCACCACCGAATCGCGCGGCGGTTTGACTACAAACCGCTGGTAGGTGTCGTCCTCTTCCAGGTCGGGGTTGAAGCTGACCCAGATCTCCGAGCCGTCCTTGCGGATGGTGGGGATGAGTTTCTGCCAGCTCCCCTTGCTGACTGCCTGGGCTTCCTCGACCCACACCACATCGCAGCCTTCGAGAGACTTGATGTTATCGACGTTGTGCTTCAGGCCGGCGAAAACGATCTCGGTCCCGTTGGATCCGAGAATCGCGGCCTTCTGGACGTCGTAGTGGCCGCCCAGCCCGAGCTCCACAATCTGGTTCTCGAGTAGTTGGTGCACCGATTCGGCGATCGACTTTTGGGTTTCGCGTGCGCACAGAATGCGCATCGGCCTTTGCGCGCCCTGAATCAGCAGCGCGCGCGCAAACCCCCAGCTCTTGGATCCGCCGCGCCCGCCGTAGGCGACCTTATACCGGCTCGGCTGAAACAGGAACTGTAGTTTTCTCGGGAAGTCCGCTTCCATTCGCGTCTACAAATCGAACCGTTATCGACGACTGAATCGGGCCGCCGTCCTTGCCGGTGATTTCCTGCCGTTCCCGGTACTTCTCAGGCATGGCGCCGCGCAGCAAAAATTCCGTGTGGTAGTAGCGCGTCACGTGTCCGCACTCGTCGCCCTGGTAAAACACCGGCTCGTCCACGCCTTCGATGGCGCGCGCCATGGCCCTGCCTTCCAGCTCCTCGCAGCCCATCCGCCAGGCGCTCTCGAATGCGGCCTTGTAAACCGGATCCACCTTCAACCGGCGGTAGTGCAGCTCCCGGCGGATACCCGCGGCGCGCGCCGCCCAGCTCACGTTGGGGAGTTGCGCGATCGCGCTCAGGAACGCGCGCACCTTCGGAGTCTTTTTCTTTACGCCGTCTGCCATGGAATCTCGCGGCCGTCGTGGTAGCACCAGCGCGCCGCCACGTTGCGGACGTCCAGGTGTACGAAGCCTCGCTCGTCGTCGACGCCGAAGCCGTGGAACGCATTCAGGGCCACGGCCGCCGCGTACAGCTCGCGGGCGGTCATGCCGGCCACCTTCACGTCAGCGGCCTTGCCAAGCACATGCTGAGAACCGGGCGCTCCGCCTACCGCGGCGTTGTGACTCTGGCAGCGGCAGCCCGACGTTACCCGTACGGGCAGATTCAGAAACACGCGCAGGCGTTCCAGGCCTTCCACCAGGCCCAAGTCGATCGCGTCGAGCCCGCAGCCGCAGGCGCAGGTAAATTCGGCGCGCGTGAAGTGCGCGGTGAGCTGCACGGGGGTCATTGCTCGTCGTCCTCGATCTCGGTTACCTGCACCGTCTGCAGGTCCATCTCGCGATGGATGAGCAGGCCCAGCAGCTCGGCTAACGAGAGCTTCTTCACCACCGTTTGCCCGATGGGATTGTCGCGATCACCGCAGGCGAGGCCAAACCACGGACGATGGCGAAGGCTTCGGATAAGGTTCATTTTTGTAAAGGCGATTTCGCCAGGTAGGCCGCGCCGGTGGTGGCCGCTCCTACTCCCAGGCCGGCGCCGGCGCCGCCGAAATGGCTGGCCAGGAGGCTCAGGCCGATGTTGGCGCCCAGGATGGCTATGGTCTGGATTAGAGACTGCCACCACTTCAGGGGCGCGGGGGTTACGGGGGTTGGGGTCATAACTTGTTTTTTCGCGAAGCGGGGAAATTTCCCTTGGGCGGCATTGGTCGGGTGGCGCCGCACAGGTCCCACGAGATCAGCTCGTAGATTTCCGGCTCATCGTCGGGTTCAAAAAAGCGCTTGCCGCGCATGGCATACCCCAGTTACGCGGCCAGGCGGCGCCGCAGGGTTTTGGCGCCACTCGACCAGAAATTGTACGCGCGCGATTCGGCCGCTCTCCGTGGCTCGCTGTCGTTGCGGCGGCCGATGCTTTCTAGCGTCGCTCCCGCCAGCACGCTCCGGACGGCCGCGCGCTGCTTGGGCCGGAGCGCCTGTATCCCGCGCTCGACCCTCTGCCAGCGCTCGATGGCCTCTATGCGCTCCAGTTGTTTGGGGGCTACCGCGGCGTGGCCGTAGCGCGTACTGAGAGCTATCAGCACAATGCCAAAATCGTGGTTGCCCGCGCGCGCGATGGTGTGCTCGGCGCGCAACTGATCCAGCACCGATTGGCGTATCACGAGGGGCGCGTATTGCGGAAACCGCACCGTAGCCCGCGCCGGGTCGTAACGCTCGATCGCGTGCATGAGCCCGATGGCGGCCATCTGCTCCAGGTCCTCGATATCCGCGCGGTGGTGCCGGCCGAACTTATCGAAGAGTCTCCATGCCTCGCGCCGCGCCAAAGGCAACCACTGGGCGAACATCTCGCCATTGCGCTCCGCATCGAATTTCTTCACGTCGGCCAGTTCACGGTACTCGACCGGCCAGTGCGGCCATCCGGTGCACCAGCGCCTTGGCCTGGGCCGGCTTCCCAGCATTGAGCAGCGCCACTGCCTGCCAGAGCTGCTCGCGCAGTTGGTACACCAAGCAAGGCATTTCGCACGAGTTGCATTTATCTTTGGGCGTCGGCGCGGGGGCGCCGGCGATGACGACTTCAGGCGCCGGCACGGTCCAGCCTCCGGCAGATCTCGGCCAGCTTCTCGTCACAAACCCTGTGCGTGGCCAGGCACTCGACGCGCGAGGGGCACTCCGCTTTGATCTTGTTGACCAGGTTTGCCTGCATGCGCAGATTGAGACCGCTCCAGATGAAATTCACCACCAGCGCCGCGGCGGTCACCACTCCGGAGGTGAAATCAACGTGTTGGAGCATGGCGGAAAAACCTCGTTTAGGCGGCGCGTTTCAGGCAGTCGGTGACACTCAGGCGGTACAGGTGTTCGTCGGCGGTGCGCACGTTCTTCAGGTACCACACGTTCTGCGGGTTCGATGCGGTCTCGCTCGAGGAGCTGCGGCGCCGCGGGTTGCCCGGCCGCGCGGGCTCGTTCGAATCGTCGCCAAAGCTGCGCAAGTGGATCTCCACGATTTGCCCGGTCTTGCGTTTGCGAATCGCTCGGGCGTTAGGGGCGCGCGCGAGCTGGCGGGCACGCTGCTCGTCCACCAGGTCGATGCAGTACGTCGGCTGGCGATCGGAGTCCACCGCAAAAACACGTATGGTGTTCACTCGGTCACCGGGGTAGTTTTGCGCCCGCTCCGCCAGGCTGTTCCAAAAGGGAACACTTCACGGCGCCGGCGGCGCCGTCTTGGGCTGGTGCTTCAGCACGTGAACGATCTTGTGCGTCACCTTGACCACGCCCGTGCGCACCGCGCCGCCGCCGAAATACAACATCGCGGCCACGGCGCCGAGGGCTATCACTCCAGCGCTAGGCATCAGGCGGCCTCCGGAGGCAGCGCCACCGCGGTAACGGTGCGGCTGCCGGTATGGGCTTTCACCAGGAACAGCTTATGCTCGGCCTCGGGGATGTGTTTATCGATGGCGTCGGTCAGCGGGAAGTTCACCAGCTCGACGGTCGCCTTGAGTCCCACGAGCTTGCGCAGCCGCAGGAAGCATTTCCACTTGCTGATAACCGTGCGCTCGCTCTTGCGGGGGGAAAGCTGGACACAGTAGGCAAGGCCGCGGGCCTCGGCGGGTTGATCCGCCTTGTGGTCCGCAAACCAGGCTTGGATTTGAGTCTTGAGCAGGGTATGGCGAGGGGTGAGGAGTCGAATTTGGCTATCCAGCGAGCCGAATTCATCGACGATTTCCGCCCGCGTGGGAGCGATCGGCACCAGTTTTGTTACTGCAGATTTCGCAGCCGAGGACACTAGGTAGAGGGTGCCACGGATTTTCGGAGAAAACTATCCGCTATATGGCGGTAACCCTTTTGCGGGTATTGGAGGGCACAGCGGGGTCGCGTTACAGTGGGATCAACGGGCGCCGTGTCCTCGGCACTTCCCCCCTGAATGAAACATCTCTCCAACAGTCAGATTGAGCTCGGCACGCGTGAAATCGCGGTGCTGCGCGAGCTGGTGCGGGCGCGCACGTTCAAGCGCATCGCCGGCCAGCTCGATATCGAGACCGCTACCGTGAAAAGCTATGTCGGCGCCCTGTGCGCGGAGCTCGGCCTGGCCACGCGCGCGGAGCTGACCACCTGGGCATTCCAGCACCCCGAGGCGCTGCGCGGCCAGCCCGTCGATCCGGCGCCGCACACTCCCGATTGCGCCTGCGATGGCCCGTACTGCAGCATCGTGAACCCGCCCCGCTTCCAGCTCGTCTGGGTGCAGCCCAAGGCCGCCTGAGGGCCCCACGATTTAAGTAGCGTGCGGCCGGGGTGTCACCCGTACAATGTCGCAGAGGGCAAATTTCCCCTCGGAGGCAGAAATCCCATGGCAGAGGTCAAATGGATCGACGATGTGGAAGCCGCGCGCATCCTCGACCTGAGCGTGAAACGCGTGCGGCAATTCGGCGACGCCAAGATGCTGCGCACGCGCGGCGAAACCAACCCCGAGACCAACCGGCCGCGCACGCTGTACCATGCCGGCGATGTGGAGCGGCTGCGAGAGGAGCGCCTCAAACGGGTCAAGGTGACCACGCGAGCGCTCGTGAAGCAGGCCGCCGGCGAGGGCCTGGTGCTGCGCGAGCCCTACAGCCGCGAGGAAATCTCTTCCCCGCCGGCCGCGCAATTCCAACCGCACGAGTGGCTCACCTTCGCCGAGGCCGCCCAATACACCAGGCTGCCGGCGCGCGTGCTGGTCGAGGCCGTCAAATCAGGCGAGCTCAAGCGGCGCGACGTCGGCATTGTGAAAGGGCATCGGTTCCGCGTGAAGGTGGCCGACCTGGATGGGTTCGCGGGCGTGCTTGCGGAGACGGCTCGGTCGGCCGGCAACAAACGCTGACACGCCGATCTGTTCTTCGCCTTCTGTTCGGTGGGGCTTGGAAAATCGGTTGCGAAATCCTGCGGACCAGGAATACCATTACAGGCAGTTTCATACTTTGATTTTGGAAAATGCTGGTCCCATTCTTATGGGAGACCGGCAGGGGGAAAGTAGAGGGGAGCGGGCTGTTGGCGGCCCGCTCCAAGCAATTCAAATACGCGTCTTCGTCATGACCAGCATCCCCCAAGACGGCTCGCCAGTCAAGCGCGAAATGCAGTTGCGCGCGAGTGCGGAGGTGGGGTACGATGCTTTCCAGTTTGAGGCTGCGG
>Ga0209415_10019893_pt1 | contig 10478 bp, 11 predicted proteins | sample PeaSoiSIISIP2007_FD_187696 | JGI IMG/M metagenome (GOLD analysis project Ga0209415, IMG submission 187696) | Peat soil microbial communities from Weissenstadt, Germany - SII-SIP-2007 (SPAdes) (version 2) | ecosystem: Environmental > Terrestrial > Soil > Wetlands > Peat | place: Germany...
ACGCATTGTCTTTGCTCCTCCATTGTAAAGACGACGCGTACATGATAATCGTTACTATTTCGGCCGCACTACACTAGGATGGAATACGCTGGTGCGCGCCAGTTACACCGGATCGCACACCTATAACCTGATTTACAGCCCGGATCTCAACCAGGTCCTGCCAAATACGGTAGGCTACGCAGCACTGGTTGCGACGCCGGCGCTCCGCGCGCAGAATTTGAAGTACCCCAATTTCCGCGAGGTCCTGACTCGCGCCGACGGCCCGAGCGCAAAATACGACGCGTTGTCGTTGGAAGCGAATCACCGCTTCGCGCACGACCTGACGTTTTCTAATAGTTACACTTGGGCCAAAAGCATCACGAATGCGCTCGGAGTGGCTCCTTCGTCGGCAATTCCCAACGGCGGCCAGGGCGATAACGGCGACAACGTGAATAACCTGTATAACATCGCCGCCGACTCCGGGAACGCGTACTATCTCCCGAGGCAGCGATTCGTCAGCACCTTGGTCTACGATCTGCCGTTTGGCCGGGGCAAAAAGTACTTGGGCGCCGTGAGCCAAGCCGCTAACATCGTCGCCGGCGGATGGCGTGTAACCGACGTCACTCTCATTCAGACCGGGCCGTGGCTGACTCCCTACTTCCCCAGCGGTCTTGCCGATCCGTCCGGTACCTTCCCTTCGTCGCGTTCCGTGAGCCAGCAGCGGCCGGACTGTGTGCCGGGCCAGTCTGGGTATTTGTCGAACCCGACGAAAAGCGATTACTTCAATGTGAACGCTTTCTCGGTTCCCGCCAGCGACATTGGCCGCTTCGGCAACTGCGGCGTGGGAATCCTCGAGGGGCCGGGAACAGCGGTGTTCTCGGCATCCGTTGGCAAGACGTTTGCCATTTCGGAGAGGTTTGGCCTGCGGTATGAGGCGCAGTTCGCCAATCTGTTCAATATCCTCAACAAGGCGGCTCCGAATATGAACGTCGCCAGCAGTTCCTTCGGGCTCATCAGCCAAAGCCAGCTCGTGGAGCAAGCCGGACCCCGGTCGATTCAGATGATGTTACGGCTGCAGTTTTAGCCAAGCTGGGTGGCGGGCCGGGCATGCCCGGCCCCCAACCCGGCAACTGGTACAGTTGGACGAAAGACTCCACGCCTATGACTCTATCGCGCCGCTTCTTCGCGACCGCTCTGTTCACCGGCCTGGCAATCGGGAACATGGCAGGCCAGCCGGCCGGGCAGCGCGCACTGCTGCTGATTTCGATCGACGGCATGCGGCCGGACTACGTCACGGCGGCCGATGAACACGGCCTCAAGATCCCCAACCTGCGCAAGATACTGGCCCAGGGCGCGCATGCCAGCGGAGTCCGTGGCGTGCTGCCCACGGTGACATACCCGAGCCACACCACCATCCTCACCGGCGTTTGGCCGCTCCGGCATGGCATCTTCAACAACCTTACGTTCGACCCGGCAGGAACTAACTTCGAAGGCTGGTACTGGTATAGCGAAGACATCCACGCGCCGACGCTTTGGGAAGCTGCGGCGAAGGCCGGTTACCGGGTGGGGAGCGTGAGCTGGCCGGTCAGCGTGGGCGCGCCGGGCGTAGACGATCTAATCCCCGAATACTGGCGCGCCACGACGCCCGACGATTTGAAGCTGTTGCGCGCGCTTTCAACGCCCGGTCTGCTGCGGGAGTTCGAGGGCCAGCTCGGCCCTTACGTCACCGACCTGGAAGACGCGATTCCCAGCGACTGGTCGCGCACACGCTATGCCGAGGCCATCATCCTCCACAAACACCCACGCCTGATGACCGTGCACCTGGCCGCTCTCGATGAACTGGAACACCAGACCGGCCCCTTCAGCGCGGAAGCCAATCGAACGCTCGAAGAGATTGACGGCATGGTGGGCTTGCTGAACGATGCCATGCGCCGCGAGATTTCCGGGGCGGCTATCTGTATCGTGTCCGATCACGGTTTTGCGCGCATCGATCACCAGTTCAACCCCCGAGCGGCTCTGGTGAAAGCCGGCCTGATGACGCCCAACCCGAAGCGGGCTTCGTTACAGGCGCCGGCCGTGACGGAATGGAAAGCTGCGTCCTGGGAAAGCGGAGGCTCGGCCATGATCGTGCTCAAGGACCCGCGCGACCAAGCCACCCGCGAGGCCGTGGCGAAGCTGCTGCGCGAACTGGCGTCGGACCCGGCCAACGGCATTGCAGGCGTGCTCGACCGCGAGGCGATCGCCCGGCTGGGAGGGTCTGGTGTGGCGGATTTCGCGATCGATATGAAACCCGGCTATTCGACCGGCGCCGCCATGGATGGGCCGCTGGTGAGGGAGATCAAGCCCGGTGGCACGCACGGTTATGCGCCGACACACCCCGAGATGCTGGCGGCGTTCCTCATCGCCGGGCCCGGCATTCGCGCCGGCGCGGACGCGGGCGAAATCGATATGCGCTCCATCGCTCCCACATTGGCCAGGTATCTTGGGGCTTCCCTGCCGTCTGCCGATCTGCCGCCGCTTGAAATATTTTGAGCGGCGATTACCCAATGGCGGTGGCGTAGGGCGGTGCGCGGTGGTGGTCCTGGTGCTTTTCAGCCGGTTAGCGGGGGCGCCGTGGAGAACCGGGCCGGACGTGCCCGGCTCCTACACCGCATTTGCGAATGGTATGCCTAGTCGAGGTCGATGTCGCGCAGGGGCGCCGGCGCGTCGGGGTCGTCCTTGACGCGTTTGAAAAGCTCGTCGAATTTCTTTTCGAGCACCTTGCCGTGCGACTTTTGCGCTTCCACCTGCTTGCGGAAGACTTCGTCGCGCCGCGCCTCTGCGCCTTTCAGCTTGACCACTTCGGCAGCCAAGTCCTCAATCAGCTTGGGCTTCTCGGGAACGGTGTGGGCAATGATGGCGCGCGTTTCGGGGTCGATCTTCAGAATCGCCTGACAGCAGGGGCACTCCACATCGAACATCGCTTTGGCCATGAAACCATGGTACGCGATGACGCAGGGCCTTTAGGCCGTGCCAGGCTCCGCGAGAGACGGTTGTGAAGGTTTGTGGGATCTAATGGTGGGCTTGCTTGCGAGGTGACTTTATAGGCGGGTCGGTTAAGGTTGGGTCAATCGTCTCTCGTCGGGCCTGTGTAATCTCAGTCACGAGATTCTGAAGAGCAATTGACCCTCCAAATCCTAACCAACGTGGAATCAGCCCCGCCATTCAAAACCGGCGTTTCAGCACATCCCGATTTGATACTGATGTGTCAAACAAATGTACCAACCGGCAGATGAATTGCCGCTGTGCGTCAAGAACTTGCCGCGAAGGCGGATGTTATAGTGGCGATTGTGATGTCCGCCACTGAATCGGTACTGGAGTTGTTCCGCTTTACGGGGGCTTACCTGGAGGGCCACTTCCGGCTGACCAGCGGTTTGCACAGCGACCGGTACCTGCAAAGCGCGCTGGTGCTGCAGCACCCCACGGCGGCGGAGAAGCTGGGCAAGATGCTGGCGGAGGCGCTTCAGCCCCTGCTCGGAACCGGGGCGGGCGTAGTTGTCTCGCCGGCGCTGGGCGGCTTGATCATTGGCCACGAAGTGGCGCGCGCCTTGAACTGCCGGCACATCTTCACCGAGCGCGATCCGGAGTCGCGGAAGATGGTTTTGCGGCGCGGATTTTCGGTCGAGCCCGGCGAAATCGCGTGCGTGGTGGAGGATGTGATCACCACCGGAGGCAGTACCGCGGATGTGATCGCCGTGCTTCGAGCGGCCGGCGCCAACGTGGTGGCCGCCGGCTCCATCATCGACCGCAGCGGCGGAACCGCGGAGGTGGGCGTTCCGCGCGTGGCGTTGGCCACTCTGAGTGTGGCCGCTTACCGGCCCGAAGACTGCCCGCTATGCCAGCAGGGGCTTCCGCTGGTGAAACCGGGCTCGCGCCCCGCCTGATGCGCCGCATCCGCATCACCCTGGCATACGACGGCAGCCCTTTCCATGGCTGGCAGGTGCAGCCGGGACTGGCCACCATTCAAGGGACGCTGGAAGAAATCGTTTCCGGCATGGAAGGCAAGCCGGTACACGTCGCCGGGTCGGGGCGCACCGATGCCGGCGTGCACGCGCTGGCGCAAGTGGCTGCGTTCAGCATCGAGAACCCGATTCCGCTCGCCAATTTGCGCCGCGCCATGAACCGCCTGCTGCCGCCCGCCATTCGCGTCTGCCTGGCCGAAGAAGCGGACGCCGCCTTTCACCCGCGTTTCGACGCCAAGGCCAAGACCTACGAATACCGCATCGCGCGCGGGGAGATTTCGAGTCCGTTCGATTGGCCCTACGTGCATCATTACCCTTACCCGTTGGACGAGGACCGGATGGCGCGGCTGGCGAGCGTTTTCGAGGGCGAGCACGATTTCAGCGTATTTGCCGCCTCCGACGACCGCGACGCCGAGGGCCGGTCCAAGGTGCGGACGATTTTTTCCTCCGTGCTCTCCCGCGACGAGGACCGGTTGATCTACCGCGTGCGCGGCAGCGGCTTCTTGAAACACATGGTGCGCAACCTGGTGGGGACGCTGATTGAGGCCGGCCGCGGCAACATCGGCGATGTCAACGCGTTTCCGCCGGAGTCCGGCGCCACGGCCCCGGCGAAGGGCCTTTTTCTGGTCGGGGTGGAATACTGAGGCAGGGCGCCCTCTGGGCGTGGTGCTGCGGGTACAATCACTCTTATGCGAAAGCTTGCACTCATTCTCCTGCTGGCTTCTTCCGTCTTCGCACAGAAGAAGCCGATCACGATCGAGGCGCTCAGCCAGGCCGGGCGTGGCGGCGGGCGCGGCACGCCCGGCCCGGAGCTGTGGATGCCGGACGGCAAGAGCTTCCTGGTGCGCCAGAACAATAGCCTCTCGCTGTACGACTGCGCCACACGGCGAAGCAGGACGGTACTGGCGCTGGATGAGGTTGACGCCGCCGCAGTGGCGCCCCCTGCCGAGGAAGGGCCGATGGATTGGATCAACCGGCGCGCGGGCCGGGGGGGGATGCAGCTTTCCGCCAGCGGCAAGGAACTGCTCTACACAGCTCGCGGCGACATTTTCGTCGTCCACCTGGACACAGGCAAGTGGGACCAGCTTACGAAGACCCCCGCTATCGAAAGGGACGCGCGCCTTTCACCCGACGGCAAGACCGTCGCTTTTCGCCGCGGCTCGGACCTTTACGCCGTGGACGTGGCCGGCAAGAGTGAAACCCGGCTCACCAGGGACGGATCCGACGCCCTGCGCAATGGGGCGCTCGACTGGGTTTACCCGGAGGAACTCGATCTGAACATGGCGTTCTGGTGGTCGCCAGATTCGAAATCCATCGCCTATTTGCAGTTTGACACCCATCCGGAGCCGCTCTACCCGCATGAAGACGCGCTTCCGGTGCGCGCTGTCTACGAGCCGGAGCGCTACCCCCAGGCGGGCGATAACAACGCGGCAGTGCACCTGGGCGTGGTTTCGGCCGCGGGCGGCGCCACGCGCTGGTACGATGTGGGCGACACCCGCGATTCTTACCTGATCGCACGCGCCGGCTGGATGCCCGGCTCCCGCGCGCTCTATGTGCTGCGCTTCAACCGGGTGCAGAACCGCGACTCACTGTTCGCCATCGACATCGAATCCGGCGCCCGAACCACCATCTTTGAAGAGTCCGATCCGCACTGGGTCAACCTGAAAGGCGATGTCCAGTTCCTGGAGGACGGCAAGCAGTTTCTCTGGACCAGCGAGCGTGGCCCGGGCGGCTACCGCCACATCTTTCTCTACTCGAACGACGGCAAACAGGTGCAACAGGTCACCAGCGGCGCGTGGGAAGTCTCTGGCATCGCTGCGGTGGATGAAGCGGGCGGCCGCGTCTTCTACACTTCCGATGAGCCGAGCCACTTCGAGCGGCACCTTTACGTGATCGGTCTCGACGGCCAGAACAAACGCCGTCTCACTCCCGAACCCGGCAGCCATACCGTATCGATGGGATCTGGCGGCCAATATTACGTGGACACCTGGTCGAGCCTCACCGAACCCTCGCGCAGTGTCCTCCATTCCGGAGACGGCGCGGAACTCGGCATCTATCGCGAGCCAGACCGCAGCGCGCTGGACGAATACGACATCCTACCTGCGGAAATCGTGCCGTTCACCACGCCCGATGGAGTGACGCTTTACGGGCGGCTCATCAAGCCGGCCGGGTATGAACGGGGTAAACGGTATCCCGTGATCGTTTCCGTCTATGGCGGACCCGGCGTCGGCTTGCCGGTGCGCAATGCGTGGTCCGGAATCAACATCGACCAGGTGCTGGCGCGCAAGGGCTACGCGATCTGGCAGTGCGAAAACCGGGGCGGCGAAGGGCGCGGGCACGACTTTGAGACTGCCATCCATCACCAGCTCGGCGTCACCGAACTTGCCGACCAGGTCGCCGGGGTGCGCCATCTGATCGCCATGGGGCTAGCCGACCCGGAGCGCATCGGCATTCACGGCTGGAGTTACGGCGGATTCATGACCGTCAACGCCCTGCTCAACGCCCCGGAGGTTTTCCGGGCCGGTTTCGCCGGCGCTCCGGTCACCAGCTGGATGAACTACGACTCTATCTATACCGAGCGTTACATGGGACTGCCCAAGGACAACCCGGACGGCTACCGGGACACGGCGCTTCCGGCGAAAGCCAAGAACCTCAAGGGCAAGCTGATGCTGGTCCACAATTTTGAGGATGACAACGTGCTGTTCCAGAATTCCATCCAGCTCACCAACGCTCTGCAACTGGCCGGCAAGCAGTTCGAATACATGCTCTATCCGCAGAAGTCGCACGGCGTCAGCGGTCCCGCCGCCCGGCAGATGAACCAGATGATGGTCGACTTTTTCGACCGCAGTCTGCGATAGGGCGCGGATCATCCAACAGGCGTTCGCATTGCGAGCGGGAAACGCATGGCTGTCACGAAGCGCTCGCCGGCGTCAGGCACCGAAGTGTCGCGCGCCGGCGCCGGCAGGCGGTTAGACCGGTTGCGGCAAAGTGTGGGTACAATGAGGGTTCACGATGAAGCCGAATCCGGTTCTGCTGCTGGCGGCGGGGTGCGCCCTGTTTCAGGTTGCGTGCAAACATGCGCCGCCCGCCGACGTTGCCGCGGTGGTGAATGGGCACCCGATCACCTACGTGGAGCTCGAAAAGACCTACCAGACGCAGTACCCGCAGCAACCGGAAGCCGCCAATAAAGACCTGGTGCTGTCGCAGAAGCTCGACCTGTTGAGCAGCCTGATCATCAACGAAATCATCCTGCAGCGCGCCGAAAAGCTGGGCCTTACGGCGGTGGATGCCGACGTGGATACCGAGATCAACAAGATGAAGGCCCCCTTCACCAAGGAGGGATTCGAGCGCCAGCTTTCCGACCGGCACATGGCGATGGGCGATCTGCGCGCCCAGATTCGCCAGCGGCTGACGGTCGACAAACTGGTCAACAAGGAGATCACCTCCCACATCAACATCACCGACGCCGACGTGGCGAATTTTTACAACGCCAACAAGGCCAGCTTCAACCTGGCTGAATCGCAGGTCCACCTGGCACAAATCCTGGTCACCTCCGATCCCAACACGCCGGTGCGCAACCTAAAGAACAGCAAAGCCCACAACCAGGCGGAAGCCAGGGCCAAAATCCAGAACCTGGAAGTACAGCTCAAGCAGGGCGCCGATTTCGCCCGGTTGGCACAGAACTATTCCGAAGATGCGGACTCGGCTCCAAACGGCGGCGACCGCGGATTTATCCCGGAATCGGCGCTGTCCAACTCTTCGCCCGAACTGCGCAAGCTGATTTTGTCGATGCAACCCAACCAGATCTCGCCGATCCTTCCTTCCCCGGACGGTTATCGCATTCTCAAGGTGATTTCCAAGGAATCCGCCGGCCAGCGCGAGCTCAACGATCCGAACGTGCAGCAGAGCATTCGCGAGAATCTGCGCAACGCCAAGGACCAGTTGTTGAAGGCGGCATATTACGAAGTGGCTCGCAACGGCTCGAAAATCGAGAACTACCTGGCGCGCAGCATTGTCGAGAATACCGGACAGACCAAGTAGGGAGCCACGTGATGCGGGCGTTCGTTTTTGAAGACCGATTCTCGCTCGATGCGCTCCACCTGGCCGAACGGCCGGAACCGAAACCGGGCCCCGGGCAGGCGCTGGTGCGGGTGCGGGCGAATTCACTCAATTACCGCGACCTGGTGGTGGCGAGCGGCGGATACGGCCGCCAGGTGAAAACCCCGCTGATCCCGTTATCCGATGGCGCCGGCGAGGTAGTGGAAGTGGGTCCCTACGTAACGCGGGTGAAGCCGGGGGCGAGAGTGGCCGCCATCTTCATGCAAACGTGGCTGGGAGGCCCGGTCCGCGAAGAATATAGCAAGTCCGCGCTGGGCGGCGCCATCGATGGGATGCTGGCGGAGTACGTGGTGCTGGACCAAGACGGGCTGGTTCCGATTCCCGAGCACCTGTCTTATGCGGAGGCCGCGACCCTGCCTTGTGCCGCCGTGACCGCCTGGAATGCGCTGGTGACCGAAGGAGGCGTGCGGGCCGGCGACTCGGTGCTGGTGCTGGGCACCGGCGGCGTTTCGATTTTTGCGTTGCAGTTGGCGCGGCTCCATGGGGCCCGCGTGATCGCCACTTCGAGCAGCGACGACAAACTCGCCCGCGCGCTTGCGCTGGGCGCGTCCGATGGCGTCAATTACCGCCAGACGCCGGAGTGGGGCCGCCGCGTGCTGGAGTTGACGGGCGGCGCCGGCGTGGATCATGTGGTCGAAGTGGGCGGCGCCGGAACCCTGCCGCAATCGTTCCGGGCGGTGCGGTACGGCGGGCGCATCAGCCTGATCGGCGTGCTTTCGGAGCCGGGCGCGCAAGTGGACCCGCGCCTGCTGATGATGAAGGGTGCACGCCTGCAAGGGATCTACGTCGGCTCCCGCGAGATGTTCGAAGCCATGAACCGGGCGATCGCTTTGCATCAGCTTCGTCCGGTGATCGACCGCGTCTTTCCATTTGTGGAAGCGGCCGAAGCGTTTCGCTATATGAAAAGCGCGGGGCACTTCGGGAAGATCGTGATTAGCCAGGAGTGAGGGGGAGCGATCACAACGGCATGCGGAGAGGGCGCCAGGAGAGTCCGGTGCGTTGGTTGGCGTCCTCGTGAAGGAGCGCGACCAGGAGGTCGCGCGCGGACGAGGGCGTCCGCCCCACGTTGCGCCAGGGAATTATGCCTACCGCCACCAGGGGCTGACGGGCTGGCCGGGCTCAGGCTTGCGGCGCGCCGGACCGCTGCGGCGTGCTTCGGCCTTGCGCTCCGCGGCCACGGCACGATCGGTGGCGTAGGCGAGGAGATCTTCGTTGGTCAGCTCGTGATCGCCTTGATGATCGGCCTCCAGGTCGGCGGTGATTTTCTGCGCGCACAGTGCAGGGCCTTCCTGAATGCCGACATGGTGCTTTAGGAACAGCTCCATGTCGACGCTCACCACGTGCGGGATCGAGGACTTGTTCCCGGCATCGTTCCTGTCGAACCGGTACAAACGCCTGTTCTGCTTCTGCTGAAACCCCATGTACCGCAGTTCCATCGCTCGCTCCCCCGGCCGTATTGCACTGCGCCTGGATTCGGGACTCACTCGGCCGTACCCATGGTTTCGTCCGCCGGCGCCGTAACTTCGCTGTTTTCGATGTCGGCGACGGTAGGCCCTTCCAGATGCTCCAACTTGCCCTGCATACGCTTCGCCGCCTTTTCTTTTTGCTTTTCCATCCGGGCGATCTCCTTCTGGCGCTTCTTGAATGAGGTATGCGATCGAGTTGGGATGGTTAATTCCTCCACGAAACGATCGAAGCCGGCACCGGCTGCGGGCCGGCTTCGGTAACGCGATTACCAGCGCGGTTCGCGGCGCTGCCGCGGCCCACCGCCGCCGCCACCACCACCGCGCGGTCCGCCGCGGAAGGACCGGCCGCTGTCGGACTTGGGCCGGGCCTCGTTGACATTGAGGGCGCGCCCATTCATCTCATAGCCGTTCAGGGCGGCGATGGCGCGGTCGGCCTCGGCTGCATCGGTCATCTCGACAAATGCAAAGCCGCGCGAGCGGCCTGTATCGCGGTCGGTTACCAGGTTGACCCTCTCCACGTTCCCGTGAGGCTCGAAGAGCGCACGGATGGAAGATTCGGTTGCGGCAAAATCCAAATTGCCTACAAAAATGTTTTTCATCTTAGGTTCCTTCGTATTTGACGGTTCGGGCAAGAGACGAGGCAGATGGATTTCGGCCAAGGCTGTAGCGGGACGATCAAAGACAAATATAGTGTAGCAGATCTCACCGGTACGCGCGCGCCGTAGCGTGCGGAGCGTGCGATACGCCACCTCTCGCTCACAGGCCGCCCCTCCCTTCCCATCTATTGTCAACCGAAAACGACCAGAATTGTAGGGGCCGGGAATGGAGTGTGCCGGGGACAGGATTCGCTTTGTATCAGGGTTGAAAACACCGCTGGGCGCTCAGGCATCCTGGAGTTCGGTCGGTGGATCGA
>Ga0209415_10019894_pt1 | contig 10478 bp, 10 predicted proteins | sample PeaSoiSIISIP2007_FD_187696 | JGI IMG/M metagenome (GOLD analysis project Ga0209415, IMG submission 187696) | Peat soil microbial communities from Weissenstadt, Germany - SII-SIP-2007 (SPAdes) (version 2) | ecosystem: Environmental > Terrestrial > Soil > Wetlands > Peat | place: Germany...
TCGGTACGGGTGGGAGCCGGCGCCTACATCTGCGGCGAAGAGACCTCGATGCTCGAGAGCCTCGAAGGCAAGCGCGGCGAGGTGCGTGTGCGCCCGCCGCTGCCCGCGGTCAAGGGACTGTTCGGGCAGCCGACGATCGTCAACAACGTGATCTCGCTGGCGACCGTACCGGTGATCCTGGCTCGCGGCGCCGAGTTCTACAAGGACTTCGGCACCGGGCGGTCGCGCGGCACGCTGCCAATCCAGCTGGCCGGGAACGTCAAGCGCGGGGGCCTCATTGAACGCGCGTTCGGCGTGACACTGAAGGAGCTGCTCTATGATTACGGCGGCGGCTCGCTCTCCGGCCGGCCGATCCGCGCCGTGCAGGTCGGCGGGCCGCTCGGGGCCTACGTGCCTGCCTCCCAGTTCGACACGCCGATCGACTACGAAGCCTTCGCCGGCATCGGCGCGATGCTCGGTCACGGCGGCATCGTGGTGTTCGACGATACCGTCGACATGGCGAAGATGGCGCGCTATGCGTTCGAGTTCTGCGCCATCGAGTCCTGCGGCAAGTGCACTCCCTGCCGGATCGGCTCGACCCGCGGCGTTGGACTGATCGACAACCTGCTCGCTGGCAGGGACCCGGCGCGGCAGCGACGGATGATCGAGGAGTTGTGCGAGACGATGATCCAGGGCTCGCTATGCGGCCTCGGCGGGATGGCGCCGTTCCCGGTCCGCAGCGCGCTGGCGCACTTCGGCGAGGACTTCGCGCCGCGCGGCCACCACTGAATTGTGACCTGAACATGCCGCCTGCGGGCGGAGGAAGACCCGGATGTACGCAATCGACTACCAGGACCTCGGGACACCACCGGCGACTTCTGCCAGTACCGTCGAGGTCGAGATAGACGGCGTGAAGATCACGGTGCCCGAGGGCACCTCGGTGATGCGCGCCGCCGCGCTCGCCGGCACCAGCGTACCGAAGCTGTGCGCCACTGACGTGCTGAAGGCGTTCGGCTCGTGCCGGCTGTGCCTCGTCGAGATCGAGGGGCGCAAGGGCTATCCGGCGTCCTGCACGACCACCGTCACCGCCGGCATGAAGGTCCGGACCTCCAGTGACAAGCTCTCGCAGCTGCGGCGCGGCGTCATCGAGCTCTACGTCTCCGAGCATCCGCTCAACTGCGAGGGCTGCCCGGCGGACCAGCACTGCGAGCTGCAGGACATGGCGGCCGCACACGGCGTCACGGAGAGCCCGTTCACGGACGACGGCCGCCACGCCGGTCACGCGTTCGACGTGATTGGCGGGGTGGCCGCCGCGACCGACACCAGCAATCCGTACTTCAACTTCAATCCGGAGCTGTGCATCGTCTGCTCGCGTTGCGTGCGCGCCTGCGACGAGACGCAGGGCACTCTGGCGCTGACGATCGAGGGCCGTGGCCTCGCCTCGCGCGTGTCGGCGAGCCAGGGCGAGCGCTTCATCGACTCCGAGTGCGTGTCGTGCGGCGCGTGCGTCGAGGCCTGCCCGACTGCGGCGCTCTCCGAGAAGTCGCTGATCAAGGCGCCGCGGCCGTCGACTGCGGTCACGACCACCTGCGCCTACTGCGGCGTCGGCTGCTCGCTTGAGGCCGAGGTCCAGGACGGGCAGGTCGTGCGGATGGTCCCGAGCCGCAGCGGCGCAGCCAACCAGGGCCATGCCTGCGTCAAGGGCCGCTTCGCCTACGGCTACGCCACCCATCCCGACCGGATTACCAAGCCGATGCTCCGCGCCAGGATCAACGATCCGTGGCGCGAGGTGTCGTGGGACGAGGCCATCGGCCACGCGGCCCGCGAGTTCAAGCGCATCCAGCAGCAGCATGGCAAGTATGCGGTCGGCGCCATCACCTCTTCGCGTTGCACGAATGAGGAAGTATTCCTGATCCAGAAGCTCGTGCGCGCCGCGTTCGGCAACAACAACGTCGACACCTGCGCGCGCGTCTGCCACTCGCCGACCGGCTATGGCCTGAAGGCGACGATCGGCGAGTCCGCCGGCACCCAGGCGTTCACCTCGGTGCAGAAGGCCGACGTGATCATGCTGATCGGCGCGAACCCGACGGAGGCCCATCCGGTGTTCGCCTCGCAGCTGAAACGCCGGCTCCGCGAAGGCGCCGGGCTCATCGTCATCGACCCCCGGACGATTGCGCTGGTCCGCACGCCGCACATCGCGGCCAACTATCACCTGCCGCTGCGACCCGGAACCAACGTCGCAGTCATCAACGCCCTCGCGCACGTGATCGTCAGCGAGGGGCTGACGCGCGAGGACTACATCAACGCCCGCTGCGAGCCCGCCTCGTACGAGGCGTGGAAGAAGTTCGTCATGGAGCCCCGCAACTCGCCGGAGGCGACTGAGGCCGATACCGGCGTGCCGGCGACGCTGGTGCGCCAGGCGGCACGGCTCTACGGCCGCGCCGGCAACGGCGCGATCTACTACGGCCTCGGCGTCACGGAACACAGCCAGGGCAGCACGATGGTCATGGCCATTGCGAATCTCGCGATGGCCACCGGCAACCTCGGCCGCGAAGGCGTCGGCGTCAACCCGCTGCGTGGCCAGAACAACGTGCAGGGTTCCTGCGACATGGGCTCGTTCCCGCACGAGTTCAGCGGCTACCGACACGTGTCCGATCCCACGGTGCGGGCGAGCTTCGAGCGTGCCTGGGGCGTTACGCTCGAAGCCGAGCCGGGGCTGCGGATCCCCAACATGTTCGAGGCTTCGCTCGACGGCAGTTTCCGGGGGCTCTACGTACAGGGCGAGGACATCGCGCAGTCGGACCCGAACACGCAGCACGTGGTTGCGGCGCTGTCAGCGCTCGAATGCCTCGTGGTGCAGGACCTGTTCCTCAACGAGACTGCAAAGTTCGCCCACGTATTCCTGCCAGGCGCCTCGTTCCTCGAGAAGGACGGCACGTTCGTGAACGCGGAACGGCGCATTTCGCGCGTCCGCAAGGTCATCGAGCCACTCGCCGGGCTCGGCGACTGGGAAGCGACCGTGCAGCTCTCAAATGCGCTCGGCTACCCGATGCATTACTCGCACCCCTCCGAGATCATGGCGGAAATCGCCCGGACCACGCCGACGTTCGCGGGCGTGACTTACGAGAAGCTCGACCGTCTCGGCAGCCTGCAGTGGCCATGCAACGATGCAGCCCCTTCAGGAACGCCGACCATGCACGTCGGGGAGTTCGTGCGCGGCAAGGGCAGGTTCTTCGTGACCGAGTATGTGCCGACGCGCGAACGCTCGACGGCGCGCTTCCCGCTGCTGCTGACGACCGGCCGGATTTTGAGCCAGTACAACGTCGGCGCACAGACGCGCCGCACGGCCAACGTCGCCTGGCATTCGGAGGATCGACTCGAAATCCACCCGCACGACGCCGAGACGCGCGGCGTAACCGATGGCGATTGGGTCGGAATCACGAGCCGCGCCGGTGAAACCGTGCTCCGCGCCACGGTGACCGACCGTGTGCAGCCGGGGGTCATCTACACGACCTTCCACTTCCCCGAGTCGGGCGCCAACGTCGTGACCACCGAGAACTCCGATTGGGCGACCAACTGCCCTGAGTACAAAGTTACAGCCGTGCAGGTCGTCAGGGTCGAGCGACCACTCGACTGGCAGCAGCGCTACCGCGTGAGCCGCGACGCGAAACCGCCGTCGGCCCATCCCACTGCCACGACCCCGGCCTGAACGCCGGGTGCCGGTCAACGCCCGATGCAAGACGACTACCTGATCGAGATGGCCAACGACGTCAGCAGCTTCTTCGTTGCGGCCAGGGACCCGGCGGCGGCCGCGACCGAGGTCATGGGTCATATCCGCCGCTTCTGGGATCCGCGGATGCGGCGCCAGATAATCGAGTGCTGGAGGAAGGGCGAGGCCGGGTTCTCGGACGTGGCGCGGGCGGCGGTGGCACTGCTGGCCGCGGACCAAAAGCCCGCCGGGTAGCCCGACCGGCGCGAATCCGCGACACTGGGTGCTGCCTGAGCCCGTACCACATATAGAAGGCGCCCAGCTGCCGTGAACCCGTCGCGTTCGCTCCTGTGGTTCCGCCGCGCGGCGCGCGTCGGCACGATCCTGGCAGCGATCGTCGTCGTCGTCGGCGCCTGGGTCCGCCTCACCGACGCGGGACTCGGCTGTCCCGACTGGCCGGGATGCTACGGTCACATTCATCCGGCCGAGCTGGTCGGTCGCGTCGGTGAGATCAACGCGGCGTATCCGGCACGCCCGTTCGAATACCAGAAGGCGCTGCACGAGATGGTGCACCGGTACATCGCGACGACGCTGGGCGTCGTGATCATCGGGCTCGCAGTGCTTGCGTTCACCAACCGCCGCGACCCGGCCCAGCCGCGCGTGCTGCCGTGGGTGCTACTCGGCGTCGTCTGTCTGCAGGGCGCTCTCGGGGCATTCACCGTCACCTGGCTCCTGAAGCCGGTGATCGTCACGCTGCACCTCGCCGGCGGGCTCGCGACGCTGTCGATCCTGTGGTGGCTGTCGCTCGTGCCCCAGCGGCGCGACGCGAAGGCCGCCGAACGCCCGGTGCGCCGCCTGGCGCTCGCCGCGCTCGCGCTGGTGGTGGTGCAGATCCTGATGGGCGGGTGGACCAGCAGCAATTACGCGGCAGTCGCCTGCCCGGATTTCCCGCGTTGCCAGGGCAGCTGGTCACCACCGATGGATTTTCGGAATGCCTTCGTGCTGTGGCGCGGCCTCGGAATTGATTACGAGGGCGGGGTGCTCGACCATCCGGCGCGCACTGCAATCCACTACACCCACAGACTCGGCGCCGTCGTGGTCGCGGTCGTGCTGCTCACGCTCGCGGTCGCGGGCTACCGCCGCGCGCAGACCCGTGCGGTGCGGGCGGCATCGGCGACGCTCGCGGCGGCACTCGTGCTGCAGTGGCTGATCGGCATGAACCTGATCTGGCAGGGCTACCCGCTGTGGCTCGGGACCTCCCACAATGCCGGCGCTGCGCTCGTGCTGCTCGCCACCCTGACTCTGGTCCGATTTCTGTGGCCCGCGGGGCCGGGCGTCACCCTCGATCTCGGTTCCGGTAGTCGCTCTTAGGCCGGGCCGGGCCGGTGCCACCCGGCGCTCCGCATCGTGGTAGGCTGCGCGCCCCGGCCGGGGCCGCCACGGCCTGCGAGAACCCCAACGCCATGGCCAGCAGTTCCGCCGCCTCGTCCGCCAGTCGCCAAGGCGTAGCCGCACGCGCCGGCTGGCCCGACTATTTCGAACTCACCAAGCCCAAGGTCGTTCTGCTGATCTCGTTCACCGCCGTCGTCGGCATGTTCCTCGCAACTCCGGGCCTGCCGCCGCTGCGTGCGCTGATCTGCGGCACGCTCGGGATCTGGCTCGCCGCGGCCTCGGCCGCCGCAATCAACCACGTGATCGACCAGCGCATCGACAGCGAGATGGCGCGCACCCGGCATCGGCCGCTGCCGAGCGGCACGATCAACGAGGCACCGGCACTCGGCTTCGCTTTCGCGCTCAGCGTCGCATCGATGGCAATCCTGACGCTGCTGGTGAACCCGCTGACGGCACTGCTGACATTCAGTTCGCTGATCGGCTATGCGATCGTGTACACCGTCTGGCTGAAGCGTGCGACCCCGCAGAACATCGTGATCGGCGGCGCGGCCGGGGCCGCGCCCCCGGTGCTCGGCTGGGCCGCCGTGACGAACAGCGTCGATGCGAACGCGCTGCTGCTGTTCCTGATCATCTTCACCTGGACACCGCCACACTTCTGGGCGCTCGCGATCGCCCGGCGCGAGGAATACGCCAAGGTCGGCGTACCGATGCTGCCGGTCATCTACGGGGTCGAGCTCACGCGGCTGCATATCCTGCTGTACACGATACTGCTCGTGATCGTGACCGTGCTGCCTTATCTCACCGGCATGTCCGGGCTCGTGTATGCGCTCGCGGCGCTCGTGCTGAACGCGGTCTTTCTGCACTACGCCTGGACACTCTGGACTCGCCCCAGGCCCGATTTGCCGATGCGAACGTTTCGCTGGTCCATCAACTACCTCGGACTGCTGTTCGCTGCGCTGCTGATCGACCACTACTGGCTGATTCGCCCCTAGACCGAGTGCCCGCCGTCGGCGCGATCCGGCGCGCGATTCCTGTCCGGTTCGCTTGCGGACTCCCACAGGCAATCGGGGCCGGGTTCAAACGCCGATGCATGACGAGTTCGGCGCCGCCCATACGCCGTTGCCGAATCGCGAAATCCGCGATCTCCGGATCGTCAGCGTCGCGCAGACAACGTTGGTCGCTGAAGCGCTGGCGCTCGTCGTGAGCGCACCGACGCCGGTCGCCCGAACGATCGTCCGCGCGGTCCGCCACATGAGCGGCCGCCGCTCAGTGAACTCCGGTCACCGCATCCGACACGAACGGATTGTGGCGCCGCTCAGCGCCGAAGCTCGAGAGCGGGTCGTGGCCCGGCAGGAACCGCACGTCGTCGCCGAGCGGGAGCAGATTGCCGCGGATCGACCTGATCAACGTCGCGTGGTCGCCGCCCGGGAAATCCGTGCGACCGATTGAGCCCTGGAAAAGCACATCGCCGACAATCGCGAACCGGCTCGGCGCATGGCAGAACGTCACGTGGCCCGGCGTGTGACCTGGACAGTGGCGCACGGCGAGCGTGAGCTTGCCGACGGTCACGCCGTGGCCGTCGTGGAGCCAGCGATCCGGTTCGAAGCTGCCCTCGCTCGCGATGCCGAATGAGCGCGCCTGCTCTGCGAGCTGGTCGATCCAGAACCGGTCGCCTTCGTGCGGGCCCTCTACCGGAATGCCCCGGAGCCGCTTCAGCTCGGCGGTGGCGCCGGCATGGTCGATGTGCGCGTGCGTCAGCAGGATCTTCTCGAGCCTGATGCCGTGCTGGTCGACGAAGCGGAGTACCTGGTCGAGGTCGCCGCCCGGGTCGACGACTGCGCCATTCATCGTCGCCGGGTCCCAGATCACCGAACCGTTCAGGCGAAACGGCGTCACCGGGATGACAGCGACGCGCATCGGCGAGGGTGCGTGAGTTTGGTCGGTCACGATAGCCGAACGTCGGCCGCAAGCGCAGGCCTGCGCCTTACCGCCCGCGCCACAGGTCCGCGAAATGTGGCAGCAGCGGCCGGATCACGGGCCAGAACAGCAGCAGCTTCAGAGCCATCCGCAGGATGCGCCGCGGGCGCCCGAACAGCACGAGTGCGGCACCGCCGACGAGCAGCACCGGCGCGAGGCCGGAGCGGGCCCGCGCCACGATGCGATCGGCCAGCCGGAACCGCAGCGCCAGGGCTGCCGAATCATCGCCGAGCTCGAGCCGCAGCCGCTCGCTGCGGGCGAGCAGCAACTCGCGCCGCGCGGCGAGCAGCTCGCCGTGCGCGTTCATGTCGATTTCCCTTCGAGTGAGGCCACGTCGCGCTTCATCTCATCGACCGTGGCGCCCAGGAAGCGTGGGCGGCGGTGCAGGCGGGCCCTGACGGTGAGTACCGCGATCACCGCCACCAGCGCGAACGCGCCCGTGACGAGTCCCGCAGCGAGCAGTCGGTGGTCGTCCCAGAACGCGATCACGATCGTGAGCGCGAGCAACAGTACCGCGAGGGAGCCGAAGAAGATCGCCGTGATGCTCCACAGCAACACGCCGGCCGCGTACCCGATCTGTTCTTCGATCTCGACCGATACGAGCTCGAGCCGCGTGTGGGCAAGCGCAATCAGGGCCGCCAGCATCCGCCTCAGCGAGGCGAACAGGCCGAGCTCGGGGAAGTCGTCAGCCACGGCCTAGCGGCGGCCCAGCAGCACGCCGAGCACGACACCGATCGCAGCCGCAACACCCAGCGACTGCCACGGGTTGTCGCGGACGAAGTTGGTCGCATCGTCCGCGGCGGCCTTGGCCCGCACCTTCAGCTCCGACTCCAGCTGCTCAAGCCGCGCTCGCGCTTTTTCGACCGATTCGGTGGCCTTGTGGCGCGCGTCTTTGGCGCGGTCGCTGGCATCGTTGGCCGTGGCCGACATCAGGGCCTCGGCGTCCGCAACCACCGCCCGCAGGTCGTCCATCAGTCGACGGGTGCTCGCTTCACTCATGGCTGAATACCCCTGCCATTCTGCTACTGCCACATGCTAACGCTGCAAGGCATCGCCGGCATCCGGGGATTCCGCGGGCGGCCCATCGAGGCGTGGCTGGCCGGCCAGCCACGGGCCGAGCAGCGCGAGCGCCCGCTCCACTTCGGGTGTCGTGATCGCGAACGACAGGCGGATGAAGCGCTGTCCGTGCACCGGATCGAAGTCGATCCCGGGGGCGGTCGCGACGCCGGTATCGGCCAGCAGGCGCCGGCAAAAGGCCAGGCTGTCGCGCGTCAGGTGGCCAACGTCCGCATACAGGTAGAACGCGCCGTCAGGCGGGACGATCCGGGTGACGCCCATCGCGGCGAGCCCCCGCAGCAGCAGGTCGCGGTTCACGCGATAGGTGTCGACCGACCGGGCGAGTTCGTCCCCATCGTCGAAGGCGGCGAGCGCCGCGTACTGCGAGAGCGTCGGCGGCGTCAGGAACAGGTTGATGACGTAGGCCGACAGCCGGGCCGCGAGCGCCTCCGGGACGACCAGCCAGCCGAGCCGCCAGCCAGGCATGCGGTAGAGCTTCGAGAAACTGTTGATGACAATTGCCTCCGGTGCCACCTCAAGCGCCGACACCGCGCGCGGGCCGAAGCTGATGCCGTGGTAGATCTCGTCCGACAGCAGGCGAATGCCCTGCACACCGCATTCGGCGGCGAGTGCGGCGAGCTGCGTCCGATCAAGCATCGCGCCGGTCGGATTGGCGGGGCTGGCGACGACGAGTCCGTTGAGCGGCGGATCGATCTTCGTCAGCGCCTCCGCGGTCAGCCGAAAGCCCGTGTCCGGGCCGCAGTCGATCTCGACCGCCTCGCGACTGAGCGCGGTGAGCGCGTTGCGATAGGCTGGGTACCCGGGGCGGCAGATCCCGATCCGGTCGCCGGGCCCGAACAGCGCCGCAAACGCGGCGACGAGCGCGGCGCTGGCGCCGTTCGTCAGCAGGATCCGGGCGGGCGCGACGTCGACGCCGTAGAGGTCGCGGTAGTGTCGCGCAATTCGTTCGATCAGCTCGCGTGATTCGACGTAGCCGGTTGGGTCGAGCGCGAGCGCACGCGCGGCAGCCGCGCGCGCTCTGGGCGGCGTGCCCGCGCTCGGCTGCCCGAAATGCATGGGAATGACCGGCCGTCCGGCCCGCGCAAGGTCCGCAGCCTGACGTGCGACCAGGCTCGTGTAGAACGGCGGCACGGCGGCTCCGCGCAACCGCATGGCCAAATGAGCTGCGGAACGATTGCTCGACGTGCTACTCATGCTGGGGACCTCAGCGCCGCGACGGGACGCGGCGCTCGACGTCGATCAGGAGCCACACTGCGGCACTTGCGAGCGCAAAGCCGATGCCCGTCCCGAACGCCGCGCCCCAGCCGTAGCGAGTAGCCAAGTAGCCGACCAGGAAGGTGCCGATGATGCCGCCCACGTTGCCTCCGGCATTGAGGACGCCGGTCGCGGCGCTCGCCTGTTCGCGCGCCACCCAGAAGGCGGCAGCCCAGAACGGCGCCTCGGTCATCTGCGCACAGCCGAAGCAGGCGGCCAGCGCGGCCACAGCCCAGTACGCGCTGTCGGTGTGCATCGCGACCGACAGCAGTACGGCGGCCAGCGGCAACGTGACGAGCGGAACGATGCGAAACCCCCAGCGCGCACCGATACGCAGGCAGGCCAGGTCGCACAGGTAGCCCCCGAGGGAGGCGCACATCGCGCCGGTGACCAGCGGGATCGCCGCCAGCCAGCCGCTTTGCAGGATCGTGAGCCGCCGCGCCTCGACGAGGTAGGTGAAGCTCCAGTTCATGAAGAAGTAGAAGACGTAGTTCATCAGCAGGTAGCCTAACGTCAGCAGCAGTACGTTGCGGTCCGCAAGCACTCGGCCCGCAGCGGCCCACGCGAACTGGCGCGCCGGCGGTGGCCGGCCACCGTCCTCGATCTCGGCGAGCTCGCCAGGCTGGATGGCCGGGTGCTCGCGCGGCGTATCTCGGATGTACCACCACCATACGGCGGCGAGCGCGACTCCGGGCAGGCAGGTCGCATAAACGGCCGCCTGCCAGCCATGGTCCGCCATCAGGCGCGACACCAGCGGCTGGGTCGCGGCGGCCCCGAGGCTGAGGCCGGTGACCTGCAGGCCGTTCATCAGTGCCCAGCGCCGCGGCGGGAACCACGCCTGAATGAGGCCGGCGTTGATCGGAAACAGCGGGCCCTGGGCGACGCCGGTGACGAAGCGCGCCGCCGCGAGCAGCGCGAGCAGCGAGGTCCCGGTCGCGAGCGCCGGCGCGAGCGCGAAGCCGGCAGTGCCGGCAATGGACAGGACGATGCAGGCGAGGGTCCCGAGCCGCGCCCCGACGCGCTGCCCGAACAGCCCGCCGGGCACCTGGAACGCCGTGTAGGCGATCAGGAATGCGTTGAACAGCCAGCT
>Ga0209415_10019895_pt1 | contig 10478 bp, 9 predicted proteins | sample PeaSoiSIISIP2007_FD_187696 | JGI IMG/M metagenome (GOLD analysis project Ga0209415, IMG submission 187696) | Peat soil microbial communities from Weissenstadt, Germany - SII-SIP-2007 (SPAdes) (version 2) | ecosystem: Environmental > Terrestrial > Soil > Wetlands > Peat | place: Germany...
CTCCTGCTGGAGGTAGGTAACGTCCAAACCCCAAGTCGAACCATCCCCGACGGCTGCCTTGATCTCCGCTGAGGTGTCTCCGACAACTATCCCGACCTGCTTGATCCCAGCCGCCGCGATCGCTTCCAAGCCGTAGAAAAGGACCGGTTTGTTTGCGACAGGCACCAACTGCTTGGCCCGCGTGTGGGTGATCGGGCGCAGGCGCGTCCCAGCGCCTCCAGACAGCACCAGTGCCTTCATTACCCAGAGAGGCTAGGGCCTCACGGTCCCCACGCGTGGGTTACGTCGCCCGCTGCCACGGTAGCGGTGCCACCCGCTAGGTCCCTGACAACCAGGCGCCCGTCCTGGTCGATTGCGATCGCGGTACCGACAAGGTCAGGATGGTGGCCCGCAAAGCTGACCGTGACGTTGCGCCCGACGGTGGTGCACGTCTGGCGGTACAGCCTGCTGACGAGATCCCAATGACCGTAGAGGCGGTCCAGCGCCCATAGCGCGCTCACCAGCACCTCGTCGCGCCGGACGGGTCGGCCGGCTACGGCGTCGAGGCAGGTGGCCACCGGTGCCCCAGAGCGCTCGAGCGTCTCCGGCGCCCAGGCCACATTGACCCCGGCGCCGACCACGACCGCGCCGTCAGAACTTGCCTCGGCCAGGACGCCCGCGACCTTCCTGTCGCCGGCCGTGCCGTTGCCGACGACGAGGTCGTTCGGCCACTTGAGCTGGACCGCGACGTTGGCGACATCGCGGGCAGCTTCGACCAGCGCCAGCGACACCGCCGCGACAGCTAGGTGGCGGCGCGCCACCGGCAGCTCTTCGGCGCTAGGCCGCAGCAGCACCGAGAACAGGAGCGATTTCCCCGGAGGGGACTCCCATCGGCGCTCGAAGCGTCCGCGGCCAGCAGTTTGGTAGTCAGCGACCACGACCATACCCTCGGGAGCCCCGCCTTCGGCGTTGCCGACAAGAGCGGAATTGGTAGAGGTGGTCTTCGCCAGCTGGACTACCTGGGCGAAGCGGCACCCGGCAAGCCGGGCGAGCTGGCCGTCAGGCAGGACTGGACAGACGGGCCCTGGATCGACGGACATAGGCCTAGCCTGGCAGACTGCCCCAAGGTGTTGGGCGCTCCCATAACAAAGGTCCTGATCGCCAACCGCGGCGAGATCGCGGTCAGGGTCGCGCGTACCTGCCGGGACCTGGGCATCGCTTCGGTGGCTGTGTACTCCGAGGCGGACCGTGGGGCGATGCCCGTAACCGTCGCCGACGAGGCTTACCTCCTGGGAGGGGCCAGCCCGAGGGAGAGCTACCTTTCGACCGAAAAGCTCATGGACGTCCTGTCGCGCTCCGGTGCCGACGCAGTTCACCCGGGCTACGGGTTCCTGGCGGAGAACGCGGCCTTTGCCCGGGCTGTCATAGGAGCCGGAGCGACCTGGGTGGGGCCGCCCCCCGAAGCGATCGAGCTGATGGGGTCGAAGATAACAAGCCGCGAGGAAGCCGCCAAGGCTGGCGTCCCTCCAGTTCCAGGGACGCACCGCTCCCTTGCTGGGCCGCAAGAGGTTGTCGACTTCGGCGACGCATACGGCTGGCCCGTGGCCATCAAAGCGGCCTTCGGCGGAGGTGGCCGGGGGATGCGCGTTGTCGGCTCGGCGGGCGAAGCGGCCAGCGCCCTCGAGTCAGCGCAGCGCGAGGCCGAGGCCGCTTTCGGGCGCCCCGACTGTTACGTCGAGCGGTACCTCTCCTGGCCGCGCCATGTGGAGGTACAAGTCATGGCGGACTCGCACGGCAACGTCGTCCACCTGGGCACCCGCGACTGCTCGGTGCAGCGGCGCTACCAGAAGCTGGTCGAAGAAGCACCGGCACCGGATCTACCCCTCTCCGTGGCGACGGCGATGTGCGACGGAGCGGTCCGAGTGGCCCGTGCCTGCGGGTACGAGAGCGCAGGGACTGTCGAGCTCATTTACCAGGACGGAGAGTTTTACTTCCTGGAAATGAACACCCGGCTGCAAGTCGAGCACCCGGTGACAGAAATGGTGACGGGCCTCGACCTCGTGGGCCTCCAGTTCCTCGTGGCAACCGGTCAACCGCTGCCGTTTTCACAGGACGATGTCCACCTACGGGGCCATTCGATCGAAGCGCGTGTAAACGCCGAGGACCCTGCAGGTGGCAGGTTCACACCCACACCCGGGCCTGTAACCCGCTTTCGGGCCGCTGGTGGCCCGTGGGCGCGCACCGACGCCGGTTATGCGGAGGGCGACATCGTCAGCCCCTACTACGACAACCTCCTGGCCAAGGTGGTGGCCTGGGGACCGGACCGGGAGAGCGCCCGGCGGCGGCTCCTGCGTGCGCTGTCCGAAACCGAGGTCGCAGGCGTAGCCACGACCGTTCCCGCGCAAATAGCCGTGCTGGCGCACCCCGACTTCATCGCCGTCAGCCACTCGACCACCTGGCTCAGCGATCGGTTGGACCTCTCGGGCATCGCTCCAGCGGCGGGCACCGGTCCAGCCAGCGAGGCCGAGGAACGAAAGGATGTCGACGTTGAAGTCGCCGGACGGCGCTTCGCGGTCAGCGTGTGGGTGCCGGCAACGCCTGAGCCGCGGCCACCGGCGAAGCCTGCCCAGGCTGACCGTGGGGGCCACATTGGCCATGCTGGCGCCGGGGCGGTAACCGGGGCCAGCCCCGGGGGCAGCGGCCAAGTCACGGTGCCGATGCAGGGCACGATCGTGAAGGTCCTTGTCAACTTGGGCGACACCATCGGGGCCGGCCAGACTGTCTGCGTCCTCGAAGCGATGAAAATGGAGAACAACATCGTCTCACCGTTCGCCGGGACGGTCGTCGAGGTGAGGGTGGGACCGGGGAGCTCGGTGGGCACCGGCGATGTAGTCGCGGTCGTGGGGCCGGCTGCCTGACGGGTGGCAGCGGCAACGTGGCTTCGCCCTAGAGGTTGACGCGCCAGTCGAGGCCGATGTCGAGCGCCGGCGCGGAGTGCGTCAAGGCCCCGACGGCAAGGTAATGCACCCCGCACGCTGCCACCGCCCGGATGTTGGCCAGGGTCAGGCCGCCCGATGCCTCTACTTCGGCCCCCAGTTCGTTGGCACGCCGCACGGCTTCGGCGGTGTCTTCGAGGGACATGTTGTCGACCAGCACGAGGCCTGCACCTGCGGCAAGCGCTTCGTCCAGCTCCTCCAAGGTCTCGACCTCGACTTCTAAGGGCAACGGCCCCCGCCGGCCCCGCACCTCCGCCTGCGCCTGAGCCTGCCGGCGAGCTGCCGCGACGGCCGCTTGGACCCCCCCGAGACCCGCGATGTGGTTGTCCTTCACGAGGAGGGCGTCCGAAAGGCTCATGCGGTGGTTCGCGCCCCCACCGCACCGAACGGCGTACTTCTCGGCTGCACGCAGGCCCGGCAGGGTCTTCCGCGTGTCTCTTACCACCGCCCCCGTGCCGGCCACGGCCTCGACGAAGGCAGCCGTCATCGTCGCGATGCCCGAGAGGTGCGTGAGGATGTTGAGGACCGTCCGCTCAGCGGCCAGGAGCGTATCGGCTGGCCCGCTTAGCTCGCCGAGGACCGTCCCCGCCCCTACCCGTTCCCCGTCGTCCACCGCAAGCCTGGCACCTGCTCTCCCGGTGCCCAACCGGTTGCTTACTTCGTCCAGCACCACTTGCGCCGCGAAAAGCCCCGCGATGGTGCCGGGTTGCCGGGCGACAATGGATGCGCTGGCCCGCCGCGGGCCTACGGCCGCACCGGTCGGGTCGCCGTCCGGAAGATCCTCTGCGACGGCGCGGGCCGCAATTTCTCGCAGCTCCTCCCACGGAGGGGCGCTGGGGTTCAAACCGCCGCTGCAGCCTGGCCGACCACGGCCTCGTGCAGGCCCTCCACTTCAAAGGTGCCCACAGCCATCTCCCCTGTGGGCATCAGTTGGGCGACCTGGCGCACGCGCCACTCGGGGTGCGGGACCGGGTAGTCGGTCCTCCAGTGCGCTCCTCTCGACTCGCAACGCCTGGCCGCGAGCTCAACAACGGCCCGCGCGATGAGGACCATGTTGGCGAGCTCGCAAGCCCCTCCACCGTCGCTGCGCTGCGGGGCTGTGCCAGCGTGAGCGAGGTAGTTAGCCAGGCGTCCCAGGCCCAGCGCGTCGCGGGCAACCCCGGCGTCAGCTTGCATGGCGAGACGCAGCGCGCGGCGGTCGAGGGGTTGAGCGGGCGGTGGCCCGCCGGTCGTGACCTTCAACAGCTCCTCGGTACCAACCAGAGGCCGCGGGGCAACCGGCCCTCGGGCGGCCGCGACGGCCAAGGCGGCGCGCCGGCCAACGACCGCTCCTTCGAGAAGCGAGTTGGACGCCAGCCTGTTGGCGCCGTGCAGCCCGTTACAACCCACCTCCCCGACTGCCATCAGGCCTTCCAGCGTCGTGCGCCCTTCGGTGTCGGTCAGTACACCGCCCATCGTGTAATGAGCTGTAGGCGAAACGGGGACCCAATCCCGTTCAGGTGCAAACCCGGCGGCCCGGCAGGCAGCCACGAAGGTCGGGAAGTGCGCCTCGACAGCTTCGCCGAGCATCGTTGCATCGAGAAAGCAATGGCCGGCGCCGAGCTCAGCCATCCGTCGGGCCATCGCTCGGCTCACTACGTCTCTCGGCGCAAGGTCACCCGCCCCATTGGGGCCGCTGAGGTATTCGCCCCCTGAGTCGCGCAACCTCGCGCCAGCGCCTCTCAGGGCCTCCGAGGCGAGCGGCCTCGGGTCGCGGCCGAGGTCCATCCCCGTTGGGTGGAACTGTACGAACTCGAGGTCGGCCACCTGCGCGCCGGCCCTGAGCGCTGCCGCCAACCCGTCGCCGCTGCAAGCGCGCGGGCTCGTGGTGCAGGCCCAAAGCTGGCCATATCCGCCAGTCGCCAGCACCACCGTGCTGGCGTACAGATGCCGGATGGCCCCGGCCCGGGAGTCCCAGACGGCAGCCCCGATGACCTGGGACCGGTCGGGCGACGTGAGCAGGTCGACCAGGAAAAACCCATCAGCGACCGGCACGCCGCGAGCACGGGCGGCCGCCATCAAAGCCTGCGTGATCTCCGCTCCGGTAGCGTCACCCCGCGCGTGTGCCACTCGTGCGAACCCATGCCCACCCTCCCTGCTAAGGGCGCCCCGGTCGAAACGGACGCCGAGGCGGGTCAGCGTCGCCACAGCCTCAGGCGCTTCGCTTGTCAGCGCTTCGGCCACCTCAGGGTCACCGAGCCCAGCTGCCGCCGAGACCGTGTCCAGTGCGTGAGCTGCTGCGCTGTCACCGTGGCCTATCGCTGCAGCGATGCCGCCTTGGGCGAGCAGCGTGCTGCCGCCACCCCCGCTCTCCTTCGAGATCACGGCAAGGTGACGGCGCCCCGCGAGAGCGATCGCGGTGGATAGGCCTGCTATCCCTGAACCGACAACTAGGACGTCGAGCTCGTCCTCACCGCGGCGGCGATGCACCTCACTCGCCCCCGCCGGGAGAACCGATCGCGATCATCCGCTGGACGGACTGGCGGGCGCGCTCCGCGGTGCGTTCCTCGACCTCTATTTCGTGCACACCTTCTCGCAGGCAATTGAGCAACCGCTCCGGTGTGGTCATTTTCATGAAACGGCACTCGGCCCGCGGGGACACTGCTTCAAAGGTGGCCTTCGGGTTTGCGTTGCGCAACTGGTGGAGGATCCCTGTCTCGGTTGCAACCAGTGCGTGCCCGTCGCCGAGGTCTTGTGCCGCTTTCACCATCCCCGAAGTAGACAGCAAGTGGGTGCGTTCCTTAGGGAAATCACCAGTTTCAGCCAACCAGAGCGCGCTCGTCGTGCAACCGCACTCGGGGTGGATAAAGAGCTCCGAGCTCGGGTGCTCGGCAATTTTCGCACGCAGCTCCACCGGCGATATCGCTGCATGGACGTGGCATTCACCCATCCAGATGTCGATATGGCGGCCCGTGCGCCGGGTTACGTGCTGGCCGAGGAACATGTCGGGGAGGAAGAGGATCTCCCGGTCTTCCGGGAGGGTCTGGACGACCTCGACTGCATTGGAAGATGTGCAGCAGATGTCTGACTCGGCCTTTACCGCTGCGGAGGTGTTGACATAGGCGACCACCATGCCGTCGGGGTGCTCGTCGCGCCACCTAAGCACATCGCCGGCCGTGACCGTGTCTGCGAGCGAGCATCCCGCTGCGAGGTCGGGCAGGAGCACGGTACGGTCCGGGGCTAGCAATTTGGCGGTCTCGGCCATGAAATGGACACCGCAGAACACGATCGTCGCCGCGTCGCTGGCAGCGGCCAAGCGGGACAGGGCGAGGGAGTCGCCGACGAAATCAGCCACGTCCTGGACCCAGGGGACCTGGTAGTTGTGGGCCAGGATGACCGCGTTGCGGGCCGCCGCCAACCGGCGGACCTCGTCTGCCCAGTCCTCGAAGTCTCGGCCCTGCTCGCCCGCCTTCCCCTTAGCCTGCCCAGGGACAGCCTCGCTCGCCTCGTTGCCGTTCCGGCTTATACTCTGACGACTTATACTCTGAATGAGCATATTGCCCACTATAGCGCGTCCTGGGGCTTGTGGCGCAAGCCCCATTTAGGCATTCAGGCAAACTGGTTCAGGGGCCCCCGAGGCGGCGGAGTCCCAGGCCCGGGGCCGGGCGTTCACGGAGGACCTCACGGCGGAACCTGTAAAGCTCCGCAGGCCGGCCGCCGGTCCGCTGGTCGGACTCGCCCGTTGGCTCCACGAGGTTGGCCGACGCGACGAGGCGACGGAAGTTCTGCTTGTGGAGCACCTGGCCAGCGAAGGCTTCGACCACTTGCTGGAGCCGGGACAGGCTGAAGGTCTCCGGCAGGACCTCGAAAACGACTGGTCTGTAAGCTAATTTCCCCCTCAGTCTCTCAAGCGCCGCGGCCGCGATCCGTCGGTGGTCGAGCGCAAGTGGCACCCCTAGGCCGGGGCTCTGCGCCTTCGCCCCTGCCTCCGACCACGCCTCTTCGACCAGGGCCAGCTCGAAGAGGAGCTCGTAGCGGTCGAGTACCCTCACCGGGTCCCAACGTGCGTTCCCGAGGCCGAAAGTCAGCTCCGCGCGCTCGCGCCGTGTTGGCAGGTCGTCCGTTCCTGCCCCGGCCAGCCATCGCTCAAGCGCCGGCATGACGACCTCATCGAGCATGGCCGGCCGACCTCCGCGCCAGTCTTCCCAGGGGAACAGCTCGTAGCAGCTGCGCCATCTCGGCCTACCGGGGCCGTGCGGACCTTGGAAGCGCGCTAGCGCCAGATAGGCCACGGCCAGCTCCCGGCCGCCCGGTGCCCGCTCCCGGTCGCCGAAGGTGTAGAGCTGTTCGAAATACCGCACTGGAAGGCCGACCTCGGCGCTGACAAGGCGCCTTACACCCTTCTCCAGCGTCCGGTCCACCCTGTCGTCGAGGTGGGTGGAGGGCAGCCCCTCGGGCAGAGGGTCCTCCATCGTCACCAGGCGCGGTGTGGTGCCGTCAACGGAAACTATGACGGCACACAAGCCGACACGGGCACGGGCCGGAGTGGGAGCACCGCGTGCGGAAGGCACGCTCGATCGTAGGGCCGTGCTGGGTTAGACCGCCGGAGCCTGCAACGGGTGGGGCATGCACAGCTCGTCGTACTCGGCGATCACCACCTGGTCCTTGGGGATCGAGCAGGCAGCGCACCCCGGGTCACGGTTGAGCTTGAAGGTGCGGAAGGTGCCCTCCAGAGCGTCGTACGCCAGGAGGCGGCCGACGAGCGGGTCCCCGAGGCCCAGCAGCACCTTGATGGCCTCCATGGCCTGGAGCGAACCGATGATGCCCGGGAGCACGCCCAGGACGCCGGCCTCCGCGCACGACGGCGCCAAGTCGGCGGGAGGTGGCTCAGGGACCTGGCAGCGGTAGCACGGCCCTTGATGGGGCAGGTACACGCTCGCCTGGCCCTCGAAGCGGAAGATCGAGCCATGGACTACGGGGATGTCAAGCTTCAAGGAGGCGTCGTTGACCAGGTACCTGGTAGGGAAGTTGTCGGTGCCGTCGACGATCAGGTCGTAACCCGCGAAGATGTCCAAAATGTTGTCAGCGCCAAGGCGGACGTCGTAGGCGACGACGTTCACATCGGCGTTGATGGCAGCGATCGCTTTCTTGGCAGAACCGACCTTTCGCTCGCCCACTCGGTCCAGGTTGTGAAGGATCTGGCGCTGCAGGTTGGAGGCGTCGACCACGTCCATGTCGACGATCCCGAGGGTGCCCACACCGGCCGCCGCGAGGTAAAGCGCTGCAGGCGAACCCAGGCCGCCGGCCCCGAGCAGGAGCACCTTCGAGCGCAGGAGCTTCACCTGACCTGCGACGTCCACCTCAGGCAGCAGCAGGTGCCGGTGGTAGCGGTTGCGCTGTTCGGGGGTGAGCACGCCAGGTGCTTCCCAGGCAAAGCCCTCGTCTTTCCAGCGGTTGAAACCCCCTGTCATGCTGACAACATCGGTGTACCCGAGCTGAGCGAGCGTTTGAGCTGCGAACGCGCTGCGGACGCCACCGGCGCAATAGACGACGATCGGCGCGTCGTGTTCCGGGACGCGGCCCGCAACCTGGATCTCCAGGAAGCCGCGAGGGATGTGGACAGCCCCCTTCAAGGCGCCCTGGTCGAACTCGTCCGGTTCACGGACGTCCAGGGCAACCGTTCCTTGCATCTTCAGCATCGCGGCTGCCTCTGCCGGCAGCACCTCGCGGATGTTGGAGCGGGCGGTGATCAATAGGTCACGAAAACTGGGCATACCGTGTAAAACCCTACCAGCTTGGTCGGCATTCCATTCCCTCGCTAGGTTGCGGAAGTTGGAACTCAAAGACGTTATCGCCCGGCGGCGGATGTGCCGCAGTTTCCTCGATGGCCCGGTGGAACCCGGTGCGCTCGAGCGAGCCCTGGCCCTGGCAACTCACGCCCCGTCCGCGGGCAACACCCAGGGTTGGGCGTTCGTGGTCCTTGAGGACCATGAGACGGCGCTTTTTTGGGAACACGAAGCGGAGAGCTCGTGGCTTGCTCATCCAAGCCATCCCGGCCTGCTCAACGCTCCTGTCATCGTCCTGCCGCTCGCAAGCAAGCCGAGTTACCTGGAGCGTTACTCCGAGCCCGACAAAGCCAACCTTGGCGCTCGGCGCGTATCGGAATGGGCTGTGCCGTACTGGTTGGTTGACACCTCCTTCGCCACGATGCTGCTGTTGCTCGGGTTGGCGGAGGAGGGCCTCGGCACGCTTTTTTTCGCTCTGCAGAGGCCAGCGGGGCCCCTCCTACAGGCGCTCGGGGTCCCGGACGGCTGGGAGCCTCTCGGCGCCGTCGCTATTGGCTGGCCGAGCACTGATGACAGGCTGTCCACCTCTGCCGGCAGGCCGCGAAAGGCGTTGGCCGAGGTGGTGCACCGGGGTCGCTGGGGCATGCATTGACGGCCCGCCGTCATGGCGTGGGCACCCTTGCCATTGCCGCGACGGGCGCGCTCTGCCTGGCAGTGACCGGGTGCGCTAGCAGTGCCCCACCTGTCCCCAAGGCGCTCGCCATCTACGAGGCGACGATCTCAGCACGGACGGCGCGGGCCCGGGTCTACCTGAACGTCCACGCCCCGCGGGCAAGCATGTACATCCTGGCTGAGGGCGAAGCAAACCTGTTCAGTGGAGCTTATTCCCTCGGCGTCCAGGCCGCGGGGGTGACGACGAACGAGTTGTTCACCGGCAACGATCTTTATTTCCAGGTCCCGGAAGGGGCCAGAGCAACGAACGGGGGTAAGCCCTGGGCCGAGGTGGTGTTCGGCTCGGGGCCACGGAGCGGGCCTGACGCGGCCGCGGGCTCGGAACTGACAGAAGTGGACCCGGCGCCGCTTGTCGGTGTGCTGGCAGCACAACCCGAGAGCTCCATTTTCGTCGCCAAGAGCGTGGTCGGAGGCAAACCCGCCCGCGAGTACCGGTTGGACTTCCGTACATCAGCCCTGGTCGCCCCGCTGTTCGGCGGAGGCGGCGAGATGAAAAGGGGCGTGATAAGCCTGATCGCTGGCCTTCCCCACCCGAGCGAAGCCATCCTCCCTGTCTATGTCTGGCTCGACAGGCAGGGGCGGGCGGTCCAGCTTGCGACAAGCGCGACGCTGGAGACGGAGCCGGCCAACCCCTCTTCCTTGCAGGCCGCTCTCGCCAACCAGCTGCCGGCAACCGTGAGCGTGCGCGTCGACCTCGGCAACTTCGGCGAGCGCGTCAGACTGGAGCCGCCCCCCGTTGGTGAGGTGTCCCGGGTGCCCCTTTCCCAGCTTCAAGCGGGCGTGCTCTAGGCCGGCCTGTCGCTGTAATACTGGGGCCCTGGCAACTTCGAGGAAAGCGATCGCTACGCGGCCGACCAGCCCGTCGCCCATGAGCACAAGCCGATTTGGGCCGGCTGGTCCAGTACTGCTGGCCTTGCTGGCCTGCGGGGTTTGCCGACTGGGCGGCTGGCGCGGGACCGACTGGGCAGCACAAGTCTACCGAGCCGGCCAGGCCTCCCACTGGGCG
>Ga0209415_10019896_pt1 | contig 10477 bp, 11 predicted proteins | sample PeaSoiSIISIP2007_FD_187696 | JGI IMG/M metagenome (GOLD analysis project Ga0209415, IMG submission 187696) | Peat soil microbial communities from Weissenstadt, Germany - SII-SIP-2007 (SPAdes) (version 2) | ecosystem: Environmental > Terrestrial > Soil > Wetlands > Peat | place: Germany...
GAGCCGGGTCTTGCCGTTGAAGCCGATGGTGTCGACGACAAATGTATCGCCGTCCCACTTGCCGAAGGACGTGCCGAACCAGGTGGGTTGCAGATCCTTGGGAGTTTCGCGGCCGTCCGCGTAGATCACGTGGAACCAGGTGTTCTGCTCGAAAAGCAGCGCCACATACTGATCGTTCTGCATGATCTGGATAGGATAGCCGCCGACGTTGATAGAGCGCATCAAGCCAAACGGCAGGCAATGCCCAGTGTAGTCGAAGTTGGCGGGGTCGTAGGTTTTGAAATTGTTCTCACCCCAGGGTGTGAAGGGAAGCGGGCCGGCGCCTTTCTGGTCCTTGCCGTCCTTGCTCATGTCGGGGACGTAGGGATGCTGCCAGACTCCGTTCAGGTTGGGCTTGCCGTTGGGCATGCGTGGGATGGACTGAGCTTGGACGAGCCCGGCGAGTAGGATCATGGAAGCAACGAGATTGGCAGGTCGCAGACCTGCCCCACTTGCACTCTCAATGGATGTCATCGTAAACCACCCTTCCGTCGCTGATTATACACCCCATTTCGTTGAATCCTCGGGAGACCGGGAGGCATCGAAAGCCATAAGGACGGGTTTCAGGACATGCTGGCTTCGTTGATCACAGAAACTGGGGTCACAGAAACTGAATCAGATCAGTCCACGGCAGCAAGATACGAATCCCTGATTCGAATCGCCGCCGCAGTGCGATCTCAGAAAGCGCCCGAAGAGCTGTTTGGACTCCTGATCGAGGAGCTCGGCCAAGTGGTCAGGTTCGATGCGATTGCGCAGTTCGATGAGAGCTCCAACAAAATTCATTGGCACATGTGCCCCGGGTGCCGCAGGCCGGCTTCTTTGCCGGGCGAAGCCGAAGAGACCTTGCCCGCCTGGGTGTATCGAAATCAGGAAACGGTAGCGCTGACCAGTCTGGATTACGAAACGCGTTTTCCCGCTTCAATCAGCCTCATGCGCCAGGCAGGGCTGCAATCCGTCTGCGCCTTTCCTCTAAGCACGGCGCATCGGCGGTTGGGGAGCTTGGTGATCGCGAGCGTTCATCGGAATGCCTATTCACCGGAAGAGGTGCGATTCTGCGCGTTGGTGGCCAACCAGATCGCCCTGGCGATGGATGACGCCATCAATTTTCAGGCCTCGCAACGCGCACAGGAACGGCTGGAGCTGCTGTTGGATTTGACCAATCGCGTGGTGTCGAATCTCAATCTGCGCGACGTGCTGCGCGAAATCTCCGCGAACATCCGGCGGGTGATGCAGTGCGACGGAGTGGGGATCCACCTGCCCAGCCCCGAAGATAAGAAACTTCGGCTTTACGCCCTGGATTTTCCGGACAATCCGGGGATCATCCAAGAAGGATTCGAGCCGCCCGCGGGCGAAAAGGCCAGCGCGCTTCGAGTATTCACGTCCGGCGAGCCCAGCATTCTCTCCAAGGGAGAAATCGAACACGAGCCAATGCCCGCCGGCGCGGAGATGATCCGTTCTTTGGCGCACGTGCCGTTGACAGGGCGCGCCGCGATCGTTGGGGTGCTCACTCTGGGGAGCTGGCGCGATCATGCCTTTTCACAGGACGATGTTGCGTTCCTCGGCCAGATCGCGCGCCAAGTGGCGATCGCCATCGAGAACGCGTGGGCATTCGGCGAAGTGTCGGACATCAAAGACAAACTGGCGCAAGAGAAACTTTATCTGGAAGGCGAAATCCGCAGCGAATTGAAGTTCGAGGAGATCGTCGGCAAGAGCCAGGCGCTGCGAGCCGTGCTAGAGCAAGTTGAAACTGTCGCGCCCACGGATTCGACCGTGCTGATTTATGGCGAGACCGGGACCGGGAAGGAATTGATCGCGCGCGCGGTGCATAATTTGAGCTCGCGGCAATCGAACGGATTCGTAAAGCTGAACTGCGCGGCGATTCCGACGGGGCTGCTCGAAAGCGAACTGTTCGGCCACGAGCGGGGAGCGTTCACGGGCGCGATTTCGCAGCGCGTCGGCCGTTTTGAGCTGGCCAACAGGGGCACCATGTTTTTGGACGAGATCGGCGAGGTGCCGCTCGAGCTGCAGCCGAAGTTGTTGCGGGTTTTGCAGGAGCGCGAATTCGAGCGGCTGGGCTCGACGCGGACGCTGCGCACCGACGCCCGCTTGATCGCGGCAACGAATCGCGATCTGGAAGCTCTGGTGAGCGAACAGAAATTCCGCTCCGATCTGTATTATCGCCTCAACGTGTTTCCGGTGCGCGTTCCCGCGCTGAGGGAACGCCCTGAAGATATCCCACTGCTGGTGCGGCATTTCGTGCAGCAATTCAGCCGGCGCATGGGCAAAGGCATCGATACGATTCCGTCGGAAACCATGACCACGCTGATCAAGTATTCATGGCCGGGCAACATTCGCGAGCTACAGAACGTGATCGAGCGGGCTGTAATCCTCACCAAGGGCCCGATCTTAAATATCCCCAGCGACGATCTGCGGGTAACGAAACCGAATGCGATAGCGGCTGCGGCCGCGGCGCAGAATCCTCCCGCAAGTCCCAGCGAAGGCCGTGGCAACATGCGCGCGGTGCTGGACGACACCGAGCGCAAACAGATTGTGGAAGCACTGGAACAAACCAACTGGACCGTGGCCGGACCAAACGGCGCGGCGGTGCGGCTGGGGATGAAGCGCTCCACGCTGCAATCGCGAATGAACAAGCTCGGCATTCGCATTTCTCGCGCCGGCGCATAAGTCAAATGCCGAAATCCCGGCGTCGAGCCGGACTTTCGTCGGCAGTAGCGCGGCCCCGCAGACAACATCATTCCTAAATAATCTTGTGATGCCCTTGCGCATCAATCTATTGCGAAGGATGAGGGTGCTCCGCATACATTGGCGCGCGGCTTGCACTCTCACCGGCGGAAAGCCGATAGCGCGATGCTGCGGATCACACACGCTCGAACGGAAACAGAACAGCGATGGACGCTGTGCGGACAATTAACGGGCCCGTGGGTCGCGGAGGTACGCGCGTCTTGGGATCGCGGCCGCCAAGTTGGAGTCACTACTGTCGTGGACCTGAGCGACGTCACCTTCATCGACGAGAGCGGAGAGAAATTGCTGTCGCAGATGAGGAGCGACGGCGTGGAGTTCGTCGCCGCAGGCGTCGACACGACGCATCTGCTGACCCACCTGAAGGCCGAGGGCGAGCGTTCGCTGCGGCGATGCATCGCGCCCCTGTTCGACTGGATGGAGAAACCGCAGGCGGGTAAGTGCGGAGGGAATCGAGGATCAAGAGAATGAAGACTCAAGGGTTGCGCTATTACATGCACGATGGACCCTCAGCCTTTCGGTTTGAGCTGGCCGGCGATCTCACCAACGAAGGAGCACGGAGGCTGGATCAGGATTGGCAGACGGCTTCCTCCGTAACCGGCGGCCGCGCCTTGATCGTCGACATGACGTTCGTCAACAGCGCGGATAAAGATGGACGCGCACTGCTGACGCGTTGGCATGCGGCAGGCGCACAAATCGTCGCGAAATCGAAGGCCTCCCGAGAACTGGCCGAAGCGATTATCGGCGGGCCTCTCCCTGAGTTCGCTTCGGCCGGCACTGCGGCAGGGAGCCGAACATGGCTGCCGTTTCACACATCCATCGGGTCGCCGAAACTGCCGTGACGCTGCTGCTGGTTGCGCTGCTGCTTCCGCGGCAATCCTACGCCGCGAATCTGAAAGCCGAGACCATCGCCGCCTGGGACGATTACGTACAATCCGTCAGCGCCACGTTGCAGGATCGCGCCCGAGCCAACGGCAGCTTCCTGTGGACGTACGAAGACTCCGAACGGATCGCGCAGGTGCATCGCGGCGAGATCGTCGTGGCTCCAGCGCCCGGACCGAGTCCGCGAAAAGTGCCCGGTGGGTTGATTCATCATTGGATCGGCGCGGCGTTCCTGCCGAACGTGAAGCTCGACGACATCCTCGAAGTCACGCAGGCTTACGATCGCTACAAAGAGTTTTACCGACCGTCGGTGGTCGAGTCAAAAGCGGTGGCCCGCATGGCTCTGGACCACAAGACTTGGGAGGACAGGGCTTGGGACTACAGGGCTTGGGACGACGAGTTTTCGATGCTTCTGATGAACCAAGCATTCTTTCTGACGACCGCGCTGGATGCGGATTATGCGGCGGCCAACGTGCGTCTGGACGATCGGAGGTTCTACAGCCTTTCGCGAAGCACGCGTGTCCAGGAGGTCGAAGACTATGGCCGGCCCAGCCAGCATCGGATCCCTGAAGGTGAAGGCGCCGGTTATATCTGGAGACTGTTGAGCGTCGCTCGCTTGGAGCAGCGCGATGGGGGCGTCTACGTCGAGATGGAAGCGATCGCGCTGAGCCGCGAGATACCGGGGGTCGTGCGTCTGGTCGTCGATCCCATCGTGCGGCGCGTGGCGCGCAATTCCATACTCACGTCGATTCAGCAAACCGAGGAAGCCGTGCGCGGGAATTCCGTGGCGGACACGAAGGCTGCCAGCTCGCCGGCACATGCCGGACAGCTGAGCGGTGCTTCAGCAGTCCTCAAAAAACAAACCACTGCATTTGCGCCACTTCAGTAAAGCGCGTTTTGGCGCGCGGCGTGCCTCATGAAGGGCGACCCCGAAGAACAAGTTTAGTCAAGAGAGAAAAGGAGAAATGAAAATGTTTGGAAAGAAACTCGTTGTTACTTTGATTGCGGGCGTGGCGACGATCGCGCTGCCGGCGTTTTCGCAGTCGGAAGCTGCCGGTAGGAATGAGGTGTCCGTCCAGGCGTTCGGTAGTTTTGTGAAAAGCACCACCGACGACGGCGTCAAGAATTCCGCCACCAACAGCGGCGGAGTGCTCGGCAGCTATCGCTACTTCTTCGGCGTTCATAACGGCGTCGAAGTAAATTACGGCTACGCGCTCAACACGCAGAATTTCCTGTCGTCGGGCGGATCGCTGGGGGTGAAGAATTACTCACATGAAGCATCTGCGGCGTAGGTGTTTCGTCTGCCTTTGAAGCGCTTCACGCCGTTCGTGAGCGCGGGCGCGGGGGCCCTGGTGTTCGATCCGAAGAATTTCCAGGGAGCCGATTCGCAGGCGCGCGCTTCATTCGTCTACGGCGCCGGAACCGACTTCACCATCTCGCAGCACGTGTTCCTGCGCGCCGAATACCGGGGATTCGTGTATGACTCGCCGACCTACAATCTGGCGGGTTTGGATGGCACGGATCGCATCACGCATCGGGCCGAGCCGTCGATTGGATTTGGGTATCGGTTCTAAAAAAGACCACTCCCTCTGGTCGTGGCTCGGAAACGGTCCTAAGCCGTGACCGGAGGGAGCGATTTTTTGTTTATGCAACCCGGCTCGGCTCACCGTCGGCCAGCGCCAACTCGGTGATGCAGAGACCGGCGCTGGTCAATCTGGAAGGAAACATGTCCTTTAAACGATCCTCATGCGGGGGAATGACACGCGTAAAATCGCCGCCGGCCGCTTTCACCATCGCATCGCTGGCCATGATGAGATTGAACTGGCTGCCGGTGGCGAGACCCACGGGCACGTATTGCGGATCTTTGGGATCGTCGCCGCGCAGGTTTTCGGCCGTGTACGCGAGGTCTCCGCAGAAGACCCAGGTGTTGCGCGCGCGAACCGTCACCCACATCGATCCCCAGGTGTGCGTGTCGAAGGCCGCGTGAACATCGATGCCAGGGAGAACATCCTCGCGGTCTCCATTCACGCACACGAGCCGGCCCTGGCGAGCCAAGTCCACTGCACGGAGGATGTCGCCGGGATCGATGCCCAGCATGAGCCATCGAAAGCGGCGCTCCAATGACATGGCCCAGACCCACTTCGAGAGCTCGCGCTCCTGGATATAAAACGTAGCGTTGGGAAAATCCTCGATATTCCCCATGTGGTCGAAGTGGGCGTGAGTAATAAAGATGCTGGAGACATCCTCAGGCGTCAGTCCGCATTCGGCGAGGACCTCCCGCGGCGGATGCCAGTTTCGCACGCCGTAAGTGTTGGCGAGCACCTCGCCGTAAGCCTTGTGGTTGTAACCGACATCCACCATGGCCACTTGGCCGTGCCCCTTGATGACGATGTAGCAATAAGGCAGCCTTCGATAACCTTGATTGTGCGCACCGTAAATCAGGCCGCTCAGATGGTAATTGGGCACGTGAGCGAACTCCATCACCCAGATCGAATAGCTGTTCATAGAAGCGTCCCGAAAGTGGCAGGTCGAGGACCTGCCCCACTTGCCCCACAACATACTTGATCGAAGGCGACCATCTCGAAGCCGGGCAGAGTGTCCGACGCGCGTTGAAGATGCGCATAGGCGGCGCGAACCGGGAGCAGGATGGGATCAACCTCCATACGCTTCGCCGCTAAGAGCGCGATGGTAAGAGCATCCGCGGCTTGCACCAGGCAATGGTGATGCGCGCGTCCCCGCGGAGTGGGGCGGATGCTGCGCAGTCGATCAAACGCCGCTGCGTGAAGCTCGGCCGCGGCATCGAGCATGGGATGATCGGGCGTCGCGCTCTTGCCTCCGGCGGCGGCGAGAACCAGAACGCCGGCGATCTGGGATGCTACTTGGCGGAGATCCTCGAAACACTTTCGAGTTTCGAGGATGTATGCTGCCGTGGCGTCATCTACCGGCGGACTGATCATTCGTCCTTCTTTCCGAGCAGGGCACTCAGGACGCTCACGTCTTCGAGGTTTTCGAGCGCATCGACGGCCGCTTCGATTGCCTCGGCTGCCGCAGCGCCGAGCGCTTTCTCAGCAGCGGTGCGGAATCGCCCGCGGATGTCGGACGCAGTTGCCGGAACTAAGTCGTCCATCCGCCGGTGCAGCGTTCTGCCGCCGCGCAGAGTCACACTGATTTCGGTTCCCTGAGCGCCGGGATAGGCTCGCGTGAAATCAGGAGCTTCTTCAAGCGAGGTGACGCGGATCAATCGCAGCACCTCCGGGTCAGTCAACAGGCGATAGTTGGCCTCTTCGATCGCGCCTCGCACCAGAGTGGCGGCGACACAATACTGAATGCTCATCTTGGCTTGCAGGACGCGCTCGAATGGGCCCGTCGCATCGCATCCGGGATAGGCGAGCGCCGCGGCCGAAGCCTTCACCGTGATGCTTTCAATCTCATTCGACGCAACCCCGTCTTCGACCGCGAGCGCGCGAGCCACCTGGCAAGCCGTCTGCGCATAATTACAAGCGGGTGCGGGCTTGTGATAAACCGAGAGGATCTCGAGCGGCTGACCGGAGGCGAAAGCCTTCGCATCCGAGACTCGGTCGCGCTTGCCAAGGGCCGCGAACAAGCCAGCCGCGCCATCGAGAGCGGTTTCAGACGCGTACGCGCCCAGCTCGGCCAGCTCCACGGAAGTAACGGCGTTGCGAGCGGCGAATCCCACGTGAAAGAACATCTCATCCGCGCCGGAGGCGGGCCATTCGTTGAGACCGACGGTGGTATTGGCGGCGAGGCCCAGCGCGCTGACGGTGGCACCTTCGCTGAGGCCCAGCAGGAGCGATCCTCCAATGGCCGCTCCCAGAGGTCCGGTGATGCCGGTGGGACGAAAGCGGCGGACGGTCTCGCGATCCATCACCGCGCGGCCTATGGCGGCACCGGTCTCATAGCCGCAAATCGCGGAGAGTATAAAGTCGCGGCCACTCACCAGCTTCTTATGGGAGGGGCGCTGCGAGAGGGCCAGCAAGGTGGGGAAGATCACCACTCCCAAATGACTGACCGATCCGGTGTGCATATCTTCGCGGACCAAGCCGTGACTCAGCACAGCGTTAACGAACGCGGCCTCGGCAGGCGCGATGCGCAGCGAAGTGCCGATTACCTCGGCGCAGCCTTGCCTGCCACTGGCGCTGCGGCTCGCGATGTTTATCGCCTGAAGGCTGGGAGGAAGGTCCAGCGATTCATAGGCGCACGAGAGCAGGTCTAAGAACGCGACCTTGACCTTGGTCACGGCCTCGACAGGAAGTTGATCGACGCGCAACGCGCGGGCACGCCGTGCGATTTCCCTTGAGAGGGATTCACTCGAGGGGGCAGGGGCCGTCACGGCTTCGGACTCGCGTTCGCGGCGTTCCCACGTCTCACGGCCATCACCGTATCCAGAGTGTCGTCTCGATCCGCGATCACACCGACCCACGCGAAAATCATCTCGTCGAAGGTTTGGTCGCCCCAGCGGACGGTGGCACTGGGATCGGGGTTGTAGCGGTTATTCGCGGAATTATCCCAGTGAGCGCTGAGCGCAATACGAGTGCCCTTGGGCACCAGAATCGGTTTGTCTTCGTAATAAACCAGTTGCCAGCCGAAGTCGAAATGCGGCACGCTCACCAGCACGTCGGATTCACCGGTGGGATAAATCAGGCGAATATCCATGTCCTTGCCGCGAAGATGCATGTGCGGCTGGGAATAAACCAACTGCACCGGCTTGTCAAAGACGGCATCGGCGTGGCCCGCGTAGTTGGCATCACCGGGAGGAATCGCGAAGTCCATATTCGCCACCGGAACAGTCAGCAGGCGATGCTCCGGCGGCTCCTTCGCCAGCACAAAGCCAACCTTGGTCAGATCCTCGCCGGCGGTCTTGCCGTTGGGCGTGTAGTGCATCTCGAACACCAGATCGGACCCTGCGGGAATCAGCTTCGCGGCCCGATGAGCCGGGTCGAAATATTCGCCATGAACGCCGGGCACGTAACCCAGCAACCATTCATTACTGACGTTGACGGGCTGGCCGTTCGAGTCCTTGGGGACCTCGCCCGGCGCGGATTTGGGAGGAACATACGGCTCGCCCGGCTTCGCGTCCTTCAACCATTGCGATCCTGGAGGCCGCACGTGGACGCTGGCATGATGCACCACGGAGCGGTTGCCCGGCCGCACTTCGCCGTCGATGACCCAGGTGTCCTTCTTAAAAGGAGCTGGAATCACGAAGTAGGTATATTCGATGACGCCGGTCGCGGGAACAACGTAAGGCTTGGGCATTTCAACGATGACGTCGGGCTGGATGTTCCACCCCTCGGTCCACTTCACGGGAGCCGGCTTGTCCTTGGCGTCGCCTTCGGGAGCGCCGGCGTCGACCCAGGCCGCGAGGGTCGCGACATCGGCGTCACTGAGCCTTCGGTCGTTGGCGAAGTGGCCATATTGGGGATCGGCGAACCAGGGCGGCATCTTTCTGGTGACCACTGCGGTCCTAATGGATTTCGCCCAGGGCCGCGCACCCTCATAGGTGAGCAAGGGCATGGGGCCGATCTCGCCAGGGCGATGACAGCTCTGGCAGTGCTGCTGGAGGATGGGCAGGATGTCCTTATTAAAGGTCACCCCGGCCTTGGTATCGGCGCCCAGCGACGTTGCCGCCAGGATCGCAACCGCGGCCAAGTATCGCGGCATTCGCATTGTTCGTGCGGTCTCCACTCTTCTGAGGGCCACGCCCGGGCCGAGCCGGCCCAGTGCGGGCTCGCGAGCGAATTATATCATTCGGAGAACCTCGTCCGTCTTTGATCGTTGGGCGGACGAAGCCGGGCTTGGAGCAGACAGCAGGTTGCGCACGCGGTTCAGCAGAGCTCGCTGACTGAAGGGCTTGGCAAGGTAATCGTCGGCGCCCAGCAACAAGCCGCCTTCGACGCGTTTTAAGTCGGTCGAGGCGGTGAGCAACAGGATCTTGATTCGCTGCGTCGCCGTGTCGCGGCGGATTCGGCGGAGCACTTCCAATCCGGTCATCAAGGGCATCTCGATATCCAGCACCAGCAGATCCGGGGACAATTTGTGCGCCATGGAAAGCGCTTCGCGTCCGTCGCTGGCGAAGTGGCAGTCCCAAGCGTCATCTCGCAACACTGATTCGAGAAGCATCCGAATGGCCGGGTCGTCATCCGCCACCAGCACCGCGGGCCTCGTGGACAACGGTTTTGTCCCGATGTTCATGCGCTGAATCGTTCTCGAGGTACGAAAAAGCAGTTCATTCGAAGACCAGGGATGGAAGATGACATCCGCAGCCCGCAAATAGAGTGAGGGGTTCTGGAGGATCGGCGCCTCGGGCCCCATGAGCAGCCAGGGTTGCGAAGTCGCCCCTAGCTCTTCCGCGCGCAAAGCGATGCCGGCTTCGTCGGCCCATACGATGAGAAGATCGTAGCTTGCAAAGGGATCGTGGGAGGTCGTGGGCAGTTCGCTCAAGACGCACCCCGCGCGTTTTAAGACAATGGCGAGGTCTTCCACCAAACCCACTGGGAAACCGACCAAGGCGATACGAGTTCCGCGGAGATCCGCTTGTGCCGGCATACAACGTTCTTTTCGGCGGGAAAAAAGCGGGTGTGACCCATTGAAGGCGCGGCATCGTGGCGCACACACTCGTGTGTGCCGTGTCGAGACTCATCTCGACACCTTCGTGGGGCCGGGCGTCGCCAGGAGTGGCGACGCGGGGCACATTGGTGCGAGCAGGAGTGCGCAATGCCACTTAGTTTTGCGAAGCGGAGGTCCAATCAAAACATTCCATAGGAGTTATGGTTTGGGT
>Ga0209415_10019897_pt1 | contig 10477 bp, 5 predicted proteins | sample PeaSoiSIISIP2007_FD_187696 | JGI IMG/M metagenome (GOLD analysis project Ga0209415, IMG submission 187696) | Peat soil microbial communities from Weissenstadt, Germany - SII-SIP-2007 (SPAdes) (version 2) | ecosystem: Environmental > Terrestrial > Soil > Wetlands > Peat | place: Germany...
ACCTTGTCGGCGTTCTTCGGGCCGAGCTGGTTCTCGAGCGCCGCGGGGACGAGGATGTCCACCTTGAGCTCGAGAAGCTCCTCGTTCGAGATCGCCTTCGCGCCGGGGAATCCGACCACCGAGCCGGTCTTCGCCTTGTGCTGTTCGAGGGCGTGCGGGTTGAACCCGTCGGCCTTGTAAATCCCGCCCTTCGAGTCGGAGGCCGCGACGATCTTCGCGCCCTGCTCATCGTTGAGGAGGTTGACGCAGACGCTGCCCGCGTTCCCGAATCCCTGGACCGCGACCGTCCCGTTCTTCACGCGGACGCCAGCGTCCTTGGCCGCTTCCCGGATCGTGTACGCGCAGCCCCGTCCGGTCGCCTCGCCGCGGCCTTCGCTGCCGCCGAGGCTGATCGGCTTTCCGGTCACGACGCCCGGCACGGAGTAGCCCTTGAGCATCGAGTACGTGTCCATGATCCACGCCATCGTCTGACTGTCGGTGTAGACGTCCGGAGCGGGAATGTCCATCTCGGGGCCGATGATTCCGGAGATCTCGCTCGCGTAGCGGCGGGTGAGGTGCTCGAGCTCGGTCTTCGACATGTGCTTCGGGTCGCAGATGACTCCGCCCTTCGCTCCGCCGTAGGGGATGTTGACGACCGCGCACTTCCATGTCATCCACGCCGCGAGCGCGCGGACCTCGTCCAGCGTCACCTGCGGGTGGTAGCGGATCCCGCCCTTGCACGGGCCGCGCGCCATATTGTACTGAACCCGGTAGCCGGTGTACACACGGTAGGTCCCGTTGTCCATCCGGACCGGGAAATTGACCGTCAGCTCCCGCTTCGGGTGCTTGAGCACCTCGCGGATGCCCCCATCGAGGCCGAGGAGGTCTGCGACAATGTCGACTTGCTTCTTCGCGGTCTCAAAGGGATTGACTGTTGAGCTGTTGTTCACCATACCCGAAACCTCCGGGCCAACGGGCAATCCTGGTTCCTGATACTTGAGGGTAACGTGAACCCTGCGAGGGTGCCGCACGGATTCGACACCGAACGAATGTTTCGGCTCAGCCCTGACGTGGATTCCGGCGGGCGAACGGCCGCCACCCGGCTGGAGGCATCGGGCGCACTCGGCCGCCGTCGCGCAGCCAGGCCCCTCGTCCGCGGGCCACACGACCGACCGCGGTGAGCCGTCCCCCCACGCGCCGGACCGCCCGCTGGGCCGCGGGGAACTTGCCGGCCGGCAGCGCGAGCAGGAGCTCGTAGTCGCCGCCGTAGAACGTACGTCGACGACGCTCGTGGGCCGAGAGTGCCATCGCTCGCAGCGACGGAGCGAGCGGAAGCCATGGCTCGTGAACCTCGACCCGGACGCGGCTCGCGACGGCGAGAAGCCGCGAAGCCTCGGCGAGACCGTCGGACGTGTCGAGCATGGCGTGGGCCCACCGAGCGAGCACGGCGCCTTCCTCCACCCGGGGCCGCACGTCGAGCATCGCCGAGAGGGCGCGCCGGTCGGGGCGCCGGGTTCGGCCGAGGCGAGCAGCCGCGACCCCGCCTCGTCCCACGTAGCCCGTCGTGGCGAGGAGATCTCCCGGACGGGCCCCGGTCCGGGGAGCGAGCTCCCGTTCTCGTGCCCATCCGAGGACACTGCTGACCACCGTCCGCACAGGACCTGGCTTCGTGTCGCCTCCGACGAGCTGCATTCCGAACTGTTCGGCGGTCCGTTCGGCCCCCCGAGTGACTGCCTCGACCCACGCTTGGGCGGAACCGGGGGGGACGACGATCGCCAACAGAAGTGCCGCCGGTCGAGCTCCCTTCGCCGCCAGGTCCGAGAGGCTCACGGCGGCGGCGGCCGCACCGACCAGGTGCGGAGGGGAGTTCGGGAGGAAGTGCGTCCCTTCGACCAACGAGTCGATCGATAGTACGGCGACCCGACCGGCGGGCGGCCGGAGGGCCGCGGCGTCATCCCCGAGCGGAAGAAGACCGGATCGCCCCGCCGGCAATTCGTGGGACAACCAATCGTGAAACCGTCGCTCGTCGATCGCCCGCGAGCGCTGAACGCCGGGCATCGGGCGCTACTTGTACGGCAGGAACTCTTTACCGAGGAGCTCCCGGCCGAGGATGATCCGCATGATGTTGAGTCCGCCTTCGGCCCCGACGAGGTACGACATGATCCCCCGAAGCCCGAGCTCGAGGCCGACCTCCTTCGTGTAACCGGCGGCGCCGTGCCACATCATGACGCGTTTTACGCACTCAAAGGCGATCTGAGGTGCCCCGAGTTTCACCGCGGCGACCGCGCGCTCGACCTCCGACCGGTGGGAGTGGTCGCCCTTGAGCATGTACGTGTCGAGCAGCCAGGCCGCGCGGCGGCATTGCCACTTGACCGCCTCGACCTGGGTCCAGAGGTCCACGAGCTCGAACTGGATCCCCTCGAACTTCCCGAGCGGCTGACCGAACGCCGGCCGCTCTCGGATGTAGGCCATTCCGGTCTCGAGCGCCCGCTCCGCAGCCCCGATGCACGCGGCCGCCACGAACGTCCGAGCGACCGAGAACCCCTCCATCGCGACACCGAATCCTTTCCCTTCGGTCCCGAGCAAGTACTTCGAGGGAACGCGGGCATCCGCGTACGAAAGCCCGCCGGTCGAGATGCCCATCCGGCCCATGTTGTGGAAGCGCTGGGTCGAGATCCGGTCGGAATTGGTGGGAACGTAGAGGAAGTTGAACCCCCCTTGCGTGTCCTTCGCGAGCGTCAGGTGGCCCCCGCCGAGGCTCTTCGCCTCCTCGACCCCGGATATGAACGCCTTTTCCCCATGCAGCACGTAGGAGTCGCCGTCGCGACGTGCGGTGGTGCGCATCGACGCGAGGTCGCTGCCTCCCCCGGGTTCCGTAGTGGCGATGCCGAGGAACGCCTTCCCCGCGCAAACCGGAGGGAGCACCTCTCGCTTCGTCTCTTCCGTTCCATGACGAGCGAGGATGTGGCCCCAGCCGGCTTCCAGTAGGAAGAACACGGCCGTGGCCATCGAGAAATCGCCGCGCCCGATCTCCTCGGCCGCGATCTCGGTCAGGATGGCGGAACCGCCCATCCCGCCGTACTCCGCGGGCACCGGCATCGCGAGTAGACCGAGGTCGGCCATCGCCGAGAGCACGTCGGGGGGGATGCGACCTTCCGAGTCGATCTTCGCCTCGTTCGGACGCAGCACGCGGTCACCGAAGCGACGGACCGCCGCCTGGAACGCCTGCTCCTCGTCGCTGAATTGGAAGTCCATGCTGACCGCGCGCGGACGGACGCGCTCGCATTTAGCCCCTGCGCGGACGCGTGGTCGCGCGGCAGTTCCTTTAACCTGCGCGAGCTTCGACCGTCGGAGGCGTCCCTCGTGCGCGTACGGGTCGGCATCAACGGGTTCGGGACGATCGGCAAGCGCGTCGCGGACGCGGTCGCGAAGCAGCCCGACATGGAGCTCGTCGGGGTCGCGAAGACTCGACCGAGCTACGAAGCCCGCCGGGCGATCGAAAAGGGCTACTCACTATACGTGACCGGCCAGGGCAAGGCGGATGAGTTCAAGGCCGTCGGCCTCCCGCTCGCCGGGACGATCCAGGACCTTCTGGGAAAAGTCGACCTGGTGGTCGACGCGGCGCCGGACAAGGTCGGTCGCGAGAATCGCAAGCTGTACGAGGCGGCGGGGGTCCGCGCGATCTTCCAAGGCGGCGAGAAGGCGGACATCGCGGAGGCGTCGTTCAACGCGCTCGCGAACTACGAAGCCTGCCGAGGCAAGCGGACCTTGCGCGTGGTCTCGTGCAACACCACCGGGATTGCCCGGGCCGCGGCGGTGTTGCGCGAGCCGTGGGGGATCGACCACTGGGAAGTTACCCTCGTTCGCCGGGCGGCGGACCCCGCGGAAACGAAGAAGGGCCCTATCAACGGCATCATGCCCACGTTCCAGCTTCCCTCCCATCACGGGCCGGACGTGCAGACGATCCTGCCCAACCTACACATCGCAACCACGGCGGTGGTCGTCCCGACCACGCTGATGCACGTGCATGTGAACCACGTTCGGCTCACCCGCGCCCCCCGCGACACCGCCGAGGTGATGGACGCGTTCCGCACGACCCCGCGGTTCCGCGTCTTCGCCCCGTGGGAGCACGTCGACGGCACTCCGCAGGTGATGGAGTTCGCGCGGGACCGGGGCCTCGGCTTCAACGACATGATGGAGAACGTCCTCTGGGACGAGGGGTTCCGCCTCGATGGCCGGGATGCGTACTTCTTCCAGGCGATCCACCAGGAATCGATCGTGGTACCGGAGAACGTGGACGCGATCCGAGCCTCGATGGAGCTCGAGGCCGACGGCCGCGCGTCGATCGCGAAGACGGACCGTGCTCTCGGCCTTACCCGAGCCTGAGCCCGTCGCGACCCGTCGTCAATCGTCCTACCCTACCCTATTCTAGTGGAACGTCCGTGTCCGAACGCCGGAGGAAGAAAACTCGCACTCCCCGGGCCGTCCGGCGTGGATCGACGGTTCGCCGCCGACAGATCCGGGAGCGCTTCGACGCGCAAGTGGACCGGGAGTGGCGGCGATACTCCGGAGAAGCCTGGCGAGTGCTCGTTCGTGAGCTACGGGCTCGGTTCCTCGCTCTCCATCTTCCCCGAGGGACGGGTTGGGTGCTGGAGTTGGGGCCGGGACCCGGCCGGTTCACACCGATCGTCCTATCGTCGGGGGCGCGTGTGGTGGCCGTGGACCTCAGCCTTCGCATGCTACGAGCCCTTCTCCGACGATCGCCGAGCCGAACGCGACCCGGACGGCTGCGCCGAGTCCGAGCCGCGGGAGAGTACTTGCCGTTTCGAGACGGAGCGTTCCGGGGCGCCGTCGTGTACGGGAACATCCTCGGATTCTCTGCCGGTGACGGGTCGCGACTGCTCTCCGAGCTCGCACGGGTGGTGCGCCCGGGCGGGGTGCTGATCATGGACGTTTCCTCACCGGCATCGGCCACGACCGAATTCCTTTCGAACGGAGCCCAACGGCGGTTCTTGCTCCGCATCCTCCGGGATCCGGACCGCTACCTGCTCAGCTGGATCGCGAGCTCGAAGGACCGGGCCCATCAGCCGTACGCACCGGGTCGAATGGCCCTCTGGGAGTTCGACTTCTATACGGCCGCGGCCGCGGAGGGCGCGCTCAACGAAGTCGGCTTCCGGACGGTGGACCGCATGGCCGTGGGCGCGATCGGGGCCTTCCGAGACCGATTGACGAACATCGCCCGAAGGGACCGGACGGCCTGGAGGAACCTCCTCGTCCTGGAGGAGTCGATCGGGCGCCGGGCGGGAATGCTTGAGACCGGGCACGGTTTCGTGGTGGCGGCGGTGCGCGACCGAAGCAGGGGGCGCCCACGCTCGAGCGCCTGACCGGCTTTGCCCGAAAACTTCCCCGCGCACAGAAAGGTGTTCGGCCGCACAGAAACCCCTGAAAGCGCACAAATACCCCCGACTTTCGGATTCTCGAGCTTCCGTGATGGGTGTTTCAAGCTTGTCAAAGGAACGGCCACCGCGTGGGCCGTGCTAGTGTGTCTTATGAAATAGGGTTGGGGCGATTCGGGATTGAGCCAAGGACAAGCCGGTGTTCTTGCGCTCGGATTTGTGAAACTATGGCGAGTTTTCTTCTCGATGGAGAGAAAAGGCGCACTCGGAATTGGGCCTATCTTGTGGTCATCGGAATATCGTTCCTCATGGCGGAAAGCACGGCAAGTTTTGTTCTTGCCGCATCGCCTGGCAGCTTGGCGTCCGACATGAGCGCCGGGGCAGCCAAGGACAACCCGACACAAACGAATCTGGAGTCTCAGCCGACGCCGTCCCCGGGGTATTCCAACGGCAATCTGGCGTATCTGAGCGCTCCGCCTCCGGGGGGCGAGATGATCGCCAGTCCACAGATGAATCAAACCCCGCTATTCTCGGGTTGTACCGGTCGCATTCCAGGCATCGTTTCGTTTCAAGCCTCGCCCACCATGGGGAACCCGCCATTGGTTGTTGCCTTTAGCGTCGAGACATTGTGCGGGGGAAGCGTGACTTGGACGTTTGGCGATGGAAACGTGTCGTCCCAAAGCGTTGCCAATGGATCTGTCAACTCTGGATTCGTAACATACTATTGGTGGAACTACACCCACACGTATCATTTCATGGGAAGTTTCGTCGCCCAGTTCTTGATCACATCGGGGATTCACCGAGTTTCTGAAACCACGAACATATACGCGGGAAGCGTCGGAGGGATCTCATTCCAGGTATCCCCCCAGTTCGGCAGTCCCCCGCTGAGTGTCGGTTTCAGCTACGAGACTGTCTTCGGAGCCGGCTACTCGACTTCGTGGATATTCGGCGACGGGAATGCTTCAACGCAGACCAGTCCAAATGGATCCGTCGGGGTAGGTGGCTTGACCTACCAGTGGTGGAACTACACGCATAACTACCAATACACTGGAACATTTCACGCCCTGGTGAACGTGAGTTGGACGAAGTTTCACGCGCTTGCTGCCGCGAACATAACTTCTTCTTGGGTACAGGCCGGATCGTTTCAAGCTTCGCCTAACTTCGGCAATCCTCCCTTGGCAGTCAGCTTCGGCTTTGGGACCACGTATGGAGTCGGGTATTCCGCGACATGGACATGGGGGGATGGTAATGTTTCCACCCAGTCGAATCCTAATTCCTCCGGTGGGGGCGGGGGAAGTCCTCCCGCCGAGACGTGGGGCTATTCTCACACTTACCACTATCTGGGGTCGTTCATTCCAGAGGTTACCGTCTCAAAGGCGTCGCATCACGTATCCGCCACAACGAATGTCTACGCATCCTTCGTTCCAAGCTTGTTCTACAGCTTCTACAACGAATCGGGACTCATCAGCCAAGGAATCAATGGCTCGTCTTCCTATGCGATTGGCCTTAACGAAGAGTGTTCTGTCAGTCCCAGCAATCTTGCTACGTTCACATCGGATCTTCAGGTATTCGACCGGCAGTTCGGGCTTTCCACCCCGAGCGTCACCTTCAAAGGCCCGGGCGCAAGCTCGTGTCCGTCTCCTACTTCTGGCTTCAGACCAGAAACCGACCTCGACATCCAGTGGGCACACGTCGCTGCGCCCGGAGCGAAGATCTACGTTTACCTCGACAACCAGGGGACCCAGACACCCGCGGGTCTAGAGTTGGGCATACAAACGTTCGACCAGAACAGCGGGAAGACAGCCTGGAATACGATGATCGAGTCCAACAGTTGGAGTTATTGTGCTATTGGTCAAGGGTATGATCCGCAATTAAAGACGAATCTCTGTACGAATACCTACTCTGCATATCAATACATTGAAGGAGCCGCTCAGTCCGCGGGAATGACATTGTTCTCAAGCTCCGGCGACACTTGGCCGAGTCTGTGCGATTCCGCCAACTACCCCGCATCAGACCCTTGGGGAATCGCTGTGGGGGCGACTACCGTGACCGGTGTCGGAAGCACTGGTAGCTACGGCTCTGAAGCACAATGGCTCTTCAATACCCAGCCCGGCATCTGTTCCCTCAGCTCGGGTGGCCAGGCCCGCGAATTCTCGGGAGAGATGTGGGGCGCCAATACGCTCTATCCCGCACCCTCTTGGCAAACTCAGCACCTTAGCTCGAGTCGCTACTTCCCCGACGTTAGTCTTGTCGGAAATGTGAGTACTGGAGTCCCAATTGTCAGTCAAGGACTGTGGATTATCGCGGGCGGAGATTCGGTGGGGGCTCCTACCTGGGCGGGGATATTGGACGTCCTCTTCCAAGCTGCGGCTCCGGGGCTTTCTGGTTTTGCCGGGTGGTTCCTTTACAACGCCACCTCATGTTTCCATCCGGTGCAGCTGATACAAGGGTCCGCCAGGGACGGCCTCGGCTCTCCGGATATCGGCTGTCTCTCCAAGAAGTAAGTCAAGACTAAGTTGCAAGAGGTCAAGCCAAGCTGAGCGCATAGTGGATTGACTGGGGAGGTCGTCCATCCATGTCGTTCAGGCGTCGCCTCGGCTTTTCTTTGCGCGAGTCCTTGACCGCCGGACTCGTGATTCTCGCAGTCGTTCTTGCAGCCATGCCGGGAGTCGCGGGAGTTCCTGCTGTTCAGAAGAGGGGGATGATCCATCCTGGAGGCGACGCATCCTCGAAGCTGGCGAGCGGCTCCCACGACGACATGGTGCGTCTGGGAGCTCAGTTTGGCATTCACGATGCCATAGGGTCGCCTGTTTCAATCGGAGAGGTACGACAGACCCTGAATCTTGCGAACGGATCGACGAGTGCGGGTGACGTCCTGCCCATCACATGTCACGGGTTCCAAGACGTCACGGTGGCTGATTCGCTCCAAAGGGCGTTCGTCGCGTGTTTACTCTCCAGCACGGTCATCGGGTACGATTTGGCTTCTGGGACCATAGTCGGTGCAGTTCAGGTCGGCGCCTCTCCGACGAGTCTTGTGTTTGATCCAGCCAACAACCGTGTGTATGTCGCCGAGTCACAAGGAGTTGCTGAGATCTCAGCGGTCAATCTTTCGATTCTCGCGTCGGTTCCCGTGGGCGGTTCTCCCTATGCGATCACGCTCGACAATGAGACACAGTCACTGTACATTTCCGACGCCAACGACAACGTGACCGTGTTGGCAGCGATTAACGACTCTGTGATTGCCACAGTTCCGTTGGGTCAAGGGTTCGGACCACTCGGAATCGCGTACGATGAATCCAATCACTACGTGTACGTTGTCGGAGGCGCCGCCTCAGGCCAGGCGGATGTGATTTCCCCTCAGAACTACTCGATAGTTCACAAGATAAGCCTGCCCGCGCAGCCCTTCGCAGTTGCCGCCGACTCGGCGACAGGCAAGGTGTATGTCACTACCTTCAACGGGGAGGTTGTAGCCATATCGGGGTCGAATCAATCAATAACCGGGACTATTGAAACACCGGGAACCGAAGTCGCTGCCGCAGTCGATCCTCTTCGCAGTCTTCTCTTCCTTGCGTCGACGAACGTAACAGTGGTCAACACCACAACTCTTACGATTGTGCGCAACATCTCGGTTGGTTCGGGGCCAAGCGGTATCGACATTGACGCGGGGAAAGCCCGTGTGTGCGTCGCGGATCTCTCGTCGAGCGACCTGGCCGAGATTAACGAGAGTACTCTGAATGTGGTAGGCTACCTCCGAGCCGACCCTGGACCTGTCGGGCTTGCGTGGAACCCTGTTTCGAACGAAGTAGATGTTGCGAATCAGGCGAGTGGGACTATGGTCAGGGTCTCCCCCCAAACCGACTCAATCGTCCGAACGACTAACATATCGTATGGCCTGACCGGCTTGGCTGTCGATAATACGACGGGGAATGTGTTTGTCGGAAACATAGGCAACAACAGGATTTACGACCTTTCCAGCACGGGCACCCTTCTGACTTCGTCCGAGACCGGAGCAACTCCAGAAGGCGTCGCCTACGATAGCCAAAACGGCGACATTTACGTGGCGAACTATGCGGCGAACACAGTCTCAGTTGTTAGCGCCTCGACTGGGTCGAATATAGTGAACATCTCTATCCCGCCTTTCGGAGGTATCGGAGGCGGCTTGGTTGATGTCGCGTTCAATCCCTCCAACGGATACATCTACACCACGGTGAACGGGTGCATCTGCTCTACGCCCGGCAATGTCACGGTAATCGACGGCCACACCAACAAAATCGTGGGCACGATCCCAGCGTGGGCAGAGCCCGGTCCGGCCGCGGATATTATCGACTCTCAGAACAATGAGCTCTATGTCACGGACGACTTCGGAAACTGGCTCGTGGCATTCAACGCCACAACGTACCGATTGCTGACTGTCACCCCAGTCGGAACCGCGCCGGAGGGTATCGCGCTTGACGCACAGACAGGATACATCTACGTATCGAACAGCAAGTCCGGGAACGTCAGCGTCATCGATACTTCGTCAAATCATGTCGTAGGCGCGCTTCAGGTAGGAGACCATCCGTACGGGGTCACGTACGACCCGAACAACGGGCTTGTTTACGTGGCAAACCAGTACTCGGGGACGGTCTCCATCATCAGCCCACCAACCTACCTAGCCATATTCAACGAGACCGGACTTCCCAGCGGGACGAACTGGACAGTCACCGTGGGAGGTATTTCAAACTCGAGCCGCGGATCTTCGATGGCGTTCGCCGAGGCGGACGGCTCGTACAATTACACGGTTACCTCCGGCAACACGTCGTACCGGGCCCACGGCGGGTCTTTCACCATCCAGAGGGGGCCAACGATTGTTACATTGGTCTTCTCGGAGGTGAGATTCGCTGTTGGGTTTGAAGAGGCCGGTCTCCGAACCGCCACGAATTGGTCTCTCGATCTAGGCGGATCGGTTCGATATTCCACCAACTCCATCGTTGTCTTCTCCGTTCCGAACGGTTCGTATTGGTTCGCGGTCAACGCCCCGTCCGGCTATGCGGTCACTCCCTCCAACGGCTCGTTGAAGATTGAGGGTGTGAATCAGACGGTGAATGTGACGTTCAAGGTGA